>Ga0310811_10001419_pt1 | contig 30188 bp, 27 predicted proteins | sample YCmetagenome_FD_207642 | JGI IMG/M metagenome (GOLD analysis project Ga0310811, IMG submission 207642) | Soil microbial communities from experimental microcosm in Duke University, North Carolina, United States - YC | ecosystem: Engineered > Artificial ecosystem > Soil microcosm > Unclassified ...
ACGAGCACGGGCAGCATGCAGGTCTCCGCCAATGTGGCCGGCGCCTGCACGATCTCGGCCTCTCCCATGTCCTTCGGGGTGCTGTCCTTGAGCGGCGGAAATACCACGCAGCAGGACACGAGCACGACGGTGTCGTATAGCTGCAACATCACGCCGACGGCGTTCACCGTGGGAACCGGCCTCAATGATGCCAGCGCCACCGGCTCCGGCTACAATTACGCGATGGCCAACGGCACCAACTATATTTCCTACGGGTTGGACGTGTACGACAACAGCGCGACATTCACGCTGGCCAACGCCGCGGTGCCGGGAACTCCGGGCTCGCAGTACAATGTCGTCGATGGCGCCAACAGCCCGACCCTGGGAATGACAGGCGGTCCCTACACCCTCTCGGCGCGAATTCCCGCCTCCCAGACCACGATCGCGGGGACTTACGACGACACCGTGACCTTCACGATGGCGTTCTGAATCGAGGGGCAGTGCGACACGGAGTTTGGGGTGGCGGGGCGTGGTCCCGCCACCCCAAATACTTTTTGTTAACCGCGTGACTGCATACTGGCCGTAAATCATGAGGCCCCGGCGTCAGGTCGTCGCTTCATGGTTCATGCGGGCAGGGCGAACATCGCCATGCCGTGAACTGCGTGGTGGGTTTTCCTTTCCCCGGGAGGCTGGTCGTGACATCGTCCTTGAAAACCATCCTGGCGCTCGCTTGGGCCTTGCTGTTCGCGGCCAAAAGCGCCGCATGGGCCGCAGGGGTGTCTGTGATGCCGCTGCCCATGAGGCTGTCGCCCAACCAGCCCTCCGAACTCCTCCGCGTCACCAACGATGGTGACAGCGAGAACAGTTTTCAGATCCGGACATTCGTCTGGACGCAGCTGCCCGATGGTACGATCGATCTTCATCCCAGCCTGTCGATCGTCGCCTTTCCTGAAGTTTTCACCATCGGCCCGAACGAGACGCGCAATATTCGCGTCGGTGTGTTGCAGCCCTCGGGGGCGGCGGAGGCGACGTACCGGCTCGTCGTTCAGCAGCTGCCGCCGCCGCCTCTGCCCGGCAAGGTGATTCAGATCCTGCCGGGGATCGACCTGCCGGTCTTCATTGCGCGCGACGACGTCGCAGGCAAGCCGGAGATTGCCGGCGCCGCGGTCGCGCAGGGCGCGCTTTCCTTCGCCCTTGCCGACGCCGGCACCGCTCATATCCTGTTGCAAAGACTCATCGTCACGGGGCGCGACGAAGCGGGCAGGCGCGTGTTCGCAGCCGCCGCCGCGCCGTCTTACGTGCTGGCAGGCGGACACCGGGATTATGCGGTGCAGATCGGCGCGGGCGACTGTACCCGGATCCGGGCCATCGCCATCACGGCGCATTTTGCCGACCAGATCCCGCCTGTGACGCAGGAGGTGATCGTTCCGCCGGATGCGTGTTTGGGCGCCCAGCCGGGGCTCACCGGCTTTGCCAATGATACCAGGCAGCACGTCAAAATTTTGGCCGACAGCGCCAGCCAGTGACAAAACGCGGCGCCGGACGCTGAGGCGTTCAGGTTTGCCGTTCCGCGTTTGGGGAGGGGCAGGTGCAGATATGCCGTACGGCACTCGCCGCCAGCGCGTGGTTCCTGGCACTGGGACTTGCTGTCCCGGGCCATGCCGGTGCCGAAACCCGGGGCCAGCGTGCGGCGCTCGAGCTCGTGCTCGACCAGGTGGATAAGGGGCCGATCCTCGTGATGATCCGCGGCAAAGACATACTCGCCTCCGTCCCGGCGCTGGAACAGGCCGGGATCAAGCTTCCACCCGGCCCGCGCGCGACGATCGACGGCACGATTTTTGTGCCGCTTTCCAGCCTCGCGCCCTCCATCGCCTACCGGTTCGATGACCGGAATCTCGTGCTGTATCTCACGGTGAAGCCGCGCGCGCTCGCCACCAACAGCGTCGATCTTTCCACCACTTCGCGCCCGTCTGATTTCGTCTATCGCCAGGCTCCCAGCCTCTTCGTCAATTATGCCTTCAGTGAAGCAGGGCCCAATTCCGTCACCGGCTTTACGGAGCAGGGGCTGAGCATTGATGGTGCGTTGCTCGACAATCAATTGTCCTATGCGGCGAATGTCCTGACCCGCACAAGCACGTCGCTGATCTTTGATGACCGCGACACATTGACCCGCCTGACCTTAGGCGATGCCATCGCATCCGACGGGCTTCTCGCCGGCGTCGCCAATGTGCTCGGCGTCAATTACACCAAGAATTTCACGATCAATCCCTATTTCATCACCTACCCACTGCAAACTCTCGCGGGCATGGCCAGTGTGCCGTCCACGGCCTATGTGTATGTGAACGGCCAGCTCGTGCGCACCATCCCGCTCCAGCCAGGGCCGTTCAATCTGCAGAATATTCCGGTCTCTTCCGGCAGTAGCAACACCCAGGTGGTGGTCCGCAATGCGTTCGGTCAGAGCCAGACGCTGCAGTCACCTTTTTACTTCGGCAGCAACCAGTTGAAGCAGGGGCTGTCGCAATATGCGTTCGATTTCGGCGTGGCGCGCGCGCAGGATTTTGTCGGCATGGGCGATTATCAGAATCTCGCCGGCCTCGCCTTTTACCGTTACGGCTTTACCGACTGGCTGACCGCCGGCGGATTTGCCACCCTGGAGGGGCCGGCGGCGACGGGTGGCGCCGAGCTCTCTTTGAGCGTGCCTTATATCGGCCAGATCGGGCTGACCGGAGCGCTCAGCCGCAGCGGCGGCACGCATGGCTGGGCCCTCGGCGCGCAATATTCCTATCAGACGGCAAAATTCTCTTTCGGGGGCGACTATCTGCGCGAGAGCGACCAGTATGTCGCCCTGGGCCTGACGCCGGCTGATGACCGCACCTCAGACCGTTACGACCTCTTTGCCGGCACCAGGCTGTTCGGCATCGACATGTCGGTGAATTACACGCATCTCAATGATCGCGATCTCGGTCCGGAGGATCAGGCGAATCTGCAATTCTCCCACACGGTCGGGCGCTGCTGTCTCCTGGTGCTATCATTGGGCCAGTCGCGCGTGCCGGACACGCCGGTGGACGATACGGTCCTGCTCAGCCTGACGATCCCGTTCGGGGGGCAAAGCACCGCCACCTTGTCCGCCGGGCGCTCGCAGAACGATTGGACCGAAACGGCGCAACTGCAGCGTTCGCTGCCGACCGACGAAGGGTTCGGGTACGCGCTGCAATTGCAGCACGATACCAACACGCTTCAGGCCGGTCAGCTCGCTTATCAGGCGCCGTTCGGCCTCTATCAAATCAATGCCGAGCGCGCCGGCAGCCAGACGACGCAATCGGCCAGTCTCAGCGGCGGGCTCGTGTATATCGATGGCGAGCTTTTCCCGACCCGCGCTTTGGACCAATCCTATCTCCTCGCCGAGGTTCCGGGTGTCGCCGGGGCAACGGTCGATCTCTACAACAACCCGGTCGGCAAGACCGATGCGCGGGGACAGATGCTCGTGCCGAACCTGCTCCCTTACTACGGCAATCAGGTCAGCATCGAGCCCAACACGATCCCCATCAATTACGACATCGGGTCGACCAGGTTCGACGTGGCGCCGCCCTATCGGGGAGGCGCCATCGTCACGTTCCCCATCGAACGGATTCAGGCGGTGGAAGGGCGGGTGCGGGTGATGGCGGCCGGCCGGGCCGTCGCCTTGGCCGGGGACCTGCTCACGATCACGGCGGATGGAAGGGATTACACCTCGCCACTGGGATCCGACGGCGGCTTCTATTTTGAAAACCTGCCGGCGGGCCGGCACAAGGCGCATATCCTCTATGCCGGCGGCACCTGCGATTTCGCCGTGACGGTGCCGAAGAGCAGCAACACAGTCATTCAGATCGGGAGGCTCACATGCAATTCATAAGGCAGGCACGGAAATTCGGCGCCGTGATCGCGATGGCGGCGTGCCTCGTCCCCATCGCGTGTTTTGGCCAGGCCTGTACGGTGAACGGCGTGGTGATGAATTTCGGCACCTATAATCCCCGGCTTTTGACGCCGACGCTGACCACCGGAACGGTTACGTTCCGTTGCACGGCAAGCGTTCCGGTAACGATCAAATTTTACGGGGCCGGCGGGGGGCGGGACGGGGCTTATCTGACGTCCCGGAACCGCCAGCTGAATTTCAGGTTGTTTCTCGATCCGGCACGCACGGAGCCGCTGGGGGATGGCCTGGACGGCACCCAGGATTACACCAACCCGGCGCCGCCGGCGAACACGCCGGTGACGGTGCCGATTTTCGGGGAGATCCCGCCCGGGCAGAACGGTGCGCTGGCCGGCGCCTATGCCGACACGCTGACGCTCGAGATCGATTATGAATAAGATTTTCGTATCGTGACGCTCGCCCGTGCGTTTGCCGAAGGCCGCGGCCCGGTTGGGGCACGAGAAGGGCGCGTGACGGAACGGTCCGGATCAGGCCGGGTCATGCGCGATGGAAAAAGGGCATAAAGCCATGTATTTGTGGTTGCAAAAAAATCTTGTATCGATATAGGAACGAATAAGCGGCGGTTAAGAATCGTGCAGAAAGATGTCTACCTGACGTAACACGCTTGCCTCAAGGCCGGATCGGCGTTGCCTGGCAGAGGGGAGCGGTGCGCTATCGCACGGTTGCGTCGGTAAGTTTGGCGTTTGTGTCCGCAACCTGGATCGGCAAGGAGCCGGAGATGGCAACGACGATATATGAAAACTCTACGACGAGCCCGTCCTATTCTTTAACGGAGACGACCAGTTTTTTCGGGCTGGGAAAGTCGACCTACAAGCTGGTGATCACCTATCCGGTCGGATATGGCACGGATATAACGGTTTCGTCGATACCCAGCGACAATGTCCTGACCAAGAGCGGTGGCACGCTGTCAACGTCGGGAAGCGCTGTGACCGGCGGCCAGGCCTATGTGATTCCTCCCACTATTTCGGGAACCATCGACATCACGAACCCGCTGATCAGTGGAACGGATACGTTCTATGTCGGCGGCAAGGCAACGCTTAGTTCCTTCGTCGGAAAACTCACCGGCTATGTCGCGCAAGTCGATGGCGGCAGCCTGACGGTCGCCAATTTCGGGTTTGGCACGTTCGAGGGGCTCACCGTGTCCCTGGACAATGGCGGAACATTGTCCACCGGCCGGACGCCGCTCAGCGCCCTGAAGGGAATGACCGTCGATTTCGGCGCCAACGGGGGCACGTTCGTGGTCGATTCCAGCAGCGGTTCGGCTGACTTGTCCGGCATCACGATCAATGGCTTCGTGTCCGGAAACGACAAGATAGAGTTCACGAACCTCGCGGGTGTGTTCAGGAGTTTTTCGATTTCCGATGTGGGATCATCGGAACAGCTTGTCACGCTTTTCGGCGCCAACGACAAGGTGCTCGGCCGTTTCGTCGTCGTCGGTACGTCGCTGTCCGATGCTACGCTCAAGGCGACGGTGAACGGCGATACGGTCACATTTTCCGACCCGCCCGCGGCCCCTTGTTTTCTTTCCGGCACGCGCATCCGCACGCCGGAGGGGGAGGTAAGTGTCGAAAACATCAAAGCAGGCGACCTCATCCTCACCGGCGATGGCCGCATTGTGCCGGTGCGCTGGGTCGGCGCCAAAAAATTGTCATGCAGCGTCGCCCAGGCGGCGCAGCTCATGCCCATCTGCATCCAGGCCGGCGCCCTGGCCGATAACGTGCCGTCGCGCGATCTCTACGTGTCGCCGGACCACGCAATGTATCTCGATGGCATGTTGGTGCCGGCGCAATATCTTCTCAATGGTGTCAGCATCACGCAAAGCGAGCAGACCGGGACGATCACGTATCATCATGTGGAAACTGACCCGCATGAGATCATCGTCGCGGAAAATGCTGAAACCGAATCTTATCTCGACATCGGCAACCGTGCCAGCTTCACGAACGCGGCGATCGTTCCCCTGTTTCCGACGGAAGAGCCGAAAACCTGGGAGGATGCCTGCGCACCGCTGCTGTTGAGCGGCCCGGAACTCGCCGTGCTCCAGGCGCGGCTCGCGGCGCGCGCAGTGCAGCGGCCGATGTTGGGGCAGGTGGCTTAAAAGGAAGGAAGTGAGCGCTACTTTTTGTGAACAAAAAGTAGCAAAAAACTTTGTTTACTTTGGGCCGTGCTGGTTTCGCCGCCACCGGCCCAGCGTAACCAAAAGTTTTTTGCGCCGCTTTTTTTCAAAAAAGCGGCTGCTTCCTTATCTCAAGGGCCGTTCGCCATGACCGACCAAAATCCGCACCAAATCGCCGCCGCGATCGTCAAGCTCGCCGATTCAGGTCTTTTCGACCGGGCCTGGTACGAGGCGCAGTATGGCGATCTCCTGGCGGCGGACAGCGCGGCGCTGGTGCAGTTTTGCGATGTCGGCTGGCGCCGTGGGTTGCGACCCAATCTGTGTTTCGACCCGGCGCATTATCTGGCGGTCAATGCGGATGTGCGCGAAGCGGGGCTCAACCCGCTGCTGCATTACCTGGAATATGGCGAGGCGGAGACACGCTGGCCCGGCCCGCATTTCGATCCTGAATGGTATCGCGCCACGCAAGGGTTGGCGGCCGATCAGAACGGCCTCGCGGATTATCTGCGGCGGCAGCGCGACGCGTCGGTGAACCCGAATGGCGGGTTCGATTCCCTCTGGTATCAGGAGGAATACGGCCACGAGATCCCGCCAGGGCTTTCTCCTTTCGAGGATTATCTTCGGCATGGCGCCGCGCAAGGGCGCGACGTGTCGGCGGCGGCGCGATTCATCCGGCTTTCCGGCGCGTTCGACCCGGATTTTTACCGCAGGCATCACAATCCGGGCACGCTCGACCCGGTTTATCATTTCTGCGCCTTCGGATGGCGGCGCGGCTACAATCCGGGCCCGGGATTTGCGACCAGATGGTATTTGGAACACAACCAGGATGTGGCCGAAAGCGGCGTCAATCCGTTTTACCAATATCTCAAATGCGGCATCGCCCAAGGCCGGCACCCCACGCCGGAAAGGCCCGCGCCGGACGATGCCGCGCATGACGAAGCGCAGCTCGCCGCATCAGGCTTATTCGATGTCAACTACTATCTGGCCATGTACCCAGATGTGCGCCAAAGCGGTGTGAGCGCCATTCGCCATTTTTCCGCGTTCGGCTGGCGCGAGGGGCGCCGGCCGAACCCATATTTCGACACGTCATGGTATGCGCTGACTTACCTGCCATCGCCGTCTGCCGCGATGAACCCGGTGCTGCATTACATCGCCGTCGGGGAGCGGAATAATTGCAAGCCGAGCGTCTATTTCGACCCGGCCTGGTACCGGATGGAATACCGGGTGCCGGCGGATGAGCTGGCGTTGCGGCATTTTCTCGAGCACCGCCGCGCGCAGAGTTTCAGCCCGCTGCCCTGGTTTGATGTGGCGCGCTACATGCGGGCGCATGGCGCGGAGGTTGGGGGCAATCGCGACCCGTTCGCGCATTATCTGCGCGTCGGAATCACACGGGATATCGATCCCGGTCCGGATTTCAATGCCGCCCTTTATCGCGCGGCGCATATGGAGGAAGTGCCCCCCAGGGGCCGGCCGCGTTCGGGCGAGGAGGTTCACGAAAAGTTCCGGCGTGAGCGTCACAATCCTTTGGTCCATTTTTTGCTACGCGGGCACAAAGTGGGGGCCGGCGAGGTTATGTAACCGGCGCTGCCTGCCGGATTGCCGGCACGGCCAAGCGGGCATAACGTGAAATTCATGATTGCCGGGGCGGAATTTAATATCGGCGGAGAACCGTCCGGCGCAACATGCCCCATGCCAAGCGAGGCGGCGCGCCCGTGCCGGCCGGGGGCCGGCGGACAAAGCGCCCAATCCGCGATGAGCGAAAGCGTCATCATGGGGTCGTGATCATGAGAGCCCGCAAATATCTCGTCCTCGGCATTCTGGGCATGGCCGTTGCCGCCGCGCCTGCCGCGGCGCATGGCGGTTGGGGCGGCGGTGGCTGGCATGGCGGCGGCTGGGGCGGCGGCTGGCATGGTGGCTGGCATGGTGGGTGGGGCGGCGGTTGGGGCGTTGGCATCGGCATCGCGCCGTTTTACGCGGCGCCGTATTATCCCCCTTACTATCCACCGCCGGCCTATTATGCGCCCCCCGCTTATTACCCGCCGCCGGCCGGCTATTATTCGCCTTATCCCGGCTATATCGCCCGGGACCCATCAGCCGGCACAAATGCGCAGTCCTGCAATGCCGGCTCGTATGTCTGCCCGATGGAAGTGCCCGTGCCGGCCGGCGCACGGTGCTATTGCCGGGGCAATAACGGTCAACGTGTCTACGGTTCGGCCCAATAGCGGGCCGACCAAGACAGGGTTAGCATTTCCTGCTAGTCTGAACCCGACGGGCACGATGCGATGAGGGTTATGTTTCACGGCGCTGTGGGGAATCGGTTACCGTTCCGCATGCAGGTTGATCGCCGAACGCCGTGCTCGGCCAGTTTTTCCGACGAGGGATCCCATGAAACGGTTTTTAGGCGCTGCCTGTATCCTTACCTCTTTGATCGCTTTCAGTCAGCCAAGTTGGGCGGACCCGGCGCCATCGCAGATTCAGGCGGAAATGAACGCAGGGCAGTGGCAACAGGCGCATGACGACCTGCTGACGGTGCTGCGCGACCATCCCGACAGCCACAAGGCGGCGAGCATGCTGGCCACGGTCGATACCCATCTGGGCCGGCAACAGAATGGCATCGTGCCGCTCAACACCGCGCCGTCGCAGGGCCACCATGGCGCGCTGCTGCCGATCGTGCTGCTGGTGGTCGGCGTCTGGCTGCTGTTCCGCTTCATGCGGGCCCGGCAGCAACGCGCCATGGGCGGCATGTATGGTCCGGGCGGGCAGGGGTTCGGTCGTGGCCCGGCGCCGTTCAACCCGAATATGGGCCCGCCGCCGGGCTATAATAATCCGAACATGTACCCGCAGCCGCCGGCCGCCGGAGGCGGCCTGATGGGCGGCATCGCCGGTGGGCTGCTCGGCGGCGCGATCGCCGAGGAATTGCTCGGCAATCGCGACCGGCCGGTGAACGAGACCATCATCAACGAGAACGGCAACAATACCGGCAATTCCGGCAATGATAGCTGGGACAATAACGCCAATGATTCGTCGCAACAGGCGGATAACTGGAACGACGACAACAACAGCGACGGCTGGGGCTGAGCCGTTCCGGGCACCGCGTCAGCTTAAACGGTCGTCCTCATAGGGCGGCCGTTGGCGCCCGAAGCGCGCGGCGATGCTCCGGGCGATGACCAGCACGATCACCAGCACACACAAGGTGAGGATGTCGACCGCGGAAATCACCTGGGCGTAGAGCTGGATCAACAATTCGCGCAAGGCGAACACGATCGTCACGTCGAGCAGGTTCGCCAGGCGGATATGCCGCGTCCGGGCGTATTCCATGAAGGTGTTGAACAGTTCGATGAGAATGACGACTTCCAGCACCTGCTCGACGAGCCCGCGCAGCATGGCCTCGTCGGCGTTCCGGCCTGCGAACGGGATCATTTCCCACGTGGCGACCACGGCCTGCAGGAAGGCAAAGCCAAGCGCGACCAGCATCAGCGGTATCACACCGAGAATGATCAGCTCGATCGCCCGGTCATAAAGCCGGAATATCAAGCGCCGCAGACCGCCATCATGGCGCGTCTCGTTTTTCAACTCAGTCAAGCCGTTATGTCTCCTTCGTCCAGCTCTCACCAAAAAATTAGAGCATGATGTTTCGCCATCATGCTCTAACTGTTTGACACGGTCACATATTTTGCCGGTGCTGGACAGGGGACGGAAATCCCGTTTCCGTGAGTCAAAAATCACGGAGGTGATCGATGCGCCAAGTTTTGTCCGCTCTTTGCCTGATCGCATGGCTGCCCATCTCGGCGGGCGCCGCAACCCTGCCGGAAATTCACGTCAGCAGCGCCAGCTTTGCCAATGGCACGGCGCAGCCGCGCAGCGTCGCCTTCGCCGCGTGCGGGGGTGGTGATATCTCGCCGCAACTGAGCTGGCGCGGCGCGCCGGCGGGCACGAAAAGCTTCGCCCTCACCGAGTTCGATACCGACGCGCGGGGCGGCGCCGGTTTCTGGCACTGGCTGGTGGTCAACATTCCGCCCTCCGTCACCAGCCTGAACGCGGGCGCCGCCCTCCCGGCCGGCGCCGTCGCCGGCCTGACCGACCACGGCCTGCCCGGCTATCAGGGGCCATGCCCACCAGTGGGCGACCCGCCGCACCATTATATTTTCACGATCAGCGCCCTGAATGTCGCCAGCCTGCCATCCATTACCCAGGACTCCACCGGCGCCGAAGTGCAAATGGCCCTGCGCGGCCATGTCATCGCGCAGGGAACCTATACGGGGACGTATGTGCGGTAGGGGAAAAGGAAGGGAGTAAGCAAGCGCTACTTTTTGTGAACAAAAAGTAGCAAAAAACTTTGTTATGCTGGGCTATGGGCGTTGTCAGCGACATAGCCACCGGCCCAGCGTAACCAAAAGTTTTTGCGCCGCTTTTTTCAAAAAGCGGCTGCTTTCTTCTTCCTTAAGCCACTTCAGCCAGAACATGCCGCTTGGCGGCGGCGAGCAACCCGTCGACATCGGTTTCGCGCGTGCTCCAGGCTGTGACCAGGCGGATGATTCGCGTCTCCATGCCCGGCTGCGCGGGCCAGCGGTAGAAACCATAACCATCCTGCAGCAGCGCCTCGACCACCGCTTCCGGCATGCTGACGAAGAGTTCGTTGGCCTGCACCTCATGGATCAGCCGCATGCCGGGCAGTTCATGCAGCCCGCGCGCCAGGCGGCTTGCCATGTCATTGGCGTGGCGTCCATGCCGCAGCCACAGACCGTCCTGCAACGAGGCCAGAAGCTGCGCGCTGATGAAGCGCATTTTCGAGAGAAGTTGCGCGCCGCGCTTGCGCCGATATTCGAACGCGCCGGCCTGTTCGCGATTGAAAAAGATCACGGCCTCGGCGCCCATCGCGCCGTTTTTGGTGGCGCCGAAGGAGAGCACGTCCACGCCCGCCTTCCAGCTCGCCTCGGCTGGCGTGCACCCGAGATGCGCCACCGCATTGGCAAAGCGCGCCCCGTCCATGTGCAGGCGCAGATCATGCGCGCGGCCGAATGCGGCCAGCGCGCTGATCTGGTCCGGCGTATAGACGGTGCCCCACTCGGTAGCCTGAGACACGCTGATGGCAGACGGTTTCACGCAATGCACGCCGCGCACCGAGGCGGCCTCTTGGATCGCCCTCAGATTCTGCGGCGCGAGGCGCCCATCCGCGGTCGGTACGGCCAGCAGTTTTGCGCCGCCGGTGAAAAGTTCCGGCGCGCCGCATTCATCCCGCTGGATATGCGCGCTCTCATGGCAATAGATGCCGCCATGCGGCGGCACCAGTTCGGCCAGTGCCAGCGCGTTCGCCGCGGTTCCGGTGGCGACCGGGTAGATCGCCAGGTCGCATTCGAACATTTCGCGCGCGCACGCGGTGAGCTTCTCGGTCCACGGGTCGTTGCCATAGCCGTGTGCCGTGCCGTGATTGGCTTCGACGATCGCGGCCATGATCTCAGGCGCGACTTGCGTGACGTTATCGCTGGAGAAGTCGAGGCATGGTTCGGTCATCCGGGGCTCCTTCAATCCGCCGCAAATGGTCGCCGGTCTGTGGTGCTCAGATCTTGGCGTGAAGGTGCGGTTCCAGCCCGCTGAGATCATAGCCGGCCTGCGTGGCGTGGCGTAGAATCTCGGCGGCCGGCATCTGGCCAGCCTGGGCCAGCGCCCACATCGATGTCGAGCGCATGCCGCTGCGGCAATAAGCCAGGACCGGGCCGGGGGCGCTCTGCAACGCCGCCGCCATGCGCTGCACGGAATCAACGGTCATGTTCGCGGCGGTCACGGGGATGTCGACGAAATTCAGCCCGTGCTGCTTCGCCAGGGCCTCGATCTCCGCCGCGTGCGGCTGACCGGGCGCTTCGCCGTCCGGCCGGTTATTGATGATGGTCGTAAACCCGGCCTGCGCCGCGGCGGTAACTTCAGCGGCGCCGATCTGCGGAGAGACGGCAAAATTTTCGGTGACGAGCTTGAACGGCATCAGCAATTCTCCGGACTTGCGGGCCGGAAATGGCGGCCCTTTCGATGCACCCTTCGGCCAAGGGCAAAGCGAGGTCAAGAAAGCAGCCGCTTTTTAAAAAAAGCGGCGCAAAAATTTTTATTGTGCTGTGGCGGTGAAACCAGCACGGCCCAAAGTTAGCAAAGTTTTTTTGCTACTTTTTGTTCACAAAAAGTAGCCTTCCTTTCTCCCTTTTTTGCTGTCCTCTAATCGACCGGCACGTTGTCGAGCAGCCGCACACTGCCGAGCCGCGCGGCGGCGATCAGGCGCGCCGGGCGGGTGAGGCGCTCCAGCGGCTCCAGTGTCTCGGCGCCAACCAGCGCCAGATAGTCCGGTGCCATCCCGGCGGCGATCAATTCCTGTTTCGCCACGTCAAGTGATGTGGCCACGGCGTCGCCGCTGCCGATGGCGGACGCGGCGCGGGTCAGCGCCGCATGGAGCGCCGGCGCCGTCTGGCGTTCGGCTGGCGTGAGAAAGCGATTACGGGAGGAGAGCGCCAGCCCGTCCGTCTCGCGTACGGTCGGCACCGGCACGATCTCCACCGGAAGCAGGAAATCGGTGGTGAAGCGGCGGATCACCTGCACCTGCTGCCAGTCTTTTTCGCCGAAATAGGCGGCACGCGGCCGGACCTGGCCAAACAATTTGGCCACCACCGTGGCCACGCCGGAGAAATGGCCGGGCCGCATCATGCCTTCCCAAAGCGTGGCCGGGCCGCCCACGGTGATCGTGCTGGCCGCCTCCGGCGGGTACATGGTGGCGACATCGGGCAGCCAGACCAGATCGCAGCCGGCTTGCTCCAACTGTGCCAGATCGCCCGCCTCGTCGCGCGGGTAACGGGCCAGATCCTCGCTCGGGCCGAATTGCAGCGGATTGACGAAAATGCTCGCCGCCACCGGTTGCCCGGCCTGTCGCGCCGCCGCCACCAGGGAAAGATGCCCGCGATGCAGCGCCCCCATGGTCGGCACCAGGCCGACGGGGCCCAGTTCATCGAGAGCGGCGTGGAGATCGGGTAAATTACGGGCGATTTTCATGGCCGTCCTGTTGACGATTTTCGGACGTTCGTCCAGTCAGCCGGAGGCTGGGCAGGGCGGGTCGCAAGCGGTATGAAAAACTCATGAGTTTCAGAACCAAGGCCTGGGTGAAGGCCGAGATACAACTCGGCCGGCGGGCTGCGACGCTGCCGATTTTGTTCGGTGCGGTGCAAACTATTTTCGGGATCGGCCAGGCCGCCTGTGCGGCGCGGCTCCTGGCCGCCGTGCTGCATCTGGCGGCACGGGATCTGGGTCTCCTTTGGGCCGCCATGGGGTTTATCCTGTTCGCGATCTTGCGCGCCGGCGCGCAGATGCAGGCTGAGCGGCTCGGGTTTGAAGCCAGCGCCGCGGCGCGCCGCCGGCTGCGCAATGGCGTGCTGTCCACGCTGCTGGCGCTGGGGCCGGGCGGGCTGCGTGGCCGGCATTCGGCCGAGCTGGCCGCCACTGCCATCGACCGCGTCGAGGCGATGGACGGGCTGCACGCCCGCTGGATCGCCGCCACCACCCTGGCCGTCATCGCCCCGGCGCTGGTCGGGCTGGCGGCTTTATGGGTGGACTGGCCAAGCGGCCTCGTGCTGCTCCTTGCCGGGCTTTTCACGCCGTTCGCCATGGCGGTGGCGGGCATCGGCGCGGGCGTCGCCGCCAAGCGGCAATTCCTCGCCATGACAAGGTTGCAGGTGCGCTTTCTTGACCGCATCCGCGGCATTTCCACCATCGTGCTGGCCGGCCGCGCGGCCGACGAGGCGCGCGCTTTGGCCGCCGCCGCGGAGGAATTGCGCCATCGCACCATGCGCGTGCTGCGCGTCGCGTTCCTCTCTTCCACGGGGCTCGATCTTGCCGCCGCCGCCGCCCTCATCATCATCGTGCTGCGCTTCGCCGCGATTTTGCATGGTTCGCTGGCCCTGGCTCCTACGGCGTTGTTCGTGCTGCTGCTGGTGCCGGAATTTTTCGCGCCGCTGCGCAGCTTCGCCGCCGTTTATGCCGACCGCATGAGCGCCGAAGCGGTGGCCGAAGAATTCTGCGCCTTGCCGCTGCCGCCGGAAACCGTGCCGGCCGCGGAAATTCGCACCGTCGCCGCGCAGGGCCTGACCCTGGCCTTCGAGCACCTGTCCTTCACCTGGGATGAGGCGCGCGGCAAGGTGCTGGACGATCTGTCCTTCCGTGTCGGTGCCGGGGAAATCCTGCTCCTCACCGGGGCCTCCGGTTCCGGTAAATCCACCATCATCGACCTGATCCTCGGCTTCATCGAACCGCAAGCGGGCCAGGTGACGATCAACGGCGCGGAGCTCGCCACGCTGGTTCCGGCGGCGCGCACCCGCATGCTCGGCTGGATCGGCCAGAAGCCGGTGATTTTCGCCGGCAGCATCGCCGAGAATATCCGTTTCGCCCGGCCCGAGGCCGGCGATGGCGAGGTTGCCGAGGCGATCCGCCTGGCGCGGCTGACCGACGTGATCGCTTCCCTTCCGCAGGGCGCGGAAACGCGGATCGGCGAGGGCGGGTTCGGGCTTTCCGGTGGTCAGGTGCAGCGCATCGCCATCGCCCGCGCCTTCCTCAAGGACGCGCCGCTGCTGCTGCTGGATGAGCCGACGGCGCATCTCGACCCCGCCGTGGAGCGCGACGTGCTGGACAGCATCAAACGCCTGGCCGTCGGGCGCACGGTGATCCTCGCCACCCATTCCGCGGTGGCGATGGATTTCGCCCGCAATTCAGGCGCCCGCCGGCTCGATCTCGACGCGTTGCGCTACGTCAAGCTGCGGGGGGTGGTGGTATGAACCCGGTCGTTCGCATTCTTGTGCTGTGGCGGGCCCAGGCGGCGTGGCTGGTCCTGGGGGCGCTGCTTTTCCTCGGTGCGCTGGCTGCCGGCGCGGCGCTGATGGGCGCCTCCGGCCGTTTGATCGCGCTGGTCATTTCCGGCGGCGTGGCTCTGACGCCGCTGCTGCTGCAGTTCACCGGCACCGCCCGCGTGGTGCTGCGCTATCTGGAGCGCGTCGTCACCCACGAAGCGATGTTCCGCGCCCTCGCGTCGCTGCGCATCTGGCTGTTCATGGGCCTGACCCGCAGTGCCGCCGGCGGGCTCGGCCTGCGCCGCTCCGGCGACGTGCTGGCGCGCCTGGTCAACGACGTGGACGCTTTGGACGGGCTGTATCTGCGGATTCTGGTGCCGCTGCTCGGCGCCGTGCTGCTCCTGCCGATCCTCGCCGTGCTGCTGTGGCACGAGCTGGCCACCGCGCTCCTGGTCCTTATCCCGTTTGGCTATGTCGCCTTTTTCCTGCCGCTGCGCGCGGCGCGCCTGGCGCGGGCCAACAGCGCACGCGCCGGGCTGGCGATGTCCGGCCTGCGCAGCATTGTTCTCGACGCGCTCACCGGCCTGCGCGAGGTGAAGATTTTCGCGGCGGAGGGGCGCATGCTGGCCGCCGTGCAGTCGCGCGAAGCCGCCTACCTGGCGGCGCAGCGCGACCTCGTGTTCCGCAGCAGCGCCCTGAACGGCCGCGCCTATATCGCCGCCCAGTTCGGTATTTTGCTCGCGCTGCTCGTCGGCCTGGCGGGCGCGCCGGTTGCCGCGTTCATTGCCGTGTTCGTGCTGATCCTGGCCTTCGAGACGGTGCTCGGCCTGCCGCGCGCCGGGTTGCTCTATGGCCGCGCCGCCGCCGCCGCGGTGCGCGTGGTCTCCGCCGCCGAAGCGCCGGCGCCGGTCGTGGACCCGCCGCACCCGGCCGCCATGCCGGACGGCAATGCCATCGCCTTCGAGCATGTGAGCTTCCGCTACGCGCCGGACCTGCCTTACGTGTTCGAGAATCTCTCATTGCAATTGCCGCGTGGCTCGCGCACGGCGATTCTCGGCCCCTCGGGCGCCGGCAAATCCACCATCGCCGCTTTGTTGCTGAAACTCGTCGCGCCCGAGGCCGGGCAGATCCGCCTCGGCGGCGCCGATCTCGCCGCCTTGCCGTCCGAGGCGGTGCGCCAGCGCATCGCCTATCTCAGCCAGACCACGCATCTGTTCGCCGACACCATCCGCCATAATCTGCGCCTGGGCGACCCCACCGCCGACGATGCGCGGCTCTGGGCAGCGCTCGAGATGGCGCAGGTGGCCGAGGCCGTGCGCGCTCTGCCCGAAGGGTTGGACACGTGGCTGGGTGAGGGCGGGCAGACGCTCTCCGGCGGGCAGGGGCGACGGCTCGCCCTGGCGCGCACGCTGCTCTCCGACGCGCCGATCCTGGTGCTGGACGAACCCTGCGCCGGCCTGGACGTGGCGACCGAGATGGAATTCATGCGCACGCTCAACGCCGCCGTCACCGGCCGCACCGTGCTGCTGATCCTGCACCGCCTGACCGGGGCGGAACAATTGGACCGCATCTGGCGCTTGACCGCCGGTACGCTGGTTGCGGCCGCGGGCTGAGCAGGACTACTTTTTGTGAACAAAAAGTAGCAAAAAAACTTTGTTAACTTTGGGCCCGTGCCGTTTCCACGCCTCGGACCCAGCATAACAAAAGTTTTGCGCCGCTTTTGATCGAAAAAGCGGCTGCTTTCTTCTGCCCCTTGAATCGGGGCGCGAAAATTCCATAATTTCCAGTGGTCCAAAGCGCCTCGCAAAGGGTTTTGGGCGACTTGCCTGCCGGTCCGCCTGATGGGGACCGGACAATGAAAACGACCTTGCTAAATTCAGGAGGTTTATCATGACGTATGACTTTGCGCCGTTGTTCCGTACCGCAATCGGCTTCGACCGCCTTGCCCGTCTGGTGGATACGCTGCCGCAGGATGCGACGACCTACCCGCCCTACAATATTGAAAAAACCGGCGAGGAATCCTATCGCCTCACGCTCGCGGTCGCGGGCTTCTCCGCTGACGATATTGAGCTGACGGTGAAGGACAATGCCTTGGTGGTGGCCGGGCGCGTCGCCGAGGAACCCAGCAAAAATGAGTTCCTGCATCGCGGCATCGCTTCGCGCGCTTTCACCCGCCGTTTCGTGCTGGCCGACCATATGGTGGTCGAGGGCGCGGATATCGCCAACGGCCTGCTCCACGTCTCGATCAAACGTGTGCTGCCGGAAGCGGCGAAACCCCGCCGGATCACCATCGCCAACGCGAACGCCGGGACGGCGCCGAAGACGATCGACGGGCCGGACGTGCCGCAAGCGGCCTGACGCGGCGCGATCTCAGGGCTGGAGCACGGTGAACCGTGCTCCAGCTTTTTCGTATTTCGCAAAGGCAAAAAGAAAGCAGCCGCTTTTTAAAAAAAGCGGCGCAAAAATTTTTGTTATGTTGGGGCATGGGCGTTGTCGCTGACACAGCCCATGGCCCAGAGTAAACAAAGTTTTTTTGCTACCTTCCTTACGTCCCCGGCACGTGGCGCAGATCGGTGCCGAGCAATGTCGGGATCACCAGCAGCACGTCATGGCCGTGCATCACTGTCAGTGCCGGGCCCGGCCGCAGCAGCATGAAGTCAGGGGCATATTGATCGGCGATCTGCGAAACATTTCCCGGCATGGCCAGGATGAGAATGTTCTTGTGCAGCAGTGAGGAAGTTGGCGTGGTGATGCCGAATTCATGCGTGTCCGCTCCGAACACCGTGACCGGGAGCCGGTCGCGCAGGGCGTAGCTGATCTTGCCGGCATCGTACCAGCGCAAGGCGGCCACAGCCTGCACGTCGCGCGGCATGCGGATATTGGTCGTGTTCCAATCGACGATCTGCAGCAGCGGCGATTTGCCGGGCGGGAAGAAATGATTGAGGCCGGGGATGAAGTTCAGCGTTGCTTCGGCGGCGATGAACAAGGCGGCGAAGGCGAGCAAAGCCCCTGAGAGCGCCGCCACGATGTTGCGCAAACGCGGCCGGAAGTTTTCCGCCCAGTTTCCCAGCAGCGGCAGCAGCATCAGATAGCCCGGCGTCGCCCAGTGATAGAGGATTTTCGTTGCCGACCAGATGCCGACGACGGAGAACAGCACCACCGGCAGCAGGCCGAGCAGGCTGAGCAGCCAGCCCCGCCGCTCCGCCGGGCCGCGCCGCAACGCGCCGATCTGCAGGCAGACCATCGGCAGCCATAGCCAGGGGAGCAGAAACAAGGCTTCGCCGCCCCAGATGGTCAGCGGCGCCAAAGGATGCAGGCGCACCCCCGTTGCGCGGCCGCCCTGGTAATCGAAAGACTGCCAGCCATGACTTGCGTTCCACCAGATCACCGGCAGGAACATCGCCACGGCCAGCACGGCCGCGCCCCAGGGTGCGAAGCGCCGCAGCTCCCGCCGTGAGACAGGGTCGCTCAGCATGGCGAGCGCCGCGCCGGCCAGCACCAGAGCCGCGTTGTATTTGCTCAGCATGGCGAGCCCGGCGAAGAACCCTGCGGCGAGCCACCAGCGCGGCTGCGGCGGCGTCGGCGTGGCGGCAATGCCGAGCGCCCGGAGCATGGCGTAGAGTGCGGCCAGCAGCGCCGCGTCCAGCGGCCCGTCCGGCAGCACCCAGCTGCCGAAGGCGAGCGAGAAGACCGGGGAGATATTATAGGCCACCACCGCCCAGAACGCCGCGCTTTGTGTGTAGAGACGCGCCGTGATGCGGTAGAGCAGCCAGGAAGACACCGCCGACAGCAGAATGAAAGGCAGGCGCACGACGATCGGCGCCATGCTGTGAAACAGCGCCCGGCTGCCCAGTTCCAGCCACCAGGAGGCGAGCGGATGGTCGAAATAGGAAAGCGCGAAATGGTCCGACGCGGCGACCATGTAGCTCTCATCGATGCCGAGACCGGTGAAATTCGCGAAAACCAGCCGCAGCACCGTGGCCAGCAGCACAACCCAGACTGCATTCATGCCTGCTGCATGGCGTGGCATCGAAATTTACGCAAGGGCGCCATAGGCTGTGTCATCGACCAAGCCCATGGCCCAGCATAAAAGAAGTTTTTGCGCCGCTTTTTTCCAAAAAGCGGCTGCTTTCTTCCCTTCTCTAGCTACCGCTGAACCAGTTATATCCCTGGTTTTCCCAATAGCCGCCGGGATAGGCATTGGTCACCGCCAGGCTCACCAGCGATTTCGGGTTTTTGAAGCCGAGCTTGGTGGGAATGCGCAGCCGCAGGGGGGCGCCGAACGGCGGGGTGAGCGGAGCGCCCAGGAAGCTGGTGGCGAGGATCGTCTGCGGGTGCAGCGCGCTCGCCATGTCGATGCTGGAAAAATACTGGTCCGCGCACTGGAACGAGACATAACGGCAATTCAGGTCCGCGCCCACGTGCCGCAGGAACGCGCCGAGCGGCACGCCGCCCCATTGGCCGATCACACGCCAGCCTTCGACGCATACGAGGCGGGTGATCTGCTGTGTCTGCGGCAGGCTGTTCAGCGCCGCCAGGGTCCAGGGCGCCTTGTCCTGTATCTGTCCGCCCAACTCCAGCCGCCAGGTCGCGGGGTCGACCACCACCACCTGGTCGATGCCGTAATAAGCGTTGAAGCGCGGCGGGTGCGTGATCTGGTCCGGGCGGAAGGTGGGCGCCAACCTATGCGGGTTGAACAACGCCTCTTGCACGCGGTCGTTCCAGGCGGACATCATGCGCAGGAACCGGTCCGCGAGGTCGGGATGGGCCGGGTCCTCGTAATTGCAGCCGGCCAATGGCGTCACCGCCCCCAGCGCCAGCGCACGCATCAGCAGAGCGCGACGGTCGATCGGTGTCATGATTCCTGGCGCCCTCCGGTGATCATCGGCGGCAGCACCTTCGGCACCAGAGCGACCAGGGACAGATGAATCGCAAAGAAGGCGACAATTGCGGCCATCGCGAAAAAATGCACGTAGCGCGAGGTGACAAAGCCGCCGAACAGGTCGCTGAGGAACCAGAGCTGTACCGGCTTCCAGATCGCCAGCCCCGACAATACCGCCACCAGCCCGGCGAACAACACGCCGAGATAAAGCAGCTTTTGCACCGCGTTATACACGCCCGGTTCGTGTTTCAATTGAAACATCAGCGCCGCACGCAGATCGCGCAGCACGCTTGCTGGGCTGAGTGGCAGGAATTTCCGGTAATGTCCGCTGGCCAGTTTCCAGATGACATAGACCAGCCCGTTGATCCCGAGCAGCCACATGAAGGCCAGATGCCAGGCGATGGCCGCGCCCAGCCACCCGCCGATGGTAATGACACGCGGGAAGGTGACGCTGAACAAAGGCGAGGCGTTATAGATCTGCCAGCCGGAGCCGATCATGACCACGATGGCAATCGCATTCAGCCAATGCACGACCCGTAGCGGCCAGGGATGGATCACACGGCGTTTCGGAGTTGGATTTTGCATGGGCGCAATCCCTCGAAAGCGAAGGAAGAAAGTAGCCGCTTTTTGAAAAAAGCGGCGCAAAAACTTTTGTTTATGCTGGGCCCGCGGCGGTGAAACCAGCACGGCCCAAAGTAATAAAGTTTTTTTGCTACTTTTTGTTCACAAAAAGTAGCGCTTCCTTTTTTCTAGCCTAGAGCAGCCCCTCCGCGCAGGCGTCGAGGATTGCCGATGCGTCGATCTCGTAGTGCGCATAGAGGTCCGGAATATCACCGGACTGGCCGAATTTGTCGGGGCCGAGCGCCATCACCCGCTGCCCGCGCACCCCGCCCAGCCAGGCATGGGCCGCCGGGTGGCCGTCCAGCACGCTCACCAGGGCGGCGTCGCGGGCCAGCGGCGCCAGCAGGCGCTCGATATGCGCATGGGCGGCGATGCCCTGGCGGCGCTGGCGCTGCGCCGCGCGCCAGCCGGCATAGAGCCGGTTCGGGCTGGTCACGGCGAGCAGGCCGGCCTCGGGCACATCCTCGCGCAGGAGCGCAAAGGCCTTTTCCGCCTCGCCGGCCACGGCGCCTTGGTAGGCGATGGCGATTTTGCTCCCCTCCGCGGGGGGCACGACCCAATGCGCGCCGGCGATCACATCGCCTTCGTTCAGCGTGCGTTCGGGCTGGAGCAGCATGGAGGTCGAGAGTCGCAGCCACACGGCGCTCCCCGCGGGATCCTGCATGTGCGCGAAGGCGTGGCGGAGCAGAATGGCCAGTTCGTCGCAATAGGCCGGCTCGAAGGCGGCCAGCCGGTCCTGCACGATGCCGAGCAGCGGCGTGTTGGTCGCTTGGTGCTGCCCGCCTTCGGGCGCCAGGGAAATGCCGGAGGGGGTAGAGACCAGCAAAAAGCGCGCATCCTGATAGCAGGCGTAAAACAGCGCATCATGCCCGCGATTGACGAACGGATCATAGACCGTGCCGATCGGCAAAATCCGCGCCCCGGTGAGATCGTGGCTCAGCCCGGCGGCGCCGAGGAGCAGAAACAGATTCTGCTCGGCGATGCCGAGCTCGATATGCTGCCCTTCGGGGGTGCTGCCCCAATGCTGGGCGCTGGCGAGCTTGCCGTCGCGGAACACGTCTTCGCGGCTGTGCCGGTCGAACACGCCCCGCCGGTTGATCCAGGGGCCGAGATTGGTGGAGACCGCGACGTCCGGGCTAGTGGTGAGGATATGCCGGGACAGTTCCGCGCTCTCCCCCTGGGCGCGGCCGATCTCCGACAAAATCTCGCCGAACCCGGCCTGGGTGCTCATCCGCCTTCCGGTGATTTTCGGTTGCGGCAGGCGGGCGGGCAGGGCGATGGGGTCGGCGTGCAGCCGGCGGCCATGGTTGGTGAGCGGCGCCGCGTAAGGCACGCTGTGGATGAAACGTTCGACTTCCTGCGGGTCGGCCAGGCCCTCGAACCGGTCCCATTCATGGCCGGCGCGGATGTTCAGGCGCTGCTGAAACGCCTGCATCTGCTCGACCGTCATCATGCCGGCATGGTTGTCCTTGTGTCCGGCGAAGGGCAGGCCCCTTCCTTTGATGGTATAGGCGAGGAACACGGTCGGCTGGTCGTGATGCGCCGCGGCGCGGAAGGTTTCGGTAAGGGTGGCGAGGTCGTGCCCGGCGAGGTTGGTCATCAGCGCCGCCAGCGCGTCATCGCCCAACGGATCGATGATGGCCCGCACGTTGCGCGATTTGCCCATATCGGCGAGCAGCGCCTGCCGCCAGGCCGCCCCGCCCTGGAAGGTCAGCGCGGAATAGATCGAGTTCGGGCATTCATCCACCCAACCGCGCAGCGAGGCGCCGCCGGGCCGGGCGAAGGCCGCCTCCAGCCGCTTGCCGTATTTCAACGACACGACCTTCCAGCCCATGTCGCGGAACAGCCCCTCGAACCGGCCGAACAGCCGGTCGGGAATCACCGAATCCAGGCTCTGGCGGTTATAATCCACCACCCACCAGACATCGCGCACATCGTGCTTCCAGCCTTCGAGCAGCGCTTCGTAGATATTGCCCTCATCGAGCTCGGCATCGCCGGCGATGGCGATATGGCGCGGCCGTGGCGCGGCGGGGTCGACCAGCCTGTGTGCCCGCAAATAATCCTGCATCAGCGCGGCAAAGCTGGTGAAGGCGACGCCGAGCCCGACCGAGCCGGTGGAAATGTCGATCTCCGGCCCGTCCTTCACGCGGGACGGATAGGCCTGGGCGCCGCCGAACTGCCGCAGCCCGGCCATTTGTGCCACGTTCTGCCGGCCGAACAGATAATTCACCGCATGCAGCACCGGCCCGGCATGCGGCTTCACCGCCACGCGGTCGAACGGGCGCAGGCTGTCGAAATACAAGGCGGCCATGATGCTGGTGACCGAGGCGCAGGAGGCCTGGTGGCCGCCGACCTTCAAGCCGTCGCGGTTGGGGCGGAGATGATTGGCGTTGTGGATCATCCAGGCGGACAGCCAGAGCAGTTTCTGCTCCACCGTCGCCAACATTTCCAGTTTCCCCAATTCCGAGCCAAGCGGCCGAATTTCGTTCATGCCGCGAGATTAGTGCATTCCGCCGGCCGGGGGAACGAGAAAGAGCCCGGCCGGCCCGTTCGGGATATCGATGATTGATTTTGGAATCGTTCCCGATTCCCGCTAAACCGAAGCTGCGGCGTGTTGGGGATGCATCTCTAAAATTGCCGCCTACGACATCCCACAAAATCCGCTCGGCCGTTTCGCCTCGACGTGGCCGGTTCGTACGTCGGCAGCGGTTCGAACGGCTCTGGCTCGTCGCGTCACCTTAGCAAAGGATCAAGGACATGAGCACGGTCACGACCAAGGACGGCGTGGAGATTTTCTATAAGGATTGGGGGCAGGGGCAGCCGATCGTTTTCCACCATGGCTGGCCGCTGAGCTCGGACGACTGGGATACGCAGATGCTGTTCTTCGTCCAGCAGGGTTATCGGGTGGTCGGGATCGACCGCCGTGGCCATGGGCGCTCAAGCCAGGTTTCCGAGGGGCATGACATGGATCATTACGCGGCCGACGCGGCCGCGGTCGTCGAGCATCTGGATCTTCATAACACCATCCATATCGGCCATTCCACCGGCGGCGGCGAAGCGACCCGCTATGTCGCGCGCCACGGCAAGGGCCGGGTCGCGAAGCTGGTGCTGGTGGCGGCGGTGCCGCCGATCATGATCAAATCGCCCAACAATCCGGGTGGCCTGCCGATCGAGGTGTTCGACGGCTTCCGCAAAAGCCTGGCCGCCAACCGCGCGCAATTTTACCGGGAGGTCGCGTCCAAGCCCTTCTACGGGTTCAACCGCGCCAGCAACCCGCCGCTCGATGGCGTCATCGACAATTGGTGGCGTCAGGGCATGATGGGCAGCGCCAAGGCCCATTATGAGGGCATCAAGGCATTCTCCGAAACCGACCTCACCGACGATTTGAAGAGCATCGACGTGCCGACCCTGTGCATACAAGGCGACGACGATCAGATCGTGCCGTATAAGGGCGCTTCGGAACTGCAGGTCAAGCTGCTCAGGAACGCCACCATGAAGCTTTATCCCGGTTTCCCGCACGGCATGCTCACCACCTATGCCGACGCGATCAACCCGGATCTTCTGGCCTTCGTTCGGAGCTAAACGCCGGGTTGGATGAGCCGGCCAGGGCACGGCTTTAAAAGCATTTAGCCGGAATCTGCGATTCCGGCTAAATGCATGCTGTTAGTAGCCGTTGGCGAGGGCGGAGGCGACCAGGCCGGTGCCGATGGCGATCATCACCAGCTGGTTGCCGTCATGCACCCATTCATAGCCGGCGGGCGGCCGGCGGACATGGTAGCGGTCCCAATCGCTGACGACTTCACGGTGGCCGGTGAAGCGGTCGCCATGGCGCCATTGATGCGCCATCGCCATGTGCGGCGCCTCATGGCCCATCGGATGTTCCATCTGGTGGTGGTCATAGCCGCCATCGGACGGATGACCCTGCCATTGCTGGGCCATCGCCAGCGGCGCCGCGAGCAGCGCCAAGCCAAGGCCGGCGCTCAGAGCTGTCAAAGAGATACGTTTCATGTGCTTGTCCTTAAGAGATCAGAGGTTTTGATGAAGAGATTCGTTTAGCCTTGATGCGGCGTGCCGCCGTGAGGCGCCATCGGCGCGTGGTGCGGCGTCATCGCGGCGTGGCGCGTGGTCTGCACGGTGTGGTGCCGATTGCTGACCTCGCGCGGCTGCGCGCGGGGCTTGGCGTCCATCTTTTCGTGCATGAGGCTGGCCGTCCGGTGGGAAGGCGCCTGCATCTGATGGTCGGCCATGTGGGGCATGCCGTTCGCATGCTGATCGGAATAGGTCTGAGCCATCGCCAGCGGGGTGGCGAGCAACGCCAAGCCGAGACCGGCGCTCAAACCCGCCAGAGAGAGAAATCGCATTTGATTGTCCTTAAAAAATTTATAATCCGAGCGTCGGGCCTTACCACACGCGGGAGATCACGCCGCCGGGTCCGATCAGCAGGAATCGCGGGCCAGATGCCACCCAGACGTAACCATAGGGCGGCGGCGGCAGGCGATAGTGGCGCCAATGCACGATGACATGCCGCGGGCCATAATACCGGTCACCCGCATGCCAGTCATGGTGATGATGGTAGTAGCCGGGCGGCGGGGGATAATATTGCGCCTGCGCCATGGCAGTGGTGCCCAGTGACATGACGAGGGCCGTGCCCATCACGAAGAGCGAACGTAGCTTGTTCATGGGCCTTTCTCCTTTCGATAGGCTCGATAAGACAATCCGAAAACGGCAGAATCGTGTTGCCGCCCCTTATAATTGTAAGATTTTATTGCAACCGTTGGCCAGAGGCAGGGCGCCGCCCCAATGACGCCTGGTTAATGATTCGCCGGGCCTGGCGCGTTAACGGCGGGTTGGGAAGTTTGCGGGGCTTGTTGCTGCCGCTTCATTTTGCCTATGCTTGCGGGCAATAGAGTCCGCCTGGTCTCCGCTGAACGTATCTCACAGGAAAGCATCCATGGATTCGATCGCGCTGAACACCGACGATACGCCTGAAGTACCGCCGCCGCCGACCGAACCGGTTCTCGATACACGCCGCGTGCGCATCCATCCCGACCATTGGTATCCGGTCGCCTGGTCGCGCGAGCTGAAAACGGGCAAGCCGCTGGCCGTGCGCTTTGCCGGCGACCCGGTGGTGCTGGTGCGCCCCAAGGAGGGCGCCGTCTTCGCGCTGGAGAATCGCTGCGCGCACCGCCAGGTGCCGCTCGATGCCGGCGTGGTGTCCGGCTGCGCCATACGTTGCGGCTATCATGGCTGGACCTATGATGCCTCGGGCAAATGCATCGATGTGCCCTATCTCGGCAAAGGCAAGCTGCCGAATGGGGTGAAATCCTATCCCTGCCGCGAGGAAGCCGGGCTGGTGTTCATCTTCCCCGGCGATCCGGCGAAGGCGGGGGATTTTCCGGACCTCTCGGCGGCGACGGGAAATCTTTACAAGACCCGCCGCTTCGGCCGGGCCGTGAACTGCCATTATTCGTTCATGCACGAGAATCTGATGGACATGAACCATCAGTTTTTGCACCGCAAACAGATGGGGCAGATCCGCCCGCGTTATCTCGGAAGGCGCCTCGGCGAGACCTGGCTGGAGGTGCAGTATACGTTCGCGCGCACCGGCGGGAAGCAGCCGCTGGGCGAAACCGCCTTGTTCGGCGGCAAGCGCACCAAGGACGTCAACGACAAGGACGTCATGACCATCCGCACCGACTATCCCTATCAGACCCTGCGAATCGTGCCGGCCGGCGGTGACGCGCCGGTGATGGAATTATGGATCGTCTATGTGCCGCTCGATAAGGAGCAGCGGACGATTCGCACCTTCGGCCTGCTGTCGATCCGCAAGCCGAAGGGCACGCTGGCCCGCGCCGGGCTGACGGTCGGTTGGCCGTTCCTGGTCGCCTTCACCGAACGGATTTTCCGCGAGGACCGCGACATCGTCGAGGCCGAGCAGGCGGCGCATGACGCGCAAGGTGCGAACTGGAACCAGGAAGTCTTCCCGGTGATCCGCGAGCTGACCGGCCTGCTCGGCCGCTGCGGCCTGCCGCCGGAGGGAATGGAGCCGCTGCTGCTGAACGCCGCAGAGTAAACAAGCCGCGCCGGCATCAGCACCGCCGGCCCAGCATCAAAAAAGTTTTTGCGCCGCTTTTTTCACAAAGCGGCCTCTTTCTTGCCTTTCCTGACCTCATCCATCAGCGGCCCGAGCACAGGCGGAATATCTTCGGCGATCAACCCCGGGCCGATTTTCTGCGCTGCCGCGCCGTGCAGCCACACGGCGGCGCAGGCAGCCGCGAAATCCTCCATGCCCTGCGCCAGCAGGGCGGCGATGAGGCCGGCCAGCACATCGCCGGTGCCGCCGGTGGCGAGCCAGGGGGGCGCATTGTCGTTGATCATGGCGCGGCCGTCCGGGGCGGCGATGACCGTGTCCGCCCCTTTCAGCACGGTGACGGCGCCGGTTTGCCGCGCCGCGCGTCGCGCCGCCTCCAGCCGGTCCGGCCCCGGCGGGCCGAAGACGCGGGAAAATTCCCCTTCATGCGGGGTGATCACGGCCGTGCCGCGCAGACGTTCGGGGGTGCCCGCGCAGGCGGTGAGCGCGTCGGCATCGGCGACGATCTTGCGGTTCCCGGCGGCGATCAGTTGCGCCAGTTTCCAGGACGATGCCCGGCCCAGCCCCGGCCCGCACACGAACACCGTGCGGCGCTTGTCCCGCAGCAGCTCGGCCAGGGAGGAGTCGCGCACGATTAGCCCGGCTTCGGGCAGGATCATCGGCGCCTCGGCCGCCAGCGTGACCATGCCGGCGCCGGCGCGGCGGGCGGCGGCGGCCGCCAGGCGTGCGGCCCCCGGCATGGTGCCGCACAGCACCGTCACATCGCCATTCACATATTTATGGCCGGTCGGCTGGCGCGCCGGCAGGGCCCATTGTGCCGGGCCGTTGCGCCAGGTGAGGGGGCGGACCTGCTCCAGCACCCAGTCCGGCATGCCGATGTCGCGGAGCAGAAGCCGCCCGCACAGGCCCCGGCCGGGATAGAGCAGATGGCCGGGCTTGAGCCGGAAGAACGTCACGGTGAGCTCGGCCTGCGGCGCGTAGCCGCGCACCGCACCGGTGGCGCCGTCCAGCCCGCTCGGCACATCGACCGCGACGATGCGCCGGGCGGCGCGCAGCAGGGCGGCGACGGGTGCGGAAATGTCGCGGGACAGCCCGGCGCCGAACAAGGCGTCGATCACCAAAGCCGCCTTGGCCGTCTCCTCGACGGTCGCGTCATGCAGCCCCCGCATCGTCACCGGCCAGCCGCTGAGGCGGAGATATTCGGCCGCGACCTTGCCGTCGCCGCCGTTATTGCCGGGGCCGCACAGCACCAGCGTGCGGCAGGGTGCATAATGTTGCATCACCGCCCGTGCCACGGCGCGCCCGGCCGCCGCCATCAGCGTGGGCGTGTCGTCGGCCAGGGCATCGGCCTGCACCATTTCCGCGGGAGTCAGCAGCTCATCCATGAAAACCCCCTGGCCTTGCGTTGAAAAATCGCGCGGCGCGCGCCGGTTTGAGACGGAATCGGCGGATTTCATCTGCGTGCATGAAATTCCCTGTCAAAAATAGCCGCGGAGCATTCATTGCCGATGCTGAATGTTCTAACTCATGTCTATCCGGGAGAGCAGATATGGGAAGCGTTATTGCGGTTGCACAGCAGAAAGGCGGGGCCGGCAAGACCATGCTCGCGGCGCAGTTCGCCGTGGCGCTGGCGGAACAGGCGCGGGTGGCGCTGCTCGACATCGACCCGCAAGGCAGCCTGACCGCCTGGGGCCGGCTGCGCGCGCAGGCGCCGAAAGCGGCGGGCGCGCTCAGCGTGACCACGCTCTCCGGCTGGCGGCTCGCCAATGAAGTGGAAAAACTCAAATCCAGCCATGACTACGTGTTCATCGATACGCCCCCGGTGATCGACAGCGACGCGCGCCGTGCGATTCGCAGCGCCGATCTGGTGCTGATCCCGCTGAATCCGGCGCCGCCCGATCTCTGGGCCGCCGAGGGGACCCTGAAACTCGCCGCTGAAGAAAAATGCCGGGCCGGGCTGGTGTTCAACCGTGCGCCCGCGGCGTCGCGCCTGCGCAAGCGGCTAGAGGCGGAGATCGCCGCGCGCGGACTCAGCCTGCTGGCGGTGGCTTTGGCCAACAGGGCCGGTTACGCCAATGCCTTTGCCGACGGGCTCGGCGTCACCGAAGCCGGTCCTTCAACCCAGGCCGCCGAAGAGGTGAGGGCTGCGGTGGCTGCATTGCGGCTCTGGCTGGCGTGAGAAAACGGAAAAAAAATTCATGACGCCTCTGCTTTTTCTGCACTAAAGCGCATCTTTGGGGGTTGCGCGGCTGTCTTTTTTCAGCCACATTCCGGTCACTGAGTGGATGATGTCACGATGTCATCCACGACATAAACAAAAGTATAAAAAAGCAGCCGCCAAGTTTAGGGAAGAATGTCGAGGAAAAAGCGGGGCCGCCAAGTTTAGGGAATGATGTCCAAGAAAGAACAGGAAAGCAGGCCGCCGGGTTTAGGGAGTTAAAAAAACAATAAAAAAGACGCAAATTGGCCGGTCGCGAGACCGGCTTTTTTTGCGTCTATTTTGCATTGGCCCCGCCGGGGTTTGCATTGGCCCCGATGCGGGCGGCTTCCGGCCTCAGCCGATGCGGCGATGGAACCGGGTGATCTTCACCTCACCCCAGACGCCGCTCAGGGCGAAGGGGTCAGCCTTCACAAAAGCCTCGACGCTCGCGCGGTCCGGCGCGTCGAGAATGAACAGCGACCCGATCATGATTTCGCCGTCGTCCGACTGCAGGGGCCCGGACATGACAATAGACAGGCTGTGGTCGCATTCGGTTTCCACATAGGCCCGATGGGCGGCGGATTGCTCCAGCCGAAGCGGCAAGGCGCCAGGCCGGTCAAGCGCATGGATTGCAAATAGCGGCATTCTAATTAGGCCTCTCCCTGGTAACTTACCATGATTAGAGTAAAACTTGGTTTTGTACATGAGGTCTGTACGCCACCCAGCTTTGAGCTTATCGCTCATCGCGCGTTTACAAAAAAGAGAAAGAGCACGACATGAAACTTCTTCGATACGGTGATCCGGGTGAGGAAAAATGGGGTGTTTTGGACGCCGCCGGACAGGTCAGGACACTTGATGACGCGCTGAGCACCGTGACCGGCGACATGTTGAGCCCCGGCTGGCTGCAGCAGCTCCAGGCTCTGAACCCGGAAAAGCTGCCGCTCCTGAAAGCCGAGCGCCGCATTGGCCCGGCGATCCCGCGGCCGCTGAATTTCGTGTGCATTGGCCTGAACTATGCCGACCACGCCGCGGAGACCGGCTCCAAGGCGCCCAAGGAGCCGATCGTGTTCCTGAAATCCCTGTCGGCTTTCTCCGGCCCGTTCGACAATATCCGCATCCCGCGCGGCTCCAGGAAGACCGACTGGGAAGTCGAGCTCGGCATCGTGATCGGCAGCAAGGCCTCCTATGTGAGCGAGGCCGAGGCCATGAATTACGTGGCCGGCTATTGCGTGGTCAACGATGTCAGCGAGCGCGAATACCAGCTGGAACGTTCCGGCTCCTGGGATAAGGGCAAAGGCTGCGACACGTTCGGCCCGGTCGGCCCGTATCTGGTGACCAAGGACGAAGTGCCCGACCCGCAGAACCTCAATCTCTGGTGCGAGGTGGACGGCAAGCGCATGCAGAACGGCAACACCCGCACGATGATTTTCGGCGTGCCGAAGCTGGTGAGCTATGTGAGCGAATTCATTACCTTGCATCCCGGCGACATCATCGCCACGGGCACGCCGCCCGGCGTCGGCCT
>Ga0310811_10001420_pt1 | contig 30182 bp, 25 predicted proteins | sample YCmetagenome_FD_207642 | JGI IMG/M metagenome (GOLD analysis project Ga0310811, IMG submission 207642) | Soil microbial communities from experimental microcosm in Duke University, North Carolina, United States - YC | ecosystem: Engineered > Artificial ecosystem > Soil microcosm > Unclassified ...
GGGCGTTCAAGTACGGCCAGCAGGTCAGGGGCATCGACAACCACGCCGACTTCGCGGCGATCAACGTCAACTTCTGGATCACGCCTGACGACGCCAACCTCGATCCCGAGGCAGGTGGGCTCGTGCTATGGGACAAGAAGGCGCCCGAAGAGTGGGACTTCGCGACCTTCAACTGCGACGACGCGGCGATGGCGGAGTTCATCCGCCGCTCGGGTGCGCAGCGCGTCGTCGTACCCTATCGCGCCAACCGTGCGGTGATCTTCAATTCCGATCTCATTCACCGCACCGACGACATCCGCTTCAGGCCAGGCTACGAGAACCGGCGCATCAACATCACGTATCTGTACGGCACGCGCCAGGGGCGCGTGTAGCGATCCCGGCGGAAACGGAAAGGGCCCGGCCGCGCGCGGCCGAGCCCTCCAATTGGTGGAGCCAAGCGGGATCGAACCGCTGACCTCTACAATGCCATTGTAGCGCTCTCCCAGCTGAGCTATGGCCCCATAACGTGTGCATTGGGATGCCGGAGCCAGGCTCCGGAAGCGCCGCAGATTAGGTTCGGCCCCCTTTCACCGCAAGGGGAATTTAACCACGCAAAGCCGCGGGAATCCGCGACCGTTCCGACCCGCGACGCGCCATTCAAGCGCAGCGTGCTTAATCGCCGGTTAAAGACGGAGCCGCGACCGGAGGCTAGCGCCCGCGGTCGCCGTCTTCCCCGCCTTCGACCTTGGTCTCGATGACCTCGGCCACGTCCTCCTCGTCCTCGCCAAGTTCGGAGGCATCTTCGATGATCTCGTCTTCCTCTTCGTCCTCGGCGCCCACTTCGGCCGTCTGGCTTTCGAGTTCGAGATCATCGGTCGGCTTTGGCTTTTTCTTCGCCACCTTATCCTCGACCACGACCGGCGCCGCCTTGCGCCTGGCCTTCGGCGAGATCACCGTGAACACCGTGCCGCACTTCGGGCAGCTCGGCGGCTCTTTCTGCATATCGTAGTAGCGCGCGCCGCACTCGTTGCAGATCCGCTTGGTACCCCACTCTGCCTTCGCCACGCTGTCTCTCCACAGAACCACGATTTTTACGGCGGCGTCGCGCTCCCCGACGCCCGGTCGGCCAACGCAATAGCCACGCCCGTGGCCGGTGTCAAAAGCAAAATTCGAGCGCACCGGGCCACCCTCTCCCGCCATGGCACGCGGCCTGTGGCCGCCATGGCAGAGGGCACGGCCGTGTGCTAAACCGCCGCCATGACGGCGTCAAAACCCCTCCGCTCCGCGACGGCGAAGCCTCTCACCGGCGAAACGCGAATTCCCGGCGACAAATCCATTTCACACCGCGCGCTGATGTTGTCGGCGGTCGCGATCGGCACCACCACGATCGACGGCCTGCTCGAGGGCGAGGACGTCCTCAACACGGCGCACGCGGTGAACGCGCTCGGCGCCCGGGCGGAGCGGCTCGGCAGCGGTCAGTGGCGCGTCGACGGCGTGGGTGTCGGCGCGCTGGCCGAGCCCGCGGACGTGCTCGACCTCGGCAACTCCGGGACCGGGGCACGGCTGCTGTCCGGGCTGATCGCCGGCCACCCCATCACCACGTTCCTGACCGGAGACGCATCGCTGCGCAAACGCCCGATGAATCGTGTCATCGCGCCGCTGACCATGATCGGGGCGCGTATCGAATCGCGCTCCAACGGCCGGCTGCCGATGGCGATCATCGGCGCCCGCGATCCGGTGCCGGTGACCTATCGCCTGCCGGTGCCCTCGGCGCAGGTGAAGTCGGCGGTGCTGCTCGCGGCGCTGAACGCGCCCGGCGCCACCACGGTGATCGAACCCGAGCCGACACGCGATCATTCGGAGCTGATGCTTCGCCACTTCGGCGCCGAGGTGTCGGTGGCCGACGGCAACGACGGCCGCGCCATCACGCTGATCGGCCAGCCCGAGCTCAAGGCCCGTGCGGTGCGCGTGCCGGGCGATCCATCGTCGGCGGCGTTCTTCGCGGTCGCGGCGCTGCTGGTTCCGGGCTCGTCGCTCAAGCTGATCGAGGTCGGCATCAACCCGCTGCGCATCGGCCTCTACGAGACCCTGCGCGAGATGGGCGCCGACATCCGCTTCACCAACGAGCGTGTCGAAGCGGGCGAGCCGGTGGCCGACATCGAGGTGCGCCACAGCCCGCTCACCGGAGTCGAGGTGCCGGCCAGCCGCGCGCCGTCGATGATCGACGAATATCCGATTCTCGCCGTGGCCGCCGGCTTCGCCAAGGGCAAGACGGTCATGCGCGGCCTCGCCGAGCTGCGCGTGAAGGAGAGCGATCGCCTCACCGCCATCGCCGACGGCCTCATCGCCCAGGGCATCAAGGTCGAGATGACCGACGACAGCCTCATCGTCCACGGCGCCGGCGGGCCGTGCGCCGGCGGCGGCTTGGTGACCACCCACATGGACCATCGCATCGCGATGTCGTTCCTGGTCATGGGCATGGGCGCCAAGGCACCGGTCACCGTCGACGATGGCGCGATGATCGCGACCAGCTTCCCGGGTTTCATTGAGATCGCCAACCGCCTCGGCGGGGCGATTACCGCGCCGTGACCGCCCGTCCGTGACCAAGCCCGTCGTCATTGCCGTCGACGGGCCCGCGGCGTCGGGCAAAGGCACGCTGGCGCGGCGCCTCGCCCGGCACCTCGGCTACGCCTACCTGGAGACCGGACGGCTCTACCGCGCGGTCGCCGCCAAGGTTCTGGACGCCGGCTTCGATCCCAGGGACGAAACCGCGGCAGCGAAGGTCGCACAAGGACTTGTGCCCGCCGACCTCGAGCACCCCAAGCTGTTCGATCCGGCGACCACCGGCGCCGCCTCGACGGTCGCTGCCCACGGCTCGGTCCGGAAAGCGCTCCTGCAACGCCAGCGCGATTTCGCCGCTCATCCGCCGGGCAACACCCCGGGCGTCGTCGTCGACGGGCGCGACATCGGCACCCACGTCTTCCCCGATGCGGACCACAAAATTTACCTTACCGCGAGCCCGGAAATCCGCGCCGAGCGGCGGGTGGCGCAGTTGCGGGATCGGGGCGGCGAGGCTATATATCAGCGCGTTCTAGCGGACATCCAGGACCGGGACCGGCGGGACGAGACGCGGCAACATGCGCCGCTCGCGCGGGCGACAGACGCCCACCTCCTGGACTCGAGCCGGCTCGATATCGATCAGGTGTTCAGCACAGCCCTGACGCTCATCGGAGCCGATCCGAAGCCCGCCGACTAGACGACGCCGGCCGTTCCCATGAACGGCACCGGGAGCCGAGGGAAGGTTTCCGGGATCAGTACGGCGCCAATCTGCTCAAGCGTCCGCGCCGAATCCGGGTTGGACGAGGGCAGTTCCGACTTCTCACAGAAAGCGAATCGTTTCACATGGCCAATGTACGCGCCTCGGCGCCGACGTCCTCCTTTTCCACTGGCGAGAACTTCGCCGCGCTCCTCGAAGAATCGTTCCAGAGCCAGGAGCCGACCGAAGGCTCCGTCCTCGTCGGCACCGTCATCGGGATCGACAATGACTCGGCCGTCATCGATGTCGGCCTGAAGTCGGCCGGTCGTGTTGCGCTGCGCGAGTTCGCCGCGCCGGGCGCGAAGAGCGAGATCAAGATCGGTGACAAGGTCGAGGTCTACCTCGAGCGTTACGAAGACCGTCACGGCGAGGCGATGCTCTCGCGCGAGAAGGCGCGCCGCGAAGAGGCGTGGACCCTGCTCGAGCGCTCGTTCAAGGACAACCAGCGCGTTCAGGGCGTGATCTTCGGCCGCGTGAAGGGCGGCTTCACGGTCGACCTCTCGGGCGCCGTCGCGTTCCTTCCCGGCAGCCAGGTCGACATCCGTCCGATGCGCGACGTCGGCCCGCTGATGGGCAGCCCGCAGCAGTTCCAGATCCTCAAGATGGACCGCTCGCGCGGTAACATCGTCGTCTCGCGCCGCGCGGTGCTCGAAGAGTCGCGCGCCGAGGCCCGTTCCGAGCTCGTCGCCTCCCTCAAGGAGGGCCAGGTGCTCGAGGGCGTCGTCAAGAACATCACCGACTACGGTGCGTTCATCGATCTCGGCGGCGTCGACGGCCTGCTGCACATCACCGACATCTCGTGGAAGCGCATCAACCATCCGTCGGAGGCCCTCAACGTCGGCCAGACGGTGAAGGTGCAGATCATCCGATTCAACCCGGAGACGCAGCGCATCAGCCTCGGCATGAAGCAGCTCGAGGCGGACCCGTGGGAAGGCATCCAGGCCAAGTACCCGGTCGGCGCCAAGTTCAAGGGCCGCGTGACCAACATCACCGACTACGGCGCGTTCGTCGAGCTGGAGCCGGGCGTCGAAGCGCTCGTCCACGTCTCGGAGATGAGCTGGACCAAGAAGAACGTCCACCCGGGCAAGATCGTCTCGACCTCGCAGGAAGTCGAAGTGATGGTGCTCGACGTCGATCCGGTGAAGCGCCGCATCTCGCTTGGCCTCAAGCAGTGCCTCGACAACCCGTGGGACAGCTTCGCCAAGAACCACCCGTCGGGCACCGTGCTCGAGGGTGAGGTGAAGAACATCACCGAGTTCGGCCTGTTCGTCGGCCTGCCCGGCGACATCGACGGCATGGTGCACCTGTCCGACCTCGACTGGGCGAAGTCCGGCGACGAGGCGATCAAGGAGTACCAGAAGGGCCAGGTCGTAAAGGTGAAGGTGCTCGACACCGACATCGAGAAGGAACGCATCAGCCTCGGCATCAAGCAGCTCTCGGGCGATCCGTACGCGCAGGCGATGGAGACCGTCAACAAGGGCGACGTCGTCACCTGCACCGTCAAGGCGATCGGCGACAAAGGCATCGACGTCGACGTCAACGGCGCGCCGGGCTTCATCCGCAAGACCGACCTCGCCCGCGATCGTTCGGAGCAGCGTCCGGATCGCTTCGCGATCGGCGACAAGGTCGACGCGGTGATCACCGCCGTCGATCGCACGTCGCACAAGGTCCAGCTCTCGATCAAGACGCGCGAGATCGACGAGGAGAAGAAGGCGATGGCCCAGTACGGGTCGTCGGATTCCGGTGCCTCGCTCGGCGACATTCTCGGTGCGGCGCTCAATCGCGCCCGCGCCGAGCGCGACGAGAAGAAGGAGTAGACGCGGAACGGCGGCAGCCAAACCCGCGACAGGCCAATCTCCGAGACATGAATGCCCCTCGAAGCTGACCAAGCGGTGGATCGCCGGCGCCTCAAGCGCCGGCTTTCCATTTGGCGCGCCGCCGCCGTGATTGCCGTGGCGGCGCTCGCCGTCGTCGTGGTGAACCGCACGAAGGGAACGCTGTCTCCCTTCGACCGCCCGCACGTCGAGCGACTCTCGGTCGACGGCGTTATCAGCGAGGATCCCGACCGCAGCGCGGCCCTCAAGGCGGTCGAGAAGAACGACCGCGTCAAGGCGCTGATCGTCTCGATCAACAGCCCCGGCGGCACCGTCGTCGGCAGCGAAGAGCTGTTCCGCGAGCTCCGCGCCATCGCCGCGAAGAAACCGGTGGTCGCGGTGATGGGCACCCTCGCCGCCTCAGGCGGCTACATGACCGCGCTCGGTGCCGATCACATTGTCGCCCGCGACGGCACGATCACCGGCTCGATCGGCGTCATCATGCAGACCGCCGACGTCACCGGACTGCTCAAGAAGCTCGGAATCGAGCCCGAGGCCATCAAGAGTGCTCCGCTCAAGGCCGTCCCCTCGCCGCTCGAACCGCTGACCGATGAGGGCCGCGAGGCCACCCGGGGGCTCGTTCTCGACATGTACGACATGTTCGTCACCATGGTCGCGGACCGTCGCGGCCTCGACGCCGATGTCGCCAAAAAGCTCGCCGACGGGCGGGTTTACACCGGTCGTCAGGCGCTCGCTGCACGGCTCATCGACGAAATCGGCGGTGAGGATGAGGCCCGCGCATGGCTCGAGAGCGCGAAAGGTGTCCCGGTTACTCTGCCGATATCGGATGTGCGCATCGAGAAGGAGAATAAGGACCTGCTCGGGCTCGTCGGGGGATCGTTGGGAAAAGCGCTGTTTTCTGAAAGGCTTACCCTTGACGGGCTGTTGGTGCTTTGGCACCCTTGATGGCACGGCGGATTTGACCGTCGGGTCAGGTCGAAAGGGGAGGCCATGACCAAATCCGAGCTGATCTTGAAGTTGGCGGAACGCAATCCGCATCTGTACCACCGCGACGTCGAGCGAATCGTCACGGCGATCTTCGACGAGATTACGCAGGCGCTCGCGCGCGGCGATCGCGTCGAACTGCGTGGCTTCGGTGCGTTTTCGGTGAAGAGCCGAGGCGCGCGCACCGGCCGCAATCCCCGCACCGGCGAAGCTGTCCAGGTCGACAGCAAGACGGTGCCGTTCTTCAAGACCGGGAAACAGTTGCGCGAGCGGCTCAACAGCCGCGCATAAGCTCCGCGCAGGCGAACAGCGAAAAGGCTCGCCGCGCACGTCCGCGGCCGGGAGTGAGCGATGCGGCTTGTGCTCTGGCTCGTCCTGCTGGCGATCATCGTCGCCGCGATGGTGTTCGCCGTGTCGAACGCGACTCCGGTCACGCTGCGGCTCTGGCCCTTCCCAAGCTCCTGGGACGCTCCGCTGTTCGCGGTGATCGCCGCCGGAGTCATCGCCGGACTGCTGGTCGGCGTTTTCTACGGTTGGCTGCTCGGTGGTCCTACCCGTCGCCGCGCCCGGGCGCTGGCCCGCGAGAACCGCGCGCTGACGGGCGAGGTCGAGGAGCTCCGTGCCCACCAGACTCGCGTCTTGCATGGGCCCGACAGCGAGGATATGGACTGAGCCCCGTGGGCGAAGCCCGCCCCTTTGGTAACAGCAGGCGAAGCCCGACCTTGTTTATGTGACCCGGGCGGCGCCCGGCCCCGCTTGATGACGGCGCCCTGAAGGCGCCGCCTACCCTTTGCGCTACGACCGCGAGCCCCGATGTCCACCCTTTCACCCGCCCAGCGCCTGTTCGTCGCGATCGACACCCCCGACGCTTCCCATGCCGCCAGGCTTGCCCGCGAGCTTGCGACCACCGGCTGCGGCATCAAGCTCGGTCTTGAGTTCTTCTCGGCGAACGGCCCCGCAGGCGTCGAGCAGGTGACGTTGGCGGCGCCGCAGGCCCCGCTGTTCCTCGATCTCAAGTTTCACGACATTCCCAACACCGTCGCGGCGGCGGTCCGCTCCGCTCTCGCGCTCAATCCGTTCATCCTCAACGTTCACGCCGGCGGCGGCGCGGCGATGATGAAGGCCGCCGCCGACGCGGCGGCGCGCGGCACCTCGCGGCGCCCGATGGTGATCGCGGTCACGGTGCTGACGAGTCTCGACGACGGCGACCTCACCGCCGTCGGCCAGACTCCGCCCGCCGCCGGTCAGGTGACGCGCCTCGCGAAGCTGACGAAGTCCGCCGGCCTCGACGGCGTCGTCTGCTCGGCTCACGAGGCGGCACATCTGCGCGCGACGCTCGGACCCGATTTCAAGCTGATCGTTCCCGGGATTCGTCCGGCCGGCTCGGCCGTCGGCGATCAGAAGCGCGTCATGGGCCCCGCCGACGCGATCCGCGCCGGCGCCGATATTCTCGTCGTCGGCCGGCCGATCACCGAAGCCTCGCACCCGATCGCCGCCGCGCATGCGATCATCGACGACATCGCCGGAGCGACCGGCTCCGCCGGCAAGTAGCATGTCCGTCGACGTCAAGATCTGCGGCATCAACTCGGTGACGGCACTCGAATCCGCCATCGACGGCGGCGCGCGCTACGTCGGCTTCATCTTCTTTCCGCCGTCGCCGCGCTTCGTGTTCGCCGAGGCAGCGGCCGATCTCGCCAGGCGCGTTCCACCCTCGTCGGGCGCCACCCGCGTCGGCGTCTTCGTCGATCCCTCGATCGAGGAGATCGACAACACGCTGCTGCACGTGCCGCTCGAAATGATCCAGTTGCACGGCCACGAATCGCCCGAGGAAGTCGAGGCAATCCGCTACACCTTCCGCCTGCCGGTGATGAAGGCGATCGGCATCAGCACCGCGAAGGACTTCGATCAGGTCGACGAGTACGCGAATGTCGCCGACCGCCTGCTATTCGATGCCAAGCCGCCAAAGGGCGCGCCGCTTCCCGGCGGCAACGCGCTCGCGTTCGACTGGAACCTGATGGCGGGGCGCCACTCGCCGCTGCCGTGGACGCTGTCGGGCGGACTCGACGCCCACAACCTCGCCGAGGCCGTGCGTGCCTCGGGCGCCACCGCGGTCGACGTGTCGTCCGGCGTCGAGTCGTCGCCCGGCCGCAAGGATCCCGCGCTGATCAAGGCGTTCCTCGACGCGGCGAAAAGGCTGTAGACGAGTTTTTCTTCGTCGCCGCGTTTTTGCTTTTTATCGTCATGGCCGGACCTCGGGCGGGTTGCACCCCGCCCGATTCTTGGATGATGTGCCGCGCTTTGCGCGGTGGGCGGGTTGCACCCCGCCCGATTCGTAGATGAAGAGCCGCGCTTTGCGCGGCGGGCCGACCATGACGAGTTTCTGTTCTTGTCGTCATGCCCGCGAAGCCTGTCCCCGCGCAAGCGGGGAGCGGGCATCCAGGGGCCGTTGGACTCCGAGTGTCGGCTCTGGACCCCCGCCTTCGCGGGGGTGACGCAGACAGGGCGTTGAGTCGCCTTGTGGATTCCCGACTTTGCACAGGTTCTCTCCACAAGGGCCAAGAGAGGCTCCATTTCTCCACAGCCCCCTTGTGGCCTGTGATCGGGGTGTGCATGGTGCGCGCATCGCGCGACAACGGCGTCGCCGGCACCTGCAGGCCACTAGACCCCGCGCGATGAAACCGGGTGATCACCCCGACAACGTGGACCGATCATTCGGCGGATTGAGCAGGCAGGACGCTTCCCGGTGGGACCGCGACCCGTTCCTTCGCTCGAGCAGCGTACACATTCCCGGGTCGCGGTTGCGACGGGGGATGAGGTGGGACCGCGAACATCCCAGGGGATTGACCACCCTGGGTCCGGCTCACCGCGCCCCCAGGGACGAAAGAAGGTGGCCACGGTCGTTCGCGGTCACCGGCGCCAGCCCTCACATCGCGGAAACTCATCCGCGGTGCCGAGAAAGCACGCCTCTCACCAGCCCCGCTCCCAAGCCTCGCGAGAGGCAAGAGAGCGGGGCGCGGCGTGCCCCATCGGACGGGTTGCACACCGGCCGAGCTGAAAGAAGCATCGGTTGCACCCGGTCCGAATCGAAAGAGGTCTTCGGGGCGCTGGATGCCGAAACCAGCGCCAAACCATTGGAAAAACGGGCCGTCCGGAAAGCTTGCCAAACCCGGCCTCGCGGGCTACCTACCTTTGGCTCGCGCCGGGCCCCGACAGGCCCCCAGACCACCTTAAGCCTCAGACAAACCGAAGGAATGAGCCGTTTATGAGCGCGGACGCCGCCCGCAATACCTATCGGGACGGACCGGACGAGGCCGGGCATTTCGGCATGTTCGGCGGCCGCTACGTCGCCGAGACGCTGATGCCGCTGATCCTCGAGCTGGAGCGCGCCTACAAGGCGGCCAAGGCCGACGCCTCGTTCCAGCAGGAGCTCGACTACTACCTCGAGCACTACGCCGGCCGCCCGTCGCCGCTCTACTTCGCCTCGCGGCTGACCGAGCACCTCGGCGGCGCCAAGGTCTACTTCAAGCGCGACGAGTTGAACCACACCGGCTCGCACAAGATCAACAACTGCCTCGGCCAGATCCTGCTCGCCCGCCGCATGGGCAAGAAGCGGATCATCGCCGAGACCGGCGCCGGCCAGCACGGCGTCGCGACGGCGACCGTGTGCGCGCTGTTCGGCTTGTCGTGCACCATCTACATGGGCGAGGTCGACATCGAGCGGCAGCAGCCCAACGTCTTCCGCATGAAGCTCCTCGGCGCCGAGGTGGTGCCGGTGAAGTCCGGCTCGCGCACGCTCAAGGACGCGATGAACGAGGCGCTCCGCGACTGGGTCGCCAACGTCGACAACACCTTTTATCTGATCGGCACCGCCGCGGGCCCGCATCCGTACCCGGCGATGGTCCGCGACTTCCAGTCGGTGATCGGCCGCGAGGCGCGCGAGCAGATCCAGAAGGCCGAAGGGCGTTTGCCCGATCTCCTCGTCGCCTGCGTCGGCGGCGGCTCGAACGCGATCGGCCTGTTCCATCCGTTCCTCGACGACAAGTCGGTCGCGATGCACGCGGTCGAGGCGGCGGGCAAGGGCATCGACAGCGGCATGCACGCGGCGTCGATCACCGCGGGCTCGCCCGGCGTGTTGCACGGCAACCGCACGTACCTGCTGCAGGACGACGACGGTCAGATCATCGAGGCCCATTCGATCTCCGCCGGGCTCGACTATCCCGGCATCGGCCCCGAGCACGCGTGGCTCCACGACCAGGGCCGTGTGACGTACGTTTCGGCGACCGACCAGGAGACGTTGGACGCGTTCCAGCTCTGCGCCCGCCTCGAAGGCATCCTGCCGGCGTTCGAGCCGGCGCACGCGCTGGCGCACGTCACCAAGGTCGCGCCGACGATGCCGAAGAACCAGATCATCGTCATGAACATGTGCGGTCGCGGCGACAAGGACATCTTCTCCGTCGCCAAGCTGCTCGGGAGGCAACTGTGAGCGCCGCTGCGGGCTCCGGCCCCGATCGCATCGCCGCGCGCTTCGCCAGGCTGCAGTCGGAAGGCCGCGCCGGTTTCGTGACGTTCGTCACCGCGGGCGATCCCGACTTCGACACCTCGCTGGCGATCGTGCGCGGCCTGCCCAAATCCGGCGCCGACATCATCGAGCTCGGCATGCCGTTCACCGACCCGATGGCCGACGGCCCGGCGATCCAGGCGGGCGGCCTGCGCGCGCTCAAGGCCGGCGCCAACAGCCACCGTACCCTCGAGCTCATCCGCCGCTTCCGCGAGGGCGACGCCGACACGCCGATCGTGCTGATGGGCTACTACAACACGGTCCATCACTACGGCGTCGAGCGCTTCGTCGCCGACGCGCGCGCCGCGGGCGCCGACGGCCTCATCATCGTCGACCTGCCGCCCGAGGAGGACGCCGAGTTGCGCGGCCCCGCCGAGTCGGCCGGACTGCACCTGGTGCGCCTCGCCGCACCGACAACCGACGCCCAGCGCCTGCCCAAGGTGCTGTCGCACTCGTCGGGATTCCTCTACTACGTGGCGATCGCCGGCATCACCGGCACCAAGTCGGCGGATGCCGCCGACATCGAGCGCGCCGTCGCGCGCATCCGCGCCGCGACCAAGCTGCCGATTGCTGTGGGATTCGGCATCCGCACCGCCGAGCAGGCGGCCGACATCGCCCGCTTCGCCGATGCCGCGGTGGTCGGCTCGGCGCTCGTCTCGTCCATCGCCGCCAACCTCGATTCCGCGGGCAAGCCCCTGCCCGGCCTCACCGATAAGGTACTGACGTTCGCGGCCGACCTCGCCCGCGGCGTGCGCTCGGCGCGCGTCGCGCGCGCGGCGAGCTGATCGGAGGACCGATGAACTGGATCACCAACTTCGTTCGCCCCAAGATCCGCGCGATCGTCAAAAAGGAGAACGTGCCGGACAACCTCTGGCACCGTTGCCCCGCGTGCGAGCAGATGATCTTCCATCGCGATCTCGTCGCGAACCTGTTCGTCTGCACCCACTGCGGCCACCACATGCGCATCACGGCCGAGGAACGGCTGAAGATGCTGTTCGACGAGGGCCGCTACACCGCGATCGAGCTGCCGGACACAGTCCAGGATCCGCTCAAGTTCCGCGACCAGAAGCGCTACGGCGACCGCCTCAAGGACTCGCGCTCGAAAACCGGCCATAAGGACGCGATCATCGTCGCCCATGGCCGCATGGGCGGACTGCCGGCGGTCGTCGCCGCGTTCGACTTCCGCTTCCTCGGCGGCTCGATGGGCATCGCCGTCGGCGAAGGCCTGGTCGCCGCGGCACGGCTCGCGGTGCTGCAGCAGGCGCCGCTGATCGCGATCCCGGCGTCGGGCGGCGCCCGCATGCAGGAAGGCATCCTCTCGCTGATGCAGATGCCGCGCTCGACCGTCGCCGTCGAGCTGGTGCGCGAGGCGGGGCTCCCTTACATCGTGCTGCTGACCGATCCGACCACGGGCGGCGTGTCGGCGTCGTTCGCGATGCTGGGCGACATCCACATCGCCGAGCCGGGCGCGATCATCGGTTTCGCCGGCGCGCGCGTCATCGAGAGCACGATCCGCGAGAAGCTGCCCGAAGGCTTCCAGCGTGCCGAGTACCTGCTCGAGCACGGCATGGTCGACATGGTGGTGAAGCGCCCCGAGCTGCGCGCGACGCTGATCCGCATCATCGGCCTCTTGATGAACCGCACGCCGTCGGCGACCGTGGTGCCGCTCGGCTCCGACGGTCGCACGCCCGCGAAGCTGCCGCGCGGCGACGCCTCGCGCCCGTCCGGGTTCCACCGCTGAGCGTCGAGCGGCGCTGAGGTGTCGAGCGACGAGATCCTCGAACGCTTGCAGGCGCTGCACCCGAGGCGCATCGACCTCTCGCTCGGCCGCATCGAGCGACTGCTCGCGGCACTCGGCAACCCCGAGCGCAAGCTCGCACCGGTCGCCCACGTCGCCGGCACCAACGGCAAGGGATCGACGGTCGCGTTTTTGCGGGCGATGCTCGAAGCGGCGGGCAAGCGCGTCCACGTCTACACCTCGCCGCACCTGGTCCGCTTCCACGAGCGCATCCGTATCGCCGGCAAGCTGATCGACGAGAAGCACCTCAAGGATGTGCTGGCACGCTGCGAGGCCGCCAACAACGGCGAGCCGATCACGTTTTTCGAAGTCACGACCGCGGCGGCATTTCTCGCCTTCGCCGAGACGCCCGCCGACGCGGTGCTGCTCGAAGTCGGACTCGGCGGCCGGCTCGACGCCACCAACGTCGTCGACAAACCGCGGGTCAGCGTCATCACGCCGGTGTCGATGGATCACCGCGATTTTCTCGGCGACACCATCGCCAAGATCGCGGCCGAGAAAGCGGGCATCCTGAAGGCCGGTGTGCCCGCTGTGATCGGGCCGCAGGGCGACGAAGCGCACAGCGTCATCGCGGCGCGGGCGCGCGAGGTCGGAGCACCGCTGACGACGTTCGGCACAGACTGGTCGGCGAGCGCCACCGCCGACGGCATGGCGTATCAGGGACCCAAGGGTCGACTGACCCTGCCCCGTCCCGGACTGTCGGGCGCGCACCAGATCGCCAACGCCGGTGCCGCGATCACAGCTCTCGGCTATCTAATGCCGGAGGCGTGGAACGAAGGCGCGATCGCCACCGGGCTCATCAACGTCGAATGGCCGGGGCGGCTGCAACGACTGACGCGCGGGCCGCTGGTCCACATCGTCAACACCCGCGCACCGAAAGGCTCGACGCTGTGGCTCGACGGCGGCCACAACCCCGACGCCGGAGCGGCGCTGGCGGCGTGGGCCAAGAACGATCCGCGTCCGCTCTACCTCGCCGCCGGGATGCTCAACACCAAGGACGCGAGCGGATTTTTCGCGCCGCTCGTGCCCTACGTGCAGGCGGCGGCGACGGTGCCGATTGCGGGCGCCGATGCGTCGCTGTCGGCCGAGGCGCTGGCGCAGTACGCATTTGCCGCCGGGCTCCATGCCGAGCACACGGCCGACCTCGCGACAGCGCTCGAGCGGCTCGCGAGGCTTGCTCGCGAGCCGGCTCGATTCCTGATCTGTGGGTCGTTGTATCTCGCCGGGACGGTGCTGGCCGAAAACGCCTAGGCCGGCACCGGGAAAAGACTAGAGCTGCGAGCGGACCCAGTCGGTGAGCGCGCCCTTGGGGGCCGCACCGACCTTCATCGCCGCGACCTGGCCGCCCTTGAACAGCATCAGCGTCGGAATGCCTCGGACGTTGTACTTGGAGGGCGTCGCCGGGTTGTGGTCGATGTCGACCTTCACGACCTGGAGCTTGCCGTTGAACTCCTTCGCGAGTTCCTCGACGATCGGCGCGATCTGTTTGCAGGGACCGCACCACTCCGCCCAGAAGTCGACCAGAACCGGCACCGTCGACTTGAGCACGTCCTTCTCGAACGAACTGTCGGTCACTTGCGCTACCATCGATGGCTCCCAACCACGTGTCTGTAAGGGCCCGGAGTCTATGGGCGGGGCTTCGGCCGCGTCAAGCAACGCTCCCATGCACCCTCTATGCGGCCGAGCCCCTTGAAATTGCGGCGTCCAGCATCGTTGCCGGCAACTCGATGACGCGCGGCCCGTCGGTATAGACGAGTACGCAGCGGACGTTACGGCCGGGAAAGCTGCGCAGCAGCGCCGCGCGGTAGAGCGCCATCTGGCGCACGTAGCTGCGCGGCACCGAGGCCGCGTCGCGTGCCACCGGCCGGTTGGTTTTGTAGTCGGCGACGATAACCTCGGTCGCGGACACCACGAGCCGGTCGAGACGGCCGACGATCTCGGGGCCGCCGTCGCCAAGGCGCCCGGCGAACGGCACCTCGGCGAGACTACCGGGACCGAACAGCGCCGCGAGCTCGCGATGAGCAAGAACACCCATCACCTCGCGGGCGAGGCGCTGCGCGTCTTCGGGCGCAAATCCCATGCCCTCGGCGAGCGCGCGGGCGTGCCCCTCGCGCTGCGGCTCGGCAATCTCGGGCAGAAATTGGAGCAGACGATGGACGGCGAGGCCGCGCTTGAAGCGCGGGCCCGCCGGATCGAACGGCGACAGCGTCGGCGGCGACGGCTCCTCATCCTCGGCATCGACGCTGAAGCGCGACGGCGTGATCGGCCGCGACGGCGGCGATTCGTCCGCCGGCAATGCCGCGATCCAGGATGGAGTCGCGACGGCGGCATCGACGCCGGCCGACTGCGCTTCGGCATCGCTCTTGGGCTTGGCCTGCTGCCGCGCCTCGACGACCCGCGCCGGACCTTCGAAGCCGTCGCCCTCGAACGTGACGTCGTCGGCATCGGCGAGCCCCGTGCGCACCATGTCGTACCAGTTCGTGGTGCTGGACGACTTGGCGGGGCGGCAGCCGGCGACGACGAGCCTATCCTCGGCGCGCGTCATGGCGACGTAGAGCAGCCGGTGATACTCGCGCACGTCGCGCTGCACGCGCTCGGCGCGCGCCCGCGCGCTCACCGGATCGTCGTCGTCCTTGCGCGGTACCCACAGCGGCAGCTTCACGCCGCCAGGGCCGTCGATCCACGCCAGCCGCTCGCGGTCGCCCGGCACCTGGGTGGTGTCGGGCAGGAACACGACGGGCGCCTGGAGCCCCTTGGCGCCGTGCACCGTCATCACCCGCACTTCGTCGCGCACCGGCTTTTCGAGGTCGCGCTTGATCTCGGCACGGCCCTCGTCGATCCAGGCGATGAAATCCTGCAGCGACGGCGTCGCCGTACGCTCGTAGGCCAGCGCCAGCGCGAGGAATTCGCTCAACGGATCGTCGGCCTCGACGCCGAGGCGCGCGAGGATCCGCGCGCGACCGCCCTCGGCGAACAGGATGCGCGCGAACAGCTCGAACGGACGCTCGTAATCCGCGCGCGCGAGCCATGCCGAGAGCCGCTGCTCGGCCACCGCGAACACGCCCTTGCGCGTCGCGGCCGCCTTCGCCTTGAGCGACGTCCACAACGAGCTCGGGCGGTTGTACGCGACGGCGAACAGCTCGTCCTCGGTGAGGCCGATCAACGGACCCTTCAGCAGACAGGCGAGCGTGAGATCGTCCTCAGGCAGCAACAGAAAGCGCGCGAGCGCCATCAGGTCCTGCACGACAAGCTGCTCCGACAGCACCATTCGATCGACGCCGGCGACGGGAATGTCGCGCGCCTTCAGCGCGCGCACGAGCTGCTCCATGAACCCGGTGCGCTGGCGCACCAGCACGATGACGTCGCTCGGGCGGATCGCTCGGCCGCGCGCGGGAAGACCCTCGCCGGTCGCCTGCCAGGTCCCGAGCATTTCGGCGATGCGATCGGCGAGCCGCGACGGCGCGCTGGTCGCGCGCGCGATGGTCACCGGCGGCATCCACGCCGGTGGGCTCGCGTACACCGGCGGCGTTGCCTGCGGCCACAGCTCGACGCGGCCGCCGTGGCCTTCGCGCGCCGGGCGGTGGCGGACCGGCCGCTCGCCGGCGACGCCGTCGGACGCGGGTGGCTGGGCGAACACCGAATCGACCACCGACAGCACTGGCGCCACCGAGCGGAACGACACTTCGAGCGGCAGGTCGCGCCAGGCGATCCCGGCGCCCTGGGCGCGCTCGCGGAAGTGCTCGCGCATGGCGGCGAACGCATCGGGATCGGCGCGCTGGAACGAGTAGATCGACTGCTTGGCGTCGCCGACCGCGAACACCGTGCGCGCGCTGCCGCGTGCCCCCTCGCCCGCCAGGAACTCATCGGCTATGGCGGCGATCACCGCCCACTGATCCGGGCTCGTGTCCTGGGCCTCGTCGACGAGGATGTGATCGATGCCGCCGTCGAGCTTGAACAGCACCCAGGGTGCCACGCCGGGCCGCCCCAACAGCGCCCGCGTCTTGACGATGAGATCGTCGTAGTCGAGCGCTGCCCGCGCCTCCTTGAGCGCGCCGTAGGAATCGAGCAGCGCCGCGCCCAGCGTCAGCATTGCCCGCGTGCCGTCGAGGAGACGCGCGGCCTTGATCCGTCCCATGACCTCGATCAGGCGTCGCGCCTCGATCGCCAGCACCTCGGCGCGGTTGCCGAGTGCCGTCATCACCGCCTTGGTCGCAAGGCGCGCGCGCACGCTGCCGTCCTTGGTCAGGAAGGCGTCGCGATAGTCCTCGAGCAGATCGACGCGCTTTTCGGCGAGCGCCTCGAGGAACGCGGCGATCTGCGTCCCGCGACCCTTATCTGCGTCGCTGCCGTTGGCGAGTTCCTCGCACACCGTCCGCAGGCCCGCATGGTCATAGGCGCCGTCGGCACAGGCGCACGCGCGGATGCTCGCCTCGGTGTCGTCGGACGCGAGGTTGAGTGCTGCGGCGGTGGCGGCGACGAGACCGTCGAGTCCGCCGAAGGCTTCGAGCAGCACGCCGAGCCGCCCGTGGTCCCGCGCCAGCGACTCCATCAGTCCCGAGAACTGCTCCTCGTTGGCGCGCTCGGCGATGACTCCGAGCGCCCGTGCCAGCGCGCCGTCGTCCTGGCCGCGATCGGCGCGATCGCCGCGGGCGCGGCCGATCACGTCGGCGCGTGCCTCGTCGAGCAGCTCGCGGGCGGTGCGCTCGTCGATGACCTCGAAGTGCGGCGCGAGGCCAGCTTCGACCGGGAAGCGCTTCAGCACCGACTCGCAGAAGCCGTGGATGGTCTGGATTCGCAAGCCGCCGGGCGCCTCCAGCACGTCGGCGAACAGCCGGCGGGCGCGGGCGATGCGAGCGCGATCGGGCGCCTGGCCGGCAAGATCGGCGAGCGCCCGCTTGAGACCGGGCTCGTCGGCGCGCGCCCACGCGCCCAACCGCTCGCTGACGCGGTTGGCCATCTCCGCGGCGGCGGCACGGGTGAAGGTGAGGCAGAGAATCTTCGACGGCGGCGTGCCGTTGAGCAGCAGGCTCAGCACGCGGTCGGTCAGCGTCTTGGTCTTGCCTGTACCGGCCGACGCCTCGACCCACACGCAGGCGTTGGGATCGGCGGCGAGGCGCTGAAGCCGCTCAGCCTCCCTGACCGGATCGAGAACGGTGCTCATTCCGATCCCTCGCCGTCGGCATTGGCCCACTCCTGGACGCGGGCGAGATGCTCGTAGTCGCTGTAGCGCAGCGCGCGCCGGTCGCGTGGCGAGGCCAGGTACGGCGTCGTCGGGTCGTCGAAGATGGCGACGAGCGCTTCGAGCCCGGCCGCGGCATCGGCGATCAGCGTCTCGATGTCGTCGGGCTTCGCCGCGTTCTTGATCTCCGCCGGTGGATCGCCGCCGTTGAGGCGCCAGTAGAGGAGATCGGCGGTCTCGCTTGCGGGCAGATTGTCGAACCCACCGCGCGCGGCGATGACGGCTTCGAGGGGAAGCTGCGGCGCAAAGCCTTCGGCGACCTCGGTTGCGCTCGGCGGCTGACCCGTCTTGTAGTCGGAGAACACCAGCCGGCCGTCGTCGAGGCGCCGATCGACGCGATCGACGCGCGCGGTCAGGGTGAACGGCCCGCCCGGCGCGTCGAAGGTGATCTCGCCGGTCGCCTCGGTGACGGCGGGGCGCACCGACTGCCGCCGCTCCTGCTCGCGGCGCACGAACCAGCGCGCGACGCGCTCGAACCGCGGCCACCAGAACGCCCACACGCCCGGCGTCGCCATCGCCTTGCCGAACGCCTCGCGGCCGATGGCGACGAGTCGCGCGTAGGCCTCGTCCTCGCCGGGCAGCTCGTCGGGAAACTCCTTGATGAACGCTTCGAGGGCACGATGGATCACGGTGCCGCGTTCAGCGGCGTCCGGGCTCTCGTCGATGGGATCGAGCTGCCGGAGCTTGAGGATCCGCTTGGCGTACAGCGCGTAGGGATCGCGCATCCAGGTCTCGATGTCGGTGACCGGCAGTTTGCGCGGCCGCGCCGCGACCGGCGGACACGGCGCCGGACGCTCGGCCCTGGGCGGTTCCTCCGGGCGGTCGAGCGCTGCCTGCCATGCGAGCCACGGCTTGTCGGCGCCGAGCGCACCCGGCGCGCCGACACGCTGCAGGAAATGATCGAGCCGCACCAGCCATCGTGCCGGCACAGTCGGCGTTCCCTCGACGCGGATCGAGCGCGTGAGGTACACGTCGCGCGCGCACGCGCCCTGGACGAAGTCATGGGCGGCGAGGCCAATGCGACGTTCGGGCGACGGTAGCTTGAACGCCGCGCGCATCGGCCGCGACATCCACGCATCGGTCTCCGGCTCGCGCGGCCACGTCCCTTCGTTGAGACCGCCGAGGATCAGCCGGTCGGCGCCCTGCAAGCGCGCTTCGAGCGGACCCAGGATGAACAGCCGTGGATGCCGCCCGGCGCGCGGCCGCACCACGTGGCCGACGAGCAGCGCCGACAGGAGCGCCGGATAATCGCGGCCGCCGACCGGCGGGAAGCCGCGCGCGGCGTCCTCGAACTCGGCGATGAAGCCGGCCAGCGCCTCGCCGTCGTCACCGCGCCACAGGCGCTCGGCACCGGTTTCGCTGTCGGTCGCGGCCAACGCTTCGAGGAAGGCGACGTGGGCGCGCAGGATCTCGACCACCGGACGCCGCGACGCGCCGAGGGCCGCGGAAAAATTCCGCGCCGCCGCCGCGAGCGTGTCGAGCCAGCGCGCGAGCATCGGCGCGTCGGGCTCCTTCGCCCGGGCACGCACCGCCGCGGCGAGACCTTCGAGGCCGCCGTTGGAATCATCAGGACGCGGCCCGCGCAGAGCGATCGCTTCGACGCGGCGAACGCGCGCGCGGAACTCGCCCGGCGGCAGGCCGCCGTTGGCGAGCGGATGCTTGAGGAAGGCGAGCAGCGGCAGGGGCGCGAATCGCTCGCCCGCAGCTTCAGCCGCCAAGCGGAAATAGAGACCCGCGGGGGTGAGCGCGAGCGGCGTGCCCGCCGAATCGTCGACGTCGATGCCCCAGCGACCGAGCGCCGCGGCGACGCGCCGCGCGAGATCGCGGTCGGGCGTCACCAGCGCGCAAGTCTGAGTCGGAATGATAAGCGCCTCGCGCATCAACAGCGCGATTACCCCGGCCTCGTCGTCGGGCGTCGGACAGTCGATGCGCGTGAGGCCTTTCGCGGCCGCGCGCACCCGTTCGGCGTCGAGCTCGCCGCCTTCGCGATCGGCGGCCGCGGCAGGCGCGAGGGCCGCGCCCAACAGCCGCGCGCGCTCAGCGCTCGGCGCGGTCTCCGAGCCCGGCCACGGCCGCACATCGCCGCGCGCGATCTCAATTGTGTCGAGCAGCGCCTTGAGACCGAACTGGGGATGGCTGTCGTTCAGCGTCGCCCACGATTCATCGGAGAGACCGGTATCGAGGCCGGGCAGGACGACCGCGCCCTGGGGCAGTCGCGCGATCGTCGCCAGCAGATCGGCAGTCGCGGGAATCGAGCCGGTGGAACCGGCGGCGATCACCGGGTCCTGTGGCGGCGTGCGCTGCCACGCCGCGGCGCGGGCGCGCAGCAGCTTGATGCGCCGCGCCGACGGATCCATCAGGCCCTCAGCGCTGAGAATTTCCGGCCAGTGCAGGGTGAGTATCTTGAAGAAAGCCAGCGTGTCCTGCCAGTGACGCGCGAACTGGTCCGGCACCAGCGTCTCGAGTCCGGCGAACGACAGCTCCTCGGTCTCGACCTGATCGAGCAGATTCGCGAGCTCGGCGGCGAGCCGCGCCGCCTGATCGGCGCTCGGCTCCTCGCGCCACGCGCTGGCGCCGAACTTCTGCACCAGGCTGGCGAGGATCATCTGTCGACGCAGCGGCGGGATCGCGGTGGGAATGTCGGCCGTGGCGAACGCGCCGTCAGGCGCGTCCTCGGCGGACGTCAGATCGATGTCGTCGGCGTCGATCTCGCCGAGCGGCAGGATGCGGGGCAGCAGCACGACGGTGCCGGCAAATTTCCGCGAGAACGCGTCGGTGACGCTGCGCACCGCGCGCCGGGTCGGAACCAGGATGGTGGCGCGGGCGAGCGCCATCGGATCCTCCGGCGCGCCGTCGAGGCCGAGCCGACGCAGGAGGCCGTCGACCAGCCGATCGGCGAACGGCGCTCCCGCCGGGATGTTGAACACCGCCGGCAAGGACGGGCCGGCCATCACCTCACTCCCGCACCAAGCAGCCGGTCCGCTTCGTCGAGCGCTTCCGGCGTGCCGACATGGTACCAGGCGCCGTCATGGGCGAGACCGAACAGGCGGCCCGCGGCGATCGCCCGGTCGTAGATGCGGTTGAGCGAGAACGGCCCTTCGGGCGTGCCGTCAAACACGTGCGGCGCCAGAACCTGCACGCCCGCGTATACGAAAGGCGCGCTGGCCGCATCGCCGCGGCGCTTGAGGCGACCGCCTTCTTCGAGGAAGAAGTCGCCCGGGCCTTCGAAGCCGATGGCGCGGTCGCGCACGACGAGCAGCAGCAGCGCGTCCATGCGATCCGGGCTAAAGAGCGCGCCGAGGCGATCGAGCGCCGACGTCGCGCCGTCCTGCCAGACGATGTCGGCGTTGACGGCGAGGAACGGCGACGACCCGAGCAGCGGCAGCGCGTTCTTGATCCCGCCGCCGGTGTCGAGCAGCACCTCCTCCTCCGAGACGACGGTGTTCGGCAGCTTGCCGGCGGCGCGCCGTTCGGCGCAACGCGCGACGACCTGCTCGCGCAGGTAATGGGCGTTGACCACCGCGTCGGTCACGCCCGACGCGGCCAGTGAATCGAGCGCACGATCGAGCATCGTCCGGCCGCCGACCGCCACCAGCGGCTTCGGCTTGGTGAGGGTGATCGGCCGCAGGCGAAGGCCGAAGCCCGCCGCCAGCACCATGGCGCGACGCGGTGTCGCCATCAGCCGACCGTCACTTCCGGCGCCTTGCGCACGGACTGCGGCACATTGGCGTCGAACCAGTCGCGGACGGGGGCGAGCGCCGGATGGCGGAGATCGTCCTCGAGCAGACGCCAGACGCGCGGGATGTGGCGGAGATAGACGGGTTTGCCGTCGCGTTTCCACAGCCGGGTGAAGATGCCGATGATCTTGGCATTGCGCTGGGCCGACAGGATCGCCGACGAGGCGGCGATATCGTCGCGGCTCCAGTTCGGAAACGCCGCGAGATAGCGCTCGATCATCGCCTCGCGCAACCCGGGTGCGAGATCGCGGCGTGCGTCCTCGAGCAGCGACACGAGATCGTAGGTGACGGGCCCGATCACCGCGTCCTGGAAGTCGAGCAGGCCGCAGGCGGCCGTGCCCTGACGTTCCGGCAGACGCATCAGGTTGTCGACATGGAAATCGCGCAGCACCAGCGTGTCGGGCACAGCGCGGGCGAGCGGGAAGGCCTCGCTCCACAGGCGCTCATACTGATCGACCGTCTTAGCCGGCATCGCGGCACCGAGTGCCGCCGGCGCGAACCAGTCGGTGAGCAGGCGCGCCTCGGTCATCAGCCGCGCGTCGTCGTAGGCCGGAACTTCGATCGCCGTCGTCTTCCTGGACGGCATCCGGTGCAGCGCAACCAGTGTGTCGACCGCCAGCTCGTACAGCGCGCGCTCGTCCTCGCCCGCCGCCAGCAGCCGGGTGAAGGTCGCATCGCCGAAGTCCTCGACGGCGACGAATCCCTGGCCGGCGTCGGTTGCCAGCACGCGCGGCGCGCTGAAGCCGAGCGCCGTCAGGTGCTGCGCGACGCGAACATAGGGTCGCACGTCTTCGCGCCCCGGCGGCGCGTCCATCAGCAGTGCGGGCTCGGGGCCGCCCTTGAGCCGGATGTAACGGCGGAACGACGCGTCCCCCGGCAACGGATCGCGCTCCGCTGCGCCGAAGCCGGCGGAGTCGAGAAAACGGCCGATGGCGACGCTGCGATCGTTCATCGCGATTCGCCAGCGGGGGGCAGCCCGCTGTAACGGGACACCGCACGGCCGCGCGGCACGACCTCGGCGCGGCGGCCGCTACCGATAATCACGAGCCTTACGTCGACGCGATCGCGGGGAAGATAGCCGCCGAGACGCTCGGGCCACTCGATCAGGGCGATCCCGTCGGCGCATGCATCCTCGAGCCCAAGCTCGATCGCCTCCTCCGGCCGCTTGAGACGGTAGAGGTCGAAGTGGAACACACGCTGCGTGCCGATCTCGTATTCCTGCACCAGCGTGAAGGTCGGGCTCGGCACATCGGCGGGCGCAGGCGCTCCCTCGCGCTTCGCCAGCGCCGAGATGAAGCTGCGCGCGAGTGCGGTCTTACCCGCGCCCAGATCACCCGACAGCGCGAACACATCGCCCTGCCGCGCACGATCGGCGAGTTGTGCCGCAAATCCGTCGAGGGCCCGCAGGTCGGGAATCGCGACGGTGTGGCTGTGGAGGGCGTCGGGCGCGGTGACGGAGGACGGGTCGCGGCGATCGGCCATAGAGACGTTGTAGCGGTCGGCACCCGGGCGGGGCAAGACAGACAACACCGAGGGGGCGGAGACACGTCTGCGCGAGGCCGATCGGCCGGTTCGCGGCCTTGCAACAGGCCATGCTCCGGGCGATTGTAGGCGCCGCCCGCACGCCCCGCGGGCTCAACGCTCCCGTTTTTTCCCATGTCCATGACGACCCCTTCAAGCGCTCCGCTGACGACCGACGTTGCCATCATCGGCGCGGGCCCCGTCGGCCTGTTCGCCGTGTTCGAATGCGGCATGCTGAAGATGAAGTGCCACGTGATCGACGCCCTCGATTCGATCGGCGGCCAGTGCGCGGCGCTTTATCCCGAGAAGCCGATCTACGACATCCCGGGCTACCCGGTGATTCCGGCCGCCGAACTGGTTGAGCAGCTCGACCAGCAAGCACAGCCGTTCGGCCCCACCTTCCATCTCGGCCAGCGGGTCGAGGCGCTGCAGCGACAGGGCGACGGCTTCCTGCTGACGACGTCGGCCGGCACGCGCATTTCCGCCAAGGCGGTGTTCATTGCTGCCGGCGCCGGAGCGTTCGGGCCCAATCGCCCGCCGCTCCAGGACATCGAGGAGTACGAAGGCAAAAGCGTCTTCTACTATGTGAAGAAGCGCGACGACTTCCGGGCGAAGCGCGTGGTCATCGCCGGTGGCGGTGATTCCGCCGTGGACTGGGCCCTGGCGCTCGAAGGCATCGCCGACACGATCTCGGTGGTCCACCGCCGCGACAAATTCCGCGCCGCGCCGGAAAGCTCGGCGAAGCTCGCGGCGCTGGCCAAGGAGGGGCGGATCGATCTGGTGGTGCCCTATCAGCTTCACGCGCTTGAAGGCGATTCGGGGCAGATTTCCGCCGTGATCGTGTGCGACCTCGATGGCAAATCCCGCACGCTGCCGGCCGACGCGCTGCTGCCGTTCTTCGGGCTGTCGATGGACCTGGGGCCGATCGCCCACTGGGGTCTCGCCATCGAGAAGCACCACCTGACGGTAGATCCGTCGCGCTGCGAGACGTCGGAGCCCGGCATCTTCGCGATCGGCGACGTCGCCGCCTATGCCGGCAAGCTCAAGCTGATTCTGACCGGCTTCGCCGAGGCGGCGATGGCGTCGCATGCGGCGCATGCCCGGGTGTTCCCCGGACAGGCGCTGCACTTCGAATACTCGACCAGCAAGGGCGTGCCGGTCGCCTAGGTCAGCGGGCGGGCGCCGCGGCGGTCCCGGCGGGCGGCTCCGGACTCTCAATCGGCAGGCGACACATCACCGTCGTGCCCTGGCCAGGCGCCGACTCGAGCTCGATCTCGCCGCCATGGAGCTCGATGAAGCTCTTCACCAGCGACAGACCGACGCCGAGACCCGGCGAGCGCAGCCGGCCGTCGACCGTGCGCTCGAACTTGCCGAAGATCCGCTCGCGGTCCTCGGGGCGGATGCCGATGCCGGTGTCGGCGACGGCGAACGTCACCGCGTTGCCATCGCGGCGCGCCGACAGCTCGATGCGGCCTCCGGGCGGGGTGTATTGGATCGCGTTGCTGATGAGGTTGAACAGCGCCTGCTTGAGACGCCGCTCGTCGCCGACCATGGTGCCCGCGTCGGTATCGCACGCGAGCGCGATCTCGATGCCCTGCTTGCGCGCGCGCTCGCGCGACAACGCCTGGACCGAGTTGAGCATGTCGACGATGGCGATCGGTCGCCGGTCGAGCGTCATGCGCCCGGCCTCGACCAGCGCCAGATCCAGGATTGCGTCGATCAGGCCGAGGAGCTGGCGCGACGCTTCGAGGATGCCGCGCGCGTAATCGGTTTGGCGGTCGTTGAGCGAGCCGAAGTACTGATTCGCCAGGATCTCGGTGAAGCCGATGATGGTGTTGAGCGGCGTGCGCAGCTCGTACGAGACATTGGTGATGAACTCCGACTTCAGCGAATCGGCGGTCTCGAGCGCCTCGTTGCGCTCGCGCAGCGCGCGCTCAACCTTGATCGAATCGCTGACGTCGAGATAGCTGAACAGCATGCCGCCGTCGGGCAGCGGCACCGCGGCGTAGTCGAGCACGATGCCGTCGCGGCGCAGGAACCGGCCGTTATGCGGTGCGTAATCGGTCGCGCGGTTGACGATGCGCTCCTTCAGCACCGGCCAGTTGTCGGTCACGAAGTGTTCGCGAATTGCCTCGGCGACCTCGGCGACGTGGGGCTGGGTCTCGGTGAACTGCGGCGACAGGCCCCATATCCGGTCGAACGCAGGGTTGCGCAGGCGCAGGCGGCCGTCGGAGCCGTACACCGCGACGGCGGTCTGCAGGTTGTCGAGAGTCTCGCGCTGCACGGCGATGAGCGTGTTGTAGCTCCGCTCCAGCGCCATGCGGTCAGTGACGTCCTCGTAGGTGGTGAGCAGGCCGCCGAGCGGGTGCGGGTGGATCACCATGCGCAGCACGCGCTCGTCGGGAAGATGCAGGAGTTCCTCGCGCGTCTCCAGCAACGAGGTGAACAGGCCGGTCATCTCGCGCTTGTAGGTCTTGAAGTCCGCCTGCTCCGGCAGGCGGCGCCGGGCGCGCAATTCCTCCAGCACCTCGCCGAACGACGGGCCGGTGCGCAGCCAGTCATCCTCCAGGTCCCACAGACGCGCGAACGCGGCGTTGAAGAACGTCATGCGCGCGTCGGGACCGTAGATCGCGATGGCGGTGCCGAGCTTCTCGAGTACCCCCGCGTGGTCGGCGATGTGACGCGACAGTTCGTCGCGGGACTCGGCGAGCTCGGTGTGATCGATAGCAAAGCCGGCGATCTGCCCGGTTGCCGGCAACAGCACTTCGGTGATCTCGAGGAGACGCCGCGCGCCCTCGACCACAACGTAGAGCGTCTTACGCACGGGCTTGCCCTCGGCGACCACCGCTTCTGCGGCGAGCGTGCGGCCGGCACCCTGGGCGGCTCCCGTGATCTCGAGGCCCTCGGCGACCGCCTCGCTCGGCCGCGAGACCTCGACGGCGCGGGCGTAGGCCTGATTGCACTGCACGAGCGTGAGGTCCGGCCCGCGCAGCCACACCGGCACGTTGAGTGCGTCGAACAGCGTGGTGAGCTCGGCGACGGTCTTCTGCCATGCGGCGGCTTCCGCCGTCTTCTGGCGCATCTCGGATTCGGTCGCGGTGACATCGCGCACCCAGACCGCGTCGAGGCCGCGGGTGCGCTCCGCCGTCACTTCGAAAACCCGTCCGGGCGTCCGCGAGCCGACGATGGTCCGGAAACCGCTCCCATCCGCGCGAAAGCGGTCGAGGGCGTTCTGGATGCGGCCGCGATCGTCGTGCGGCACCGCGTCGAGAAGCTGCGCGACCGGCGCTGCTCCCGCCGGGTCGGGACGACCAAGGACCTCGCCGAAGTTGGGGCTTGCCCAAGGTTCCGCGTCGCCCGAGCGCCACATCAGCGCTGCCGCGGACGACGCCGTCACGAACGCCGAGAGGCGCTGGAGGTAGGCATCCCTGTTGGTGGACTGGCGACGCGCCTCGGCAAGCCGGAAACGGAAGACGACAGCCGCCATCCCGCAGGCAGCGGTCGCGAATCCAAGAAGGCCGAGTCCCCACCACATATCGACACCGTGCCGCGCGCATGGGCGGCTGCGGAGACGCCGTCGGCACCGCCGCGACGCCTTTTCCCCTAAGCGCGCCGCGAGTGTACGCCTCGGCCGCGCGCCCGCAAAGCCCGCTTGCCGCGAAAAGCGGCAGGCGGGCGACTCACACGGGCCGATCAGTAACGGTAGTGATCGGTCTTGAACGGACCATCGGTCTTGACGCCGAGGTACTCGGCCTGCGTCGGCGTTAGCTTCGTCAGCTTCACGCCGAGCTTGGCCAAGTGCAGCGAAGCGACCTTCTCGTCGAGGTGCTTGGGCAGGATGTAGACCTTGCGCTCGTAGCGCGCGTGGTGCTTCCACAGCTCGATCTGCGCCAGCACCTGGTTCGAGAACGACGTCGACATGACGAAGCTCGGATGGCCGGTGGCGCAGCCGAGGTTCACGAGGCGACCCTCGGCGAGGACGATCAGGCGCTTGCCGTCGGGGAACGCGACCTCATGGACCTGCGGCTTGACCTCGGTCCACTTGTAGTTGCGCAGCGAGGCGATCTGGATCTCGGAATCGAAGTGACCGATGTTGCAGACGATCGCCCGGTCCTTCATGCGGCGCATGTGGTCGAGCGTGATGACATCGACGTTGCCGGTCGCGGTGACGAACACGTCGCCCTGCGGCGCCGCGTCCTCCATGGTCACGACCTCGTAGCCTTCCATCGCCGCCTGCAGTGCGCAGATCGGATCGATCTCGGTGATCACGACGCGCGCGCCCTGGCCGCGCAACGACATCGCCGAACCCTTGCCGACCTCGCCGAAGCCGCAGACCACCGCGACCTTGCCGGCGAGCATGACATCAGTCGCGCGCTTGATGCCGTCGACCAGGCTCTCACGGCAGCCATAGAGGTTGTCGAACTTCGACTTCGTCACCGAGTCGTTGACGTTGATTGCGGGCGACATCAGCTTGCCCGCACGCTGCATCTCATAGAGGCGGTGGACGCCGGTGGTCGTCTCCTCGGTGATGCCCTTCACGTCCTTCATCAGGTCGGGATACTTCTCGTGCAGCAGGCGGGTGAGGTCACCGCCGTCGTCGAGCACCATGTTGGGCAGCCAGCCGTCCGCTCCGCGGATCGTCTGCTCGAGACACCAGTCGTATTCCTCCTCCGTCTCGCCCTTCCAGGCGAAGACGGGCACGCCGGTGGCGGCGATCGCGGCTGCCGCCTGGTCCTGGGTCGAGAAGATGTTGCAGGACGACCAGCGCACGGTGGCGCCGAGATGCGTCAGTGTCTCGATCAGGACCGCGGTCTGGATCGTCATGTGGATGCAGCCGGCGATGCGGGCGCCCGCCAGCGGCTTCTGCGCGCCGTACTCGGCGCGCAGCGCCATCAGCCCCGGCATCTCGGTCTCGGCGAGCGAGATTTCCTTGCGGCCCCAGTCGGCGAGCGTGATGTCGCGCACCTTGTAGTCGGTGGTGGTCTTGGCTGAGGTCATGGCGCTCTCCGGAAGGCGGTAACGGCGGAGGCCGTCCCGCGAGGTCAGGTGTAGGGCTCGGGGAATATATAAGCTAACCTTTATATCCTTATATATATTCCCGGCGCAACCGGGACCGGGTTGCGCTTGAACGACCGCCAAACGCACGGGCCACGGCGGAATTCCGTGCCGTCCATGCTCGAATCGGACGGTCTGGTGACCTATTCGGACTCGTCGAAGCGGTCGGCGACCAGCTTGGCCAAGGCGGCGACCGCGGCAGTTGCGTCCTCGCCGCTGGCGGCGATCTCAAGGTCGGTACCGGGGCCGGCGGCGAGCATCATCAGGCCCATGATGGAGAGGCCTGGAACTGTGGTGCCCTTGGCGGTGACGGTGATCGCGGCGTCGTAGCCGCCCGCCATTTTGACAAAGCGAGCCGCGGCGCGAGCATGAAGCCCGCGCTGGTTGCAGACGGTGATCGTCTGTGAAACCGCGCCGCGGGCGCGGATCTCTTCATTGGCCATGACGCCTACCGATGCCCCGCGTCGGCAAGCAGGCTCGAAGCGACATTGATGTACTTGCGGCCGGCCTCCTGGATGGCGACCACAAGCGGCGCCAGCGCGGTGCTGTCGCGCAGGCTCGCGAACTTGATCAGCATCGGCAGATTGACCCCGGCGACGACCTCGACGCCGGTTTCGTTCATCACCGAAATCGCCAGGTTCGACGGCGTTCCACCGAACATGTCGGTCATCAGCACGACGCCGCTGCCGGTGTTCACGGCGCGCACCGCATCAAGAATCTCCCGCCGCCGCGCCTCCATGTCGTCCTCGGCCTCGATGCACACCGTGGCGACATCCTTCTGCGGCCCGACCACGTGCTCGAGCGCCGCCACGAACGCGCGGGCGAGCGAGCCATGGGTGACCAGCACCAATCCGATCATTACGAGTCCTCTGCTAGGAGATCCGAGCCCGGCGTCGGGCCGTCGTGGTTTCCGCTTCCAGGTCGCGGTGCCGCACGGTGGCGGGCCGGCCACGCGCGGCCAGCCAGCGCCCCACCTCTTCGGCGACATACACTGACCGGTGGCGGCCGCCGGTGCAACCTATGGCAACGGTGATGTCGCTTTTGCCATCGCTCTCGAAGCGCCCGAGGACGAGGCCCAGGAAATCGGTCAAAGCCTTGAAGAATTTCGCATATCCCTGATCCGCCGCGATGTGGGCCGCGACCTTCGGGTTACGGCCGGTGAGCGGCTTGAGGGCGGCGTCGTAGTGGGGATTGTCGAGGAAGCGCACGTCGAAGACGAAATCGGCATCGGCCGGAAGCCCCCGGGGATAGGCGAACGACACCACGGACAGCCGCGTCCCATCGTGCTCGATGCCGAAACGGGCGGTGAGCAGGCGACGCAGCGCCGGCGGCGCGAGATCGGTGGTGTCGACCACCTCGTCGGCGGCGGCACGCAGGTCGCCGACCAGCACTCGCTCTCGGCGGATGGCGTCGCGGATCGGGCGGTCGGAGCCCAGCGGATGCTTTCGGCGGGTCTCCTTGTAACGACGCGCCAGCGTCTCATCGCTGGCATCGAGGAACAGGAGCCTCAAGGGAGCGCCGCGCTTTCGTTGTCGCGACAGAATGCGCTTCAGCCGGTCGGCGTCGAAGTCGGCCGCCCGCACGTCGATGCCGATCGCGAGCGGCGGACGCGACCGCGGGTGACCGGCGAACAGCGATTCGATCAGCGCCAGCGGCAGGTTGTCGACCGCCTCGTAGCCGATGTCCTCGAGCACCTTGAGGCTCGAGGAACGGCCGGCGCCCGACATGCCGGTGACGATCAGGTTCGGCCGCGCGCCGACGTTTCGCTTCGCAGCGGGCTTGGCGCGAGAACGGGACCCGGTTGTCACGTCAGGACTTTCCGGCGGGAGCGCGGGCTGGCGCGCATCGGGCGAGTAGACCCCGCGCCGAAGCGGAGCGCAAGACGCACCTTCAGCGGCGCAGAGCCTTCGAACGGCGCCAGCGCGATGATCGGCACGTCGGCGCCGGCAATCGACACCCGGCGCGGCTCCGGCAGCCTCGGCACCGCGCGCGGACCGACGAGATCGACGATGAGTCGAATCCGCACCGACGCTCGTGTCGGGACGGCGACGATGCCGACGCCGCGCGCCTCGATCAGGCCGCGGATCAAACGCGGCGCGGTCGCCACCGGCGCGTTACCGGACGGCCGGAGCCGCACCTGGTCATCGGCGACCAGCCGCG
>Ga0310811_10001421_pt1 | contig 30145 bp, 41 predicted proteins | sample YCmetagenome_FD_207642 | JGI IMG/M metagenome (GOLD analysis project Ga0310811, IMG submission 207642) | Soil microbial communities from experimental microcosm in Duke University, North Carolina, United States - YC | ecosystem: Engineered > Artificial ecosystem > Soil microcosm > Unclassified ...
AAACGCATACGCAGTTGACGACCAACACGAAGATTTTCAGCGGCTCGCCGACGACGTTCGGCGCCGCGCCGAATACGCAGACCTCGCCGGTCGATCTGGCCTTGCCGGGTGCGTTGCCGGTGATGAATCGCACGGCCGTGGAGCGTGCCATCCAGTTCGGCCTGGCAATCGGGGCGCACATCGCGCCGACCTCCGTGTTCGCACGCAAGAATTACTTTTATCCCGATCTGCCGAAGGGTTACCAGATCAGCCAGATGGATTTGCCCGTCGTGCAAGGCGGCACCATCTCGTTTCCGCTTGAAATCGACGGCAAGACCGAAATGCGCTCGGTCACGCTGACGCGCGCGCATCTGGAAGAAGACGCGGGCAAGTCGCTGCACGAGGACTATCACGGCATGAGCGGCATCGATTTGAATCGCGCCGGCACGCCGCTGCTGGAGATCGTCACCGAACCCGACATGCGCAGCGCAGCCGAAGCGGTCGCCTATGCGAAGGCATTGCACACGCTGGTCGTGTGGCTGGGCATTTGCGACGGCAACATGCAGGAGGGTTCCTTCCGCTGCGACGCCAACGTCTCGGTGCGTCCGCTCGGCCAGAAGGAATACGGCACGCGCTGCGAAATCAAGAATCTGAACTCCTTCCGCTTCCTGGAAGATGCGATCAACTACGAAGTCCGCCGCCAGATCGAACTGATCGAAGATGGCGGCCGCGTGGTACAGGCAACGCGCCTGTACGATCCGGACAAGCGGGAAACGCGCCAGATGCGTAGCAAGGAAGACGCACAAGACTATCGTTACTTCCCCGACCCCGATCTGCCGCCGCTGGTCATCAGCGAGGAATGGATCGCACGCGTGAAAGCCGCGATGCCGGAGCTGCCGGGCGCAATGCGCGATCGTTTTGTGCGCGACTATGGCCTGTCAGAATACGACGCCTCGGTGCTGACGCAATCGAAAGCGATGGCGAATTACTTCGAACAAGTGCTTGCTGCCGCTGGCAACGATCAGGCCAAGCCCGCCGCCAACTGGTTGATGGGCGATGTGTCGTCCACGCTGAACCGCGAAGGCATCGAGATCGACGCTTCTCCGGTCGCGCCGGCGCAACTGGCGTTGCTGCTGAAACGCATCGCCGACGGCACGATTTCCAACAAGATCGCAAAAGAAGTGTTCGGCGGCATGTGGGAAGCGAAATCTGCCAGCGCCACGCTGGCCGACGACATCATCGAAGCCAAAGGCTTGAAGCAGATTTCCGATACGGGCGCGCTGGAGAAAATCGTCGACGAAGTCTTGGCCGCGAATGCGAAGTCAGTCGAGGAATTCCGTGCCGGCAAGGAGAAAGCCTTCAATGCCCTGATCGGCCAGGCGATGAAGGCCAGCAAGGGCAAGGCAAACCCGGCGCAGTTGACTGAATTGCTGAAGAAAAAACTGTCGGCCTAATCTGCATCGCTCAAACAAAAGCGCGCTCATCTGAAGCGCGCTTTTTCTTTGCCAACTGTCGATCGACCGCTTCAATAGCCGCTGTCGATCACATTGATCTTGAAGCTGTCATGCCTGGCTGGCGGCGAATCCTTGCACCCGCAGGCGACCTTGAAGTAGCGAAAGCCTGCGGGTTCTATCGCGCCCGATACGTAAGTGCTGTACTGGTCGACAAACTTTCCCGCCATGAACAAGTTGACTTCAATCTGTACACCCTTTGCCGATCGCTTCGATTTGTTTTCGATTTTCCCGAGAAAAAAGGTCCGCCCATCGTTATCCTTTTCTTCCACGTCCGATATCACGAGTTCGGCGGCCGATGAGGAACGCGTGTCTGCACCGAGCTGGCCTTGCGCAGATGCCTGCCCATTCCTTGCCATTACCTTCGCAAGCTCATACGAGAACTGCGCATTTTTTTCGACGATCGATCTACCCTTGGGGCTGTTCAGAAAAGCGAGCACGGCCTTCAATTCTTCCGCGGTATATGTTTGCTGCAGCAGAGTGGCGTACTGCTCCTTGATGGCATTCCAGCCCATGCTCTGACTCAGATATTGAACCAGCGTGGCCTTTTGTTTCGGCGTGCCGTTTGCCGTCAGCTGCTCCGCATATCCGTCAACTTGCGCCGTCGTTTGCTGTTCGAGCCGGGCTTGTTCGATGTACTGCTCCACGAGCTTCCTGCTTGGCGCGACCTCGGCCAGCGCCAACGTCGAAGCGAAGCACAATGCAAGTCCACAAGCAAAAATTTTCATGAGCGGCCCTCGATCGTTTAGTTGAATGAGTTCCCGATCATAGATGCGCCGCCGCAGGCGGCCCATCCCATGAATATGAGGGTAAGTCGCATTAACGCGAGGCATGCGCATCGCCGTTATCGCACGCTGTGGCGGCAAAATGACAGAAGGTAAAATCGTGCGCTGTCGTGTCTCGCACGCCGGAAGCGATCTGCTAGCATCGCTGCATTCCTCGCCTTGCTCCTCATAACAATGTCCAATAAAGAGCACTTCTCGGCGCGCACGCGCCCCGCATTCACTCCGTTCTGGCGCCGCTTTCCGCGCTTCTTTCTCTATCCGATGCAACTCGGCTCGCTATTGCGGATCGGCGCCTATTCGGCAGTCGGCAGCATTGCGTTGTTCACGCTACCGCTGCTTGCCTTTCCACTGTGGCTGATCGTCTGGGTGGTCTTTCTCAAATACGCTTTCCTGGTGATGGAACGCACGGCAGATGGGCGCTTCGATGAGCCGGACGGCGTCAACGGTGGCGAGGGCGATACATCCCAAGTATTCCGGCAATTCGGCTTGATCATCATTCTTGCACTGCTATTCGCGCTGCTGACGTATGCCGCGGGAGCGGTCGGCGCGGTCATCGGCTGGGTGCTCCTGAATCTGGCGCTACCGGCCGGGACGATGATCATCGCCGTGTCGCGGAGCCTGTCCGAAGCGCTGAACCCGGCGCGCATCTTTTTCTATATCCGCTCGATTGGCTCGCCTTATCTCGCCCTGTGTTTTGTCCTGACGAGTTTGATGGGCAGCGGCAACTGGCTGAAGGGATTCCTGCTGCAGAACATGGATTCGTGGCTGGCTTTACCGCTGACGACTTTCGTTGAGTTCTACTTCGTGTTGATTTGCTATCACATGATGGGTTACGCGATCTATCAGTACCATGACAAGCTGGGCCTGGACGCATCAGTAGATTTCGATCAGGCACAGGCCAGGCTTTCACCGGGCAAGGCGTCGGATCCCGTCATGGCGAAATTGAGTGCGCTGATGGCGGAGGGTCGTCAGGATGAGGCGATCGAGTTGCTGCGGGAAGAATTGAAGCGGCGCTGGGAAGACAATGCATTGCACGAGCGTTATCAAAAGCTGCTGGTTGCTTCCGGCAAAACCAGTGCCGCTTTGCAGCATGCGCGCGAATTCATCGCAAAACTGGTGAACGAGAAACGCATGTTCCAGGCGCTCGACTTATGCGAACAATGTCTGAAGCGCGATCCGGAATTTCAATTGCAGGATTCGACGCAAATTCATGACCTTGCTTCGGCAGCCAGCATGGCGAAACGGCCCAAGCTGGCGCTGGACCTGATGCGGCGTTTCGACAAGCGCTATCCGAATCATCCGCACATCCCATCGATTTATCTGCTGTCGGCACGCATACTCGGCGAGCACTATGAGCGGCGCGACGAAGCCGTGAAGATTTTGCGCGGACTGCAACTGAAATTTCCGAGCCACGCTGCGGCGGAAGACGCACGTCTGTACATGGACGTGCTGACCCGTCAGATGGCGATCGACTAACCGATGCGCAACATGTTGCCGGCCACCTGAGCTTCCTCTGTATGAGGAAACTCGCGCATCAGGCTGTCGAGCGTCGCTTCGAATTTTTCTCTGCGTTGCGCACGATAGTAACCGCGCGCCAAAGCCAGCAGTACCGAAGGCAGCGCGCGATGATTTGGCGTTCCGCGCTGCAGCAGACCCGCCAGCTTTTCGGCATCTTCCTGATAATTTGCGTTGGCAAACCGCTTCGCCAGGTCAGCCAGCAGATCAGGGCGCAGGCGTGGCGCCGGACGCGCCGTGTCGAGATACTCGAGAAATAGCTGGTGGATTTTTTCTTCCGTTTCCGCGTCGGATGCGCTGGATGCCAGCAGCGCCAGCGCGGCCCGGTGATAGTCGTCGCTGGCCGGTTCCGACTTGGCGGCGCGATAGATCAACCACTTCAATTTCATCTCGGCCGGATGTCTGGCCTGCAGCGATTGGAAGATATCAAGCGCTTTGCGAAATTCGAGTGCGCCGAGATGATCAATGCCTCGTTGGAAGGCATCCGCCTCCAGCTTATCGCGTTCTGCCTCTTGATGCCGCTGGTTGATCGTCTTGGGCCGCAGGCAGCGATAGAGCGCGCCGACCCCCGCGCCGCCGAGCAGGCCGCCGAAGTGCGCCATGTATGCGATGTGCGTGTGCCCCTCTGATAGATATTGATACAACTCATTGCCCAGCCAGAGCGGCAACAGCAATAGCGCGGGCGCGCTGACGTAATCGAAATAAAAACCCAGCGAATAAAAGAAATCGATTTTTCTCAGCCCGAAGATGACCGTATACAAACCCATCACGCCGGCAATCGCCCCTGAAGCGCCAAGCGCGGACAAACCTGGCGCAGTCAAGCTGAACATCAACGTCGCGGAAGCGATCGACAAGAAATAGGCGAACAGGAACAAGACCTTGCCGACGACCGCTTCAACCAGAAAGCCGACCAGAAACAACACCAGCATGTTGCCCAGCAAATGATCGATACCGCCATGCATGAAGGCCGATACCAGCATCGTCGAGGCCCGCGGATCGTCGACGCGATAGACGTAGCGACTGGTGAATGAACGCATCGATTCATAGCGACGGCGTTCTCTCTTCCATTCGTTGAATTCCGGGGACCCGGCATCGATCACTTGGTCGGTGTCCAACAGCTGCAGGAAGCGCGCATCGTTTTCGATGACCTGCAGTGCCGCGTCTTTGCGATGTGCCGACAACAGCAGAAATTGTTGCCGCTTGTCGTAGGCGTTCTGCTGTTCCAGATATTCCGCATAGCGGGGAAATTCCCAACCCGGCAAGTCGGAGGCGACATAGTATTGCGCCGCCTTGCGGTCTACTTGATCGTCATCGAGCTGCAGCAGGAAAAAGACCAGACAGTTGACCAGGATGAGCAGCAGCGTCGCGATCGGCGGCCGTTTCCAGTCCACCCTGTTACCGACCGGAATAATGAACATCAGAATCTCTCCCGCGAACGGAACCGTATTACCTTAGGCATAGCCGGTTGTCAGTAAAAAGACACTTCGCTTTCCGAGTTGAGAAACTTCACCTTGCCCATGCGACGTATCGCCGTATCGGTCTGGCTTCCGGCAATCTTCATGAAAAGCCTGTGCTCGGTGCCGACACGTATCTCGAAACGCATTTCGACAGTGGCGGATTTGCGATCGGCAGAAAACTGGATGCTGTCTATCGTGTGCTCCATATTGACGTACAGTTCCTGGCCGAGCTTCGCTTCCATCGCGTCCTTCATATCGAAGAACTGCTTCGTATCTTCACAGGCCCGCTGTCGGTCTGCGGTCTCGGTCACCGCACCCTTGGGCGTTTCTGTGGTGATCTTTGCAGAGAAGTCGTGGTCGAACATGTCGCAGATCGCCTTGCGGTCATCGTTGTAGAAAGCAGTCCAGTAACGATCGTAAGCCGTCCTGATCTGCTCCTCATCCATTCTCCGTCCGCCGATGAAGTAGTACCACAGCGCAGCAAGCGCGAGAAAGACAATCAATAGACGACGCATGGAGAAGAAAAGAAGAAAGCGATTCGAAGAAGCGCCGTAATACACCGGCGCTCAGTAGTCATGGATAGCGCGAGGCAGGTTTTATGTCGCCACGCGCAGTCTTACGCGAACCGGCTGCTTCTTCCTTCCTGCGCGCACCAGACCAGCACAACAATCCAGCCGACCAGCGGAATCAGTGCAATCAGTTGCCACCAGCCGCTGCGGTCGGTGTCGTGCAGACGGCGCGCGGTCACTGCCAGATATGGCAGTAGCGTCGCCAGAGAAAATACCAATCCGAGTTTGCTGTTGATAAAACTGAGAATGAAATAGGCCGCCAGATTGAACAGGGCCCACCACCAGAATTCCGAACGCGAAGCGCAACCGTTGAAGTCAGCGTACTTCGCGAAGCAGGTGCGAACGGAATCTATAAAGCTCATGCTTCCTCCTCTTTCTATTTTTTATTGATGAATGAATTCTTGCGCCGATCTTAGGGCGCTCATCACGGTGACGCCATCCCATGAATATGATGGCGCGTGGCGTAACATAGCACGCGTTCGAGAGACGGCCTATTGTGCCGAGGCGGTGGTCTGTGTGATGTCGCGATAGTGCTGCAGGAGCTGCTCGTACTTCGCATTGATTCTTGCCAGGTCGGTTTGCGTATCGCGCATCGCGGCGCGCGCGTCGAGCACCTTCTGTGCGCTCTTGGCAGCACGCACATTCGCAGCAGGCGTTGGCTTGGGGCCTGCCTTCTGTGTCGCGTCCGCCGCCGACCACTCTTTTTCGGCGGCGGCGAGTTCAGCTTTTTGCCGCGCCAGTTGATCGTTCAGAACCGCCGTGTCACGCTGGCGGGCGGCAATGATGTCATCCTCACTGCGATAGCGTGCGAGCAAGGCGCGATTTTCGCGCTTCTGCTCGTCGGCAGCCGCTTGTGCGGCTTTCTCTTTTTCCTGCTTCTCGGCCGCTTCGCGCTTCTGCTGGGCCGTCAAGGGTGCAGCGATTTCCTTCTTCAGCTTCCCCTTGTTGCTGTATTCGCGCATCGCGCGGTCGGCGCATTCGGGAATGGGGCGATCAGAAGTCAGCGTACGGCCGCTGGCATCCTTGCACATGAAGATATCCGCATGCGCCGACGTCGCGGCGAGCGATGAACACAGCAGCAATGTCTTGAGTGCAGCCCGCATCTCCCCTCCCCGTTTGACTCCCTCAGCTCACGCCGTACTTCTTGCGATACGCCTCGATGGCATGCTTGTATTGCGCCTGCTCGCTATCCGCACCGGCGTTCGAAATGTATTCGAACAGATCAGCCAGGTTACCGATCGAAATCACCGGCATGCCGTAAGTCTTGCTGACCTCCTGCACCGCGGAATGCGCCGATAGCGCATCATCCTTGCCCGACCGCTCCATGCGATCGAGCGCAATCAATACGGCGCAGGGCGTCGCACCCGCCGCGCGGATCATGTCGACCGATTCGCGCACCGAGGTGCCGGCGGAAATCACGTCATCGACGATCACGACACGTCCCTGCAGCCGGGCACCGACGACCGTGCCGCCCTCGCCGTGATCCTTCGCTTCCTTGCGGTTGAACGCGAACGGCACATCTCGCCCCTTCTGCGCCAACGCCACTGCCGTTGCCGAAGCCAGCGTAATGCCTTTATAGGCCGGTCCGAACAGCATGTCGAATTCGACGCCGGAATCGAGCAGGGTTTGGGCATAGAAGTCGGCAATCCGCGCCAGCGTCCCGCCCTGATTAAACAGGCCAGCGTTGAAAAAATAGGGCGAGGTGCGACCGGCCTTGGTCACGAATTCGCCGAAACGCAACACTCCCGCATTGACCGAAAATTCAATAAACTGCTGCCGTAAATTGTTCAAGACCGCTCCATAACCGGAAAAAAGTGACGAATTTCGTCCGGCTCCCCAGACGCAAGCCACATTTTAAATCCTTCCGGTACATCTACCGCCCCTTCATGCAAGCGGTATGCCACTCGGCCGGCATGAATCGGGTATGCTGGGCGGCTGTTTTTCCTTCGCTTGTTTTCTCGTATGTTGAAAATCGTTTCCGCCAACCTGAACGGCATCCGCTCCGCCGCCAGAAAAGGCTTTTTCGGGTGGATGGCGCAACAGTCCGCTGATTTCGTCTGCGTGCAGGAACTGAAGGCGCAGGAAGCGGACATGACGCCCGAATTCCTAAATCCTCCTGGCTATCACGGCTACTTCCATTACGCGGAGAAGAAAGGCTATTCCGGCACCGGCATCTACAGCAAGATCGCGCCGGACAAGGTGACAATCGGCTTCAACTGCCCCGAATTCGACGCGGAAGGCCGATACGTGCAGTGCGACTTCGGTAACCTGTCGGTGATCTCGGTGTACTGCCCTTCGGGTTCCTCGAGTCCTGAGCGGCAGGAGGCAAAATTCCGCTTCATGGAGCTGTTCCTGCCGCACCTGCTGCAACTCGCGCAATGCGGCCGCGAAGTCGTGATCTGCGGTGACTGGAACATCGCGCACCAGCAAATCGACTTGAAGAACTGGAAGAGCAACCAAAAGAATTCGGGTTTCCTGCCCGAAGAACGCGCGTGGCTGTCGCGCGTGTTTGACGAGCTTGGTCTGGTCGACGTATACCGGCATCTGCATCCCGACACGACGGACGCCTGCTACACGTGGTGGAGCAATCGCGGTCAGGCCTGGGCCAAGAACGTCGGCTGGCGTATCGATTACCACGTCGCAACGCGCGGTATCGGGACGACCGCGCACACCGCTTCCATCTACAAGGACGAACGCTTCAGCGATCACGCACCGCTGAGCATCGCCTATCACTGGGCGCATCAGGGCGAACAGATTTAACAATCTGACACCCCCTTCGGACAAGGGCGTTGCTATCATGCCGACGGATCAACTTGATCCGCCGGCATTCCTGGCCCGACGATGAACGCTACTCCGCTTTCCACCCTGCGATCGATCGATGTTCGCAACGCCGCTTCAGACAAACGCCTGAACGGTTTGATCCGTCTGGCGACATTGCATTTCGGGCTCGACATGGTCGTGATCGCCTTGCATGACGCATGCGGCCAGCACCTGTGCGCCTACACCGGCTTCCCGGCCGACGTCGCGTCCGAAGCGTTGTCGATGAGCGCGGTCCGCTCGCAAAAGCGCGTCGTGCAGGACACATGTACCGATTCGCATCTGCACTCGCATCCTCTCGTTACCGGTGCGTCGCCCATTCGCTTTTTTGCCGAATGCCCGCTGATTATCAGCGACGGACAGCAGGTTGGCGTGTTCTGTCTGTTTGACCGGCGTCCGCGCACATTGGATGCCACGCAACTAGCATTCCTGGAAGAACTGGCACAACTTGCCGCAGTGGCGTTCGAGCGCGATGTCGCGATCGAACAATTGAGCGACGAGGAACTGGCAGCACGCGAAAGCGAGCAACGTCTGAGGCTTGCCGTCGAGGGTAGCGGCACCGGCATCTGGGACCGCGACGTTCGCAATGGCGAAATCTACTACTCACCGGGCTGGAAGGCACTGCTCGGGTATGCCGAGCACGAAATCGGCAGCCGGATCGAAGAAAGCTATCAGCGTGTGCACCCGGACGACCTCCCTTATGTGCAAGCCACCATGCAGGCGCATTTCGACGGCAGAACGCCGAGCTACGAAGTCGAACATCGCTTGCGCTGCAAGGACGGCAGTTATAAATGGGTGTGCAGCCGCGGCAAGGTCGTCAGCCACGATGCACAAGGCAGATCGCTGCGCATGATCGGCACGACGACCGATATCAGCGCCATGCGCGCGATGTCGGAGGAGCTGCGTCAGACTGTAGAGCTGGTCACCAACCTTACGAACGAAGTGCCTGGCCTGGTATTCCAGTATCGACGCCTGCCTGACGGTCAGGCATTCTTTTCTTACGTCAGCGCAGGCGTGCGCGACATCTACGAGCTTGCGCCTGAACAACTGAGCGATGATGCCGGCATGCTGGATCGCATGCTGCATCCCGACGATCGTGCCGCCTATCATGCCTCCCTCGATGTTTCAGCGAGCTGTCTGATGCCGTGGCATCTGGAATACCGCGTGCTGTTGCCGCGGCAGGGCTTGCGTTGGCGGCAGGGTGCGGCCAGTCCGCAGCGCCTGGAAGATGGCAGTACCTTGTGGCACGGCTTCATCACGGATATCACCGCGCGCAAACGCATCGAAGCCGAACTGCAGGAATATGCGACGACTGATTTTCTGACGCAGCTGCCCAATCGCCGTCACTTCATGACGCAGATCGAAGCGGAGCTCGCGCGCATCCAGCGACATCAGGGAAAATCGGCTGCTGTACTGAGCTGCGACCTCGATCACTTCAAGAACGTGAACGATCGCTGGGGCCATGCGGTCGGTGATCGCGTGCTGAAGCACTTCGCCGCCATCCTGCAGAAGCAGTTGCGCAAAACCGATTTTGCCGGCCGCATTGGCGGGGAAGAGTTTGCGATCGTGCTGCACGGCGCGGCGGCGGCCGAAGCATTGGTGTTCGCTCGACGGCTGCAGCAAGGGCTTGCCGATACGCCGCTGCTCAACGGCGTGGAGCGCATTCCGATTACGACAAGCATCGGCATTGCGATCATGCAAGCAACCGATACCTCGGCCGATATCTCCTTGTCGGCGAGCGACAGAGCCCTGTACCGCGCGAAAGAAGGTGGTCGCAACCGCATCGAATGCAATTGACGCATTTCATTCCGCAGTACTCATGACGCGGCGTATTACTTCATCAAATCGTCATAAAGCCTTCCTATAATCGGGACGCCGCAGCGACCCTTGATCCGGAGTCGCTTCCTCCAGCCCCGCTCTCGATATGGAATGACTATGTCCGATCTTCCCCAAGTCTCGCGCCGTCACGCGCTCAAGATGCTTTCCGCGATACCGTTGTTGCCCCTTGGCTCCGCCTCGTGTGCAGCGCTCCTGGGAGGCTGCGCAACGCAGACAGAAAGCACAGGGGCCGACTACGTCTCCACTTCGTTCACGTCAACGCCCGCGCCGACCGATCTGTCAGCAAGAGCGACAACCACAGTCGCCGCGACAATGAACGTGCACCTGAAGAATGGCAGCATGCAAAGCTACGCGCTGTCGTATCAGCCGTTCTTCCTCAGCGGACAGATGGTGCCTCGCCAAGGCGGCGGCACCATCCTCGCCGGCGGTTATTACGACATTCACAATCGCCCGATCATCGACACATCGGCCGGCAATCGCCAGTTCTTCTCCGATTGTCCGGACGGCACATCCCTTCTGAAACTGCCGGATGCCAAAGTGGCAGTCCGTGGCAAGCCGGTGTTCGCTGTTGTGCAGTTCGAATACACGAGCAAGGACCAGTCGGGCGCCGATGCGTACGGCACTTTGCCCTCGCCGATCGCGGTGCTGACGCTGGATCAGGATCCAACGACCGGCAAGCTGTCGCTGGTGCAGTATCACAATGTCGATACTTCGAAGGTGCACGGCCTCTGGATCACTTGCGGCGCCAGCCTGTCGCCGTGGAATACGCATCTGTCCAGCGAGGAATACGAGCCGGATGCGCAGTTCATCGAGGACGTGAGCTGGTTCAAAACCTTCAGCAGGCGCACCTTCGGTGACGAAAATACCGCCAATCCCTATCACTACGGTCACCTGCCGGAAGTCACGGTGCATGCAGACGGCAGCGCATCGATCAAGAAGCACTATTGCCTCGGACGGATTTCGCACGAGCTGATCCAGGTCATGCCTGACCAGCGCACAGTCCTGATGGGCGACGACTACACCAATGGCGGTCTGTTCATGTTCATTGCCGATCGGCCGCAGGATCTGTCGTCTGGCACGCTGTACGTCGCGAAGCTCGGCGCCGGCTTCTCGCTGGATCCCGCCGCGCCCGGCGCACCGTTGCAATGGATCCGGCTGGGTCACGCCACCAGCGATGAGGTGGAGAAACTGGCCGACACGCTGAAGCCTTCCGACATCATGACCGCATCGAAAACCGATCCCGGCGACGCCAGCTATACGAAGATTTACGTCGACGGCAAGGCCAACTGGATCAAACTGAAGCCAGGCATGGAAAAGGCAGCAGCCTTTCTCGAAACGCATCGCTACGCGAATCTGGTCGGTGCCAGCATGGCGTTCACCAAGATGGAAGGCACAACGGTGAACGTACGCGACAAGATCGCCTACTCCGCTTTGCAGAACATCCAAGGGTCGATGGTGCAGGGTGACAAGGCTTGGCGTGCGTCGGCGAACATCACGGTACCGAAGGCATTGATCGCCGGCGGCATCCTGGCGCATGATCTCGGCGGCGGACAGCGCGACACAGGCGGGCAGCACATCGACAGTGAGTGGGTGCCGGTTCGCACACGTGCGCTGCTGATGGGCGAAGACATTCCGACCGATGCACTCGGCAACAAGGCGAATCCGGATCGCGTCAGCAATCCCGACAACCTGAAGTTCTCGGAAAAAATGCGTACGCTCTTCATCGGTGAAGACAGCAGCACGCACGTGAACAATTTCCTGTGGGCCTACAACGTCGACACCAAACAGTTATCGCGCCTGATGTCGCTACCCGCCGGTGCGGAATCGACGGGCCTGCATGCGGTGGACGAAATCAACGGCTGGACATACATCATGAGCAATTTCCAGCACGCCGGTGAAAAGCTGAAAGCCGGACCGCTGAAGGACAAGATCGACGCGAATTACAACGACGGCTATTCGGCGGCGGTGGGTTATCTGACTGCGGATCGCGTTCAGCCGCGGCTCGGCTGATTGCTTTTCGTCGATATAAAAAAAGCGCCCTGCGGGGCGCTTTTTCGTATGCCGATTGTATGCCGATTATTTATTCGGCTGCGGCGTCAGGCGCAGATAGGGCCGTTCGGCCTTGTAGCCTTTCGGGAATTTCTGCTTGATCACTTCCTCGTCCTGGATCGTCAGCGGAATGATGACGTCGTCGCCGTCACGCCAATTGCCCGGGGTCGCGACGCTGTATTTGTCGGTCAACTGCAGCGCATCGATCACGCGCAGCACTTCATCGAAATTGCGGCCAGTGCTCATCGGGTAGGTAATGATCAGCCGAACGACTTTCTTCGGATCGATCACGAACAGCGAACGCACGGTGGCAGTCGCCGACTGGTTCGGATGGATCATGTCGTACAGCGTTGAAACGGTCTTGTCCTGGTCCGCGATGATGGGGAAACCGACCACCGTTTTCTGCGTGGCCTCGATGTCCTTGATCCAGTCGACGTGCTTTTCGGCCGGGTCCACCGACAACGCGATCGCCTTCACGTTGCGCTTGTCGAATTCCGATTTCAGTTTGGCGGTCAGCCCCAGTTCCGTCGTGCATACCGGCGTGAAATCGGCGGGATGTGAAAACAGCACCACCCACGAATCGCCGGCCCAGTCGTGAAACTTGATTTTGCCGATCGAGGAATTCTGTTCAAAATCCGGGGCGGTATCTCCTAGACGTAGCGTCATCTTTTTCTCCTTGGCATTGGCTGTTGAATTTCCGACTATAGCGGCGCTCAAGCGTTTTCCCAACGACAAATAACGCTTATGCAAATAACACGAAGCTATGATTATGCGCCAGTCGCTATGTTCAGGCTCAATGCACTTTATCGAGCGACTGGAGGAAGGCATCGGCGTTCTGAAAACCGACCACACGATGTCCCTCCTGCCCCTTGCCGTCGAAGAAGATAATGCCAGGGGGACCGAAGAGATTGAAGCGCTTTAGCAGCGCCTTGTCGTCGGCATCGTTTTTCGTCACGTCCGCCTGCAGCAGGGTGAAATCCGCCAACCGCGCGCGCACACGCGGATCGCTGAAGGTGAATTTCTCCATTTCAATGCAGGACACGCACCAGTCTGCATAGAAATCCAGCATCACCGGTTTGCCACCGCTCTGCGCCAGCAGCGTGTCCAGCTCTGCAGTGCTTTTGACACGTCGGAACCCGAGCTCGCTCGCCGGCGACGCCTGCGTCGAGGCCAAGGGCGTCAGCGGATTACGATTTCCCATGGCAAGTCCGGCGAACTGCGATGCGCCGAGCACGAGCAGCGTTACGCCGAAGGCTTTCGGCAACCACCGGCCTTGCTCCGCCCATACCAGATATGCGCCGTAGCCGATACCAAGAGCGCCCCAGCCCGCCATCTGCACGAGAGATGGAATGACAGGGCCGACCATCCACAGAGCCACAGCCAACAGCAACACGCCGAACAGACGTTTGATGCCGTTCATCCATGCGCCGGCGCGCGGCAGCAATGTGCCGGCAGACAGCCCGATCAACAGCAAGGGCACGCTCATGCCAATCGCCAGCGCGAACAATGCACTGCCGCCAATCACCACGTCGCGCGTCTGGCTGATATACAGCAGGGCGCCTGCCAGCGGTGCTGCCACACAGGGACCGACAATCAGCGCGGAAATCGCACCCATTGCAAATACGCCCAGCAGCTTGCCGCCCTTCTGCTTGCCCGATGCGCGCGACAGCCACGTCTGCAGTGCCGCCGGCATCTGCAGCTGAAACACGTCGAACATGGAGAGCGCGAGAACAATCATCAACACGCCGAACGCGCCGAGCACCCATGGATTCTGCAAGGCCGCGGACAAGCCTTGGCCGGCGAGCCCTGCGGCGACGCCGAGCGCGGTATAGACGAGCGCCATGCCCAACGCATAGATCAGTGCCAGCATGAAGCTGCGTCGACGCGTCGCGCTTGCACCTTCACCGACAATGATGCCGGACAGGATAGGCATCATCGGCAGTACGCACGGCGTGAAGGACAAGCCGACGCCGAGCAGAGTGAAAAGCAACATTATGCGCAGCAGATTACCGCTGCGCAGCGAGCGTTCGATGGCGCCCATGTCCGATTCCGGCACGGAAGCCGACGTCTCCTGCTTGGCAGAAGCGGCCGTGCCGGAGGTCGAAGATCCTGCCGTCGGTTGCAGCACGATACGCGATGTCATGGGTGGATAGCACAGGCCTTTGTCCGCACATCCCTGACTGGTCGCCACCAGCGTAAATGTGCCGCTTGTCTGTACCGGTATGCGGATACTTACTTCCCGATGGTAGGTTTCGACGTTCTTCTGGAAAGTTTCATCGAACTTGATCACACCTGGCGGCAATTCCGGCTGGCCGAGCGTGGCTCCTTCGGCACGGAACGCGAAGCGCTCCCGGTACAGGTAGTAACCATTTGCGATGCGGTAATGCACGACGACCGTTTGCCCATCTGCCATGTCGGCAGAGAAGCGGAATGCGACCTCTGGAGCCAGATAATCTTCGTCGGCATGTGCGGCAACAGCCATGCTGCCAAGCAGCAGCGCTACGCCACACAACACGACGATGCGCCAAGCACGCCATATCGATGCAGCGAACGGCACCGCCGCCCCTGGTTTCGTTCGGTATTTCACGCTATTTGGCAGCATCCTCAATCCTCGTCGTTTCGTGCGCGAGCCAATCCAGATAAGCAGGCGACCCTGCGCAGATCGGCACTGCAATAATTTCCGGTACTTCATAGGGATGCATTGCTCTTATCGCCTGCTCCAACTCCGCATAACGAAGCTGCATGCTTTTGATCAGCACCGTGACCTCCGTTGCTTCCTCTATCGCACCCTGCCAGCGATAGAGCGAATGCACAGCCGGCAGGATATTGACGCAGGCGGCCAGCCGCCGCTGCAGCAATTCGCGTGCAAGCGATTCAGCCGATGGCCGATCAGGCAAATTGGTCCATATCAGCAGCGCGCTGGAGTCGTCCATGGCAATGCGCCTCCGTTAAGCAATACGTTGCGAAAGGATGTTTCGTTACAGATTTTCCACCGAAGCGCGTAAAAAACAAAAGCCAGGCACAGGCCTGGCTTTGTGGATAGTGCAAACCGCATTGCGGTTTGATGCGATTACTCGCCGCTGTTGTCTTCGACCGCTTCGGTATTTTCCGGACGGTCGACCAGCTCGACGAAGGCCATCGGTGCATTGTCGCCAACGCGGAAGCCCATCTTCAGGATGCGCAGGTAGCCGCCGTTGCGGTTCGCATAGCGCGGGCCGATTTCAGCGAACAACTTGCCGACGATTTCACGATCGCGCAGGCGGTTGAATGCCAGACGCTTGTTCGACAGATTGTCGGTCTTGCCCAGCGTGATGATCGGTTCGACGACGCGGCGCAGTTCTTTCGCTTTCGGCAGCGTGGTCTTGATCGCTTCGTGACGCAGCAGCGAAACGGTCATGTTGCGCAGCATTGCGAGGCGGTGGGAAGAAGTACGGTTCAGCTTGCGAAGGCCGTGACGGTGACGCATGGTATTTCCTTTCAGTTTGAGTTTGATTCCAGTTCTTCTATCGATGCACAGCGCATCGCGGACCGGTAGTTATTAGAAAACATGGTTGGGACAGCATCGCCATCCCAACCCGGTACTGCAATTACTTGTCCAGGCCTGCTGGCGGCCAGTTCTCGAGCTTCATGCCGAGCGTCAAACCGCGCGATGCCAGCACTTCCTTGATTTCGTTCAGGGACTTGCGGCCGAGGTTCGGCGTCTTCAGCAGTTCGTTTTCGGTGCGCTGGATCAGATCGCCGATGTAGTAGATGTTTTCGGCTTTCAGGCAGTTTGCCGAACGAACCGTCAGTTCCAGATCGTCGACCGGACGCAGCAGGATCGGATCGACGGCCGGTGCGCGCGATGGTGCTTCGGCGGCGGTTTCGGTACCTTCCAGTGCAGCAAACACGTTCAGTTGATCGACCAGCACGCGAGCCGACTGGCGGATCGCTTCTTCCGGCGTGATCACGCCGTTCGTTTCGATGTTGATGACCAGCTTGTCCAGATCGGTACGTTGTTCGACGCGAGCGGACTCCACTGCGTAAGACACACGGCGAACCGGCGAGAACGATGCGTCCAGGATGATGCGACCGATCGTCTTGTTGGTATCTTCCGACAGGCGGCGCACGTTGCCCGGCACATAGCCACGGCCTTTTTCAACCTTGATCTGCATATCCAGCTTGCCGCCGGCAGTCAGATGCGCAATCACGTGATCCGGGTTGATCAGTTCGACGTCGTGCGGCAGTTCGATATCCGAAGCCAACACTGCGCCTTCGCCTTCCTTCTTCAGGCTCAGGGTCACGTCGTCGCGATTGTGCAGCTTGAACACGACGCCTTTGAGGTTCAACAGCATGTCGACCACGTCTTCCTGCACGCCATCCAGCGACGAGTACTCGTGCACGACACCAGCGATCGTCACTTCAGTCGGCGCATAGCCAACCATCGACGACAGCAGCACGCGACGCAGCGCGTTGCCCAGCGTATGGCCATAGCCGCGTTCGAACGGCTCCATCACGACTTTCGCGTGGCCGGGGCCGAGTGCTTCGACTTCAATGATGCGAGGCTTCAACAAACTGTTTTGCATGAATTATCCTTTTCAATACCCTCGGCTCGTTACACCGATAAGGCTGAATTGTCCTAATTGCGGGACAGACTTTGTTTCATTGCGGGACAGAGTTCGGCGAAGCGATACTCTGTCCTCAACAAATCAATGGCGCCGCCGTGCGCCGTTACTCTGTCCCCAACTAGAATGGGAAATACGGCGGCTAAAACTACGGTAACTGCGCTACGATTAACGCGAATACAATTCGACGATCAGCGATTCGTTGACGTCGTTGGCGATCTCGCTGCGGTCCGGTGCGGACTTAAAGGTGCCTTCCATCTTCTTCGCGTCGACGGAGACCCACGATGGCATGCCGGATTGCTCGGCCAGCGACAGCGCTTCAACGATACGCGCCTGTTTCTTGGCCTTTTCACGCACGGCGATCACGTCACCCGGCTTCACTTGATACGAAGCGATGTTCACCACGTTGCCGTTCACGGTGAACGCCTTGTGCGACACCAGCTGGCGGCTTTCCGCGCGGGTCGAACCGAAGCCCATGCGATAGACGACGTTGTCCAGACGCGCTTCCAGCAATTTCAGCAGCGTTTCGCCGGTGTTGCCTTTACGGCGCTCTGCTTCGGCGAAGTAGCGGCGGAACTGGCGCTCCAGAATGCCGTACATACGCTTGACCTTCTGCTTTTCACGCAGTTGGTTGCCGTAGTCAGAGGTGCGGGCACCCGAGGTGCGGCCATGCTGACCTGGCTTGGAATCCAGTTTGCATTTGGAATCGAGCGAACGACGTGCGCTCTTCAGAAACAGATCGGTACCTTCGCGACGCGAAAGTTTTGCTTTGGGTCCGATATAACGTGCCACGGTATTTTCCTTTGTTAAATGACGCTCCGTATTGACCGAGCGCTAGTCTGATCTGCCTGCAATCAGACGGTGGGCTTAAGAACAAAACCCGCCAAGGGCATTGGCGGGCATTTACTGCAGGTCGTCCGGCTGTTTCCAGCCATCCGATTAGATACGACGGCGTTTCGGCGGACGGCAACCGTTGTGCGGAACTGGCGTCACATCCTGGATCTGGGTGATCTTGATGCCGAGATTGTTCAGCGCACGAACCGAAGACTCGCGACCTGGACCAGGGCCCTTGATGCGTACTTCCAGGTTCTTGATGCCGCACTCGATCGCGACCTTGCCGGCGGTTTCCGCTGCAACCTGCGCCGCGAACGGGGTCGATTTGCGCGACCCCTTGAAACCAGCGCCGCCCGAGGTAGCCCACGACAGAGCATTGCCTTGGCGATCGGTGATCGTGATGATGGTGTTGTTAAAAGACGCGTGGATGTGGGCGATGCCCTCAGCAACGTTCTTCTTAACTTTCTTACGCACACGTGCTGCTGCGGCGTTATTCGGTGCTTTTGCCATTATATATTTCCTTGAATCCGACGACTAGCGTTGCCTGTATGGATTACTTCTTCAGCGATTGCGCTGCCTTGCGCGGACCCTTGCGAGTGCGAGCGTTGGTGCGGGTGCGCTGGCCACGGACAGGCAAGCCCTTGCGATGGCGCAGGCCGCGGTAGCAACCCAGATCCATCAAGCGCTTGATGTTCATCGAAAGCTCACGACGCAGATCACCTTCAACGATGAACTTGCCGATCTCGTCACGCAGCTTTTCCAGCTCGTTATCGTCGAGATCCTTGACCTTTTTCGTGGTCGGAACACCCGTCGTGTCGCAAATCAGTTGCGCACGAGGACGGCCGATACCATAAATCGCCGTCAGGCCGATTACGGTATGTTGATGGTTGGGGATATTCACCCCTGCGATACGTGCCATTCGTTATTCCTCAATCAATAACGTTAATTAACCTTGGCGCTGCTTGTGACGCGGTTCGGTGCAGATGACACGAACGACGCCTTTGCGCTTGATGATCTTACAGTTGCGGCAGATCCGCTTGACTGATGCGAGCACTTTCATTTTTGCCCTCTTTCTTTCAAATCCAAAATTGGCGGGACGAAGCAGCGCTACCGTACCCTGACATTCAATCTTCTTACTTCGTGCGGAAAACGATCCGCGCCCTGCTCAAATCGTAAGGTGTCAGCTCCACCGTCACCTTGTCGCCGGGAAGAATGCGGATGTAGTTCATGCGCATCTTTCCCGAAATATGCCCAAGCACTACGTGCCCGTTTTCCAGCTTGACTCGAAATGTTGCGTTCGGGAGATTTTCGAGGATCTCTCCCTGCATCTGAATTACGTCGTCTTTTGCCATTCGTTCGCCTGTGTCCCGCGCTTATCGCGCGCCGCCCTTGAAATTCGCCTTGCGGAGCAGCGACTCGTACTGCTGGGACATCACATAGTTCTGTACTTGCGCCATGAAATCCATCGTCACAACCACAATGATCAGCAGCGAGGTTCCACCGAAGTAGAACGGCACCTTCCAGCGTGCGATCAAGAACTCAGGCAACAAACACACCAGCGTGATGTACACCGCACCTGCCAGCGTCAGACGCGTCAGAATCTTGTCGATATAACGCGCGGTCTGCTCGCCTGGACGGATACCGGGCACAAACGCACCGCTCTTCTTCAGGTTATCTGCCGTTTCTTTGCTGTTGAATACCAGCGCGGTATAAAAGAAGCAGAAAAACACAATCGCAATTGCATACAGCAGGGCGTGGATCGGTTCGCCCGGCGCCATCGACGCCGCCAGATCCTTCAGGAAACGAATGAAGCCGCTCGTCGTTTCGCCTGAGGTGAACCAGCTCGTGATCGTTGCCGGGAACAGAATGATCGACGATGCAAAGATCGGCGGAATCACACCTGCCATGTTCAACTTCAGCGGCAGATGGCTGCTCTGCCCACCGTAAATCTTGTTGCCAACCTGACGCTTCGCATAGTTCACCAGAATGCGGCGCTGGCCACGTTCAATGAACACCACCAGGAAGGTCACCACTGCAACCACCAGGCAGATCAGAATCGCCGACAACCCGCCCATCGATCCAGTACGTACCAGTTCGAACAATCCCGCCACCGCAGTCGGCAAACCCGCCGCAATACCGGCGAAGATGATGATCGAGATGCCATTGCCCAGTCCGCGCTCGGTAATCTGCTCACCCAGCCACATCAGGAACATCGTGCCGGTCACCAGCGTGATGACTGTCGTCAGGCGGAATGCCATGCCCGGATCGATCACCAGACCAATTTGCGACTCAAGCGCCACGGCAATACCCAGCGCCTGGAAGATCGCCAGTACCAGCGTGCCGTAGCGGGTGTACTGCGTAATCTTGCGACGGCCAGATTCGCCTTCTTTCTTCAATGCTTCCAGCTGAGGCGACACCACCGACATCAACTGCATGATGATCGATGCAGAAATGTAAGGCATGATGCCCAGCGCAAACACCGTGAAACGGGACAACGCACCACCGGAAAACATGTTGAACATGCCCAGGATGCCGCCCTGATTCTGCTTGAACAGCTGCGACAGCTGATCGGGGTCGATACCTGGCACCGGAATATGGGCGCCAATACGAAACACGATCAGCGCACCCACCAGGAACCACAGGCGGCTCCACGGAAAACCGCTGGCCGCGCCTTTAGCAAGCTGAGAAGAAGTCGCCAATTAATATCCCGTTTTCAGGCAGAACAATTAGGCTACCGAACCGCCAGCTGCTTCGATCGCTGCTTTCGCGCCCTTGGTCGCGATCAAGCCCTTCAGCGTGACCTTCTTGCTGATCTCGCCAGACAGGATGACGCGTACCGTACGTGCCAGTTCAGGCACGATACCGGCTTGCTTCAATGCCAGGATATCGACTTCCGCTACCGGCAAGGCTTGCAGATCGGACAGACGAACTTCCGCCTTGTACGGCGTTGCCAGCGACTTGAAACCGCGCTTCGGCAGACGACGTTGCAGCGGCATCTGACCGCCTTCGAAACCGACCTTGTGGAAACCACCCGAACGCGATTTCTGACCTTTGTGACCACGGCCAGCCGTTTTACCCAAGCCAGAACCGATACCGCGGCCAACGCGACGCTTCGCGTGCTTGGCGCCTTCTGCCGGTTGAATGCTATTCAATTCCATGATTTTCTCCGTGTGCAAGCGACGCTTACGACACCACTTTCACGAGATACGATACTTTATTGATCATGCCGCGAACCGACGGGGTGTCCTGCAATTCGGAAACCGAATTGACACGACGCAGACCGAGGCCGCGAACGGTTGCACGGTGATCTTCACGCGTGCCGATCAAGCCCTTGACCAGTTTGACTTTGATGGTATTTGCCATTGCGCTCACCTTAGCCCAGGATTTCTTCGACGGATTTGCCGCGCTTGGCTGCAATTTCCGACGGAGTATTCATTTTGGACAGACCGTCCAGCGTCGCACGAACCATGTTGTATGGGTTGGTCGAACCGGTCGACTTCGCCACAACGTTGGTCACGCCCATCACTTCGAAGATCGCGCGCATCGGGCCGCCGGCGATCACACCGGTACCGTCTTTTGCAGGCAGCATCAACACCGTCGATGCGCCGTGCTTGCCGGTCACCGTATGTTGCAGCGTGCCGTCTTTCAACGTCACTTTGATCATCTTGCGACGCGCTTCTTCCATTGCCTTCTGCACAGCGACCGGGACTTCTTTCGACTTGCCCTTGCCCATGCCGATGCGGCCATCGCCGTCACCAACCACAGCCAGCGCGGCGAAACCCATGATACGACCACCCTTGACCACTTTGGTCACACGGTTGACCGCGATCATCTTTTCGCGCATGCCATCATCCGGCTTTTCGCTTTGCATTTTCGATTGCATTTTTGCCATGACGATTCTTCCTTAGAACTTCAGACCGGCTTCACGCGCAGCTTCAGCAACTGCTTTGATGCGGCCGTGATAACGGAAACCGGAGCGGTCGAATGCGACTTCGGCGATTCCAGCTTTCAATGCTTTCTCTGCGACGCGCTTGCCGATCAGGGCAGCAGCAGCGGTGTTGCCACCCTTGCCGGACTGGCCGGCCAGTTGCTGGCGCACTTCGGCTTCGAGCGTCGAAGCCGATGCAAGCACTTTCGCGTCCGGGCTGATGATGGTGGCGTAGATGTGCAGGTTGGTACGATGCACAGCCAGACGATTCACCTTCAGTTCGGCGATCTTGGCGCGGGTCTGACGACCACGGCGCAGGCGGGATTGTTTCTTGTCCATCATCAACCCTTACTTCTTCTTGGTTTCTTTGAGCACAACCACCTCATCCGCATAGCGAACGCCCTTGCCCTTGTAAGGCTCAGGAGAACGGTACGCACGGACTTCAGCAGCTACCTGACCAACACGCTGACGATCGATACCTTTGATCAAGATCTCGGTTTGCGACGGCGTCTCCACCTTGATACCTTGCGGCATCTGGTGCACGACCGGGTGCGAAAAACCGAGCGACAGGTTCAGCTTGTCGCCTTGAGCGGCGGCACGGAAACCCACGCCGACCAGCGTCAGCTTCTTCTCGAAGCCCTTGGTCACACCATTCACCATGTTATTGACCAGCGCACGGATCGTGCCGGACATCGCATTGGCTTCACGGCTGTCGTTGGCAGCCTTGACGTTCAGGGTGCCGTTGTTGTTTTCGATCTGCACCAGACCATTCAAAGCCTGGCTCAGGGAGCCCAGTGGGCCCTTGACGGTGATCTGCTCTGCAGTGATGGTCGCTTCCGCGCCACTCGGCAGTGCAATCGGCATTTTACCTACACGAGACATCTTGCACTCCTTACGCGACGTAGCAAATCACTTCGCCACCGACGCCGGTTGCGCGCGCTTTGCGATCAGTCATGACGCCTTTCGGGGTCGACACGATGGCCACACCCAGACCGTTCATGACGCTAGGGATTTCATCCTTGCCTTTGTAGATACGCAGGCCCGGACGGGACACGCGCTCCAGGCGTTCGATGACCGGACGGCCGGCATAGTACTTCAGGCCGATCTTCAGTTCTGCCTTGCCGGCAGCTTCGATCACGGAATAATCTTCGATGTAGCCTTCATCACGCAGCACATTGGCGATGGCAACCTTGACCTTCGACGATGGCATGGCCACCGAGGTCTTTTGCACGCCCTGCGCGTTGCGGATACGGGTCAGCATATCGGCGATAGGATCGCTCATACTCATTGCTTGTTCTCCTATTACCAGCTGGCTTTAGTCATACCCGGGATCTCACCACGCATGGCGATTTCACGGAGCTTGATACGGCCCAGACCGAACTTGCGGAAAGTGCCACGAGGACGACCGGTCAAATTGCAACGGTTGCGTTGACGGGTCGGAGCAGAATTACGTGGCAGCGCCTGCAATTTCAGACGCGCTTCGTAACGCTCTTCTTCCGACTTCGATTGATCGTCGATGATTGCCTTCAACTCGGCACGCTTGCCGGCGTATTTCTTCACCAGGTCAGCGCGCTTTTGTTCACGGTTAATCAGTGCCAGTTTTGCCATGGCAGCCTCAGTTTCTGAACGGAAATTTAAATGCGGCGAGAAGCGCTTTCGCTTCATCGTCGGTCTTCGCAGTCGTCGTGATGCTGATGTTCATACCACGCAACGCGTCAATCTTGTCGTACTCGATCTCGGGGAAAATGATCTGCTCTTTCACACCGATGTTGTAGTTACCACGACCATCGAACGCACGACCAGACACACCACGGAAATCGCGCACACGAGGCAGCGCAACCGTGATCAGGCGGTCGAGGAATTCGTACATGTGTGCGCCACGCAGCGTCACCATGCAACCGATCGGATAGCCTTCGCGAATCTTGAAGCCGGCGATTGCCTTGCGGGCTTTCGTCACGACAGGCTTCTGACCTGCGATCTTCGTCAGATCGCCGACAGCGTGCTCGATGATCTTCTTGTCCGCAACCGCTTCCGACAGACCCATGTTCAGGGTGATCTTCGTGATGCGCGGCACTTCCATCACCGACTTGTAACCAAACTTCGTGGTCAGGTCGGCGACGACTTTATCTTTATAAAATTGCTGGAGACGGGCCATGATCTATCAAACCTTCACAACTTCGCCGTTCGACTTGAAGACGCGGGCTTTCTTGCCATCCACGTCCTTGAAGCCGGCACGATCTGCCTTGCCGGTCGCCGCATTGAACAACGCGACGTTCGACACATGAATCGGCATCAGCTTGTCGACGATGCCACCGGTTGCACCCGTCATCGGGTTCGGCTTGGTCGCTTTCTTTGCGACGTTGACGCCTTCGACGATCACGTACTCGGCATTGACACGGCTCTGCACGACACCGCGCTTGCCCTTGTCCTTACCAGTCAGCACAATCACTTCGTCGTTTTTACGAATCTTATCCATCACGACTCCTTACAGAACTTCAGGCGCGAGGGACACGATCTTCATGAAGCGCTCGGTGCGCAATTCACGAGTCACGGGTCCGAAAATGCGCGTGCCGATCGGTTCCAGCTTCGCATTCAGCAGAACGGCGGCATTGCCGTCGAACTTGACCAAGGAACCGTCTTGGCGACGCACACCCTTGGCAGTACGAACGACCACCGCATTGTAAATTTCACCCTTTTTTACGCGACCACGCGGCTGCGCAACTTTGACGGTGACCTTGATCACGTCGCCGATGCTGGCGTAGCGGCGCTTGGAGCCACCGAGCACCTTGATGCACATGACTTCACGAGCACCCGTGTTGTCGGCTACTTCGAGCCGGCTTTCAGTTTGAATCATAGTGTTTTCTTTCCCAACTTAACCCGCTGTGCACACAATGCGCGTCGCGGTCAGTCTTGGTCTCGGCAGTCCGCCGAGAGCGAACTGATGAGGTGGACGATTGCTAAAACTTCGGTGTGTACTGCTACTGCCTGCTACTACCTACCGCAGTTCCCACCGGAGCAGGAACGAAGCCCGCCATTATTACATCGAAATGGCGGGCCCGCAACAACTAATTAAACAACTTGCGCGGTTTGCACCACACGGGTGACGCTCCAGGCCTTCGTCTTCGAAATCGGACGACCTTCCTGGATTTCCACGGTATCGCCTTCCTTGGCCTGGTTGCCTTCATTGTGCGCATGGTACTTCTTCGAGCGCATGATGAATTTGCCGTACAGAGGGTGCTTGACGCGGTGCTCGATCAACACGGTCACGGTCTTGTCCATCTTGTCCGACACAACTTTGCCAATCAGCGTGCGCTTGAGCGCTTGTTTTGCCTGATCGTTCATTATTTGGCGTCCTTCTGATTCATGACCGTTTTGACACGCGCGATGTCACGGCGCACTTTCTTGAGTTGCGACGTGTTGCTCAGCTGCTGCGTCGCCAGCTGCATACGCAGGCCGAATTGCGCTTTCAACAAGTCATTCAGTTCTTTGGTCAAAGCCGCTTGGTCTTTGCCTTGGAGTTCAGATGCTTTCATGTTCACTCCTGATTATTGGCCGACTTGACGAACGACGAAGGTCGTTGCCAGCGGCAGCTTGGCTGCGGCCAGACGGAACGCTTCACGCGCCAGCGCCTCGTCCACACCATCCATCTCGTACAGCATTTTGCCCGGCTGGATTTCAGCCACGTAGTATTCCGGATTGCCCTTACCGTTACCCATACGGACTTCAGCAGGCTTTTGCGAAATTGGCTTGTCCGGGAAAATGCGGATCCAGATACGGCCGCCACGCTTGATGTGACGCGTCATTGCACGACGCGCCGCTTCAATCTGGCGTGCCGTGATACGACCACGGCCAACGGCTTTCAAACCGAATTCGCCAAACGACACAGCGGTGCCGCGCGAGTGCGAAATACCGGTATTACGGCCTTTTTGCTCTTTACGATATTTTCTGCGTGCTGGTTGCAGCATGATTATTCTCCTGCTTTCTCAGCCGGGGCAGCTTCGCCTTCAGGCTTCTTCGCACGAACGCGTTTGGCCGCTGGCGCTGCCGGTGCAGCTGCGCCGCCTTCAGGGCGCGCAGCGCGCGGACGGCCGCTTGGTTTTCCATCGTCACGGCGTGGACCACGACGCTTCTTGTCGTCATCAGCCGGCGTATCGATGACTGGTGCTTCACCGCTGGCGAGACGATCGCCCTTGTAAACCCAGACCTTGATACCGATGATGCCGTAGGTCGTTTCCGCTTCGCCGAAACCGTAGTCGATGTCAGCGCGCAGGGTGTGCAGAGGCACACGGCCTTCGCGATACCATTCGGTACGAGCGATCTCGATGCCGTTCAGACGACCGGACGACATGATCTTGATGCCTTGAGCGCCCAAGCGCATTGCGTTCTGCATCGCACGCTTCATTGCGCGGCGGAACATGATGCGTTTTTCGAGCTGCTGCGCGATCGAATCGGCGATCAGTTGCGCGTCAACTTCAGGCTTGCGGATCTCTTCGATGTTGACGTGAACAGGCACGCCCATCATCTTGGTCAACGACGACTTCAGTACTTCGATGTCTTCGCCTTTTTTACCGATAACCACGCCTGGACGCGAGCTGAAAATCGTGATGCGCGCGTTCTTGGCCGGACGCTCGATGACCACACGGCCGACCGATGCGTTCTTCAGCTTCTTTTTCAGGTAAGCGCGAACTTGCAGGTCTTCGCTCAGCATGCTGGCGAAGTTGCTGTTGCCAGCGTACCAGCGCGACGCCCAATTGCGCGACACCGCGAGGCGGAAACCGGTTGGATGTATCTTCTGTCCCATCGCGACTCCTTAATTACCGACAGTCACGTAGATGTGACAGGATTGTTTCGAGATACGATCACCACGGCCTTTTGCACGAGCAGTAAAGCGCTTCAGGATCGGGCCCTTTTCGACGTAGATCGTTTTCACGAACAGCTCGTCGATATCGGCACCATCGTTATGCTCGGCGTTCGCAATAGCGGACTCCAGCACTTTCTTGACGATTGCGGCACCCTTCTTCGGGCTGAACTGCAGGATGTTCAACGCAGCATCAACCTTTTTGCCACGGATCATGTCCGCTACGAGGCGGCCTTTCTGATCCGACAGGCGCACGCCTTTGAGGATAGCTTTGGTTTCCATTATTTCTTCGCCTTCTTGTCAGCAGCGTGGCCCTTGAACGTACGGGTCAGCGCGAATTCGCCGAGCTTGTGACCAACCATGTTCTCCGAGACATACACCGGGACGTGTTGCTTGCCGTTGTGCACAGCAATCGTCAGGCCGATGAAATCCGGCATGATGGTCGAACGACGAGACCAGGTTTTGATTGGCTTCTTGTCTTTGTTCGCTTGCGCGGCTTCGACTTTTTTCATCAGATGGGCGTCGCAAAACGGCCCTTTTTTCAATGAACGTGTCATGACTTATCCTTATTTCTTGCCGCGGCGCGAGACGATCATCGAAGTCGTGCGCTTGTTGCGACGCGTCTTCTTGCCCTTGGTCTGCTGGCCCCATGGCGACACTGGGTGACGACCGGCTGCCGTTTTACCTTCACCACCACCGTGCGGGTGGTCGATCGGGTTCATGACCACACCGCGAACGGTAGGACGAACACCGCGCCAACGCACTGCACCGGCCTTGCCGATCTTGCGCAGGCTGTGTTCGGCATTACCGACTTCACCGATCGTTGCACGGCATTCGACATGAATGCGGCGCACTTCACCGGAACGCAGACGAACCTGCGCGTAGGTACCTTCACGCGCCATCAGCACGACGCCGGCACCAGCGGTACGCGCAATCTGCGCACCCTTGCCAGGCAGCATTTCGACGCAGTGGATCGTGGTACCGACCGGGATGTTGCGAATCGGCAGGGTGTTACCAGTCTTGATCGGCGCTTCCGAGCCGCTCATCAACTGATCGCCAACTGCCACGCCTTTCGGCGCGATGATGTACTTGCGCTCGCCATCCGCATACAGCACCAGCGCGATATTCGCGGTGCGGTTCGGATCGTATTCAATGCGCTCGACCTTGGCCGGGATACCGTCCTTGTTGCGCTTGAAATCGACGACGCGATAGTGATGCTTGTGACCGCCACCGATATGACGCGTGGTGATGTGACCGTTGTTGTTACGGCCGGCGGTCTTCGATTTCTTCTCGACCAGGGCTGCAAACGGACGGCCTTTGTAGAGCTCGTCGTTGACAACCTTGACCATGCCGCGACGGCCTGGCGAAGTCGGTTTGACTTTTACGAGTGCCATTATTTAGCCTCCTCGGTGAAGTTGATTTCCTGACCGGGCTGCAAGGACACGAACGCACGCTTGGTATGGTTACGGCGACCGGTAAAACGACCCGAACGCTTTTGCTTACCGATGCGGTTGGCGACTTGAACCGATTCCACCTGAACCTTGAACAGCATTTCGACCGCCGCCTTGATTTCAGGTTTGGTCGCGTCTGGCGCAACCAGGAAAACGACTTGTTCGTTCTTCTCGGCGACAAAAGTCGCCTTCTCGGAAATGACTGGCGCGAGCAGCACCTTCAACAGGCGCTCATCGCTGAATTTCTGTACGGCGCTCATGCCAGCATCTCCTCAATCTTGGCCAATGCCGGTTTCGTGATCAGGATCTTTTTGTAGAACACGAGCGAAACAGGATCGGCATGGCGTGGTTCGCAAATCAGCACGTTCGGCAGATTGCGGGACGCCAACAACAGGTTCTCATCGAGATTGTCGGTGATGACCAGCACGGAATCCAATCCCATGCCCTTCAGCTTTTGCGACAACAGCTTGGTCTTCGGCGCTTCAACCGACAGGCTCTCGATCACGGACAGACGGCCTTCGCGCGCCAACTGGGACAGGATCGAGCAGACACCTGCGCGATACATCTTCTTGTTGACCTTGTGCGAGAAATTTTCGTCTGGCGAATTCGGGAAGATACGGCCACCACCGCGCCACAGAGGCGAAGACGACATACCAGCACGAGCGCGGCCCGTACCTTTTTGACGCCATGGCTTCTTGGTCGTGTGATGCACTTCTTCACGATCTTTTTGCTTGCGATTGCCGCTGCGAGCGTTTGCCTGGTAAGCGACAACGACTTGATGGATCAGCGCTTCGTTGTAGTCGCGGCCGAAAATGGTATCCGGCGCAGCCACGTTCGAAGACGATTGACCTTGTTCATTCAGGAGCTTGAGTTCCATGGATTAAGCTCCTTTCTTTGCTTTGACTTTGACAGCCGGAGACACGACCACTTGGCCGTTCTTCGCACCCGGAACTGCACCTTTCACCAACAGCAACTGGCGCTCAGCATCGATGCGAGCAATTTCCAGGTTTTGCGTGGTGGTGGTGACATCACCCATGTGACCCGTCATGCGCTTGCCCGGGAAAACGCGACCCGGATCCTGCGCCATACCGATGGAGCCAGGAACATTGTGCGAACGCGAGTTACCGTGGGTAGCACGGCCGGAGCTGAAGTTGTAGCGCTTGATGGTACCGGCATAACCCTTACCGATCGATACACCCTGCACGTCGACTTTTTGACCAACTTCGAACAGGTTGACGGACAGCGCGTCGCCCACCTTCAGGTTGGCGGCAGCTTCGGCGGAAATGCGGAATTCCTTGAGCATCGTGCCAGCTTCGACGCCAGCTTTGGCGAAGTGACCGGCAGCAGCCTTGTTGACACGGGAGGCACGGCGGGAGCCGAACGCGACCTGGACAGCCGAATAGCCATCGGTGTCAGGCGTTTTGATTTGCGTCACGCGGTTGTTCGACACGTCCAGCACGGTAACCGGGATCGAATCCCCGTCATCCGTGAAGATGCGCATCATCCCAACCTTGCGACCCAAGAGGCCTTGGTTTTGGTTCATTTTTTCTCCATTCCCGCCTGCGATTGGGCGGGGCTGATGTATTTGAAACTGCTAAAACTACAAGTAGCACAAGGATTCCCAAATCGGGAATCCTCGGCGAAGCCGGCAATTATAGCCGGCACACACTGCTTTCACAACACCTAAATTGCAGATGTCGCGTCGAAACTGCGAAACAATGCTCGTTTCGCAGCCCCTTTCATTATTGCAACTTGATTTCGACGTCCACGCCGGCAGGCAGATCCAGCTTCATCAAAGCGTCAACCGTCTTGTCGGTTGGATCGACGATGTCCATCAGGCGAACGTGCGTACGAATTTCGAACTGGTCGCGCGAAGTCTTGTTGACGTGCGGCGAACGCAGAACGTCGAAACGTTGAATGCGGGTTGGCAGAGGAACCGGGCCCTTGAC
>Ga0310811_10001422_pt1 | contig 30144 bp, 27 predicted proteins | sample YCmetagenome_FD_207642 | JGI IMG/M metagenome (GOLD analysis project Ga0310811, IMG submission 207642) | Soil microbial communities from experimental microcosm in Duke University, North Carolina, United States - YC | ecosystem: Engineered > Artificial ecosystem > Soil microcosm > Unclassified ...
GGGAGCCGGCGAGACCGGGCCTCGCGGAGGAGTTCCTCATTGATGTCAACGCCGATCACGCGAGCCCCTCGGCTCACGAACTCGGCCGCCAGATCGCCCACTCCGCATCCCAGGTCGAGAACCGTCTGCCCCTGGAGCGCAGGCAGAGCGTCGAAGATGGTGGGCCAGTCACGCCACTGGAATTGCTGCTTGTACTCGTTCGCGAGGCTCATCAGCTCACATGGCCCGGAAAGGTAATCAGCTTGTATTCGGCCAGCAAGTTAACGCAAAGGTCTCGTCCATCCAAGGGTTAGGCGGCGCCATGGTGATGAGGACGCGGTGCATTGCGACGAAAGGCGCGACGCGTAGTTGGACGGCCGGACGCTTCATTCAAGGACCTGGCTGGCCTGCAGCAGCAGCGACGGCGGGATGCTGACGCCGAGCGCCCTGGCGGTCTTGCGGTTGATGACGAGCTCGAACTTCGTGGGCCGCTCCACGGGCAACTCGGCAGCGTGGGCCCCGCGGAGGAGCCTGTCCACGTAACCAGCGAGCTGGCGAACGGAATCGGCCCAGTCCACCGAATAGTTCATGAGGCCGCCGGCCTTCGCGTAGCTGGGGTCACCGCACATGGTGGGCAGGCGGTGTCTGAGCGACAGAGCGGCGAGCCGGCCGAGATGAGGGCTGAACGCGGCGTCGTAGTAGACGAGCAGCGCATCGGCCCGCGCCGAGGCCATTGCCCGGAAGGCGGGCGCGAACTCCTCCGGTGCTCGCGCGCCGACGATCTGCAGCTCGACCTTGAGCGTCCGCGCAGTCTCCTTGACCACGTCGAGCGAAGGGAGCGAGGCCGAGTTCCCCGGATTCCAGAGCACCGCGATCCGCCGAGCGTGCGGGACCGCCTCCGTGAGCAACTGCAGGTGCTTGCCGTAGGTCTCGAGGGACGGCACGCCGGTGACCCCGGTCACGTTCCCGCCCGGCCGGGCGAGGCTCGAGACGAGCCCTTCCCCGATGGGATCGGCCACGCCCCACATCACGATGGGGATCGTGCTCGTGGCATTCTTCGCGGCCCGCGCCGCCGCCGTTGAATTCGCCACGATCAGACGTGGCTGGTGCCGGGCAAGCTCTGCGGCGATGGCGGGGAGGCGATCGTACTTTCCCTCCGCATAGCGATAGGTGATGAGAAGATTCTCTCCCATCATCCAGCCACGCTCACGGAGTCCTTGCTCGAACGCCGGCTGAAACGGCCCCGGACTCCCGGCCGCCATGAACCCGATCCGGTCGACCTTGCTGGCCTGCGCTCCCTCGCCAAGCGCCGCAATGAACAGACCCAGGGTCAGGGCGGCAAGCTTGAGGACGGTGAGCTTCACCACTCATTCTCTGCGGAATGACGGGGATTACCTTGAGGCTCGTCGCGCCGATCCATCACCCGATCAGGCGAACGCTTCCACGCGAGCACCTCGCGGTGTGTCGGCCTCGGCCGCTCCCAACGGGCGCGCGTCAGCCGCGCGCGACGAACCCGTAGCGCAGGTTGCTGCGCGAGCCGCCCGCCGCCGCGTACTCCGCCTTCAGCGCTGCGATCCGATCGGTCGCGAGCGCCGCACGCCGCTCGTACTTGTACAGACGGGCGTTCGTCTCGCCGAGGATCGCGCTCTTGATCGGCCCGTCGGCGGCGCCCAGCGGGGCGAAGCCATACTTCTTCTGCATGTCCGCGGGGATTTCCAGGCGGCGGAGCGCCTCGATCTGCCACTGCGGCGAGCCGGTCCAGATGGCGTCGGTGCCCCACACGACGTGGTCGGCGCCCAGGCCCTTGATCATCTGGCCCATCATCGCGGCGGTGACGCGCGGGTCCGCGATGGTGCTCTGCGCGAAGAGCTGGCCGACGTCGGCGTAGACGTTGCTGACGCCGAACTTCGCGGGGATCTCGGCAAGGTCCGTCACCCACTCGATGCGCCCGGTGTTCTCGAACTGGGCCCAGGCGTCCTCGACCTTGCCGCCGGCAGCGAAGCGGTAACCGCCGTGGTAGATGATGAACGTCAGCTTCGGCCAGTCCCTGGCGGCCTTGCCCACGTCGCGCACGTCGGAGTGCGCGAGCAGGTGAGGGAACTGCTGCTCGACCGACGGCGGGAACAGCCCCTTGTGGATGCACACCTTGTCGTAACCGGCCTCGAGGATCTTCTCGTAGAACGGATAGACGAGCTTCTCGTCGTCCAAGCGCCAGGCGTGCTTGCTGAGCGCCTTGTTGGTGTTGTCGCCGATGGTGTAGCCCTTGAACGAGTCCGGCTTCAGCTCCTTGATGGCGTGATCGACCTGCTCCATCCATCCGGGGTAACCGGGCGTGAAGATGGCGTGGCTCAGCATGCGGCGTGAGCCGGCCTCCTTGTTCACCTTGGCCCGGGCCTCAGCCTTCATCTCGTTGGTCAGGAACCAGTCCTGGGGGATCTCCGACGGCGCGCCCGAGATGAGAGCCACCTTGGTGTCGCTGTCGAGGTAGACCTCCTTGTAGTAGTTCGCGAACTTCAGCTCCTCGATCGTCTGCTCCTTGCCCCGCAGCGCGGGGTTCCAGCCAGCTTTGCCCACCGCCTCGCGCTGGCGCACGAAGCCCATCAGGCGCGTGTCGTCGCGGAGGAAGTGCGTGTGGCAGTCCATGACGAACTGCTTGCTGAGCGCCGCCGCGCGCTCCTTGGCCATCTCCGGCGTCTGGGCCTCGGCGCGCGTCACCGCGTAGAGCGGGCCGTACACCTCGTTCATGGCCAGGAACGCCGCGGCCATGCCGGAGGCGGTGGCGAAGAACTGCCGGCGGCTCATGCCCTGACGACGGGCCAGGGCGTTGCCCGTCTCCTTCAGACGCGCCTCCACCTCACGCTGACGCTGCGTCTGGGGCGAGGGCAGGAACTCGTCGCTGGACACGCTCTGGGTCGGGATCGGTCCAGCGAAGGCGTGCGTTTCGGCCGGCAGCAGACCGGCGAGCTCGGCGTCACTCAACAGGCCCATCGTCGTCTCTCCTCGTGGTCGCTCACGCGCGAATCGCTCAGGCGATCTTCACCACGCCCGGCTCGATCTGCTTGAAGCGCTCGGCCACCTGCGGGTCGTGCCCGGCCACGATCAGCTTCTGCGCGCCGGCCAGCTCGTGGATGGTCTCGAAGGCCGCGACCATCTCGCGCAGGTCAGTGATGATCTGCACGGGCTGGCGCGTCTCCACGTTGTGATAGAAGTGCGACGCATCCGACGTCAGCACCACCCGCCCCCGCGCGGTGTTCACCGTGACGATCTGGAGGCCCGCGGTGTGGCCACCGACGCGATGCACGCGCAGCCCGGGCAGCACCTCACGCTCGCCCTCGATGATCCGGACCCGGTTGGCGTAGTTCAAGGTTACCAGCCCGGCCAGGGCGTTGACGTTGGCCGAGCCGCGGAAGGCCGGCGTGCCGCCGAACGGTCCGGTCCAGAACGCGACCTCGTCCTTCTGGATCCAGAACTCGGCCTTGGGGAACAGGCTGTGGCCCGCCCAGTGGTCGTAGTGCAGGTGACTGATGAGCGAGATCGGGATGTCCGACGGCTTCACGCCGATCTTCTCGACGACCTTGGCCGGGCTCACGTAGTCGCGGATCTGCCTGGCCTGCGCGTCGTCCTCCAGGAAGCCAGTGTCGACCAGCACCGGGTGCGGGCCGCCCAGGATGACCCAGACGAAGTAGTGCAGGGTGAGCTTGTCGTGCGAGCCCTCCCGGTAGAAGAACTGGCACTTCGTCGTGTCGCGCTCGCCGTACTTGAGCGCATAGACCTCGTAGACCGGCTCAGTGGCCATGTCCCACCGCCGTGTGCAGGTCGGCAATCGGCACCAGGCGCCCGTGCAGGGGCAGGATGCGATCCACCGTCAGGTTCAGCTTCGTGAGGTTCTCGGTCAGGTTCGTGGTGAACGGGCTCGGCGGCATCGCCGGCGGCGTGCCGGCCGGCGGCGGCGTGAAGACGTCGGCCTCGCTCAGCAGCTGCTCCCTGGGGAGATAGACCATCAGCAAGCTGTCGGCGTGGCTGTTGCCGGCGATGTGATGGATCTCGACGGTGCGCGTGCCGTCGGTGAGCACGCGGCGGTCGCGCACGCCCTCCACCACCGGCGTCCGCCGGGCCTTCGCCATGTGGTCGGGCGCCACGCTGGCCGGCGCCGCCAGCGCCTTCTCGAGATAGGCCCGCGCGCTGTCGTGCGTCACCACCGTGGCGCCCTCGGCCGCGAAGGCGCGCAGCCCACCGGAGTGATCGAAGTGATGATGGCTGGCGATCACGTACTTGATCGGCTTGGCCGGCACCAGCGAGCGCGCCTCGGCCAGGACGGCCAGCGCGCGCTCGTCGTTCAGCGGCGCCTCGACGACAACCACGTGGTCCTTCATCTCGATGACGACGCTGTGGTGCGAGCCGCCCGTCAGGTACCACACGCCGTCGGCCACCATCTGGGTGGCGACCTTGCCGTACACGCTGCTGGCACCGCGCACGGTCTCCGGGGTCGGCACGTCGGCGACGGCGTTGGCCTTCACGTCGGTGACGGTGAGATCGAGCGTGGGATAGCCGCCCGCCGACTGGCGGATGCGCGTCGGGAACTTCACGCCGCCGAAGTCCTTGTAATCCGCGTACGTCACCTCGACCGGCATGTCGCCGACCACCGGGCTGGGGATGGTGCCCTCGACACGCTCGACCAGGTTCTGATCGTTGAGGAGGGCGCGGGCGGTGAAGCGGCCGGGCACCGTGAAGGCGACGACCCGGCCCTGCACGGTGGCGTTGTTCGCCATCGCGGCCTTGATCACGCCGTGCGGCGTGGTCCACAGCTGCCACTGGCGCTCGGCCACGGCGATGGGCGCCGGCACCGCCGCGTCGTTGACGACGTTCCAAGCGTGGTCACCACGCACCAGGGTGATCTGACGCTGCTCGCCCCGCACCGGCTGCACGCCGCCGCCCCGCGGCGGGTTCTCGGCCTGCGTGCGCACGACGTCGTCGCGCAGCAGGGCGGCGTCGTAGCTCACCGCGCGCGTGTAGCTCTTGGCGTTGAAGCGCGGCCAGGCCTGGCCGGCGGTGTAGCTCTGCCCGGCCTGGAAGAGCACGCCGCTGCCGCTGTACTCGATCGACTTGACGCTCGCCGCGCCGAGCGCGGCGGCCGCATCGGCCAGCGCGGCGGGCTGAGCGGCGCTCACCACAGGCGAGGCGAGGAGCAGGACCATCGTCAACACGAGCGCGATGCGCATGCCGAGCCTCCTTGCGTGTGGAGCGCGGACGGATGCTAGCATACAGTCCCTTCAATCGCTGGAAAGGAGCCTGACCGTGAGCATACCGAAAGCAGCCATGAGCGCGCGCGACGAGGTCCGGACCGTCGCCCCCAAGCTGATCGAGATGACGGAGAAGGTCGTCTACGGCGACGTGTGGGAGCGGCCCGGCCTCTCCAAGCGTGACCGCAGCCTCATCACCGTCGCGGCGCTGATCGCCATGTATCGCGGCGACCAGCTCACCGGCCACATCGAGCGCGCGCTCGCCAACGGCGTCACGCGCGAGGAGATCGGCGAGATCGTCACGCACATGGCGCTCTACGCGGGGTGGCCGACCGCCATGACCGCCGGCCGCATCGCCAAGAAGGTCTTCGACGGAGCGAAGTCATGAAGGTCGGATTCATCGGCCTCGGCACCATGGGCCGCCACATGGCGGCCAACCTCCAGAAAGCCGGGCACGAGCTGATCGTGCACGACGTCCGCCGGGAGGCGGCGGACGCCCACGTGAAGGCCGGCGCCCGGTGGGCGGATTCGCCGCGCGCCGTCGCCGAGGCGGCCGAGGTGGTCTTCGCCTCGCTGCCCGAGCCCAAGGACGTCGAGGCCGTCGCGCTCGACGAGAAGAACGGCCTGCTGCCCGGCCTCGCTTCCGGCAAGGCGTTCTTCGATCTCTCGACGAACTCGCCGACCGTGGTGCGCAAGCTGCACGCCATCTTCAAGGCGCGCGGCGTGGACATGTTCGACGCGCCGGTCAGCGGTGGCCCCAAGGGCGCGGAGTCCGGGCGCCTGGCGCTGTGGATCGGCGGCGACGAGGCGGCCTTCAAGAAGTACAAGCCGATCGTCGACGCGATCGGCGATCAGGCCTACTACGTCGGACCGATCGGCGCCGGCTCGGTCGCCAAGCTCGTGCACAACTGCGCCGGCTACATCGTGCAGACCGCGCTGGCCGAGGTGTTCACGATGGGCGTGAAGGCCGGCGTCGATCCGCTCACCATCTGGAAGGCGGTGCGCCAGGGCGCGGGCGGGCGGCGCCGCACCTTCGACGGCCTCGCCGATCAGTTCCTGCCGGGCATCTTCGACCCGGCCTGGTTCGCGCTGCGCCTGGCCCACAAGGACGTCTCGCTGGCCGTGGCCCTGGGCCGCGAGCACAAGGTGCCGATGAAGCTCGCCAACATCACGCTGGAGGAGATGACCGAGGCGCTCAATCGCGGCTGGGCCGATCGCGACTCGCGCGTGGCCATGCTGCTGCAGGAGGAGCGCGCCGGGGTGGAGATCAAGGTTCCGCCGGCCAAGCTCAAAGAGGTGCTCGACGCCGACAAGAAATGACGGATCACGTCCTTCGCAATCGTGAGGTGTGGGACCGGCTCAGCGTCCAGTACGCTGAGTCGGGTCGCCGCGCCTGGGCCAGCGACGAGCTGACGTGGGGGATCTGGCAGCTGCCGGAGCACGCGGTGCGTGCGCTTCCGGAGGTCGCCGGTGCCGACGTCGTCGAGCTGGGCTGCGGCACGGCGTACTGGTCGGCCTGGCTGGCGCGCCGGGGCGCGCGCGTGGTCGGCCTCGACAACTCCTCGCGCCAGCTCGCCACCGCGCAGGCGCTGCAGCAGGAGCACCGGCTGCGGTTCCCGCTCATCCACGCCAGCGCCGAGCAGGTGCCGCTGCGCGATGCGCGCTTCGACCTGGCGCTGTCGGAGTACGGCGCCAGCATCTGGTGCGATCCTCATCGCTGGCTCCCCGAGGCGGCCCGCCTGCTCCGCTGCGGCGGCGAGCTGGTGTTCCTCAAGCACGGCCTGGTGTTCACCCTGTGCGCGCCGGAGGGCGAGGGCGTGGCGGGCACGACCCTGCAGCGCGACTACTTCGGGCTGCATCGGCTCGAGTGGTCGGACGTCGACTCGATCGAGTTCTCCTTGCCGGTGGGCGAGTGGATCCGCCTGGCCCGTGCCCACGGCCTCGAGGTGATCGACCTCATCGAGCTTCGTCCCTCGGCCGACGCCACGACGCGTTATCCATACGTCACTGCGGCCTGGGCCCATCGCTGGCCCTCGGAGGAGATCTGGAGGATGCGGAAGCGTTGAAGGGCTCGGCCGCCCGCCAGCTCGCTCGCTTCGTGCGCGATCTCGATCTCTCGCGCGTTCCGGAGGGCGTCGTCGGCCAGGCCACGGTCCTGACGCTCGACACGCTCGGCAACGCGCTCGCGGCCGTCCGCGAGGACTTCGGCTCCGCGGTGCTCGGGGTGGCCGAGCGTCTCGGCGGAGCGCCGGAGAGCTCGCTGCTCGGACGGCGGGTGAGAGTGGGCGCGGCCAGCGCGGTCCTCGCCAACGCCACGCTCGCCCACGGGCTCGATTTCGACGACACGCGCGAGGATGCCATCGTGCACACCGGCTGCGTCGCGGTCACCACGGCGCTGGCGGTCGGTGAGGCCGTCGGCGCCACCGGCCGCGCCGTGCTGGAGGCGGCGATCGCCGGCGTCGAGATGATGTGCCGGGTGGGGCTCGTCGTCCCGGGTGCGCTGCACGCGCGCCACTATCATCCGACGTCCATCACCTCGACGTTCGCCGCCGCCGCGGCGGCGGGACGACTCTACGGGCTGAGCGAGGATCAGCTCGTGCGCGGCTTCGGCATCTGCGGCAGCCAGTCGGCCGGAATCATCGAGTATCTGGCCGACGGCTCGTGGACGAAGCGGCTGCACCCGGGGTGGGGCGGTCACGCCGGCGTCATCGCCGCACTCCTGGCGCGCGCGGGCTTCACCGGGCCGGAGACGGTGCTGGAGGGCGAGCACGGGCTCTACGCGGCGTTCGCCGGCGGCCACGATGCGGCGCGGCTCGAGCGCCAGCTCGCCAGCCTCGGCACCACGTGGGAGCTCTCCGAGCTGACGCTCAAGCCGTACCCGTGCGGATCGATCGCCCAGCCCTACATGGACTGTGCGATGCGCCTGCGCGAGCGCGTTCGCACGGAGGAGATCGCCTCGATCCGCTGTCGCACGGCCGCCGGGCCAGTACCGCGGCTCTGGGAGCCGCTCGCGTCCAAGCACGCGCCGCCCAACGGCTACGCGGCGAAGTTCAGCCTGCCGTACCTGCTGGCGAGCATCCTCGTTCGCGGCCGCGCCGGACTGGCGGAGTTCGAGGACGTGGCGGTGCGCGACGCGTGCGTGCTGACCGTCGCCGGCAAGGTCCGCTACGAGCTGGACGCGACCATCGACTATCCGCGGCAGTTCGTCGGCGACGTCGAGATCACGCTGGCCGACGGGCGCGTGCTGCGCGAGCGGCAGGAGAGGCCGCGCGGCGGCCCGGACGCGCCGCTCTCGCACGGGGAGGTGGAGGCGAAGTTCCGCGGTAACGCGGAGCTGGCGCTGCCCGCAGCACAGGTCGAGCAGGCCATCGTCGCGGTGGACCGGCTGGCCGCCAGCGCGTCGCTCGCCGATCTGGTCGCCGCCCTCGCGTCATAGGGCCGCGAGCGGCCCGACGCCTCAGGGCTTCGTGCGCAGGAGCTCGTCCAGGTGGTGCTTCCAGAACCGCGCCAGGCCCGTCGTGCCGTGACCACGAGTCTCTGGGCTCGCGGGGATGAGCACGTAGCGGCCGCGCTTCACCCGCTTGATCTCGCGCTCCATGATGCCGAGCTCGGGCGGGTTGCGCTCGTCGTCCTCGGAGTTGATCGCGAGCACCACCGCCTGGATGCGCTCCAGGCCCGGCGCGGGGTTGTAGTCGCGTGACGACTCCCACTGGTAGAGCACGTCGTTGGCATCCGCGGTGAATGGCGCGGCCAGGCGCTGGTTGAGTAGCGCGTCGGCCTTCTCGCGGGTCGGCGCCGCGCCGTGGAGCGCGTGGTTGCCGCCGCTGGTGGCCAGACCGTAGAACACCGACGCGAACCGCGCGCTGCGCGGCTGGGTGGCGTAGTTGCCGTTCATCCACTCCGGATCGCTGCGGATCGAGTCGACGATGAGTCGCCGCAGCATCCAGTTGCGGCCCGACATCTCGGCGGGCAGCGACGCCATGGGGACCGCGAAGTCCATGAACGCTGGATACGCCTGGGCGAGGAGCCAGATCTCCATGCCGCCCATCGAGTTGCCGAGCACCAGCCGGACCTTGGGAATGCGCAGGTGCTCGGTCAGCAGGCGATAGTGCGCCTGGATCATGTCGTCGTAGTTGTAGCGGGGAAAGCGCGTGCGCAGACCGTCCGACGGCTTGCTGGACTTGCCGTGCCCGATGGCGTCCGGAAGGATGACGTAATAGCGGCTCGCGTCGAGCGGCTGTCCGGGGCCGAACAGCTCGCCGCCGAACGCCGGCGCGAGCAGGCCGGCCCCCGAGCCCGTCGTGCCGTGCAGGACCAGCACCGGCTCGCCCGTCGGCGCGCCCAGGATCGTGTAGTGCAGTCGCAGCTCGGGGAGCACCTCACCGGTGTGGAACCGGAAGTCCCGCACCACCCAGTCGCCTTCGTGAGGCGTCAGCGCGTCGGCCGCCAGGGCGGGCGCCGCCGCAAGCAGCAGCAGCGCCAGGGCCGCCGCGCCGAGGACGCCGATGCCGGCGAGTCCCGGCCGACCCCTCACCGTGGCGCCCCGGCGGTCGCGCGCTCGCGCTTCTTCAGCTCCGGGATGACGCGCTCGCCGAACAGCTCGATCGACTGCATCACGGTCTCGTGCGGCACCGTCTCCGTCGCCATCAGGAACTGCAGCTCGTCCACGCCGGCCTCCTCGTGGATGGCGATGCTGCGCAGGCAGCTCTCGGGATCGCCGGCCACCAGCACGCCGCGATCGACCAGCGTCTCGGCATCGATCTGATTCCACAGCGCCGAGGCGATCTGGCCGGAGCCGCCCGAGAGATCGACGGTCGGCGCGCCCTCCGCACCTTCGCCCTTGATGTAACGCGAGAAGTTAGCGCGCAGGTGATCGGGCACGCCGCCCCACGACTCCACGAGCTGCTCGTAGAGGTGCGTCTGATCCTTCAGGTACGGACGATCGGGGCCGAAGAACGTCCGCAGCGACTTCGCCGCCAGCTCGCGCGCGGCCTTGTTGTCGGGGCCGCAGACGGCCATCGTGGAGCTGAGCCACTGGTCGTTGATGACCTTGCCGACCGGGTTGGCCTTCTGCACGTTCTCCTTGTACGTCTTGATGTGCGGCGCCAGGAACGACGGCGAGGCGACGCTGAGCGCCATCACGCCGATGCCGAGCTCGGCAGCCAGCTGGTAGGTCGCCGGCTGCAGCGCCGCCACCCACATCTTGGGGTGCGGCTTCTGCAGGGGCTTGGGTCGCACGTCGCGCGGCGGCACGTTCCAGAACTGACCCTCCCAGGAGAACAGGCCGTCTTCCCAGATCTTCGGGATCATGCGCAGCGACTCTTCCCACATCGCCCGCGTGTTGCGCGGATCGATGCCCATGCCCAACTGCTCGTAGGGCGCCGAGCGACCGGTGCCGAACTCCACGCGCCCGCCCGAGAGGTGATCGACCATCGCCACGCGCTCGGCCACCCGCACCGGATGGTGGTAGGGCAGGATCACCACGCCGAAGCCCAGGCGGATGCGCTTGGTGAGCCGGCTCAGCGCGCCGAAGATGACCTCGGGGCACGGCGACATCGAGAAGCTCGTCAGGAAATGGTGCTCGACGAACCACACCGTGTCGAAGCCCATGCGGTCGGCGAGCAGGCACTGCTCGATCGTCTCTTCGATCACCGCGTGGTCGTCCACGACGGGGCGCTGCATCTCGTAGGCGAGGCTCAATCGCATGACGGCGTCCTCTCCGGGTGGCGCTGACCGGAGCGCGATGATGGCATGGTGAGTTGCCGGCGGCAAGGGTATGATCCCCACACCATGTCCACCCTCATGCGTGCGCTGACCCTCGTGCTCGCGATCCTGCTCGGCGCCTCGGCGGTCTCGGCCCAGGACGCCAGGATCGAGGCGGCGAAGAAGGAAGGCAAGGTCGTCTGGTACACGTCGCTGGCGCTGCCCAGCGCCGAGAAGGTGGCCAAGCTCTTCGAGGCCGCCTATCCGGGGATCAAGGTCGACGTCAACCGGACGGGCTCCGAGCGCATCCTCTCGCGCGTGATGCAGGAGCTGCAGGCCGGCATCAAGAACGTCGATGTCATCCACACCTCGGACGCCGGCCATTTCGTCTTGCTCAAGAACAAGAGCCTGCTGACGAAGTACACGCCGGCCGGCGTCGACCGCTTCCCGGCCGGCTTCAAGGACAAGGACGGCTACTACTACGGTCTGCGCGCCACCGTGAACGTCATCGCCTACAACACGAAGGCGGTGACGGCGGCCGAGGCGCCGAAGACGTGGAAGGACCTGCTCGATCCGAAGTGGAAGGGCAAGATGGTCACGGCGCATCCTGGCTACAGCGGCGTGATCGCCACCCACGTGCTGGCGCTGGTGAACCAGTACGGCTGGGACTTCTTCAAGCAGCTCGCCCAGAACAAGCTGATGCTGGTGCAGTCGGCGGTCGATCCCGCGGGCGTCGTCGCCTCGGGTGAGCGTCCGGTCGCCGTGGACGGCGGCGAGTACACGTTCTACCAGACCAGGAAGAAGGGGAACCCGGTCGAGCTCGTCTATCCCAAGGAGGGCGTGCCGCTGGTCGTATCGCCCACGGCCATCGCGGCCGGGGCACCGCATCCGAACGCGGCGAAGCTCTTCACCGACTTCAGCTTCACCCGCGAGGTCCAGCAGGTGATGGCCGACTCCGAGGGGCTCTACACCGGCCACCCCGAGGTGAAGTACCCCACCGACAAGCCCAAGCTGTCCGACCTCAAGCTCCTGAGCGTCGAGCCCGAAGAGCTCGAGAAGCGCAACGAGGAGATCAAGACGCGCTTCGTGGAATTCTTCGGCGCGTGACGCCGGCCCCTCGGCCGAGGTGACGCGCGCGTGAGCCGGGTGCTCGCCGCCGCGGGAGCACCCCGTCGCTGGACCGGGGTCGATCGAGCGCTGCCGGTGTGGGCAGCCGTCGTGCTGGCGCTCGTGTTCCTCATGGCCCTGCCGCTCGGCTGGCTGGTGTGGATGAGCGTCGGCGGCGGCCGGGGCCTGAGCCTGCGCCACTATCTCGCGGTGCTCGAGAGTCCGGCGATGGTGAAGGCGCTCTGGAACACCGCGGTGCTGGCGTTCTGGGTGGGGCTGGCCTCGAGCGCCGTGGGCGCGCCGCTGGCCTGGCTCACCGCGCGCACCGACCTGCCGCTGAAGGGGCTGATCCGCGCGCTCGTGCTCGCCTCGTTCGTGACGCCGCCGTTCCTGGGCGCGTTCGCGTGGGTGATGCTGGCCGGCCCCAACGCGGGGCTGCTGAACGTCTGGTGGCGCGACCTCACCGGCGCCGATGGCCCGCTCGTCAACATCTTCACGATGTCGGGGCTCGTCTTCGTGGTGACGACCTACACCTTTCCCTACGTCTACATCATGGTCGCCAACACACTGGCCCTGATCGCCTCCGACCTCGAGGAGGCCGCCGCCATCCTGGGCGCCGGCCGTCTGACCGTCGCGCGCACGGTGACCCTGCCGATGGTGGCGCCCGCGCTCGCGAGCGGCTTCATCCTGGCCGTGCTCCAGGCGCTGGCGCTGTTCGGCTCGCCGGCCATCCTGGCGCTGCCCGCCGGCTTCCACACCATCACCACACAGATCTGGTCGCTCTTCCAGTACCCGCCGAAGGTGGAGATGGCCGCGGCGGTGTCGATGCCGCTGCTGCTGGCGACGGCCCTGCTGCTGCTGGTGCAGAAGCGGCTGCTGGGGCGGCGCGGCTACGCCGCCGTGGGCGGCAAGGGCGGCCAGCGCCGGCATATCGCGCTGGGTGCCGCGCGGTGGCCCGCGCTCGCCGGCTGCCTGATCGTGATGGCGTGCGCGATCTTCCTGCCCTACGGCGTCCTGGCCAAGGCCGCTGTGTCGCGGGCGTGGGCCCAGCCGCTGACGTGGAGCAACCTCACCCTGCACAACATCAGCTTCACGTTCCTCGAGTACAGCGCCACCCCGGCCGCCGTCCTCAACACGCTGGAGCTCGGCATCGCCACGGCGACGATCGGGGCCGTGCTGGTGGCCCTGCTGTCGTACGTGACCAACCGGCGCCTGATCGTTGGCCACCAGCTCGTGGCCTTCCTGGCCTTCGCGCCGATCGTCATCCCCGGCGTGGTGCTGGCCGTCGCGCTGTTCATCGCCTACACGCGCCCGCCGTTCGTGCTCTACGGCACGCTGGCGATCCTCTTCGTCGCCTACCTGACGAAGGAGATGCCGGTCGGCTACGCCCAGTCGGATGCGACGTTCCGCGCGATCCCGCCCGATCTGGAGGACGCCGGGCGCATCCTGGGCGCCGGCCGGCTGCGGATCCTGCGCGACGTGACCGCGCCGCTGGCCCGCAGCGGCATCATCGCCGCCTGGTGCTTCATCTTCATCGGCGTCATCCGCGAGCTCTCGGCCTCGATCATCCTGTTCACGCCGGCCACCAAGGTGATGTCGGTCGTGATCTTCGACCTGAAGGAGGAAGGCCAGTTCGGCGCCATCGCTGTCCTCGGCATCACGATGCTGCTGCTGACCTTCGCCACCGTCGCCCTCGTGCAGCATGTGCTCGGCCGCGACGTGCTGGGGGTGAGGGACTGACGATGCCCGGCGTGAGCCTGCGCGCGCTCACGCGCCGCTACGGCGACGTCGCGGCGGTCGATCAGCTCTCGCTGGAGGTCAAGCCCGGCGAGCTGGTGGCGCTGCTCGGCCCCTCGGGCTGCGGCAAGACGACGACGTTGCGGCTGGTGGCCGGCTTCCTCGCGCCCGAGGCCGGCGAGATCTGGGTCGGCGAGCGGTGCCTCTCGTCGGCGGGGACCGTCGTGCCGCCCGAGCGGCGGCGCATGGCCATGATCTTCCAGAGCTACGCGCTGTGGCCCCACATGACCGTCGCCCAGAACGTCGGCTACGGCCTGCGCTTCAAGCGCGGGCTGTCGCGCGCCGATCGCGACCGCCGCGTGGCCGAGCTGCTGCGCGTCGTCCAGCTCGCCGGCTACGAGTCGCGCTATCCCGGCGAGCTGAGCGGCGGTCAGCAGCAGCGAGTGGCGGTGGCGCGCGCGCTGGTCGTCGAGCCGGAGATCCTGCTGCTCGACGAGCCGCTGTCGAACCTCGATGCCAACCTGCGCGAGGAGATGCGCTTCGAGATCCGCCGCCTGCACGAGACCTTCGGCATCACCACGCTCTACGTCACGCACGATCAGGCCGAGGCCATGGTGATCTCCGATCGCATCGCGGTGCTGGAGCGCGGCCGGGTCGCACAGGTAGGCACGCCGGACGAGGTGTTCCTGGCCCCCCGCACGCGCTTCGTGGCGGAATTCATCGGGCGCACCAACCTGCTGGAGGCCATCGTCATGGGGCCGGACCTCGTCGCGCACGGACGGCTGCGGCTGCGGGTGGGTGGTGGTCCGTTGCCGTCGGGGGCGCGCGTGACCGTGTCGATCCGGCCGCACGACGTCGTGATCGGCGAGGCGCGGCCCGGAGCGAACTCGGTGCGTGGTACCGTGCGGCGCGCGAGCTTTCTCGGCGACGGCGTGGACTATCACGTCCAGGTCGCCGACAGCGATCTCGTGCTGCGCGTCGCGGGCTCGGCCACGCCGCGGCGGCGGGTGGGCGAGACCGTGGGGCTGTCGATCGATCCGTCCGCCTGCGTCGCGCTGGCGGCGAGTGAGGAGCGGCCATGACCGGACAGCGACGTCCTCTGGAGGGGATCCGGGTGCTGGAGCTGGCCCAGGTGGTGGCCGGCCCGTTCTGCGGCACCTTGATGGCGGAGTTCGGGGCCGAGGTGATCAAGACGGAGATTCCCGGCAAGGGCGACGACCTGCGACGCCTGGGCCCGAGCGAGGACGGCGTCTCCTACTGGTTCGCCACCGACAACCGCAACAAGAAGCTGATGACGCTGGACCTGCACACCGCACAGGGCCAGGACATCGTGCGCCGGCTCGTCCCGCACTGCGACGTGGTGCTCGAGAACTTCCGCCCCGGCGTGCTCGAGAAGTGGGGCCTCGGCTGGGAGCATCTGCACGCGATCAACCCGCGGCTGGTCATGGCTCGCATCACCGCCTTCGGTCAGACGGGGCCGCTGCGTCAGGGCCCGGGCTATGCGGCCATCGGCTCGGCGTTCGGCGGCACGTGGTTCCTCAACGGCCCCGCCGATCGCCCGCCGGCCCGACCCACGCCCGTCTATCCGGACTACATGACCGGGCTCTTCACCGCCTTCGGCGTGCTCACGGCGCTCCGCCATCGGGATCTCACCGGCGAAGGACAGTGGATCGACGCCGCGCTCTACGAATCGGCGTTCCGCGTGCTCGAGTACACGACGGCCGCGTACGACAGAAAGAAGCTGGTGCGCGAGCGCGGCGGCCTGCAGCATTCGGGCTGGCCGGGCGGCGCGTTCCAGACCCAGGACGGCCACTGGGTGGTCTTCACCGCGCCGGCCCAGCACCTCTTCGAGCGCTTCTGCGCGATGCTCGGCCAGCCGGACCTGCCGAAGGACCCGCGCTTCGCGACCGCCGAGGAGCGGCCCCGGCACATCCCGCTGATCCTCGAGCTGGCGACCGCGTGGTTCGCGGCGCGACCGTTCGAGCAGGTCATCGAGGGGCTCAAGACGTTCGACATCCCGCACTCGCCCATCATGAGCATCGCCGACATCTTCACGGACCCGCATTACCGCGAGCGGAACATGCTGATCGACGTCCCCGAGGAGAAGCTGGGCACGATCAAGCAGCCGGGCGTGGTGCCCAAGCTCTCGCTCACGCCGGGGCAGGTCGTTCATGCCGGGGCCTCGATCGGCCGCCACACCGACGAGATCCTCGGCGGCCTGCTCGGCATGTCCGCCGCCGAGATCGCCGCGCTGCGCGCCGAGAAGGTGATCTGAGCGATGAAGTTCTCCGCGTGCGTCATGGCCAACGTCGACGAGATCGGCTTCTTCAGCCATGCCGAGGCGCTCGGCTACCACGCGGTGTGGGTGACCGACAGCCAGATGCTGTTTTCCGACTGCTACGCCGTGCTGGCGCTGGCGGCGAAGCAGACCTCGCGCCTGCACCTGGGGCCGGGAACCGCGATCTGCGGCATGCGCATCCCGCCGGTGCACGTGGCGGCGATGGCCACCCTGAATCGCCTGGCTCCGGGCCGCGTGCATCTCGGGATCGGCACCGGCAACACGGCCACCCGGACGATGGGCCAGCGCCCGATGAAGATTGCCGACTACCGCGAATATCTGCGGGTGGTGCGGGCGCTGCTGGACGGCGAGACCGTCGAGTACGAGTACGGTGGCGTACGCAAGCCCATCCGCATGCTCATGGCCGATCGCAAGTACGTGAGCCTCACGCCGCGCATCCCACTCTACGTCTCCGGCTTCGGCCCGCGGGCCATGGAGCTGGCCGGCGAGTTCGGCGACGGGCTCGTCTTCGCGATCCCGCCCCGCGGCGTGCCGGTGCCGGAGGCGCTCGGCCACGCGGCGGCGGGGGCGAAGCGCGCGGGGCGAGCGGTGGACGGCTTCCGCAACTGTGCGCTCACCAACATCGCGCTGCTCGAGCCCGGCGAGGCCGTCGACTCGCCGCGCATCATCGAGACGATCGGGCCCAACGTCATGGCCACCGTCTACTATCTGTACGACGACGTCCACGAGCGGCGCAGCGAGCCGCCGGCGTTCCTCTCGCGGATCTGGAAGCGCTACAGCGCGCTCGTCGAGTCCATACCGCCCGAGCACCGCCACTTCCGCACCCACGAGTTCCATTACACATACCTGCACCCCGGCGAGGCCGAGCTGCTCGACGCCGATCTCATCCGTGCCACCTGCCTGGTCGGCACCGCCGACGAGCTGGTCGAGAAGATCCGCGAACTGGAGCGCCAGGGGCTGCAGGAGCTGATGTTCGCGACGGGGGTGGACGCCAAGTGGCGCTTCGCCGAGGAGTTCGCGCGCCGGGTGATGGCGCGCGTATAGAGGAGTGTCATGCACTTCGGACTGTTCTCGACCAACGCGTACGCGTGCAGCTACCCCGACGTCGTCGCAGCGGTCGCGCGCGCTGCGGAAGCCGCCGGACTCGAGTCGCTGTGGGGCGGCGAGCACGTCGTGCTGCCCGATCCGCAGGCGCCGCCCTCGCCGATGGCCCCGCGCGATCGCATCCTCGATCCGATCATCGCGCTCACCTACTGCGCGGCGGTGACGACGCGCGTACGGCTGGGCACCGGCATCATCATCCTGCCCCAGCGCAATCCACTCGTCCTGGCCAAGGAGCTGGCGAGCCTGGACGCGCTGTCGGCCGGGCGGCTGATCTTCGGTATCGGCGTCGGCTATCTGGAGCCGGAGTTTCGCGCCCTCGGCGCACCGTTCGCCCAGCGCGGCGCCGTCTCCGACGAGTACCTGGCCGCGATGCGCGCCATCTGGAGCCAGGATGCGCCGTCCTACCAGGGGCGCTTCGTGTCGTTCTCCGGCGTGCAGGCACATCCCCAGCCCGTGCAGCGTCCGTACCCGCCGATCGTGGTGGGTGGCCGTACCGAGGCTGCGTTCCGCCGGGCGGTGCAGCAGGGCCACGGCTGGTACGGCTTCGGTCTCGACGTCGAGGCGACGGCACGCGTGCTGGGGGGGCTGCGCGAGGCTCTCGGGCGCTACGAGCGACCCGCGCAGCTCGGCTCACTCGAGATCAGCATCACGCCGGGGCGGGGCGCCGGCGTCGATCTCGCGACCGCCCAGCGCTTCGCCGACCTCGGCGTGCATCGCCTCATCCTGATGCCGCCGCCCAGGCTCGACGGCCCCGGACTCGTGCGCTACGTCGAGGACGTCGGCGCGCGCCTGGTCGGCAAGCTCTAGCCGGCGGGCGAGGGAGCGTCGCCCTAGGGTGCTGGAAGGCGCGCCATGACCGTCCTCACGGCCCTCATCGCCCTGAACGTCGTCGTGACGCTGCTGGGCTTCCGGGCGCTGCGGGCCGGCGGAGCTGCCGCCGAGCGCTTCCTGTTCATCCCCGCCCAGGTTGCGCACGGCCAGAACCTGATCGGCATGCTGCTGGCCCACGTCTCTCACGGCAGCGTCATGCACCTGGTCTTCAACATGCTGGCGCTCGTCTCGTTCGGCGACGGCGTGCTGGGCGTGCTGGGGCCGGAGCGATTCCTGCTCGTCTACGTCGTGGCCGGGCTCGGCTCCGACCTCGTCGTGTTCGTGCTGCGCCGGAGCGATCCGGCCTACCGGTGCCTGGGGGCCAGCGGCAGCGTGTTCGGGATCGTGGCGGCGGCCGTCGTGCTTGATCCGAGCACGTCGATCGTGATGCTCTTCGTCCCCGTCCCGATCCCCGGGCCGCTGTTCCTGATCGGCTACGGCGTGATCTCGGTGATCCTCATCGCCCGGCAACGGCGGGACGGCATCAGCCACGAGGGACATCTCGGCGGCGCGTTGCTCGGGCTGGTGGTGACCGCGCTGATCGCGCCGCGCGGGCTCGAGCCGCTGATGCACTGGATCACGCACCGCCTGGGCGGTTAGCCGGCGGCGCAGCGCAGCGTATCAGGCGGGGCGGAGGTCGAGGCCGCCGGGGCGCGGCAGCTCGGGGCGCTCGCGGAACAGGCGCGACCACGCGGCGCGGGCCACGCGCTCCCCGTCGGCGAGGATCGCGGCCTCGTCCAGCGTGAGCACGCGGTGCTCGCGCATGAGGAAGCGGCCGTCGACCATCACGCTCTCCACGTCGGCGGCCTGGCCGTTGTGCACGAAGTCGGAGACGACGCGCAGGGCCGGAGTGAGATGCGCGCGGCGGAGATCGACCACGATCAGATCCGCGCGGCGGCCGGGCTCGAGCACGCCGCCGTCGGCGACGCCGAGCGCCGCGTAGCCGTTGCGCGTGCCCCAGGTGAGCACCTCCTCGGGCGACGGCTGGCGGCCGTCCTGGCGGCGCACGCGCTCCATGAAGAGCGCGGTGCGCATGACCTCGACCATGTCCTCGGCCATGTTGTCGCTGCCGAGCGTGATGCGGCAGCCGGCGCGCTCCAGCTCGTGGGCGCGTGGCGAGAGGCCGCGGCGCGCGGCGATCGCGGAGTTGAACGCCACCGCCGCTCCGGCGGCGCCGAGCACGCGCTCCTCCTCGGCGGTCATGCACCGGCAGTGCGCGGCGACGAGGCGATCGGAGAGGAAGCCCGCCCGCGCCAGGTAGTCCGTCGGGAGCATGCCGCGCTGCTCCTGCACGGCGGCGACCTCGCCCCAGATCTGGTTGAGGTGCACGCTCGCCAGACAGCCGAGCTCGTCCTGCCGCTTGCGCAGCAACGCCAGCAGCTCCGGCGAGCACATGTCGGGTGCCCACGCGGCCAGGCCGACCTGCACGCGGCCGTCCGCGGCGCCGTGCCAGCGCCGGTGCAGCCCGGTGATGCGGGTGAGGCATTTCTGACCGAGGCCGGCGTCGATCACGAACGGGCCGGGCTGGCCGATCGAGGCGTTGGCGCGGTCCCAGGCGCGCTCGCACAGCACCAGGCGCAGCCCGGTGGCGGCGAGCGCCTCGCCGTAGGCCTCGATGCCGCTGCCTTCCTCCAGCACCAGGGTCGTGCCGCTGCGGATCGCCTCCAGCGCGCCGAGCAGCACCATGACGCGCTCCCCGTCGGCGTCCAGCGCGGGTGTGGGCAGCGGCGCCAGCCCTCCGGTGAACGGCGGCGAGTGCGGCGGCGAGAGGTCCTCGTAGATGCCACGGGCCAGCACGCGCGAGAGATGGGTGTGGGTGTTGACGAGGCCGGGAAAGACGGCGCGGCCGCGCCCATCCACGCGCTCGGCGTCCGGGTACCGCGCAGTCAGCTCGGCCGTCGGACCGATGGCCGCGATCCGATCGCCGACGACCGCGAGGGCCGCGTCGTGGTGGATGGTGCCGGCTGCGTCGCCCGCGACGATCGTCGCGTCGTGGAACAGCGTGACGGCGTCACTCACGCGCGGGGACGGACGGCCGCGACGGGTGTCGGCAGCTCGTCGGGATCGATCGGGACCTCGACAATGGCCGGCTGGCCGCAGGCGAAGGCGGCTTTCATGACGTCGCCCACCTGGTCGGGATGGTCGACGAAGAAGCCGGCGGCGCCGAAGAGCTTCGCGAACGCGTCGTAGCGCGGGTTGCCGATGTCGCAGCCGATGTAGCGCCCGCCGAAGAACTGCCGCTGGTAGGCCTTCTCGGAGCCCCAGCAGTTGTTGTTCATCACCAGGGTGACGACGTTGATGCGATGCCGCACCGCCGTCTCGATCTCCTGCGCGTTCATGAGGAAGCCGCCGTCGCCGTGGATGGCGAGCACCGGCGCGTCCGGCCGTCCGAGCTTGGCCCCCAGCGCCTCGGGGAACGCGAAGCCGAGGCCGCCGAGGTCCAGCGGGGTGAGAAACGTGCGCGGCGACGAGAAGTGGAGGCGATCGTAGCCATAGGCCGGCGCGGCCCCGGCGTCGAGCGCGACGATGGTCTCAGGCGCCAGCACGCGGCGCAGCTCGGCATACACGCGCTGTGGCTTCATCGGCGAGGCGCTCAGCGAGGCCTCGGCGGCCAGGCGCGCCTGGCGCTGCGCGCGCAGCCCTTCGGCTTCCTGGCGCCACGGGGTCGGTGCCGGTCGCCCACCGTCCTCGGCGAGGACGTCGAGCAGCGCCTGGCCGGCCTCGCGCGCATCGGCCTGGATGGCGACGGCGACGGGGTAGTAGCGCCCGATGTCGCGGCCCTCGATGTCGATCTGCACGATCGCGGTATCGCGGCCGATGTAGCGGTGGTCGAAGTGCGTCGTGAAGTGTCCCAGACGCGAGCCGAGCGCCACGACGAGATCCGCGCGCTTGCAGAGGGCGGCCGCCTCCGGCGAGCCGGCGCGGCCCAGCGGCCCGACGTAGAGCGGATGGTCGTTCGGCACCGCGTCGTTGCGGCCGTACGCGGTGATCATGGGCACGCCGGCCAGCTCGCTCAGCCGCACGGCCAGGTCGCCGGCGCCGGCCCAGGTGACGCCGCCGCCGATGAGCAGCAGCGGACGCTCGGCGCGGCGCAGGTGGCGCGCCGCCTCCCGGATCGCCTCGGGCGCGGGTGGTGCGGCGTGAACGGCGCGATAGCTCTCGGGCGCCATCGCGGCGGCCGGTGAGAGCCGCTCGCTCAGGACGTCGCGCGGGATCTCGACGAGGACCGGCCCGCGCCGACCGCTCATGGCCGTGCGCAGCGCCGCCCGCAGCAGCTCGGGGATGCGCTCCACCTGCTGGACCTGCACGGCGAGCTTGGTGACGGGCCGGAACATCCCGACCAGGTCGTACTCCTGGAAGGCGTCCTTGCCCTGGTGGGCCCGCTCGATGCCGCCGACCAGGCTGACCACGGGCGAGTGGGCCACGTGCGCGGCCGCCACGCCGGTCAGCAGATTGATCGCGCCGGGGCCGCTCGTCACCAGGCAGACGCCGGGCCGGCCGGTCACGCGGGCCAGGCCGTCGGCCATGAACGCCGCGGCCTGCTCGTGACGGACATTGACGTACTCGACCGAGCGATCGTCGTAGAGGGCGTCCAGCACGTCGAGGAACGTCGAGCCGACGATGCCGAAGACGTAGCGCACGCCCTCGGCCTTCAGCAGATCGACAACCAGGCGGCCGCCGGTGACGTCGCTCATCAGAACCACCGCGCCTTGTCGACCACGTTGCGCAGCGCCGCGCCGGCCACGAAGCGGCGGGCGTTGTCGAGCAGGACCTCGAGGCGCCGGTCGTCGAGATAGGGACCGTGACCGGCGGTGTGCGGCGTGATGAGCACGTTGGGCATGGTCCACAAGGGGTGATCGGCCGGCAGCGGCTCCTGCTCGAAGACGTCGAGCGCGGCGCCCGCGATCTCGCCCGCCGAGAGCGCCGCCACCAGGTCGTCGAGCTTCGTCGTCATGCCGCGGCCGATGTTGATGAAGTAGCCGGTGCGCTTCATGCGCGAGAACCGCCGGCGGTGCATGAAGCCCTCCGTCTCCGGCGTGTGGGGCACGGTGAGGATGACGAAGTCGGCCAGCGGCAGCAGCGAGTCCAGCGCGTCGGGGCCGTCGAGCTTGAGCACGCCCGGCGGGGCCTCGCGCCGCCGGGCATCGACACCCATCACGTGCATGCCGAACGCGGCGCACAGCCGGGCCGTCTCCGCGCCGATCCCGCCCACGCCCACGATGAGCGCGCTGGCCTCGGGCAGGTGGACGACGCCGTCCGCCTCCTGGCCCTCCGGCCGCCACTCGCGGCGGAGCTGGCGCGGAACGTAGTGGTGCAGGCCTCGCGCGAAGGCCAGCACGAAGGCCATGATGTGCGCCGCGATGTGGTCGTTGTAGATCTCGCGGAAGTTGGTGACGACGACCGGGTGATCGATCAGCTCGCGCGTGTAGTAGCCGGCCGGCGGAGCGGCCTGGGGGGCCTGCAGCCAGCGCAGCGTGGGGGCCGCGCGCAGCAGCGCCGGCGAGATCGTGCCGAACGCGGCCTCGGCCGTCGGGGCCACGCGCGCGGCGTCCTCCGCCGTCTCGGCCACGACCACGTTCAGGGTCGGCACCGCCGCGGCGACGCGCGCGGCCCATTGCCGGGTCTTGTCGCTCTGGGGGGGCAGCATCAGAAGCGTTGGCATGTCAGCTGAGTGTCGCGCCGCGCGCGTTGACGTACAGGGAGTAGATCGACTGGCTGCTGGCCAGGAACAGCCGGTTGCGCTTCACGCCGCCGAAGCAGAGGTTGGCCGTGCGCTCGGGCAGCAGGATGCGCCCGATCAGCTTGCCCTCGGGATTGAAGACGGCCACGCCGTCCTGGCCCTCGCCGCCGCCCCAGCCGCACCAGAGGTTGCCGTCAGCGTCCACGCGGAAGCCGTCGGGGACGCCGGTGCCGCAGTCGATGAACACGCGCCCGTTGGCCAGGCCCGTACCGTTGTCGACGACGTCGTAGACGCGGATCTCGCGGGGGACGGCGCCGCTGACGACGACGTAGAGCTTCGACTCGTCGGGCGAGAAGGCCAGCCCGTTCGGCCGCGGGATGTCGCCGACCACGACGGACGCCGTACCGTGACGGTCGACGCGGTAGACGTTGGTCGGCAGCTCCACCGGCGCGACGTGGCCCTCGTAGTTGCTGAGGATCCCGAAGGGCGGGTCGGAGAACCACACCGAGTCGTCGGACTTCACCACCACGTCGTTGGGGGAGTTGAGCGGCTTGCCGTCGAAGCGATCGAGGATGACGGTGATGGTGCCGTCGTACTCGGTGCGCGTGACGCGGCGGGCGTCGTGCTCGCAGGTGACGAGGCGGCCCTGGCGATCGCGCGTGTTGCCGTTGGCATTGTTCGACGGCTTGCGGAACACGCTGACGACGCCGGTCTCCTCGTCCCAGCGCATGATCCGGTCGTTCGGGATGTCACTCCACAGCAGGCAGCGCGCATCACCGAACCACACCGGTCCCTCGCACCAGCGGTAGCCGGTGGCCAGGCGCTCCACGGCGGCGTTGCTGACGCGGTACTTCGCGAAGCTGGGATCGACGATCTGCACGGCGGGATCGGGATAGCGCACGGGATGGGTGTCCACGGCGGGGAGTCTAGCATCCGGAGCGACGGCGGGGGACCCTGGCGCGATCAGCCCGGGGAGCCCGGCATGATATCCTCCACGGAGTCCGGCGCTGCGTCGGTGAGGACGTGACGACAACACCAGGGAGTGTCGCCCGGGGCGAAGAGGTCGCGCGCGACCGGCTGAACCCGACCGTGGCGTTCCTGCTGACCCGCACGCCGCTGGGGCGGCTGGTCCAGTGGGTGGCGCGCGTACCGGCGTCCGTCCACATCAAGCTGCTCGCCGCCTTTCTGGTCATCACGACCCTGTTCATCGCCATGGCCGGCGTCAGCCTGGAGACGATCGTGCGCACGGCGCGGCAGAGCGTCAAGATGCACGACGCGCACGAGCGGATCGAGTGGTCGCAGGAGATCGATCACGCGCTCGCCCGACAGATGCACTTCACCGCGCTGGCCCTGGTGCTGCGCGACGAGGCGTCGGTGGGACGGATCCTGCGTGCGAACAACGTGTTCAACGCCACGCTGGCCCGTCGCGAGGTGGTGGCGACCGAGGAAGAGCTGGACCTCATCCAGCAGATCCGCAGTCGCCAGGACCCGGTGATGACCACGGTGGCCGACATCGCGAACGCGATCCGTGACGGCAAGCTGGAGGAGGCCAAGGCCGGCCTGCTCGACCGCCAGGAGCGCGCCTACCAGGACATCGAGGCGCTGGTCGGCCGCCTGGTCGAGGTCGAGAACCGGCACATGGCGGGCATGAAGCAGGCGATCGAGCGGTCGAACTTCCGCTCGATCGTGCTCACGGCGTGCTTCGCCGCGGTGGCGATCGCCCTCGCCCTGCTGTGCGGCTTCGTCATCTCGTGGTCGTGCCTGCTGCCGCTGCGCGAGGCCCAGACCTTCCTGGCCGCGGTCGGCACCGGCGACTTCACGGCCACCATCACGGTGCCCAATCGCGACGAGTTCGGCGCCCAGGCGGCCAGCATGAACCGCATGGGCCGCGAGATCGGCCGCCTGGTCCGCGAGCAGCGCGAGACGTCCGACGCGCTGCGGGCCGTCAACGCCCGCCTGGCCCAGGCCAGCCAGGCCAAGTCGGAGTTCCTCGCCAACATGAGTCACGAGCTGCGCACGCCCATGAACGCCATCCTCGGGTTCACCGAGATGGTGCGGGACGGGCTCTACGGCGACGTGCCGGAGAGTGTCAGCGAGCCCCTGGCCGACATCCACACCAACGCCCGCCACCTGCTGGGGCTGATCAACGACGTGCTGGATCTGTCCAAGATCGAGGCAGGCCGGATGGATCTGACCTTGCACGAGTACGTGGTGCAGGACGTCGTCGACTCGGTGCGCGTGTCGCTGCGGTCGCTGGCTGCCGAGCGCGGCCTGGAGTTCACGACCCGGGTGACGCCGGATCTCCCGCTCGCCTACGGCGACGCCAAGCGGCTCACCCAGTGCCTGATGAACCTGACCGGCAACGCCTTGAAGTTCACGCGACAGGGCCAGGTGGAGATCATCGTGGAGCGGGCCGGGGACAGTCTGCTGGGCCGGGTGACCGACACCGGCATCGGGATCGCGACGGACGACCTGGCCCGGGTCTTCGACGAGTTCCGCCAGGCCGACGGCGCGATCACCCGCGAGTTCGGGGGCACCGGACTCGGCCTCAGCATCACCCGACGATTCATCGAGATGCACGGCGGGCGGATCTGGGTGGAGAGCGAGCTCGGTCGCGGTTCCACCTTCTGGTTCTCCATTCCACTGCGCGTGACGAGGACGGCATGAGACAGCCCAGCGTGCTCTACGTGGAAGACAACGAGTACAACCGCAAGATCGTCCGGCAGCTCCTCACCCGCACGCCCTATCGCCTGCGTGAGGCGACCAACGGCGAGGCCGCGCTGGGGATGGCCCGGCAGGAGCGCCCGGACCTGATCCTGATGGACGTCCAGCTGCCCAAGATGTCGGGCCTCGACGTCACCCGCGCGCTGCGCGGCGATCCCGGCACCGCCGACGTGCCCATCATCGTGGTGACCTCGTTCGCCCTGAGCGGAGACGAGGAGCGAGCAATGGCCGCCGGTGCCTCCGCCTACATCGCCAAGCCGTACAGTCCCCGGGAGCTGCTCGCACTCATCAACAAGTTCCTCGCCCCGACGGGCGCCCAGTGAGGAGGACGATCATGCGAGATCCGCGGTCCGGCCCGAGCCACCTCCTGCGAGCGAGCGTCGTGGCGCTGGGGCTGGGGCTGCTCGCCGCACCCGGCCCGGCGCGGGCCGGCCAGGAAGAGCAGTTCACCCCCGAGTTCCGCGAGGTGCGATCGAGCGTCGATCCCAAGCACACGCCCAAGATCAGCGCGCCGGACTCGGTGCAGCGGGGCCAGTGGTTCGAGGTGACGGTGAGCCTCGACCACCCCTCGCTCTCCGAGCACTTCGTGCGCTACATCGCCCTCTACAAGGACTCGGCCGAGATCGCGCGCGTCTACCTGCACCCCGTGTTCTCGGCGCCCAAGGTCACCTTCACCATCGCCCTCGACGAGGGCGGCACGCTGCGGGCGCTGGCCGAGCCGACGCACTCGGCGGCCTGGGAGGCCTCCAAGAAGATCGCCGTCGTGCGCTGAGCGCCCGGGGCTAGCGGGCTCGCAGCGGCACGCGGACCGGCGTGGGAGGGCCATCGGCAACGGTCACCGTCTGCCGGCTCTCCCCCAGGCGCTCGTGCCAGAGCCGGAGCACGTACGAGCCGGGCGGCAGGTTGTCGAAGCTGAAGCGGCCCTGTCCGTCGGTGAGCGCATAGAACGGGTGTGGCGCGATCACGACCCAGCCGCGCATCCAGGAGTGCAGGTCGCAGTCGACGCGGACGATCTCGGGCTGGGCGAACGTGATCGGGATGGTGCGGCCCTTGGGCTGGGTGCGGTTGAAGGACGGGTTCTCCTTCGAGACGCTGTGCAGGTTGTGGAGGAGGGGATCGCTGTTGAGGAACTGCACGGTGCCGTCCACCGGCACGATCAGGACCCGGGGCACGAAGACGCACGCCTTCTGGTCCATCGACACGCTGGCCGGGGCCGGTGTCGGCGCGCCGCGCGGCGGCGTCTCCAGCCACACCACCACGTTGCGGATCTCCCCCTCGCGCGATACCACGAGGTCGCCGGCCGCCTGCTCCTTGCCGCAGACGTACTGATCGATCGTGATGGGCACGGTCCGGGCTGGCGGGACGGCGCCGTCCAGCACCACACGTCCCTGGATCTCGCCAGCCGGGGCGACGGATGGCCGTCCCAGCAGGGCCGTCGCCGCCGTCGCGAGCGCGATGATCGCGTGCCGCCAGTGCATCGGCGTCACCATATCATGGCCGCCGGCGGCCGCCGCCGGCGGCCGGGCCCGGCCGCAGCGCTCGTGGTATCGTGCTGGCGCTCGATCGCCAAGGAGGATCCATGCGCGTGCGCCGGACATTGGGCCGTCTGATCGGCATTGTCGTGATGGTGGTGTTCGCGGTCGCGCCCTCCGCCGCGCAGGGGCCGAAGAAGGGCGGCGTCCTCCGCGTGGGCATGATCGGCGAGCCGCCCACCCTCGACGTGCACATGACGACGGCCGTCATCACTCGCGAGATGGCCGTGAACATGTTCGAGGGACTCTACGCCCTCGACGCCAAGTACCAGCCCGCGCCGCTCCTGGCCGAGGGCCACGAGCTCCTCGACGGCGGCAAGCGCTACGCGATCCGCCTGCGCAAGGACGTGAAGTTCCACAACGGCAAGCTGATGACCTCGACCGACGTCGTCGCCTCGCTCAAGCGCTGGGGCATCACCGCCGGCACCGGCAAGGCCACGTTCAAGGTGGTGGAGGCGATCGAGGCCAAGGGACCGAACGCCATCGAGATCCGGCTCAAGGAGCCGTCGGGCAGCCTGCTCACCGTGCTGGGCAGCATCGACAACGCGCCGCTCGTCTATCCCAAGGAGGTCATCGACGCCGCCGGTGAGGGGCCGCTGAAGGAGTGGATCGGCACCGGCCCGTTCAAGTTCGTCGAGCACAAGCCCGATCGCCACGTGCGGCTGGCCCGTTTCGACGGCTACGTGCCGCGCGGCGAGCCGGCCAGCGGGCTGGCCGGCAAGCGCACGGCCTACGTCGACGAGATCCTGTTCATCCCGGTGCCGGACTACGCGACCCGCCAGGCCGGCATGGTGACGGGCGAGTACGACTACATCCAGCAGGTGAAGCCCGATCAGTACGATCGCCTCAAGTCCTCGCCGGGCGTCGAGACGGTCGTCGTCAAGCCCTACGGCTGGGCCACGATCGCGTTCAATCTGAAGCAAGGGCTGATGACGGACGTGAGGCTGCGCCAGGCGGTGCAGGCGGCGCTCGACGTCGAGCCGATGATCCTGGCCGGCGTCGGCCACAAGGACTTCTACCGGATCGACCCCGGGCTCTTCTTCCAGGAAACGCCGTGGCACTCGAAGATCGGCGCGAACCTCTACAACCAGCACGACAAGGCCAAGGCCCAGCGGCTCATGAAGGAGGCCGGGTACGCCGGCCAGCCCATCCGCTGGATCGTCACGACCGAGTACGAGCACCACTACAAGCCCGCGGTGGTGGCCAAGGGCCAGCTCGAGGCGGTGGGCTTCAAGGTCGATCTCCAAGTGTCGGACTGGGCCACGGTGGTCCAGCGCCGCAACAAGCCCGAGCTGTGGGATGCCTTCAGCACCGCGTTCGTCTTCGTGCCGGAGCCGGCGACGTCGTCGCAGGTGCTGTGCGAGTGGCCGGGCTGGTGGTGCACGCCGGAGAAGGACGCGCTGCTGCAGGCGCTGGGTCGCGAAGCGGACTTCAAGAAGCGCTACGCGATCTGGGAGAAGGTGCAGGCGATGTTCTACGCCGAGGCGCCACGCATCAAGATCGGCGACTACTTCCGGCTCGACGCTCGGCGTAAGGACGTCATGGGCTATGAGCCGGGGCCGTACATGCATTTCTGGAACGTCTGGCTCAATCGGAAGTGAGCGTGGCGTCGCTGCGACAGCGCGGGCGAGGGGCGGCGGCGAGCGTGGAGGGCTCGCGCTTCAAGATCGAGATGCAGATCGCTGGATCTTGATGATGTCGTTGATCAGCTGCGGACCGCTCTTGTTGATCAGGCGCGCACTGCTGGCAGGTTGAGAGGAGTGGTGTCATGAGGGAGATCGTGGCGAAGCTCAATGAGCTGTGTGATGCGTTGCCGTTTCAGACGAGCTGGTACCTGAAAGATCTGGTTGGTGGGGCGAGGGCGGATCGGTTCGGCGGAGTCCCGGTGCCGTCGGCGAGCACGCGGAAGATCTCGATCATGATGGCGGCGCTGGCGGCGGTGCATGCTGGGAAGCTCTCGCTGGATCAGCACGTCACGATCGACAAGAAGTATCAGGACAACGACTCGGGGACGTTCCAGCACCTCACGCCGGGCTTCTGGATCACCTTCCGCGACGCGCTGGTCATGATGATCATCGTCAGCGACAACACATGCACGGGTACCGTGGTCGATCTGGTCGGGCTCGACACCGTCCAGCGCTGGTGCGACGGGGTGGGGATGACGGGCACGACGCATCGCTTCGGCATTCCGCCCAAGCTCGGCCGCGAGCACACGCTTGAGCAGGTGACGACGACGACGCCGAACGATCAGGGCATGCTGCTGGAGCTCATTCTCCAGGGCACGACCGCTGCCGCCGTCGCCCGCAAGCTCGGCTCCACGACGGAGCTGTGCAAGCTCGGCCTGGACATCCTCTCCTGGCAGAAGCTGAAGGCCCGGCTGCCCTCGCAGCTGCCGCTCGGCACGAAGATCGCGCACAAGACCGGCACGGGCGCGCGCGGCTTCATGGATGCCGGTATCGTCTTCAAGAAAGATCAGCCGCTGTTCATCCTGACCGCCTACACCGAGCACGTGCCGGAGACCTTGCCCGACGGGACACCGGGCTTCACCGCCGCCAACCAGCTCATCGGTCGTCTGGCCCGCGTGGCCTGGGACGGTCTGAGCCGCTGACCGCGATGCGGCTGGGGGTCCTCGTCCCCGCGGGCAACCCCACCATCGAGCCCGAGCTCTACCGGCTCGCGCCGCCCGGCCTGTCCATCCACTTCGCGCGGATGGACACGCTGGCCGGCGAGCCGGGCGGGGCGGACGGCATGGAGCGCCGTACGCTGGCCTATCTCGATTCGCTGCCCGCGGCGACGCACCTGCTGGCCGCGGTCAGGCCCGATGCCGTGGTGCTGGCACACACCGCGGTGAGCTACCTGAGTGGTCACGCCGGCGAGCCGAAGCTGCTCGAGCGCCTGCGCACGCTCGCCGGTCCGCGCGCGTTCACCGCCGCGGCGGCCATCCGCGCCGCGCTCCAGCATCTGGGCGCGCGCCGCATCGCGCTGGCGACGCCCTATCCAGAATCGATCAGCGCAGCCGGCCGCGCTTTCTGGGAGGCGGCCGGTTACGACGTGGTCAGCCACCGGCGCATCGACACGCCCAACATCTACGCGGAGACGGAGGCCACCGCTCACGACCTGGCGCGCGCCGCCGACGTGCCCAGCGCGGACACGATCCTGATCAGCGGC
>Ga0310811_10001423_pt1 | contig 30134 bp, 23 predicted proteins | sample YCmetagenome_FD_207642 | JGI IMG/M metagenome (GOLD analysis project Ga0310811, IMG submission 207642) | Soil microbial communities from experimental microcosm in Duke University, North Carolina, United States - YC | ecosystem: Engineered > Artificial ecosystem > Soil microcosm > Unclassified ...
TCGGGACCGGCGAACACACGGTGAAGATTCATCGCGGCCACGTGATGGCCAAAATGAAGGCCGACTCGCTGGCCGTGCTAATCCGAATGGCGGACACGTTGAAATCATGATAGCAAACGGCGCCCTGGCGGACCCGACACCCGGGGAGGGTTGTCGCGCAGCGAGCTCCGCGCTCAGCCCCACGATCTAATCCCAACGATCCTTTACCCCCCCTGGCGGCCGGATCCCATGTAACCAAAGGCCAATTTGCCGCAACCAACGTGCAATTGTATCCGCCCGCCGCGTCAAGCACATTCGTCTCATGACCAGCAAGAGTACCTCGCAATTCGTTGCGATCGTCGACGATGATCGATCAGTCCAGAGTGCGCTCCAGGATCTGATGGAATCCGCCGGGCACGCGGCGCGGTGCTTCGGATCGGCGGAGGAATTCCTTGAATCGGACCAGCGAGACCAGACAGCCTGCCTGATCGCCGACATTCGTATGCCGGGAATGTCAGGCCTCGAACTGCAAGCGAGGCTAAAGGCCGAGGGATCTCGCATTCCAATCATCGTGATCACGGCGCGGGGTGACGCAAGGGTGAAGGCGCAGGCGATGCAAGCAGGCGCCGTCGAGTTCCTGTCCAAGCCTTTCGATCATGAAGTTCTGCTGGAGAAGGTCCGAGGCGCGCTCGAGGGCTGAACCAGAAGAATCGCGCGCGATGTTTTCCGGAGGACCATGGCGATGATCCCAAACGTCTTGGCTTTCCCAGAGCCTCGCAAAGCACATGACTCAGCAGGCATAGTTCGGGGCGTAGCGGTTGACAACGAGCCCAGCCCTGGCGAGCGCGAGCGCGAGCAGGAGCGCATGAGTCTGCTGCTCGACCTGGCCCGCCGCGCCATCTCTAATGCGCCGCTGAGTGACGTCATGAAGGCCACTGCCCAGGGCGCTCGGCATCTCACGCGTTCGGCTGCCGCCTTCGTCACGCTCTCCGACGCTCAACCGGACCGCTTTCAGCTTGGCGCCAGCGACGTCCCGAGTGGGGAGGCAATCGTCCGGGACGGGGCCCTCCATCCGGCGCAGGGGAGCCTTCACGGTCATGTAGTCGCCACCTCTCGGCTGTGGACCGGTACCAGCGACGATGCCCGGACGCTCGGCGCCGATCGCGATCCCCTGCTGCTCGGGGCTCGGCTGCGAAGCGTCTGCGTAATGCCTATCGTGAGCCGGACCCGCGTCCTTGGCGTGCTTGTCGTGGGTCGGCGTGAGCCGAGGCTCTATGATCAGGCTGACATCACGTTCTTGACGCAGCTCTCCAATCAGGTGGCCATCGTCCTAGACAGCGCAGTCGCGTACGCAGAGCTGCGGGAATTGAAGATCCGACTGGCGCACGAAAAGGTGGACCGTGATGACGAGATTCCGAGCGAGCTGAACTTCAAGGACATCGTAGGACAAAGCGCTACCCTGCGGCGCGTTCTTCAGGAAGCCGCGATAGTAGGCCCGACGGGCTCGACGGTGCTCATCTATGGTGAAACGGGCACCGGAAAGGAACTCATAGCTCATGCGATTCACGACCTGAGCCCCCGACGCGCGAATCCCTTCGTAAAGCTCAATTGCGCCGCTATCCCGACCGGCCTTCTTGAAAGCGAGCTTTTCGGCCACGAGCGAGGCGCGTTCACCGGCGCAATCGCCCCACGAGTCGGCCGCTTCGAAGCGGCCAACACCGGGACCATTTTCCTGGACGAGGTCGGGGAGATTCCGGTCGACCTGCAAACCAAATTGTTGCGCGTACTCCAGGAGCGTGAATTCGAGCGGCTGGGGAGTAGCCGCGTCATCCGCACCAATGCCCGGCTCATTGCAGCCACCAATCGCGACCTGGGCGAGGCGGTCGAACGCCAGCAGTTCCGAAGCGATCTCTTCTATCGCCTGAACGTGTTTCCGATTCGTCTGCCACCGCTGCGGAAGCGCCCGGAGGACATCCCGCTCCTGGTGCGGCATTTTGCCGGGCAGTTCGCCCGTCGAATGCACAAAGCGATTGACACGGTACCGTCTGAGACCATGGAGGCGCTTACCCGATACGACTGGCCGGGTAACGTCCGCGAGCTGCAGAACGTCATCGAGCGCGCGGTTATTCTCTCCTCGGGCCCGGTACTGCGGGTGCCGATAGAAGACTTGCTTCGGAGCTCGGTCCATCCGGGAGATGGGGCGCCTCAGACGCTGGAAGAAGCGGAGCGCGCCCACATTCTGAAGACTCTTACCGAGACCCGCTGGGTGCTGTCAGGCCCGAAAGGGGCGGCTGCGAGGCTCGGGATGAATCGCTCGACCCTGCAATTCCGGATGAAGAAGCTCGGTATCCTGCGCGCCCCACCAGGTCAAGCGCAGACACACCCCGCTCTCCCTGCTTAGCCTGAGGGCTTGCCAACCGTGTTGCTGATCCAGACGCGTGCCGGAGGCGGCCATCAACCGGCAACATGAGAGGCGTTAGGACTTACATCTGCTCCAGCGTCTTACCCTTGGTCTCGCGTACCGCGGTCCACACGAAGCGGAGGGAGACCACCGCGGCCGTCGCGTAAAACGCATACGCCCCAGCCAGGCCGACCCCCTTCAAGAGCGGCAGGAACGTAACGGTGACGATGAAGTTGGTTGTCCAGTTCGTGGCTCCAGCAACAGCCAACGCCGCTCCGCGCATTCGGTTTGGGAACATTTCGCCGAGTAGCACCCACATCACCGGCCCCCAGGAAACTCCGAAGGCCAAGATGTACAGGTTGGCGGCCGTGAGTCCCGCTACGGCGGCAGCGTGAGTAAGCGCCGGCTTGCCGTCCGGCCCCAGGGCGGCGGTGGCGAAAACGACTGCCATTGCGCCCAAGGTCAGAGCCATGCCGGCCGAGCCTGCGAGCAGTAAGGGCTTCCGGCCCAGGCGATCGACGAGCGCGATGGCCGGAATCGTGGCCAGAATGTTGACGAAGCCGGTCAGCAAGTTGATCCGCAGGGCCCACTGCTCCGTAGCCCCCGCTGCCTTCCAGAGCACCTCACCGAAGTAGAAGATGACGTTGATGCCGACCAGCTGCTGGAAGGCCGCCAATCCCATTCCCACCCACACTACTGAAGCGACTCGCCCGGTCTCCGGCACAAGCAGGTCCGACAGGCGCGGCCGGTGCTCTCCCCGCAGGCTCCCCTGAACTTGCCGCACCAGGCCTACTGCGTCACCGCCGATGCGGGCGAAAACCCGGCGGGCATCCTCCAGCCTGCCCTTGACGACCAGAAAGCGCGGCGACTCGGGAATCAACAAGACACCCACCAGAAATGCGGCCGCGGGCACAGCTTCCATCCAAAACATCCAGCGCCAGGCAGGTGCGCCCAGCCAGAGGGTCGCAGCTGCTCCGCCGGCGATCTTGGCCAGGACGTCATTGCTCAGGAACGCGCCGAACAACCCCAGTACAATGGCTAACTGCTGGAGCGAGGCCAGACGGCCGCGCATGTGCGCGGGAGCCACCTCCGCGATGTACATGGGAGACAGCACGCTCGCGGCGCCGATAGCCAGGCCGCCCAGTATGCGCGAGACGCTGAAAAACCAGGCCGAGCCGGCCGCGCCAGCGCCGATTGCGCTGCCGAGGAAGAGGACCGCGTTCAGCAACATCGTTGGGCGCCGGCCGTGCAGGTCGGCGAACCTCCCCCCGACGAAGGCACCGAGTGCGCAGCCGAGCAGCACCGAGGCGACGGCGAAGCCGGTGGTCGCCGCCTGGGTATGAAAGGCGGCCGCCAATGCGTCGACGGCCCCATTGATGACGCCGCTGTCGAAGCCGAAGAGGTAGCCACCTATCGCCGCGACGGAGCACAGAACGATGACATAAGTCGAGCCCGCGGGCGCCGGCTGAACCGTTGCGGTTGCTTCCGAGGGCCACGATGTGGAGCCCGTCGGGCCAGCCTGGGCTCCGGGGACCGGTTGATTCATGCCAGGCTCCGTTTCAGAAGTTGATCCCGACCTGGATGCCGCTCACAAATGCGTCGGGAATCTGACCGGTACCACCCGGCCAGATGATGTATTGCAGGTCCGGCTGCAGAAACAGCGCAGATCCCAGAAACCGAAACCGGTAGGTCAGTTCCAGCGCCGTCTCGTGCTGTTGCACAGCCTGCTGGGCACGCCGTTGAGAATCTTGCAGGTCGTTGCTGAAATGACCCGAAGCGACGCCGAGGCCGGCCACGTCCGTTGGGCGGGACGGGAAGGCGCCGCGGACCACCAAGCCGGCCGTGAAGAAGTAGGGCATCTGGCTGACGGACTGATCGGGGGAGACGAGAACCGAGCCTGCGACTCCGAAGCCGCGGTAGCTTCCACGCTCACCGAACTGAACCAGCACTTGATCGAACAATCCATAAAAGCCCCAGTTGCCTCCACTGAAATGAGGAGGCGAGCCGAGCGCGAACGTGGTGAAGTCGAGGTATTGGCTGTCATCGTACCACACTCCGGCCTTGTAGTCGCCGAGCAGACCTGCATCGCCCGGAAGCCCGTTGAGCCGATACCCGACCTCCCCAATGGCGAACGCTGGGCCATGCATCGACCAATCCATGCCGTGGTTATCGTTGGCCCGGATGGACGGGTCGCCGTTGTAGATGCCGCCCATCGCGTATAGCCGTTGGGTGGGTCTTCCTTTGACGAGGGCGCCCCAGGTGGCGTTGGGATAGGCGGTCATGCCCGGGGCGTTCAAGAAGACGGCTACCGGATTGCCGCAAAACGCATTCTGGACGAACACATAGTTGTAGGGAGAAACCAGGAAGTCGTCTCCGGCGGCGATGCGGCCCATCCGGAACTCGAGCCTCGCGTTGAGCACCTGCTGCTGGTAGGCCACATTGACGACGCGGAAGGTTTGGCCTCCGAAGACCTGTTGCACATTGAAGATGTTGCCGATGTCTTCCTGGGAGAGGCTAGAGCCGAAGCGCTCCGACATCGAGAACTCGAGCGAGCCGCCCTGGAGTCTGAGCAACCTCGCCAGATCGAAACGCAGGTCGACGCCCAGGTTGGTGGCCGCCCGGAAGCCTTGCTGCATGCCGCCCGATGGATTTCCCGCGGCGTCGGTGACAAACGTCAAGGTCGGGGTGATGCCGCTCTTCTCGAGGTCCCTGCGTATGGTGAACCAGTCTCCGAGCAGATGCTGGCTGGGCAATACCAGCTGGAACGGCGTGTTTGCCAAGGGACGGGTGCCGGCCGCAGCCCGGGAAGTATCCTGGGCGCGGACGACGCCCGAGCATGCGAGCAACAGCAGAATGACGACGACGACAAGGCCGCTGATTGGCCCCGCCCAACCCAACGGCCCGCCAGTTGTCCCATTCACTGGCACGGGGAGCCACTCCTGAAGTGGAGGAATCGCGTCGGCTCACTTCCTGTCCACGTTCCCCCGGCTCGATGAGCGCCAGAGCCAGGCGGCGCCCCAAGAGGGCAATGGCCATGCCCGCCTGACCCAGCGTGTCCGGCCGTGCAAGTCGCTGATTAGCAAGGGCTCTCCGGCGCGCAACGAACGCTTCGAGTTCGGCCGTCACCGCTGGGGTGCTAATCAGCCACCGGCCGCCAGCAGCTTGGCACCGGCCCCAGTTCGGCGGTGTGGGTCAGGCGCCGCCGGTGGCCGATTGGCGCTTGGGTTCGAGGCCCGCGAACAGCACTACCACAGAGCGCGGCTCTGCCCGATAGGTCTCGCTGCCAACCGGGGGCGCCTGCTCCCATTCGACGATGTCGTTCGGAGAGTCGAGGAAAGTGTCGATCCAGCGCCGCCAGGGATCTCGAGCGCTGGTGGGGGGGGACGGCAGCTCGAAATCGAGCGGTTCCCAGTAGGCGTTCAGGATCGCGTGATAGCACATTCCGTCCGGGGCCGCCCCTGTGAATGCGATGCTGTGGGAAGATGAGCTCCAGTCCGGTTGGTTCAGCCTGACCCCGTGCCAGGTCAAATCGGCCTGCCGAAGCAGCTGGCTCAGGGCTAGCCGGTGTCGCTCGGGCTCCACATCCCGCAGAACTCGGCGGGCGTTGAGCAACATCATGAACCGGTGAACGTCGGTCCACTGTGAGAGCAGCGTCCAGTCGAACCAGCTCGTCTCGCTGTCCTGACAGTAGGCGTTGTTGTTGCCGCCCTGGCTGCGCCGCACCTCATCGCCCATGAGGATCATGGGCAATCCCACCGACAGCGCAGTCACCGTGAAGAAGTTCTTGATCTGGCGCGTTCGCAGCCTCTCGACCGCCGGGTCGTCCGTCGGACCCTCGACTCCGCAGTTCCAGCTTCGGTTGTCGTCCGCGCCGTCGCGGTTCCCCTCGCCATTCGCCTCGTTGTGCTTGCGATTGTATGACACCAGATCGTTGAGGGTAAACCCATCATGGCAGGTCACGAAGTTGATGCTGGCTTCGGCTTCACGCTGCTTGTGGCCGTAGAGCGACGGGCTCCCGAGCAAGCGGTCAGCAAACCGCTGTACTGCGTCATCCTCGCCCCGAAAGAAGCTCCGAACATCGTCCCGAAAACGCCCATTCCATTCCTTCCAACTATCCCCGATGAAGGTCCCCACCTGGTAAAGGCCGGCCGCATCCCAAGCCTCCGCGATGAGCTTCGTCCCTGCCAGCGCCGGCTCCGACTCGATATCCAAGAGCACGGGTGGACTCGCCATCACGTTGCCTGACTCGTCTCGATCGAGGATCGACGCCAGGTCGAACCTGAAGCCATCCACGTGCATCGCCTCGACCCAATACCGAAGGCTGTCGACGATCATCCGGCGAACGACGGGATGATTGCCGTTGAGCGTGTTGCCGGTGCCGCTGAAGTTGGCGTACCGCGAGCGGTCCCGCTCGAGGATATAGTAGGTCGTATTGTCGAGCCCGCGGAAGCTCAGCGTAGGGCCGGTGTGGTCACCCTCGGCAGTGTGATTGAAGACCACGTCGAGAATCACTTCGATGCCGGCCCGGTGCAGCGCCTTTACCATGTCGCGAAACTCGTTCACCGGGTCGAGCGCGCCCTGACCTGAGCTGTAACCCTGGTGCGGAGCGAAGAACGAGATCGGCGCATAGCCCCAATAGTTCACTCTTCCTGGCGGCGCATCCTGGGCGTCGAACTGGAATACCGGCATCAATTCGACAGCGGTGATGCCGAGCTGCTGGAGATAGGGGATCTTCTCGATCAAGCCGACGTAGGTACCGCGGGTTCCTTCCGAAACGCCGGAGCTGGGATGCCGGGTGAATCCTCTCACGTGCATCTCGTAAATGATTGTCCGCGCCGAGGGCCGGTGCAGGGGGGTGTCGCCTTCCCAGTCGTACGTTGAGACGTCGACCACCACGCTCTTCATGGCCCAGGCAGCGTTATCGCCGCTCCGGCGCGCAGCATCGCGGCTGTACTGCTTGGGAACAACTACGCCTTTGCCATAGGGATCGAGGAGTACTTTGGTGGGGTCGAAGCGTTGCCCGCGCGCCGGCTCCCAGTCTCCATACACCTGGTAGCCGTACAACTGCCCGGCGCCGACGCCGGGTACCAAGACGTGCCAATAGTGGTACGTGCGGTTTGCGGCGGGGTCGATCGGGATTACCCGGGCGGGGCGGGCATCGTCATTTCGCTCGAAGAGCAGCAACTCGATAGCCGAGGCTCCCCGCGAGAAAACGCTGAAGTTGACGGCTTTACCGACGATCGACGCCCCGAGAGGGAAACTCCGCCCGGTGCGAGCAGCATCGCCCGCATTGGCTGAGAGCCCTTCGCCACCACCGCCCACTCGTTACGACCTGCCTACCAGCTCTTTCACTGCTGCAACGACCCGCCCTGGCTCGAACCCGAACTTCCGTTGCAGCTCACTGAGCGGCGCCGAAGCCCCGAAAGTCTCCATCGCGATCACCCGGCCGGACGGCCCGACGTACCGCTCCCATCCGAAGGTGGAGGCTTGCTCGATCGCTATGCGGGCAGCCACGTCGGGTGGCAGCACGCTCCTTCGATAATCGAGATCCTGGTGCTCGAATATGTCCCACGACGGCATCGAGACCACGCGGGAACGGATGTTCTCTGCGAGCAGCTGCTCGTGCGCCTTCACGGCCAGACTCACCTCGCTGCCCGAAGCGATGAGTATGACCTCCGGATTGCCGCCCGGTGGGTCGGCGAGCACGTAGGCGCCACGCGAGACGCCCGTCGCGGGGGCGTAAGTGCGCCGATCCAAAGTTGGCAACGGCTGCCGTGAGAGCGCGAGAACGGCCGGCTGATGCTGGAGCTGCATCACGTAGCGATATGCTTCAACCACCTCGTTGGCATCCGCGGGCCGCAGCGTTACCAGACCCGGAATTGCCCGGAGTGACGCCAGGTGCTCCACCGGCTGGTGCGTGGGGCCGTCCTCGCCATCGCCCATGGCCTCGTGCGTGAACACGAAGATGCACGGCAGCTCCATCAGGGCGGACAGCCGGATGGCGGGGCGTGCGTAGTCGCTGAAAATGAAGAACGTCGCACCGAACGCCCGCACCTTGGAGAGTGCGAGGCCGTTGACGATCGCGGCCATCGCATGCTCCCGGATGCCAAAGTGCAGATTCTTACCGCTCCAATTCCCGGCCTGGAAATGTCCCGCGTCCTCGTACGTGAGGGTCGTCTTGTTGGACGGGCCGAGATCAGCCGAGCCTCCCAGGAACCATGGGATGTTCTGCGCGAGCACGTTGAGCACCTTACCCGAAGCGTCTCGGCCCGCGATACCCTTGGCGTCTGCCGGGAAGACTGGCAGGTTGCGGTCCCATCCAGGCGGCAGCTCGCGCCGCTGCATCTGATCGATCTCGGTGGCCAGGTCTGGGTAAGCAGCACGGTACGAGGCAAGGAGCGCCGTCCACTTGCTCCGAGCCTCAGCGCCGCGGGCCCCGATGCCTGCCGCGAAATGCTCGCGGACCCCTTCGGGAACCAGGAACCGTGCCTCTTCAGGCCAGCCGTAGCTGCGTTTGGTGAGGGTGACCTCCTCCTCGCCGAGTGGTTCCCCGTGAGCCGCGGCTGTGTCCTGTCGGTGAGGGGATCCGTAGCCGATGTGGGTGTCCAGAATGATCAGCGTGGGCCGCCCGGTGGTCGTCCGAAAGACCGAGAGCGCCTGCTCGATCCGATCGAGATCATTGGCATCACCGACGCGGAGAACGTTCCACTGGTAAGCCAGGAAGCGGGTCGCGACGTCTTCGGTGAAGGCGAGGCTGGTCGATCCCTCGATCGTGATGTGGTTGTTGTCGTACACCCAGCAGAGGTTGTCGAGGCCGAGGTGACCGGCGAGGGAGCCTGCTTCCGACCCGACGCCCTCCATCAGACAACCGTCTCCGCAGACCGCGTAGATGTTGTAGTCAAAGATCGGGAAGCCCGGTCGGTTGTACCGGTCGGCCAGCCACTTCTGCGCGATCGCCATCCCAACGCTGGTTGCAATTCCCTGCCCGAGTGGACCTGTAGTGGTCTCGACACCAGACACCCAGTGATACTCGGGGTGACCCGGCGCCTTGCTGTTGAGCTGGCGAAAGCGGCGGATGTCATCCAAGGACACGGAGGGCTCGCCCAAGCGCTCGTAATCCGCATTCACGGCCTTCGTTCCCGTCAGATGCAGGATGGACCAGAGCAGCATGGATGCGTGACCGTTCGACAGGACGAACCGGTCACGGTTCGGCCAGATCGGATCCTCCGGATCGAAGCGCATCACCCGGTTCCAGACCGTGTACACGAGTGGCGCGAGCGCCATTGGGGTGCCGGGGTGCCCTGACTTCGCTTGCTGAACCGCGTCGATAGAGAGCGTACGAATCGTGTCGACCGCCAGCTGGTCGAGCTTGGTTTCGGTTATCGGTTCAGCGACACTGGTAGCGCTCATCGATGACTCCTCGTGGCTTCGAGTTCTAGCCGCGCCACTTTGCTCAAGCGGCGCTCGTGTCGGGGGGCGTGGCTGAACCGCGCGGCCAGGAATGTCTCCACGAGCTCCCAGGCCACGCTCGGCCCCACGGTGCGGCCGCCGATGCAGATGATGTTCATGTCATCGTCCTCGACACCCTGCTCGGCGGAAAAATGGTCGTGGATTAGAGCGGCACGAATACCTGACACCTTGTTGGCGCAGACCGAGGCACCCACGCCGCTCCCGCACACGGCTACCCCGCGCTCAACCGAGCCCGCCGCCACAGCGTAGGCAAGGGGGATGACGAAGTCCGGGTAGTCATCATCCGGGGCGAGCTCGTCCGCCCCAAAATCGATAACCTGGTGCCCGGCCGCGCGAAGTCGCGAGAGCAGGCCCTCTTTCAGCTCGAACCCGCCGTGGTCGGTTGCGATTCCCACCTGCATACGAGCCCCCTCCAGATATGACGTCAGCGTATCGCGAGCTCAGGTCCCAACCGAGCTGCCGCTTCCCGATCGGCCAGCACCAAAGCCTGTTCCTGACTGATTCGCCCGGCGGGAATCGACCGGTCGCCCCTGCACAGGCGCGGGAGCATCTCCGCCTTCTCACGCCCCGTGACCACCCACACAATGCGGCGAGAGCGGTTGAGTATCGGATAGGTTAATGTCATCCGGCGCCGCCCTTGATAGACTCCCGTAAGCGCGACATCGGCGCCGATAACGTCGAGCACCGGATCCCCGGGCACCAGCGAAGCGGTATGACCGTCGGGGCCGAGACCGAGATGCGCGAGGTCCAGCACCGGGGGTGCGCCGGCGATCTCCTGGAGCGTCAGGGCGTAGCTCGTGCAGCCAGCTTCCAGGTCCGTCGCTTCCACCGGCATGGCATGAACCTGCTCGGGGCGGAGCGGACAACGCGCGAGCAGGCTCTCCCGGATGTGCGTGAGGTTTCGGTCGGTGTCTCCGGCCGCAGCCACGCGCTCGTCCACCTGGACGATATGCAAGTCGGCCCAGGGCACCGACTCCTCGGCCAGCGCACGCAACATCTGCCACGGGGTGTGTCCTCCGCTGAAAGCCACGACGAAGCGACCCCGCGCAGCCACGGCGGCGCGCGCCTCCGCGGCAGTCAGTGCGGCCCCCGCTCGAGCGACCGACTCGGCGTCGGCCAAAGCTTCGATTCTCATCGCGACTCCGCCGTCGGGTTCTGCCAGCCGCCGGGAGGGGCGACCCTCGACTCGACCTCTTTGGGTCCCCAGGTGCCGGGCTCGTATCCGCAGACTGGCGTATCGTCCTTCAGTACCGGATCGACGATCCGCCATGCCTCTTCGACGTAGTCTTCCCGCGCGAAGAGCGTGGCGTCTCCCTGCATGGCGTCGCCCAGCACTCGCTCATAGGCATCCATTTCATCGGCGCGGGGGTGCCGAGTTCCCACCATTTCCGCCGTCTGGCTGCGCGTCTCTTCTCCGGGGGCAATCGCATTTGCACCAATCGCGATCGTCACGTCAGGACTGATCCGGAAGCGGCAGTAATTCGAGTGGAGATCGAAGTCGTGAAACATGGTGGGCGGCCGGCGGAGTCGGACGACGATCTCCGTGCACGTCACCGGCAGGCACTTTCCCGCCCGGATGTAGAACGGCACGCCCTGCCACCGCCAGGAGTCGATCTCCAGTCGCAAGGCGGCAAAGGTCTCCACCTTCGAGTCCGGCGCCACTCCCGCTTCCTTTCGGTAACCGCGGAACTGCCCACGGATGACGTTTTGCGGCTCGAGAGGCGGCATTGCCTTCAGCACTTTGACCTTTTCGTCACGGATGGATTCGCTGTCGGGCCTGATCGGTGGCTCCATGGCCAGGTTGGTCAAGACCTGGAACAGGTGATTTTGGATTACGTCACGGATAGCGCCCGTCTTGTCATAGAAGGCGCCGCGCCCCTGAACCCCGAAGTCTTCCGCCATGGTGATCTGCACGCTCTCGACATGGTCGCGATTCCAGAACGGCTCCAAGAACGCGTTCGCAAAGCGGAAGAAGAGCATGTTGTGCACCGGCCGCTTGCCGAGATAGTGGTCGATCCGAAAGATCGATGTCTCGTCAAAGGCTCCCAGCAGAACCCGATTCAGCTCTCGCGCTGAATCCAGGTCGTTGCCGAACGGCTTTTCGATGATGACGCGGGCGCCGGTAGCACAGTCCGCCTTGCCGAGCTGCTCCACGACCAATTCGAACAGCACCGGTGGGATCGCCAGATAGTGGGCCGGGCGGCGCGCCGACCCGAGCTCTTTACGAATTGCCTGGAAGGTCGCCGGGTCTTGGTAGTCTCCATCCACATAGCGCAGCAGGGTGGACAGCGTTCCAAACGCCACGGAATCGAGGCCGCCATGCTTCTCCACGCTGTCCTTGGCCCGGACCCTGAGCTGATCGAGATTCCAGCCGGCCTTGGCCACACCAATCACCGGCACGGTCAGATGGCCGCGCTTTGCCATCGCCTGGAGCGACGGAAAAATCTTCTTGTAGGCCAGGTCGCCCGTGGCGCCGTAGAACACCAGGGCGTCAGATTGGGTGGCGCTCATGTGACCGCTGCCTTCTCGATGTGCCCGCCAAACTCGTAGCGGAGAGCCGATAGCAGCTTGTCGGCAAAGTCCGCTTCGCCGCGCGAGCTAAAACGTTCGTAGAGTGCCGCAGTGAGAACGGGAGTTGGCACGGCCTCGTCGATAGCCGCCTTGATCGTCCATCGCCCCTCGCCCGAATCGGACACCCGACCCGCGAACCCCTCGAGCTTCGGGTCCTTCACCAACGCGGAGGCGGACAAGTCGAGCAGCCAGGAGGCAATGACGCTGCCGCGCCGCCACACTTCCGCGATGTCCGGCAGGTTGAGGTCGTACTGGTAGTATTCGGGATCGCGTAGCGGCGTCGTCTCGGCGTCGGCTGAATTGGCCTCTCGTTTGCCGACGTTGGCCGAGCGCAGGATGCCAAGCCCCTCGGCGTAGGCGGCCATGATCCCGTACTCGATTCCGTTGTGGACCATCTTGACGAAGTGGCCCGCGCCGTTCGGCCCGCAGTGGAGATACCCCTGCTCGGAGGTGCCGTCGGTCGTTTCGCGTCCCGGCGTCCGAGCAATGTCGCCGGCGCCCGGCGCCAGCCGGGCAAAGATCGGATCGAGGCGCTGCACCACCGCCGGCTCGCCCCCGATCATCATGCAGTACCCGCGCTCCAGCCCCCAGATCCCGCCGCTGGTTCCCACATCGACGTAGTGGATCCCCTTCGGCGCAAGTTCCTTGGCGCGCCGGATGTCGTCGATGTAGTAGGAGTTCCCGCCGTCGATGAGCGTGTCGCCCTTCTCGAGCAGGGGCATCAGGTCTGCGATGGTGTTATCGACCACGGCCGCCGGCACCATCAACCACACGGCCCTTGGCTTCTGCAACTTCTTCACGAGGTCCGCCAGCGAGGAGGCGCCCATCGCCTGTTCCTGGGTGAGCTCCTTCACCGCCTTCGGCGACCTGTCGAAGACCACGCACTGCTGGCCACCTTTGATAAGCCGTCGCACCATGTTGGCGCCCATGCGGCCAAGTCCAATCATTCCGAGCTGCATCAGTGACTCCTTTGAAGCGCCGATTCCTCGGTCACTTCGGCTCCTTGCTGCGTGTGGCTCACAACCGATCGCAATTGTTTCATTGCCGCGGCGACGCCGTGGGGGGCGCCGAAGACTGACGAGCCTGCCACCAGGACGGTGGCACCGGCTCGAACGACCAGGGGCGCCGTTATCGCGTCGATGCCCCCGTCGACTTCCACCTCGCACCCGGGATTGAGCCGGTCAACCAGCTCGCGCACGCGCCCGATCTTGGGGAGCGTAGTCCGGAGAAATGGTTGGTGGCCGAAACCGGGGTTGACAGTCATGACCAGCACCTGGTCGAGGTCCTGGACGATCTCCTCGAGCACTCCCGATACCGTCGCCGGGTTGATGGCGACACCGGCGCGCTTCCCCAATGTTTTGATTCGCCCGACCGTGCGATGCAGATTGCTGTTCCCCTCCCAGTGCACCAGAAACGAGTCTGAGCCAGCGGCCGCGAACTCTTCGAGAAAGACATCGGGGTTGGAGACCATCAGGTGGGTCTCGAGGGGCAGCGGTGTCACCCGCCGGAGCGATTCGACGATCACTGCGCCCAGGGAGAGGTTGGGCACGAAGTGTCCGTCCATCACGTCCACGTGGATCCGATCCGCCCCGGCCCGCTCCGCCTCGGCTATCTGGTCGCCCAGACGGGCAAAGTCGGCGCTCAGAATCGAGGGGGCCAGCTGCACTGCAGGTCGGTTCATGCCCGGGTGCTCACGTTGGCCTTGGGTCGCGCCCGGGCCCGCTCGAAGATGTCCACGAACTCGCGGTATCGGCGTGCGATCTCGTTGACTGCCTCTTCCCGCGTGCTCTTCTTGGCCCGCCACGCGATGAGCGGCTCCCAGAAGTCGGTCCGCCCGACGGCGAAGCCGATGAAGCCCGGAACGCTGGCTGCCGTCGTCAGCCACTCGCGCACCTTGCTGTCGTCTTCGCCCCGGCCCAGGATGATGCAGCCGACCTTGGTCCGGCCCCCACGGCGCGCGGCTGCAACGATCTTCTCGCCGTCCTCGCGCCGGTCGAGTCCTTCGATCTTCCAGACGTCCGGCTCGACCTGCGCATCCTGGAGCTGCTCGATCGCCTCGGCCATCAACCGGGGACGCAGCTCCGCGTCATACGCCTTTCTGTCGCCCTTGAGTCGGTCGAGCTCCGCCTTTTCCGGCGGCACCAGCAGCTCGAACATGAACCGGCTTTGGCCCTTGCCATGGAGGTACTGAGACAGCTGTCTGAGGCGCGCCGCCTGGCGCCGATTCAGGGCAGCGTCACCTTCCGGGTTGTATCGGACCAGCACCTTGCAGAAAGTCGGGTGAAAGGCTTCGATGTGCTCGGCGAAGTCTTCGCCGTACTCGAAGTCGAACTCCTCCTGACCGCTCTTCTCGGCGGGGCAGGCGGTCGCATATCCGTCCGCCGCCGCGGCTCGAAGGATGGCGGCGCCGAACTGTTCGTCCACCAGAATGGCCGCTTTCGCCTTCGGCACGCCTGCCGCCACGGCCGTCTTGAAGCCGTCGTAGATGACCTGCTTGGCGGCAGCGATCTGAGCCGTCTGCTCCGGTGTCAGCACTCCGGTCCAGCCGAACATTTTCGTCTGGAACGACCCGCGATGGTCGAACGGCAGTATGTACAGCGGTTGCTCGAAGCCGATCGTCGTCATACTGGCTCCTTTTGCTGCCGGTAGCGACGGATGAGGTTGTTGGTCGAGCTGTCGTGGGCGAGCTTGGGCTCGGTCGGACTCTCGAGCTCGGGGATGATGCGCTGAGCGAGCGCCTTCCCCAGCTCCACGCCCCACTGGTCGAAGGAGTCGATGCTCCAGATGGTCCCCTGGGTGAACACGGAGTGCTCATAGAGTGCGACCAGCTTGCCAAGGGCCTCCGGGGTGAGCCGGTCGAGCAGGATGGTGTTTGACGGACGGTTCCCCTCGAACACCCGGTGCGGTACCAGCCAGTCCGGTGTGCCTTCGGCCTTGACCTGCTCGGGAGTCTTGCCGAACGCCAGCGCCTCCGTCTGAGCGAAGACGTTTGCCACCAGCATGTCGTGGTGGCGGCCGAGTGGGTTAAGGGTCTTGGTGAACGCGATGAAGTCGCAAGGAATGAGTCGGGTCCCCTGATGGATCAGCTGATAAAAGGAATGCTGGCCGTTGGTCCCTGGCTCGCCCCAATAGATCGGACCCGTCTGCGACGTCACCTCGACCCCCTCGAGCGTGACGTGCTTGCCGTTGCTTTCCATTGTGAGCTGCTGCAAGTAGGCCGGGAACCGCTTTAGATACTGCTCGTACGGCAGCACCGCCACAGTCTGGGCGTCGAAGAAATCGGTATACCAAACGCCCAGGAGGCCGAGGAGCACGGGCAGATTGCGCTCGAACGGCGCCGTGCGGAAATGCTCGTCCATCTGATGAAAGCCATCGAGCATGGCGCGGAAGTTGTCCGGGCCGATTGCAAGCATCGTTGACAGCCCGATTGCGGAGTCCATGGAGTAGCGTCCACCAACCCAATCCCAGAAGCCGAACATGTTGGCTGTATCGATGCCGAACTCGGAGACCTTCTGGGCGTTGGTCGACACCGCCACGAAGTGCTTGGCGACCGCGCGGACGTCGGCGCCCAATCCGGTGAGCAGCCACGCCCGCGCACTCGCGCCGTTGGTCATGGTCTCCAGGGTCGTAAAGGTCTTCGAGGAGACAATGAACAGCGTCTGCGCGGGATCGAGGTCCCGCGTGGCCTCCACCAGGTCGGTGCCGTCGACGTTGGAGACAAAGCGGAACGTCATCTCACGGTCGCTGTAAGACCGCAGCGCTTCATAGGCCATCACGGGACCGAGATCGGAGCCTCCGATCCCGATGTTCACGACATTGCGAATGGGCTTGCCCGTGTGCCCTTTCCAGGCACCGCTGCGAACCCGGTCGGCAAACGCGGACATCCTGTCGAGCACCGCATGGACCTGCGGCACCACGTCCTCCCCATCGACGATGATCGTCGTCCCCCGCGGCGCTCGCAGGGCCGTGTGCAGCACGGCCCGATGCTCCGTGACGTTGATCTTTTCACCGCCGAACATTGCGTCGATCCGGGCCCGCAGGCCGGATTCCTCGGCTAGGCGGAGCAACAGATCGATGGTCTCGTCGGTAACTCGATTTTTTGAGTAGTCGAGGAAGACGCCCACCGCCTCGGCGTTCAGGCGTTCGCCGCGTTTTGGATCGGACTCGAACAAGGTCCGGAGATGGAGATTCCGGACTTTCCCGTAATGAGCCTCGAGCGCTGCCCAAGTCGGCCGTGCCGTCAACGGCGCGATACCGGCACTCATCGCGATACCTGCACTCATGGAGTTACCCCCTTCATCCTTTCCTCATCGTTGCGCACCAATCTCGGCGAGATCGGGGCGGTGTCCCCCGCGCGTTCGTCCCACAAGCGAAACCCGCCCGCGAATGCGCAGACGTTGTCGCCGGCCCGGGAACCAGGGGGAAGCTCTTTCAGCCTCCTGACATTCCCTCCCCCCAACACGACATCGTCGGGCTCGAGGGCCGCGGTAAGCGTGGCGACCACATCGGCGACGTAGCGGCGCCACTTGCTCTTTCCCCACTTCTCGAGACCGCGCTGTCCGACGTATTCCTCGTAGGTGCCCTTCTTGTACGGCAAGTGACCTAGCTCCATGGGTTCCACGATCCCGTCGGCGATGAGCGTGGAGCCGAGCCCGGTGCCGAGACCCAGGAAGAGCATCTTCCCGCCCCGGTAGCTCCCTAGAGCCTGCATGGCCGCGTCGTTGATGATCTTCACAGGTCGTCCCAACGCGGCCTGATAGTCGAACTGCACCCATCCCTTGCCCAGGTTGTGGGGTTCCGCAATTGGACGGCCGCGGACCACGACGCCTGGGTAGCCGATGGAAACCACGTCGTACTTCCATTCCCGAGCGACCTTCTTGACCCCGTCGGCCATCTCTTGCGGCGTCAGCTTCGGCCCGGACAGGAACTCCCTCGGCTCATGCTGGCCCGTGGCGAGGACCTTGACGTGGGTACCGCCGATATCGACGACCAGGACGTTCACGGCTTCTAACTCGCCTTCCGGAGGTCCGCACTCTTGGAGACGAGCACCTCCATGAGGTCACTCCAGGATTTCACGAAGGACTTCGCCCCATCGTCCTGGAGCTGGGTAGCCAGAGCGTCAATGTCGACCCCGGCCTTCGCGAACTGCGCCAGCACCTCTTCGCAGTCGCCGCCGTCGGCCGGCAGGATCCCGCTGAGCTCACCGTGGTCGGCGAGCGCTTTGAGAGTGGCCTCCGGCATTGTGTTCACGGTGAATGGGGCAGCCAGGGCTTTGACGTATAGCACGTCGGACGCCTGAGGATCTTTCGTGCCGGTGCTGGCCCACAGCGGACGCTGCGGACGGGCCCCTGCGTTGTAGGCGCGGCGCCAGCGGGGCGAGCTGAGCAGATCGCGCGCGGCCTTGTACGTCCGCTTGGCGATCGCGATTCCCAACTGGTTGCGGAGCGGGGTCGGCACGTTGTTCGCGACGGCGGCGTCCCAGCGGCTGATGAATACTGAGGCAACTGAGCCGACATTGGGGTTGAGCCCCGCAGCGATCCGCCGCTCTATTCCGCGTATGAAAGCCTCAGCAGCCGCCACGTACTGTTCGCGGGAGAACAGGAGCGTCACGTTGATGGGTATGCCAGAGAAGATTGCCTCCTCAATGGCGGGCACGCCCTCCTTTGTGCCGGGAATCTTGATCAGCAAATTGGGACGTCCCGCGCGCGCGTGGAGGTCGCGTGCGGCGGCGAGCGTGCTCGCGGTATCGTGGGCAAGGAGCGGCGAGACCTCGAGCGACACCCAGCCGTCCACGCCGTCTGTCCGATCCCAGATCGGACGGAGGAGATCGGCCGCTCGGGTGAGGTCTTCCAGAGCCAGCTCAAAGAACAGCGGCTCGCCCGTCTTACCCTCCTTCACCTTCTGGCGGATCGCGCCGTCGTACGAAGTGCTGTTCTTGATGGCATGATCGAAAATCGTCGGGTTGGAGGTGAGCCCGGTAACGGACAGCTCGTCGATGTAGTGCTCGAGCGTGCCGCTGTCCAGCAGATCGCGGGTGATGTTGTCGAGCCAGAGGCTCTGGCCGATCTCGTGAAGCATCTGGGTTGCTTTCATCGCGTCACCGCCATGACGAATGTGGTCGGACTGTGCTGCTCAACCGAGCGGCTTGAGGCGGTTGTCAGCTCTCGCAGTCCTTCGAATGCGGGTCCGGCGAGCATCTGCTCCGTGCAGCGCCAGCGCCAGTTGCCGTCGGCGCGGCCAGGCACGTTCATCCGGGCCTCCCGGCCCAGGTTGAGGACGTCCTGGAGTGGGGCGATCGCGAGCGCGGCGATCGATGACCACGCCAGACTCATCAGCGCGGGCGCTGCCTCGTGGCTGGCGCCCCAGGGCCTCTTTACCCAGCTCCAGAAATTCCCCCGCTGGTCGTCAGGAAGCTCCTCGTACCACTCGCGGGTCGTGGGATTGTCGTGGGTGCCAGTGTACACCACTGTGTTCGCGACGTAGTTGCTCGGCAGGTACGGGTTGTCAGCGTGACCATCGAAGGCGAACTGGAGAACCCGCGTCCCGGGCACCCGGAAGCGATCGCGGAGAGCGTGTACATCGGGCGTGATCAGGCCCAGGTCTTCCGCGATGAAAGGGAGGGCACCCAGCGCGTTCTCGACGGCACTGAAGAAGTCATGTCCGGGCCCGGGTACCCACTGGCCCGATCGGGCGGTCGGGGCGCCGGCCGGAACGTGCCAGGCCGCTGCAAACCCGCGGAAGTGGTCCAGGCGAACGACGTCGACGTAGGCGAGCAAAGCACGCAAGCGATCCAGCCACCAGCCGTAGCCGGTCCGGCGTAGAGCGTCCCAGTCGTAGACGGGGTTGCCCCAGAGCTGGCCCTCGGCGCTGAAATAGTCGGGCGGCACACCGGCGACGAAGCGAGGCCGGCGGTGCTCGTCCAGCGAGAACAGCTCGGGATTCGCCCACGCGTCACTCGAGTCGGGGGACACGAAGAACGGCAGGTCACCGATCAGGTGCACGGCGCGCGCCTGCGCGTGCTGCTTCAGGCGCGCTCCCTGGCGGAAGAGCAGGAATTGGGCGAGTCGGGCCTGATCGATCTGGCTCGCTAGCTCATGTCGGACCTCGGCCAGCGCGCTCGGAGCGCGCCCGGCAAGGTCGCCCGGCCACTCGACGTAGGGGGCCCCGCCGTGCTTCGCCTTGAGCGCGCGAAACAAAGCGTAGTCCTCCAGCCAGTGTGCATGGTTCCGGCAGAACTCGGCAAAGGCGGGCCGGAGATCCGGCCGCGCGCCCACAGTGAAGTTGGTCCAGGCAGTCTCGAGCAGCCGGTACTTGAACGATGCGACAGCGGCGTAGTCGACCGCCTCCGGAGAGAAGGTTCGACCCTGAACGTCGCTCTCCCGCAGCAACCCATCCTCGATGAGCCAGTCGGGGCTCACGATGAGCCAATTAGCCGCAAACGAGGACAGCGACTGGTAAGGAGAATCGCCGTATCCGGTAGGCCCGACCGGCAGCGCCTCCCACCAGCTCTGTCCGGCCTCGTGGAGCCGGTCGATCCAGGCAACCGCCGCGGCCACATCACCGATACCGTAAGGCGACGGAAGCGACGTGACGTGCAACAGGACACCGGACGCGCGGTAGTCGGGCGGGAAGGGTGGGAGCATCACCGATCGGGCCCCAGTGCGCTGTTCACCATCTCCTGAGCTTCGCTCACCAGGGCCTCCAGGTGGCTCTCGCTCCGGAAGCTCTCGGCGTAGATCTTGTAGATGTTCTCGGTGCCGGACGGCCGGGCTGCAAACCATCCGCTGGTGGCCACCACCTTGAGGCCGCCGATCGGCGCATTGTTACCCGGGGCGCGGGTGAGCTTGGCGGTGATCGGCTCCCCGGCCAGCGTTGAAGCCTTGACGGCGTCGGGCGCCAACTTCGCGAGCCGGGCTTTCTGCTCGGGCGTGGCCGCCGCATCGATCCGGGTATAGCACGGCGCCCCGAACTCCTCCGTCAACTCCTGGTAGTGCTCGCCGGGATCTTTGCCGGTACGAGCGGTGATCTCGGCCGCCAGCAGGTCCATGATGGGGCCGTCCTTGTCGGTGGTCCACACTGTGCCGTCCTGCCGCTGGAAGCTCGCCCCCGCGCTCTCCTCGCCGCCGAAGCACAACGAGCCGTCCAAGAGACCCGGTACGAACCACTTGAAGCCTACCGGTACCTCGGTCAGTCGACGGCCGAGCTTTGCAACCACACGATCGATCATGCTGCTGCTGACCAGGGTCTTGCCGACCGCCGCCTGGGTGGGCCAGTGCGGCCGATGGGTGAGCAGGTAGCGGATGGCCACCGCCAGGTAATGGTTGGGGTTCATCAGCCCTGCCGAGCGCGTCACGATTCCGTGCCGGTCGGAGTCGGGGTCGTTCGCGAAGGAAAGGCGGTACTGGTCCTTGAGACCCACCAGGCGCGCCATCGCGAACGGGCTCGACGGATCCATTCGGATCTTGCCGTCGTGATCCACGGTCATGAACGAGAAGGTCGGGTCGATCCGCGGGTTCACGACGGTGACGTCGAGTTGGTAGATCGAGTTGATCGGCTCCCAGTATGCCGCGGCGGCGCCACCAAGCGGGTCCACGCCCAGCTCGAGGCCGGCGCCCCGGATGGCTTCCATGTCCACAACGTTCTTCAGATCCCGCACGTAGGGCAGGGCGAAGTCCTCCTCATGCGTGGTCGCCGCCTTGATCGCCGTCGCGAACGGCACCCGCTTCACGCCGGCGTTGCCGGTCCGCAGCAGCTCGTTGGCTCGTTTCTCCACCCACTCGGTCACGTCGGTGTCGGCCGGACCGCCGTTGGGCGGGTTGTACTTGAAGCCGCCGTCCTCCGGCTGATTGTGGGACGGCGTGATCACGATGCCGTCCGCGAGATGACTCTGGCGGCCGCGGTTGTACCCGAGGATGGCCCACGAAATGACCGGCGTCGGCGTGACGCCGTCGTCACGCTGAATGATGGTCTCCACCGAATTAGCGGCCAGCACTTCGAGCGCAGTACGCTGGGCCGGGCCCGACACTGCATGCGTGTCCTTACCCATGTAGAGGGGGCCGTCGATGCCCTGACTGCGTCTATAGTCGCAGATGGCCTGGGTGATCGCCACGATGTGGGCCGCGGTGAACGAGCCGTGAAGCGGCGAGCCGCGATGCCCGCTGGTGCCGAAGCTGACAAGCTGAGTCGGATCGCCCAGATCCGGTGCCCGTTCGTAGTACTCCCGCTCGAGCCGAGTCAAATCGACTAGCAGCGACTGCGGGGCCGCCTTGCCGGCCAGCGGAGAGATTTCAGGCGCGGCCTTGATGCCGTGCACGATCGCCGGCTCCATCACGTCACGGGGCACTGTTGGACCTCCCAGATATCGGCCGCGTACTCGGCGATGGTGCGGTCACTGGAGAACTTGCCGGAGCCGGCCACGTTCAGGATCGCCTTTCGGGCCCATCCGTCCGGGTCGGCGTAGAGAGTCGCCAGCCGCTGATCGGCCTCCAGGTACGACGTCAGGTCGGCCAGGTGCATGTAGTAGTCGCCCCGGGTCAGGAGAAGGTCGCGGAGAGGGGCGAAGATTCCCGGCTCTTCCCGGCTGAAGTGGTCCGAGAAGATCAGATCTAGCGCGGCCCGCGTCTCCGGTTCGTTGTCGTAATGCCACTGCGGACGGTACCAGCTCCGGCTGCCCGCCACCTGGTCGGCAGTCAGCCCGAACAGGAGGAAGTTCTCCTCGCCCGCCTGCTCGACCATCTCGATGGTCGCCCCGTCGCGAGTGCCGATCGTGAGCGCCCCGTTCATCATGAATTTCATGTTGCTGGTGCCGCTGGCTTCGTAACCCGCCGTCGAGATCTGGTTTGACACGTCGGATGCAGGAATTAGTCGCTCGGCCAGCGATACGTTGTACTCCGGCAGGAAGAGGACCTTGAGGTGCCCTCGTGCGACCGGATCGCGGTCGATGGTGTCGGCAACGTTGTTGATCAGCTTGATGATCAGCTTGGCCAGCTGGTAGGCCGGCGCCGCCTTGCCCGCGAAGAAGAACGTGCGCGGCGTCGTCTCGAGACCGGCATTCTCTCGCAGCCGATTGTAGAGCACGACGATGCGCAGCACGTTGAGGAGCTGCCGCTTGTATTCGTGGATACGCTTGACGTGGCTGTCGAAGACGCTGTCCGGGTCCACCGTCTGTCCGTAGGTCGACCGGATCCATTGCGCGAAGGTCGCCTTGGTCGCCCGCGTCGCTCTACGGAACCCATCGCGAAAGCCCTTGTCATCAGCGAGGGGCCGTAGTCTGGCCAGCTCGGCGAGGTTGGTGATCCAACCGTCGCCGATGGCTTGGGTGATGGTGTGGGCGAGGCTCGGGTTTGCCAGCAACAGCCAGCGCCGAGGCGTGACGCCATTGGTCTTGTTGTTGAACCGCTCGGGAAACATCTCGGCGAGATCCTTCACGGTCGTCGAGCGGAGCAACGTGGAGTGAAGCGCGGCCACGCCGTTCGTGCTGTGCGAGCCTACGATAGCCAGGTTGGCCATGCGGACGTGCTTGCTGGGGCCCTCTTCGATCAGGCTTGTCCGCACCACCCGACCGTCGTCGCCGGGAAAGCGGGAGCGGACGGCATCCAGCAGTCGGCGGTTGATCTCGAAGATGATCTCCAGGTGGCGAGGCAGCATCATCTCGAACCACGCGAGCGGCCATTTCTCCAGCGCTTCGGGCAGCAGCGTGTGGTTCGTGTAGGCCAGCGTCCGTTGGGTGAGGTCCCAGGCCTGATCCCATCCGAGATGCGCCTCGTCGAACAGAATGCGCATCAGCTCGGGGACAGCCAGCGCCGGGTGGGTATCGTTGAGCTGGATGGCGACCTTCTCCGGCAACGCAACCCAGTCGTCGTTGCCGCGTCGGAATCGTCGGATCAGGTCGGCGAGCGAGCAGGCGACGAGAAAGTATTCCTGCACGAACCGGAGGCCTTGGCCCTGGGTGGTGGAGTCATCGGGGTAGAGCACCCGAGTGAGCGACTCGGCCGCGAGCGTCTCCGCCAGAGCGCTGACGAACTCGCCATGGCTGAACGCCTGGAAATTGAAGTAGTCGGACGCGGCGGCCTCCCAGAGGCGCAGCGTGTTGATCGTCTTGCCGCCATAGCCCATCACTGGCCGATCGAACGGTCTGCCGATCAGCGTGGACGGCCGGCCCACGATCGGCTGTAGCTCACCCTTTCGGACCTCGAACGAGCAATTCAGCTTGACCTCGACCGTCTCATCCGGACGGGCGACCTCCCACGGGTCGGGGCGCCGGAGCCAGTTGTCGGGCTGCTCCTGCTGCCAACCGTGGTCAATGGATTGACGGAACATTCCGTACTGGTACCGCAGCCCGTACCCCATCGCCGGCAATTGCATCGTGGCCATCGAGTCCAGAAAGCAGGCGGCCAGCCGGCCAAGTCCGCCATTCCCCAGCCCCGCGTCGGGTTCCTCGTCGAGCAAGCTCAGCCAATCGAGCGAGCGCCGCTTGGCGGCCTCACTCACCACGGGACTGAGCAAGAGATTGGTAATGTTGTTGGTCAGCGAGCGGCCGATCAGAAACTCCATCGAGAGATAGTAGGCGCGCTTTGGGTTGGCGCTCTCATAGGTCCGCTCGGTCCGGACCCATCGCTGCGAGAGGATGTCCCGGACCGAGCGCGCGAATGCCTCGTAGTGCTCGCGCGCCGTTGTGGCCTCGGGAGCGACCACGTTGTCAAAGAAGAGGTGCCGGTCATACAGTGCGTCTGTGGTACCGGTGAGATCGACCGGACCGCAACCGTATTGCCGCCGCAACGCGGCCATGGCGTCGGGGGTTACTGTCGCTCGAGCAACTGTTTCTGTTGCACTCATCGCTGCGCCTTCTCCCGGCGCCACTGCGGCCGCGCCAGGCAGATGTGCTCGTGGTAAGGATTCTCGTTCCAGAGGAGGGTGGCCGGCTCCGACCGGTCATGCTCGTAGCCCAGCTTACTGAGGCTGGCGGTACCCAGCACGAAGTAGCGGCCGGCTGCCGGTGCTAGTGCAAGCCAGCGTGCGACCAGCACTCGGAGAAAGTGTCCACTGGAAAACAGCAGCACGTCTCCCGCGATCGCTCGCACCCGGCGAATCACCCGGTCGGCCCGCTCTCCGGCCTGATCCGGAGACTCGCCGTCCGGGCAACCGTCGCGGAACAAATTCCAGTCAGGACGCTCGGCATGGATTTCGGCGCTGGTGCGACCTTCATACCTGCCATAGTTCCATTCGCGCAGGTCGGGGTCGACGTTGGCTGTGGAACCGAACCCAGCCAACTGGCACGTGCTGACTGCCCGCTGCAAAGGGCTTGTGATGACCGCGGCGAACGTCAGCCCTTCGAGCCGCTCTCCGAGCCGGATCGCCTCGGCTTCACCCTCTGGAGTCAACGGCAGGTCGGTCACGCCGGTGTGCTGGCCGGTAACGGTCCAAGCGGTCCCGCCATGTCTGGCCAGGTAAACAACGGGAAGTGCGCTCATCTCAGGATGTCCCAATCCCAATGCCTCGAGTGAGGGCAACCACTATACCGAACTCCTTGGATTTGAGGCATTGATTCCTTCTGTTGCGGCGCAAGGGCTTAGGCGATGAGCTGCTGTTTTGGACACCCACGCGGCAGAGCGGCACTGCTAGCCGGCTACCGCGTGCTCGCGGGCTGGCGTTTCGGAGCCGACGGACTTCGGCGCGGCGACGACGTTGCTTGAGGCATGGTGGTTCACGATCAGGCGTGAACCGCGCTGGTTCGTCAGGTAGGTCCACATCCACTGCACGAATACGCTCACGCGGAGGCTGGAGGTGGCGAGGAACTGGAGATGCACCGCGGCCCAGGCCAGCCAGGCGACAAAGCCGCTGATCCGCACACCGGCGCTCTGCAGGACGGCGAATCCCTTGCCGACCACCGCCATATTCCCCTTATCGAAATACCTGAAAGCACGTGGAGCGGGTTTGCCCGAGACCCGGCCGCGAATCAGCTTGCCGGCGTAGCGTCCTTGCTGCATCGCCACCTGGGCGACACCAGGCAAGGGCTTTCCGTCCTGCTGCAGTGAGGCGGTATCGCCTACGACGAAGATCTCCGGGTGGGCCGGTACGCTGAGATCGGGCTGGATCTTGACCCTTCCCGCGCGATCTGTTTCCACTCCCAACCACTTTCCGGCAGGGGACGGTGCCACCCCGGCGGTCCAGATCACGGCCTTGCTCGCGATCCGTTCACCCGCCACGATGACACCATCCGCATCGACCTGATCGACAGCGTGGCCCAGCCTGACCTCCACTCCCAGGCGCTCGAGCCGCCGCTGCGCGGCGCCGGAGAGGCCCTCCGCGAACGTGCCGAGCACGCGAGGCGCCAAATCGACCAGAACGATTCGAGCCGAAAGCGGGTCGATCCGCCTGAACTCCGATCGGAAGGTAGTCCGCACTAGGACAGCCAGCGCGCCGGCCAACTCAACCCCGGTGGGGCCCGCCCCAACGAGGACAAAGGTCAGCAGATCACGGTGTCGGCTGGGGTCTTCCTCGGCCTCGGCCTGCTCGAAAGCCTCGAGGATCCGGTTTCGGACAGCCACCGCGTCCGCCAGCATCTTCAAGCCGGGTGCAAACGGCGCGAACTCGTCGTGCCCGAAATAGCTGTGGCTCGCACCCGTCGCCAGGATCAAGTGGTCGTAATGGATCGGGACATCCCGGCGATCGGCGGAGCTAGCCACGATGTAGCGCTGCTCCTTGTTGACGCCGGTGACCTCGCCGAGAAGCACCGTGGTGTTCCGCTGCTTCCCAAGAATCGCGCGGATGGGAGAGCCGATCTGCCCCGGCGTGAGAACGGCGGTTGCCACCTGGTAGAGCAGCGGCTGAAACAGGTGGTGATTCGTTCGGTCGACCAGGATCACCTCGACCGGTGCTCGGCGGAGCGCCTTGGCCGCTGCTAGGCCACCAAAGCCTCCCCCGACGATGACGACCCGTGGTAGTTGCTCGGGCATCGCTCGGTTCGCCTCCTAAGTCGTCCGGCTTGGGCGACGACTCCACTGACAGCGCGTTGTCAATCGCCAGCCGATTGGCAGCCGCGCCCCGGTCGAGACTGAGGCTTGACCATGCCAACTGCCACTGGTCCGCGCCTCGATACCGTGGGGCGAGCGTTGCCCAGCCGCGCCGCGATCTCCTTCTGCGAGCGAAGGATCCATGCCTGGAGCGGCGATGAGGCTGCAAGGGCGACGCTGAGCTCGATCATGGCTACCTCGGTGCGGGGCTGCGTCCCCGCTCTCTGCCAGTCCTCCGTCTTCGTGGGCAGAACTCGGGCCGCGCGAGCTCGATCGACGCCTAGCCAGGTGGCACCACCATTGCCTTGACTCGATTCACAGATGGTGGAAAGGGAGAGCACCGACATGATCTGTAATACGCAGGTCAAAGCAGGTCCCGTGGCGGCAGGGTCATGAGGCTCCGTGCTCAGGCGCTAGCGGGTCGGCGCCCGTCCCTGGCGACCGACCTCGTAACGCTCACCAAGCCACGCATCATCTCGCTGCTCCTGGTTACTACGATCGCACCCATGTTCGTGGCCGGCCGCGGCCTGCCGTCGTTCCAGCTGGTGCTTACCGTCGCCATTGCGGGGTACTTGATGGCCGGCGGTGCCAACGCGATCAACATGTGGTTCGACCGGGATATCGATCTCAAGATGTCGCGGACCCGGCTGCGGCCCATCCCGGCCGGTCGCATCGCTCCCCCTGTGGCGCTCACGTTCGGCCTCGGCTTGGCCGCCATCGCGTTCTATGTCTTCTGGCAGCTCGTGAATCCGTTGAGCGCCGAGCTGGCGCTGGGCGGGCTCTTGTTCTACGTGTTTGTCTATACGGTCTGGCTCAAACGATCGACCCCGCAGAACATCGTAATCGGCGGAGCCGCAGGCGCATTCCCCCCTCTGGTCGGGTGGGCCGCGGTCACCGGCCGACTCGACCTGGCCGCCATTTACTTGTTCGCCATCATCTGCTACTGGACGCCACCCCACTTCTGGGCCCTTGCGCTCGTCAAGCGAGCGGAATACGCCCGAGCAGGGATCCCGATGATGCCGGTGGTCCGGGGCGAGCAGCGCACCAAGTTCGAGATGCTAGTCTACACTCTGATGTTGCTGCCGCTCACGCTGATGCCGGTGTTGTTTGGGGCATTCGGTTGGTTGTACGCCGTCAGTGCAGTGCTTCTCGGCGCGCCGCTTCTATGGTACTGCATTCGCCTGCTCCGAGCCCCGGGGGTCACGCCGACGGCGTGGAAGCTCTACCGCTACTCTCTGCTCTACCTCGCTCTGCTGTTTCTCGCGATGGCCGTCGACGGCGCAGTGGCGACCATGCCAACCCGCTGGCATCTGATGGTCCGCTGACAGCCGTCTGCGGCACGCGGTAGTCACAGCTCCCCGATCCACCCGCAATCAGTACTCCCTCAAGTGGTTCGCAACGCCGCGACGAGTTCGTCCGGTGGCACTGTCATTGCCATGTCCACCGAGCAGCAATCGCTTGGGCCAGAGGTAAGTCACCTGTCCGCCCAGCGGCGCGAATCTGGTCCGAGACTGAGCCTATGCTCCGGATCACAGTAGATGATCGTTCCGATCAGGTCAGCTTGCGGCTCGAGGGCGACCTGTCTGGGCCCTGGGTGAGCGAGCTGGAGGACTCCTGGCGGGCGGCGCGAATGAGCGACCGGCTGGTGCGCGTCGACCTTGCAGGAGTTCAGTACGTGGATCGCGCTGGCAAATACCTGCTGGCGCTCCTGGGGACCAATGGGGCGGTGCTGGTCGGGGCCGGAGCGGAAATGACTGATCTCTTACAAACGATCACTAACAGCTGGCTTCAGCACCGAGGGCGATAGTGACGAGTCTCGCGGTCCTGGCTGCCATGGTTCAAGCGACGGACACTGTCTCCAGCATTTTCGCTCCGGTGTCGACGCCTGCGATCAAAGAACGCGACCTGAGCATGCTGGTGTTGGCCCTGAGCGCCATCGTGTTCGTGGTGGTCGGCGGGCTGATCGCATACAATCTGGCGCACTTTCGTGCTCCCGCCGGAGATCAGGGCACTGAGCCACCGCAGGTCTACGGCAGCGCCCAGGTCGAAGCTGCCTGGACAGTGATTCCCCTGGTGATCATCGTCGTGCTGATGCTCGCGACCGCCCGGGTGATTCAGGAGGTGCAGGCCGCGCCCCAGCCGGCCAATGCGGTCGAAGTGACGATCGTCGGACGGCAATGGTGGTGGGAGATCCGTTACCCCAAGCTCGGCATCGTCACTGCCAACGAGCTCCACGTCCCGGTCAGCGATTCCTCGGTTCACCGACCCACGTGGCTCACCCTCGAGTCCGCCGACGTCTCCCATAGCTTCTGGATCCCGAGGCTTGCGGGCAAGACCGACGTGATCCCCAACCGAACCAACCGCACGTGGGTAGAGCCGTTCGCGACGGGCACGTACCTCGGTCAGTGTGCTGAGTACTGTGGCACCCAACACGCGCACATGCTGCTGCGCGTCGTCGTCGAGACCCCCGAGCAGTTTGCCCGCTGGGTGGAGCAGCAACGCAAGGCGCCGGCGGCCGACCCCGCGGTTGAGCAGGGCCGCCGCACCTTCCTGGGCAATGCGTGCATCAGCTGCCACACCGTGGCCGGCACAGTCGCGAACGGGCGCTACGGCCCGGACCTCACCCACCTCATGGCGCGGGCGACGCTCGGAGCCGGGGTTGTGCCCAACACCCGGGAGAAGCTCCGCGCCTGGGTCAAGAACCCGGACGATCTCAAGCGCGGGGCGCTCATGCCGGCCATGCAGCTCGACGACGAGCAACTCGACCAGCTGGTCGACTACCTCCTGACGCTGCGGTAAGGGAGGGACCTAATGACGACCACCAAGTTTCCGCTGGTTGCAGATACCGACGAGGACGCGCCATCCGCTCTCGACCGGCTCCATCAATGGGTCGTCACGGTGGACCACAAGCGACTGGGCATCATGTACATCGTCATGGCCCTCGGTTTCCTTGTGATCGGCGGGATCGAGGCCACCCTGATGCGGCTGCAACTGGCGGTGCCGGACGCCCACTTCATCTCGCCCCAGGCGTTCAACACCCTGTTCACGATGCACGGCACGACCATGGTGTTCCTGATGGGCATGCCCATCCTCGCCGGGTTCGCGAACTACTTGATCCCGCTCCAAATCGGGGCGCGGGACCTGGCGTTCCCGCGGCTCAACTCCTTCGCCTTCTGGATCACCTGCTTCGGCGGTCTGCTGCTCTACTCCAGCTACATCACTGCCCCGGCGCTCTTCGGCGGTGCCGCCGCACCGGACTTCGGCTGGTTCGGTTACGCGCCGCTCACCGAGCCGACCTACTCCCGGGGCAATGCCGCCGACTACTGGATCATCGGTCTGATCATCGTCGGATTCGGCAGCATCGCCGGCGCCGTGAATGTCGCGACGACGATTCTCACCATGCGCACCGAGGGTATGACGCTCGGGCGGATGCCCCTGTTCACCTGGATCACGCTGGTGGTCCAGTCCATGATCCTGATCGCGGTCTCTCCGCTCACCGCGGCGCTCATTCTCCTCTTTCTGGACCGATCGCTGGGTGCCCACTTCTTCGATACGCAGGCGGGGGGATCCGCCGTCCTCTGGCGGCACTTCTTCTGGTTCTTCGGGCACCCCGAGGTGTACGTGCTCATGCTGCCGGGCTTCGGCTTCGTGTCGGAGATTATTCCCGTGTTTTCCCGCAAGGTGATCTTCGGCTACCCCGC
>Ga0310811_10001424_pt1 | contig 30110 bp, 35 predicted proteins | sample YCmetagenome_FD_207642 | JGI IMG/M metagenome (GOLD analysis project Ga0310811, IMG submission 207642) | Soil microbial communities from experimental microcosm in Duke University, North Carolina, United States - YC | ecosystem: Engineered > Artificial ecosystem > Soil microcosm > Unclassified ...
GATCGTGTCCAGTCGTCGTGCTCGGTGTCTGTGGCCGGGCGGTGGTGTGCGTCGCAGATGAGGTGGCGCAGGCCGGGGATGTGCTCGGCCAGCGTGGCGTTGGGTGTCGAGCCGGGCGTCATGGCGATGATGGGCCATCTCGCGGCACCCCCGACGGCGAGGCGTCCTGCGCGGATCGCCGGTATCAGACCCGCGCCCAGCAACGAGGACTTGCCCGCGCCCGAGGGGGCGACGAGCATCAGCAGCTCGCCGGTCGCGCAGAGTTCATCGACTCTGCCGATCAGGTTGTCGGTGGCTTCGTCGCGTCCGAAGAAGTAGTCGACGTGTTTGGCTCCGAACGCGGCGAGTCCGCGATACGGGCAGGCTTGATCGGGCTCGTCCTCGACGTCGGCCGGATCGGCCGTCTCGGTGCGGGCTGTGCCTGAGGCGTCGCCTCGCTGTGCTTGGGCACTCGCGGCGATGGCTTGACGCCACCACAGATTCCACTCGCTTGAGCTGTACAGGCCCTCGGTGGGCGGGATGGGTGTGCGCTTGCGTGCCTCGATGGTGAGGACGGCGATGACCGCGGCGACGCCGGTGAACTCGCGCGGAACCTGCGAGCCGCTCTTCCAGTCGCTGATGCGCTGTTTGGAGACCGTGGGTTTTCGACCGGTGTCGGGGTCGGGGACAAGCCAGGGTTGGGCGTCTCGGGCGAGCTTGTCATAGGTGGGCTTGCCCGCCAGCGCCCAGAGTTGGGTCAATCGTTCGGCAAATACCACGCGCGGGTCAGCCCCCGCCATCGCGCCCCCCTTGTCCGCCGACGCTTCTTGTCCGGAGCGGATTATTCGGTCAAGCCTCGGACCAGCGCATTCGTCGCTTTTCGTCGGCGGACACCGGAAACCTCCAACCTGTGCTGTTTAGCGTCATATATGCCGCCGCATCCGATCTTGGCAGGCCCAGGGACTCGACGAGCGCAATTCCGCCAAATCCCATCTCAGGTTCTCTCCAAGGAGTGAGGCTCCGATGTTCAACCGCCGACAAACGGATTTGGTCCCGCCTTGGACGTCGGTCATGGTCGGACTGGCACGCTCCGGGTCCGGTCCGTGGATGGCGCAGGACGCGGGGGTGACCGCCGAAGAGACTGTCCGGATAGCCGCATCGCCCGACGGGTCTGTCAGCCGGGCCGAGCTGTCCGCAGATGTGGTGGATGCCGAGTGCCACTCGTCCACGTCGGAACCGCCGCGTCTACAGCTTGGCCGGCACGACGACAGCGCAGGTATCGCCTCGGCGCCGGCAGATCCGGCGTGGTCGGCGTCCGCATTGGGTTCCGCGCCGAGTTCCGCGCTGATGCCGCGGCCCACGCAGGCGGCCGCGCTGCAACTGTGGCTTCCGGAGGAACCGCCGCCGCCGCGGAAAGCGACACGGTGGCGACGACACACCCGCCGCGCTGGGCAGCACCACACCGGGCCCTGTTTGGGGAACGTGGAGCGCCCCCTGGCGTCGTGGGAGCCGGTCTCGGCGGCCGAGGCCTGCGGGTACGCGGCCCGGTTCGCCGCGGACTATCTGTCGTGGGACGAGCTGGAACCGACCCGGCGCCCGACGGCGCTGCGGACCTATCTCGCCGACCCGAGCATGGCTGGTGTCGGGTGGTCCGGTAGGGGACGCCAACGCGCGGATCTGGTGACGACCGGTCGCACCGTGGTGCTCGGCGAGGGCCGGATCGTGGTGGTGGAGGTGACGGCCCGGATCGTGGGCTATCACCGCACCGACTCCGGGGCCGACCACGTGTGGCGGCCCCCGGTCGGGGAGGCGACCCCGCCATTGGCGTTCGCGCAGGCCGCCGCACCGCCGCCGGTGGCGGCCGGGTGGGAGCCGGGATCAGCGTGGTGGGTCCGCATCGCTCCCCCGATCCGGCGCGACCAGGACGGCCGGCTGGTCGTCGACCTCACTCTCGATCTGAGCAAACAGTCATGACCGACCTCGGCCCACATCACCTGGTCCTGATCCCGCCGGCCGAGTCAGTCCGGGTTCCGGACCTCGCCGCCGCGGCGCCGACCCCACCGGCCGCAGCTGTCTCCTCGGGCGAGCAGTGGTGGAGGCGGCGCGCGGAGCGGTTGCGCTACCGGATCGCACGATGGTTACTGGATGCGATGTCAGTGCCGCCGCTGGCCACGTCGGCGGCGGTGTGCAGCCAGCTCGCGGGCACGCCCGCGGCCAGGGCACCGGCACTGGCCGACGGTGCCGGTGTGTCGATGCGGCTGGTACCGACGATGCCACCGAGGCACCCCCGCCCTCGTCGCGCTCCGGCGGTGAGCCCCACTGCGGTTTGCTCGCCGATCTCTCCAGCAGCCAGTGATGAATCCACGCAGAGAGGAATCCCGCAATGAGCAGCACGAACGGGTGGCTCGGCGATCTGAGTTTCCAGCAACCCTGGCTGGCGTCCTGCGGTACCGCCACCACCGGAGCAGACGGCGCACCGACCACGGCAGACAGTGCCGAGTCCGGCGATCAGACCAAGACCGCGACCGGCGACGACCGATCACCCGCAGCAACCGCCGCGGTTTCCGGGCTGTCCCCGCGCGACGCCGGGCAATCACAGCCCCCGGCGGACCCGGGTACTCCCAACTGGGTGGAACGGCTCGAAGGTTTCCCGGTGCCGCCCGCGCCAATATTGGGGCGGCCGGGCCTTGCCGCAGCCGGCGCTGAAGCGCTGCCGGTCCGGGTGGTATCGGGTTCGCCGTCCTCGGAGCCCTACGCCCACGATCCTGCCCCTACCCGGCCCGCGGCAGCGGGCGTGGGACATCGGAGTCCGAGTCCACGGGGTGAACCGGGTCTGGATCCGCGGGATCTGGTGCGGGTGCGTCGACTGCGGCCGACTCGGGGGTGGCGTGGGGCGGCGTTCACCGCCACCCGAGGCCGCTGGAATCCCGGTCTCTCGGCGGCGGAGTGCGAGCGATGCCGACTGATCGACCAGATCAAGGCCCACCTACCCGGTAAGCACATGATCACGATTGCCTCGGCGAAGGGCGGGATCGGCAAGACGACGATCTCCGCAGTGCTGGGGTTGACTCTCGCCGAGCACCGCGGGGACCGGATGGTCGTTCTGGACGCCAACCCCGACGCCGGGACACTGGCGGATCGGTTGACCGGGCATTGCGGTGTCACGGTCCGGGAGCTGCTCGACGACATCGACACCGTCAGGTCCTGGACCGACATGGCCCACTACACCTCGCTGGCCGGCCGGTTGCAGGTGCTGGCCTCCGAGCAGGACCCAGCCATGAGCGAGGCGTTCTCCCGCGAGGAGTACCAGGCGGTCTGCGCGGTGCTGTCCCGGTACTTCAACGTGGTCATCACCGATTCCGGGACCGGGTTGGTGCACTCGGCGATGGGCGGCGCGCTGGATTCCACCAACACCCTGGTCATCGCCGGAGCACCCACCCTGGACGGGGCGTCGCGGTCCGCGAAGACCTTGGACTGGCTGGTCGCGCACGGCTACGACGAGCTGGTCTCGCGGGCCTTGGTGGCGTTGTCGTGTGACCGCGCCAGCCGCGATGTGGACCAGACGAAGATCGTGGAGTACTTCCAGGGCCGCTGCCGCGCGGTGGTCGCCATCCCCGCGGACCCGCACCTGTCGATCGGTGGGGTGATCGAGCTGGATGCGTTGGCGCGGCCGACCCGGGATGCGTTCCTGCGGCTGGCCGCCGCTGTGGCTGAACAGTTCAGCTGGGACCGTCCCCGGATCGGGGGTGGCCGGTAATGCGACCCGATCACTGGTGGGCTCACCCGTTCAACCGCCGCCGCGCCCGCTACGCGGGCGGCGTGGGAACCGTCATCGCCGCCACCGCCGCCGGGCTCATCGCCGGCTTGACCCAGCACCACGGCTGGACCCAGACAACCCCGTCGATCACCAACGCGGCGGTGAACAACCCAACCACCCCGCTCGACACTGCCCCAGCGCCACCGGATCACGCCGCCGTACCGGCCGACACAGCCTCACCAGTGGTGGCCCCGGTCGCGGTTCCGACAGCAGCGAACCTCCCGCCCGCGCCCGGTGCCGACGCACGGATCGCTCTGGTCGCCCCAGGGTCGGCTGTGCCGTCGCCCCCTCGACAGGATCGTGTCGATGCCCAGACGCCGAGCGCAGCGACGACCGGGCCGCCATCCTTGGCGGCCGCTGGTACGGCCGAGTTCACTCCCTACACCCGATCCGCGGCGCCGATCGGCGCGCCATCGGTCTCCTCTGCCCTCCCGGCGGCGCCCGCCAGCAATACGGTCACCACCAGTGCGACCGCAGGCGGCACGAGCGGGCAACCGGACAGCGCCGGCCAACCGCACACGCCCGCCCTGACCAAGCCGCCGGTCGCTGCCGTTCCGGAAAAACGGAAGCACGCGCACGGGGACTACCACGCCGATGCCAACACCCGCGACCAGGACAGCGATCACAACGCCTCGCACCCGGCCAGCTCCGGCGCTGACGGGAACGGCTCATCGGCCATCGCCGCCGACGCCGCGGCCGGCGGGACCCAGGATTCTCAGACCCGATCCCGGATCGCCTCTGCCTTACCCCCGGGGTTCACCCCGAGTCAGCCGCGCCAGCCCGCCCCGGCGTCCGGGGCTCCGGGGTCCACCTGGCCCGCCGCGGCCACACCCTCGACGTCGCCGACGTGGCCGATCGCGGCGCCGGCGGGTAGCGCCGCCCCGCCGGTCACGGACAACGGGTTCGCCGCGTCGGCGCCGTCGGCTCCGGTGACCACTGCTCCGCTGACCAGCCAGTACCCGCAGGCCACGCAGGCCGCGGGCTCGCCGAGCGGTTTCCCTGGTGTCGTGCCGCAGCCGGGTGGGTCGTTGACCCGGGTGCAGTGTCCAGCCGCCGTCGCCGAGGCGACCTGCTACCAACAGCAGCCCAGCCCCGGACAAACCGGCACGGCACCAGCGTCGACGCCGCCGGCGACCAACCCGGCATCGGCTACCGCAACTCCCTCGCAGGCATCCGGCGCGTCGCCGGTTCCGGCGCCCGGCGGGCTGCGGATCGGCGACTCGTCAGGACCGAGCGCGTCGGGTTGGAGCTGCCAAGGCTCACCGACCGACCCCTCCACCGTCCGGCTACGGAACTGGTCCGACCTCGGGCAGCTGATCCGCGACCGGCTCCAGCAGTGCATGGCCGAGGCCATGAACCACCCGACGGACTGGAACACCAGCTCCCCGCCCACCCACACGCTGAGCACACCCGAGTCCTCCAAGGACTCGACGAGCTCCAAGCGGGCGAAGAAACACGGCGACTGACCACACCAGTCGGTCCCGATCTCCCTGTTCCCTGCGTCATCCGCTCACACCTTCCCTGGAGTTCCCATGCGCTGTCGTATCGCTGTAGTGGTCGTCGTGTCCCTGACCGCGCTCACCGCCGGTCTATTCCTGGCCGCCACCTTCACCCCCTCGGCCATGACCGGCCCGCCGCTAGTGGACACGGGTCCGGCCGCGCACCTGGTCAGCCTCACCCGCCCTGCCCCGGGCCACAGGTGCGCGAGCTGCCACGGCTCGGACTGGTGCACCCACTGCGGCGGTACCGGGGCCGCCGCGGGCCCACACACCACCTGCCCGGCCTGCCAGGGCACCGGGTCATGCCAGGACTGCATCGACGACGAGCAGCCCCTGCAGCCGCTGCCCAAGCCCTACCTGGTCCACCACTAGCCACCCCGGCCAAACCAGGCCGTGAAGGAGACGAACCCATGAGCACAGCCAGCCACCCGCTCACCCGGACACACCAGACGCCGCTGTCTGTACAAGGACACACCACCAGCCCCCGCGGGGCGTCAGCTGAGACCACCGCCCGCGTCGACCCGGTGGCGCTGCCCGGCATGGATTGGTCGGCATTCGGGGCGGTGCTGCCGGTGCTGGCCGGCTCGTCCGGCGCGGGCGCGTCGGTGTTCGCGGCGGCCGCGGTGGACGAGCTAGCGCGGGCCGGTCGATGCGCGCTGCTGATCGACACCGCGGAACCGGCGCGGTCGGGGTTGACCTCGGCCACCGAGACCGACGGGGAATACGCCACCCGACCCGCGGCGGGGGTCCAGGTTCGGTACTCGTGGAGGGGACACGCGGTGCTCGCCCGGCGCGAACCCGATCCGGCACCCGGCGACCACCACCGAACCGCACCCGCCGCGCTGGCCCCGCTCCCGGCGATTGATCCGCATCGCTGGCTACCTCTGCCCCCGCTGGAACCCCTGCACACCACCGTGGTCGACCTCGGCGGCGACTGGACCCGACCCCACAGCCACACCGGGCACCCGCTCACCCACGGAGCATGGGCGTGGCTGCGCGCCGCCCGCACCGGTACCGCGCCCCGCCCGGTGCTGGTGGTCCGCGCGACCCGGCCCTCCCTCGCGGCCGCCGAAGCCGCGCTGGCCCGGCTGGATGGGCACATCGGGGCCGGGGAGCTCGTCGCCGCGGCCCGGTTGGTGGTGATGGCCTCCTGGAAGAAACAGGGCTGGCCGCGCGGGGTCACCGGAACCGCCGGCGCCCGGGTGGGGCGGCTGCTCGACGACGCGGTGTTCGTGCCGTATGACCGCGACCTCGATCTCGGCGGGATCACCGCCGATCCATGCCCGGAGCGGGTGCGGACGGTCGTGGCGCAAGTGCTTGACGACTGCGGCCTGCTCCGGCCGCCCATCACTCGAGATGCCGCTGACCCCGGCCTGGACACCGCACCGTTCCCACCAAAACAAGGATGATCATGTTCACTGAGCTGGCCTGGGTCGCGCACATCGCGACACATCACGCCATCACGCTGGCCGCCAACGTCGCCCCCGCGCAGAGTTTGCCGAATCCCGCCCCGGTCGCCCCACCGGGCGCGGAGAAGATCACCCAAGTTGTCGGCTACATCAAGTGGGGCGCCGGGCTGGCCCTGCTGGCGGGGTTCTTCGCCGGGGTCCTGGTGTTCGCTGGGGGCCGGTGGGTGGATCACCACCGCGCCGGCCGGGTCGGCTCCACGATGATCATCTCGTCGTTGTTCGGTGGCCTGCTCTACGGCATTGGCTACACGATGATCTCCAGCTTCGCCGGCGGCAAGTGACATGATCACCGACCCGGTCATCACCGACTCCGCCGCCGGAGCGCGGCGACGTGCCCGACGCGGCCTCACCGCCGCCGCGCTCGCGCTGATCATCCTTGTAGCGGGGGCCGCCTGGGCGGTGTTCACCGCGCATCACCGACCGGTAGGCACCCCCACTGCCAGCCCACATGTCACCGAGGCGCAGCCGGGTACCTCAACGACCGACCCGGCGGCCTGGGACCTGCCGGGGGAAGCGGCGTTGGCGGCACGGCCGATGCTGGCGCTGCCGGAGGTGGCATCCGCGCCGCAACCGCTGGCCGGGCGCCCGGCCATCGGCAGCATCCCCCTTTCGGCGGCGACCGGGGACATCGCTGGGGTCCCGGCCGGGTTCCCGAACAGCCCGGACGGTGCGGTGGCCGCGCTGGCCGCGTTGACCGCCCACGGGCTGCGCGGCGCGGACCCACAGTCCTACATCCACGACTACCAGGCGGTGGCCGCACCCGGTGCGCCACCGGCTGAGCAGGCTCGGCTGACCCGGCTGCTGCGGGACATCCGCTCCTCAGCTGGCATTCCGGCGACGGGGCCGGTGGCCGGGCTGAGCATGGGCTGGCAGCCGCTGCAGGCGCAGATCAAGGGTGTCCTGGACGGCGGCCGCTATGTGGTGGCGTGCGTGCTGGGCGAGTTCACCGCCGACTACCAGGGCCGACTGGTCGCTTACGGCGTCGGGGACTGCCAGGCACTGCGCTGGATGCCCACCGATCCCGCCACCGGCGCGGCGGGGCAGTGGCTGATCTCCCCCGGCCCGGCCGCGGCGACCGCGCCGGATGCCTGGCCCGGCAGCCAGGACTCCGTCGATGCCGGCTACCTGGAGATCCGATGACCACGCTGGCCAATCTGGGCGCACCGGGGATCGTGCCGGTGCCGTCGGTCGACGATCGGGTCGACAACCTGATCGGCGACTCGATCGGTTCGGTGCTGTCGTCGGCGCTGGACGAGGCGATGAAAGCGGTCTGGGAGGCCGCGACGTGGCTGCTGTCCACCGCGTTCTCCGTCGTCGACGATTTCTCCACCTTCACCGTCGATGCGCAGGCCGGCCCGGTCGGAGCGATCTGGCCGACCCTGCTGGCCGTCTCCTCAGCCATCGCACTCGGGTTGTTCTTCTGGCAACTGACCCTCGCCGCGTTACGCGGTGGTCGCGGCATGATGCGCGCCGCGACCGGCCCGGTCGCCTACGGCATCGCCCTGGCGATGACCGTCACCGGCATCGCCGCGGCTCTGGCCACCGCCGACGGGTTGACCGCGCTGATTCTGTCCAAGGGACTGAACGTCACCACCTTCTCCGGGGCGTTCACCCACACAACCGTGCTCGGACAGGTCGGCAACGAGGTCAAGGTCGTCGCGCTCGGCCTGGTCGGACTTCTCGGGGTCATCCCGGCCGCGATCGGCTGGGTTCTGGAGATCATCTGGCGGCAGGCCGCGATCCTCGTCCTGGTCTCCACGGTCCCGATCACCGCCGCCGGGCTGCTCGCGCACACCACCGCTTCGTGGTTCTGGCGGGGTCTGCGCTGGACCCTCGCCGCGATCGCGGTCAAACCTGTGTTGGCACTGATCGTGGTGATCGGGGTGTCGTCGCTGGCCAACGCCTCCGGCCCCGTCGGCCTGCTGGCCGGGGTTGCGGTGTTGTGGGTCTCGCTGACCTCACCGATCGCGCTGTTCCGGCTGCTGGCGTTCGTCGACCCCGCCACCAGCACCGGGGACGCGTTCCGCGATTCCTTCTCCCAGATCACCTCTCGCATCAGCGACCTGGCCGGTGCCGACGCGGGTAGCGGGTCCGGTGGCGGCGGTTCGGGCACGAGCTCCGCGGCGATGGGCGAGTTCGAGAGTGCGAATACCGCCCGGTTCGACGCTGCCGGCGTCGGTGCGGATGGCTCGGGCGCGTCCCCACCAGACCCGGACACTCAAGGCGGCTCCGAAGCGGTCAACGCCGCCGACCACTCCGGAACTGCCGGTGATTCCGCTACCGGCGATGGTTCGACCACCGGTACGAGCGGCAGCGCCAGCTCGACCGGCGGGACCAGCGACGGCGGTGCGGGCGCCGACCCGGGCGGTAGCCCGGACGGCTACAGCGCGAGCCCGGAGCACGCGGGCGGCGGTGCTGAGCCGCCGCAGGTGGAGGTCAGTCCCCCTGCTCAGACAGCTCCTGAACCACACAGCCACACGGCTGCTCCTGCCGGAGAGTCGGGTTCGGGTGGCGCGGCGGCGGGCGCCGCCGACGGGGCGATCGAGGCTGGGGTGATCTTGTGACCACCCCAGCGGTGGCCAACCCGGTAGTGCCTCGGATCTACCGGGGGCTCAACCGGCGGGAGCGGGCCGGCTGGATCGCCGGTCTGACCGTGGGCCAGGCCGGCGCGTGTCTGATGTTGGCGGCGCCGGTGCTGATGTCGATCTCGGCCGGACGGTGGCGCACCGGGCTGGGCGCGGCGGCGGCCGGCGGGTTGGTGGCGGCCGTGCTCGTGGTGCCGGTTCGGGGTCGCCCGGCCGTGCGCTGGTTGACGCATCTGATCTTGCACAGGGTGGGGGTAGCCATGGGGTGGTCGACGTGGCGGTCTCGGGCCGCGGCGGGGAATCCAGGTCCGGATCACCTGCCGGATCTGCCCGGCTCGCTAGCCCGGGTCCAGTTCCCGGACGGGCCGGCGTTCCGCACCCAGGGCCGGATCTGTCTGATCCATGACACCGGGGAGGGTCGCTGGGGCGCGACCGCCCGACTGACCCATACCGGGGTCGGGATGCTGTCGCAGGCCGAGTGTGACCGGCTGGCCGCCCGCTTGGGCAACCTGCTGCTCTCGGTCGGGCACCGAGATGTGGTCGACCGGGTGTCGTTGCTGGTCCGGACCGTGCCCGATGACGGCACCGAGCACCAGGTGTGGCGGGCCGCGCACCTCGCGGCCGCGCCGCCGGCGCTGGCTGTGCAGGCGTGCGCGGAGCTCGACGCGGCGATCGGGTCGGTCGCGGTCCGCCACGAGCTGTTCCTGTCCGTCTCGGGCACCGAGACCGCGTTGCGCCGCCCTGCGGCGGCCGCCGGTGGCGGCGTGACCGGTCGCGCCCACGCGCTCTACCGGGTGCTGGACGGCATCGAGGACGCGGTGAAGGCGCTGAACGTGCGCACCGTGTCGTGGCTGTCCGGTCCGCAGCTCGCCGCCGCGATCCGGACCGGGTTCAACCCCGGGCACGCCGCGGCACTCGAGCACGCCGCGCTGACCGGCACGGCGGGTGGGGGCTGGCCGATGTCGCTGGCCGGGCCGGTGCACGCCCCCTCCCCGCCCGCGCGGAGCTACATCCACGACGGCTACACATCGGTCTCCTACTCGGTGTTAATGCCCGAGGCCGGGACGGTGTTCGGGTCGCTTGCGCCGCTGCTGGCGGTCAAGACCGCCGGGGAACGCCGCTGCGTGGCGATCCACTACGAGGTGCTGGGCGCCGCGGGCTCGTCGCGGGCGGTACGGGCGAACCGGTTCCGCTCCACCGTGGTCACCGACTACAAGGCCGGCAAGGGATTCTCCACCTCCGCCGCCGACCAGCGCGAGGCCGGCGGGGCCCGGGCCCAGGAGCACGCGGTCGCGGCCGGGCACGCCATGGTCCGCTACGCCGCGGTCGCCGCGGTGACCGTGCCGTCGAACTGGAACGTCGAAGACCACGCCGTCCGCCTGGAGAACGACGCCGCCGGCCGGTTCCGGCTGCTGCGCCTGGAACTGGCCCAGGACTCCGCGTTCGTGGCCGCCTGCCTGCCGCTCGGTATCGGGCTGCCGCGTACCTCAGGGAGCTTGCGATGACCGTCGATCTCACCCACCTCACCGCCGCCATGTTCATCGGGCTGGCCGGCCCCCAGCCCGTTCCGATGGGCATCAACACCTCGGTAAGCCCGGCCGTCGGCGGCTGGGTCTGCTCGGGGCATGCGCAGCCGCCGGTGCAGCAGAGCGGCATCCTGCGCGCGAACGCGTTCCAATCCTGCACCGGTGACCCCGGTTGGCGTCAGCAGCGGCTGGTGGTCGAGATCCAACGCCGCCGCGCCGGGTTCATCTGGCAGACGGTGGCCAGCGAGGACTCCGGCCTGCGCAACGACGCCTTCGTCGAGCGCACCGTGTTCTACAAGTGCCTGGGCACCGGTCACTACGTGTACCGGACCGTGGCCATCGGCTCGGTCACGAACGGCACCTACACCGCCACGCCGGTGCCCTCCCGCTCGACGGTGGACGTGACCTGCTGATGACCACCAGTCAGGAAGTCCACGAAGTGCGCCCGACCGGAGGCGTAGCATCGACCGTGCCGTCGCCTCGGCACCCTGGCGAAGGGGGAGCTACCCGAGATGATCCGCATTGGTGCCTGGAGCATCTACGGCCCGGTCAGCGCCATCCGCGCGCTACGGGAGCCCCGCTTCCAGGCCGGGCAGACCCGACACTACGAAGCCGGGCCTGGCGTGGGCTCGTGGACCCTCAACTCCGAGGACCTCACCCACAGCCGTGGTGTGTCCGGACGGATCAGACGCTGGTTCGCCATGCTGATCCAGCCCGCACCCCGGCTGCGGTCAGTGACACCGCCACCCACGGACCCGAACACCGACTCCGGCGCGGCGCGCGGCCCGAAGGGCTAACCCGCCACACCCACCCCGCGCGGCAGCGAAGGACCACTTCAGCTGTCGGTGAGCGCGAGGTCCGGTCGTGACCCGCCGCGACCGCGCGCTGGGTCGGGGCCGGGATGCCGCGCAGCTGCTCGACGCCTTCGGCGGCCTGCCCACCTCCGCGCACAACGGAACCCCCGCCGGCGTGGGCGGGCGGGAACGGGTCAACCGGGCGGCCGCCCCGAAACGCGGCCCGGCCAAGACCGGACGCGGCTGGTCACCGGTCGCGGCGCCGCTGACGGTGTATCAGGCCGCGACCAACGAAATCGGTGGGCTCTTCCCGCTGCTGGCCGCGGACACCCTCCCAGCGGTCGGGGCCCGGATGGGCTACGACGTGCACTCCGGAGGCGCGTTCCACTGCCATCCAGTGGAGTGGGTGCTGCGCGGGATCGCGACCAACCCGAACATGGTCATCTTCGGCGAACCCGGCCGCGGCAAGAGCAGCACCGTGGTGGCGTTCCTGCTGCGGATGATGCTGTTCGGGGTCAAAACGTTGGTCTCCGGTGATGTGAAGGGCGAGTACACCCCGCTGCTCAACGCGCTGGGGGTCACCCCGATCGCGCTGGGGCAGGGCAGCAGCGCCCGATTGAACGCCCTCGATCTGGGGCCGATCTCGGCGCGCTGGCCGTCCTGGCAGGTCCGGCGGCAACGCGAGGAGCTAGCCGGCGTGCTCGGGCGCTGGACCAAGCTGCTGGTGGCGTTGGCCGAGGCCCAGGGTTACACACCCTCGGTCACCGACGAAGCCGTGCTGGCGGCGGTGCTACGGCGGCTGGTCGGCGCCGAGGACGGCTACACCAGCCTGCGCCCGGTCACCATCCCCCAGGTCGCCCACGACCTCGCCAACCCCGACGAGCAGCTGCTGGCCCTGGCCCGGTTCGCCTCCCGTCGGGAGTTCCTGGACGCGATGCGCTCGATCACCGACGCGCTCACCAACCTCGTCTCCGGGCCACTGGCCGGGCTGTTCGACGAGGAAACCAACTTCGACCTCGACTGGGACGCCCCCGTCCAGTCGATGGACCTCTCCCGGCTGCGTTCCCGGGGCGATCAGGCGATCGGTGTGGCGCTGACCTGCCTCGGGTCCTGGTCCTCGCTGATCACCGACCTGCAGGACGACGGGGAGATCCGGATCGTGGTCCGCGACGAGGTCTGGCGTCAGATGCGCCTGGGCCTGCGCGCGGTCCAAGCCGTCGACTCCGACCTGCGGCTGTCCCGGGCGGAGAAGAAGATCCAGATCCTGGTCATGCACAAACCGTCGGACCCGCTCTCGGTCGGCGCTGCCGGGTCGCAGGAAGTCGCGATCGCAAAAGACCTCCTGGCGTTGTGCTCGACCCGGATCCTGTGCGGGCAGTCCACCCGGGTCGCCGACGAGCTCGCCGAGGACTTCGCCCTGTCGGAGAAGGAGCAGGACGTGGTCGCCGGGTGGGCGATGGAACGCCCCGGCCGGGCGCTCTGGAAGATCGAGAACCGTCCCGGATCGAAGGTCCAGGTCTGCCTCTCCCCCACCGAGATGTCCATCTTCGACACAAACTCGGGCCTTCGCGCACGCACCGACGCACCGCCCGCGGCCTCGCTGTCCGCGCGCACAGTGTCCGCGGGCTACCCGGGCGCGCGGTAAGGCTGGGTGCGGCCGATGTCTACCCCGCCTTCTCCTTCCCGGCTCGTGCCGATGCTGGCGGCGGCCGGTGTGGCGATGCTAGCGCTGACGGTCGGGTTCCTGCTGATCGTCACCACCGTCCTGATCGGTGGGGTGGTCGGCGGTGGCGGCTGCGCCGGGGACGGCGGCCCCGGCGGCGGTGCGCGCCAGATCGGGCCCCGCAGCTGGTCGGGGGAACAGACCGCGAACGCGCAGCTGATCACCTCCGTGGTCGCCGGGCGCGGGCTGCCCCGCCGGGCGGCGGTGATCGCGGTGACGACCGCGATCGTGGAATCGCAGCTGCGTAACCTCGGCCACGGCGACCGGGACTCCCTCGGGCTGTTCCAGCAACGTCCCTCACAGGGCTGGGGCCCACCCGAGCGGGTGCTGAACCCGACGCTGGCCACCGGGGCGTTCCTCGACCGGCTCGTGGCCATCCCCGGCTGGGCCACGATGGCCCCGGGGATGGCCGAGCAGCTGGTGCAGCGCTCGGCGTTCCCCGACGCCTACGGCCCCCAAGAACCCGCCGCCGCCGACCTTGTCGGAGCGTTCTGGACCGGCCCGGACAACCCCCTGCCGCTGGCGCCGGCGGCGCCGGGCACCGCTCAGCTGGCGTCGTTCGCGCTGCCCGGCTGCGGTGACCAGGGTGGCTCCGATGTGCCGCTGGGGCCGGCGGATCTCAACGTTAAGGCGATGCCACCGGGCTACCAGCTCCCCGCCGATCCGGCCGCCCGGGCGGCGGTCGCGTTCGCGATCGCGCAGCTGGGCAAACCGTATGTGTGGGGCGCCACCGGCCCGAACGCCTACGACTGCTCCGGGCTGATGCAGGCCGCCTGGGCGAACGCCCGGGTCGGGATCTCCCGCTCCACCGCCACCCAGGTCCACGATGGCACCCCAGTCGCCGTGCTGGGCCAGCTCGCTGCCGGGGATCTGCTGTTCATCCCCGGCGCCAGCGGCACCCCCGCACGGCCCGGGCACGTCGGTATCTACGCCGGTGACGGGCTGGTCATCGACGCCTACGACAGCAGCCGGGGCGTGATCGTCGAACGCCTCGCGGCATGGGCACCCAAGATCGTCTCGGTCCGTCGCGTCTCCCCCACCCCGAACCCCTCGCCACCCGCTCCGATGGTGCTCGCTGAAGGGAGCCACACCCCGTGACCACGCCGCTGGCCGGGTTGCTCACCGGCATCATCATCATCCTGCCCGGGCCGCCCGGAGACCCGGGCCAGCCGGCCACGCCCGAGTTCGGGCCACCGGTGGTCGCGGCGGCGGCGCCGGAGGGCTCGCGGGTGGTCGTGTTGCCCGGGGTCGGGCCTACGCTGACCGCGCAGCCGCTACCCAGCGCCGGCCGACAGGCCGGGGTCACGCTGGGTGGGGCGCGCACGGACCTGTCGCGCTGGAAACTCACCCTTCCGACCGGGTCGCAAGGCAAGCCCCGCGAGATCGCCCGACCGAATGCCGCCGCGTCGCCTGACAGGAACTGGTTCAGCGCCAGCCCGGATGACGGGATCGTGTTCCGGGCCCCGGTCAACGGCGTCACCACCAAGGGATCGAAGAACCCGCGCTCGGAGCTGCGCGAGATGACCGGCGACGGCTCCACGCCCGCCTCGTGGTCATCCACCTCGGGCACCCACGCGATGCGGGTGGTGGAGGCCTTCACCCACCTTCCTACCGGCAAGCCCGCGCTTGTCGGCGCGCAGATCCACGACGCCGCCGACGACATCACCGTCTTCCGCCTGGAGGGCTCCAACCTCTACGTCACCGACGGGAACAACCCGCACTACAAGCTCGTGACCAGCAGCTACCAGCTGGGCACCCCGTTCGAGGCCACCTATGTGGTCTCCGGCGGGCAGGTGCGGGCGTACGTCAACGGGCAACTCGTCGCCACGCTCGCCAAGAACTTCACCGGGGCGTACTTCAAAGCCGGCGCCTACACCCAGGCCAACTGCTCCAACTCCAGCCCATGCTCGCCGGCCAACTACGGCGAAACCGTCATCTACGACCTGCAGGTCACCCACACCCGGTGACCGGGACACCCACAGAGAGGAACCCTGGCATGAACGCCACCATCCTGGCGCTGCTCGCGGTGCTACCCGCCGCGACCACCGGCCCCCTGTCCGAGCCCACACTGCCCGTGGGTCCGAGCACCAATCTCCGTCCCGTCGTCAGCGCAGCCGGCTGTGTCGCCCCATCCGGGATGGCGTCGCTGATCGACCAGGACCCCACCGACGAGCAGCTGCCCTGGCGGCGCGGCGGCTCGGACAAGGTGACCATCTACTTCGACGCCTCCAAGGTGACACGGGCGTGGCGGGCGGACCTGGAGTACGGGTCGCGGCTGTGGAACAAGAGCCCCTGCCTGGACGCCCGCGTCGTCGATGCCTGCCCAGCTGAGGCGAACTGCGTGAGCGCCGCCGTCGTGAAGACCGGCGAGGACGGCAACTTCGATGCCATCGAGCGCGACGGCCACACCGTAGGCGGCCACATCGACTTCCTCGACACCCTCTCCCCGGCGGAGAAGAAGAACGTCGCCGTGCACGAGATGGGCCACGCGATCGGGCTCAAGCACCGCAAAACCAGCCACGTCCTCATGAACGGCGACACCTACTCCGACGTGTTCACCCCCGACTCGACCGACTACCAGAACCTGCTCTTCGACTACGGCCGACAAGAGCCCACCGGCGGCCACACCAACAGCGACACCGACAACGATGACGACACCGCCGACGACCTCCGCTGCGGGACCCGCGATGCGCGGAGAGCGTCATGACCTCCCCCAGCGCGCACCTCACCTCGAGTGGCCGACCGTCGCACCTGGCGGGGGCGCCGTTGAATCGTCGTGCGCTGATCCGGACGGTGACCGCCGCCGGTGCGCTGGTGGCCTGGCCGGCGCTGCTGGGCTGCGCAATACCATCCCGGCCCTCCCCCACCCTGACAAGTCCGGTCTCACCGACCCGGACCCAACCCACAACCCCGCTCGTGATGATCATCCGGCATGCCGAGAAGCCCCCGAAGTCCTCCCGCTCGGGCGGAATCGATCTGCGGGGCCGCGCGGACAGCCACTCGCTGACCGCGCGGGGGTGGACTCGAGCCGCTTACCTACCCGACCTGTTCATCCCCTCCTCCACCAGCCCGGAGACCAGCTGGGGTGACGGCGAGGCTGCGTCGGCGCGCCTGCCCATGCCGCGCACCATCTACGCCTCGGGCCCGGGGACCGGCAACGGGGACGGCACTGGGGAAGGCACCCGCTGCCGGGAGACGGTTGGGCCGCTGGCGGCCGCGCTGGGCCTGCGGGTGAACAGCTCCTTCTCCCGTGGGCAGGAAGCCGAGCTCGCCCGACAGGCCGCGACCGCGCCAGGGCCTGCGCTGATCTGCTGGCAACACGGACAGATCCCGGCCCTCGCCGCGGCGTTCACGCCCGCCGCGCCGGCACCTCCGGGCGTGTGGCCCGACGAGCGCTTCGACATGGTCTGGGTCTTCGCCGCCACCGACAGCGGCAGCTGGCGGTTCGCCCAGGTTCCGCAGCGGCTGATGCCCGAAGACGTTCACCCCGGATTCTCCTCCAGTCGCCCGGACTAGCACCCCCTCCCTGCGCCGACCAGACCTGCCGCTATCGAAGGAGACCTTGATGATCCGCAGCTCGACCCTGTCACACCACCCGCTGCCACTCGCCGTCTGTGGCGCGCTCCTACTCGCAGGCATGTGGGCCGCCGCACCCGCCTATGCCCTCGATTTCCCGGCGCCGCCCCCGTCATTCGGTGGTCCCGGCGGTTGCACGACCGTCACCCCGGGTGGCGACATGCTGTGTTTGTGGGTCGACGACGCCCCAGCCCGTCCACCGCTGTTCGTCACCAGGGTTCGTGCTGTCTTCACACCGTCGCACCCGGCCACGCTGCCCGCCTGCGACACCCACTACGAGCTGACCTACTACCGCGACGGCCTCGCACACACCGACCGCGCCGACCAGTTCGGCTGCCAGCCCTCGGCCGACACCCCTGCCGGCGCGGACTTCGCCCTCAACACCCGGCTCGACCTCGACAAGCCGATCTGCACCCGGACCAGAGGCCCCCTGACCGCGGGCCTCTGGACCCAACGCACCTGCGTGACCATCCACCAGGACTCCTCCGACGTGGGAAACACCTGATGGCCGGCGAACTGACTGCTCGCGTGGCTCTGGAACTCCGTCGGTGGGACGCCCACTACGCCACGGCGGGGGCGATCGCTACCGACGGCCCGGTCGGGATCAGCGTCATCGACCCAGGCGGCGACGGCACCGAGACCGAGACCGTCACCGAGACCGAGCACCTCGTCCGAGACGACACCTGCCACTGGCGCGCGGGCAACGGCAGCGGCGGCGCAACCCCCGACCTGTTCGGGGTACACGGCGTGGGCTGGTACAGCGCAGGCCGCTACGCCTACGGACGCGCCGCGCACCCCGGCCGGCACACCGTGACCTATAAGGGCCACCGCTTCGAGGTCACCCCCGAGCCCAACCGGTGGTGGGCAATCGCGCAGGCAGTCAACGACGAGGACAGCGATATCCCCCTCGCCACCTGGGGCTCGCCATGACCGCCCTCAAGGCCGTGACACCAGCCGCCGTGGCTCTGCTGACCCTCGCGGCGGCGACCGCCGGGTGCTCGACGTCCGCCGCCGCCCGACCGGCCGCTGTGGACCCGCCGCCGGAACCGGCCACGGCATGCATCTCGACCATGCAGACCGGTCCCGAAACTCCGATGACCTCTCCACCGACCGCGACAGCTTTCAGCGCCAACCCGGTCTCAATGCCCTCTTACATGCGCACCGGCAGCGACACCATCACCGGTCATCAGGCCATCTTGGACTTCCCGCTAGCCAGCCAGCCCGCCGATCCCACCCGGGTGGAGGTGTTGACTGAGTTCACCGTGCGCACTACCGATCCGGGCGGCTGGCGGCGCAGCCGGTCGTTCGAGGCCGTCGCGTTCTGGACCGCCGACGGGACGCAATACTCCGAGCAGGCCTGCCCGGATCAACGCCCGGGCGCTCTGGCCGCGATGCGCGCCGCCGGCCACGACCCGCTCCCCGAGCGGATCGAGCCCGGGCAGACCGCCACTGGCTGGGTGGCCTTCGACATCCCCCGCCGCGCCACCGCCATCAACCTCTGGATGCGCCACCTCGACCCCGACGGCGGATTCGCCGGAGCCGAAGCGGCCCTTCTGCACATCCCCAGCCGATGACAACCACCAGCACCACAACCAGCAGCGACATCAGGAGATCACCATGCCGGACAAGATCCCCTATCGGAACACGTCGTACCCGGCACGCCGTGACCGGATGCGCCGCGTTCCCGCCGCCGCGATCGCTCGCCGACATCGGAGTCTGGACGGGTCACATCGGCCGCACGGTTGCAGCGGTGCCGAAGCACCCCCCGCACACGCCAACGCCCCCGACGCTCCACACAGGCTCACACCGCCCAGCAGCGCGATGACCAACCACCTCGCACCCCACCTGGTGTCCCGCGATCGCGCCAAGGGGGGACCCCGGTGATCCACGACCCAGACCACTATCTATCCGGCCAACCGGGAGTGGCACCGCTGCACCAAAACCTGCCCGGACTGGACCCCGACGAGCCCCTGGCGGAGACAGCGTTGCATCGGTGGCTACAGCGCGACCCGCCCGAGCCGCCGAATCCACAGCCACCCACGGACCCGACCAATCCCGAGCTTGAGCAGATGCGGTCCCGACTGGCCCTGATCAAGGCGCGCGCGGAGCTGCTGCGCGATCCGGGCTGGCTCGACGAACTCACGCCCGCCGAGCAGGACGCCGACCGGCGCGCGGCCGCGCAGATCCGAGCCATGCGTCGCGAACAATCACTGGCTACCGCGATTGCCGGGCAGAAGCTCGGGGCCCGCAGCCGCCGGGTCGATACTCGACTTGCCCGCATCGAGCTCGCCGACCGGCTCTGGAGCCGTCGAGCTCTGGCCCGCCGCGCCCGGCTGCTCAACCCCGCCTCACGCTTGGCCGGCCTGCACCGTGCACACATCGCGGCCTCGAGTGTCCTCATCGGCGTCGCCGGCGCGGGGATCATGTGGACCTCCGTCGGGGTGCATGACGCCGTCGTCGGCCCCGATGGCACCGCGTTGGCCTACCTGGTCGAGCCGATCTTCTCGCTGCCGCTGCTGGTCATCATGGCTATCGCAGCGCACGCCGCGCAGTGGAACGAGAGCTTCCCACCCCCCAACCAGCGCGGGCGGGTTTACGCGCTCGAGGTGTTCCTGCTGACCGCCACCATCGCGATGAACACCGTCAGCGTGCTGCCCGGTGCCGGGACCTGGCACAACGTGGCCACCCTTCTCGCGCACCTGGTTCCACCCATGCTGATCGTCGTCGCGGTGGTGCTGCAACCCCTGGTCTCCGGGTTCCTCGCCGGGATCCTCACCACTACGGCAACCACGACCTTCGATGACCCCGGCGCCGAGTCGACACCGCTGCGATTGAGCGTCGAGACGACGCAGACGTTGCGGCTGGTCTCCCGGGTCGGCGCCGCAATGGGACGCGGCGAGCTCCCCGAGTGGGCGGCCACCGGCCTGCCCAGCATCAGCTCCATCCAGCGCTATCTGCGCTGCGAAAAGCGTCGCGCTCAACTCGTCTGGGACGCCCTGCGCCTGCTGCACACCGATCAACCCGTCCCCGGCTCGCCGTCGGCAGCCGCCGCAACCTATTCCACATCCGCGTACGAGAGGTATCCACGATGAACACCGCGAACAGCAGCTCGACCAGCTCTGTCATCAGTCCAGCGGGAGACCGCGACCTACTCCTGGCCGCGGTGGTCACCGCACTCGCCGCCGCGTTGCTCGGGGCGGTGGCCTGTGTGATGTGCGCAGCCGCCCTCACCTGCTGGATCAGCGGCGCACCTACCGGCGTCCCGACACCCGGCACCTGGTTCGCCGTCGCCCTGCGGCTGCTCGCCGACCCCGCGCACCCCGGTGCCGCATTCGGGCTTCCCTGGGAACCGGTACTCACCGCCCGCCACGTGCTGTACTGGGCCGTCGCGGCGGCGACCCTTCTGGTCTACATCGTGGTGGGCGGTGCGCTGGTCATCGTGGGCTGGAGGCTCCACGGGCCGACACCGCCCGGACACGCCAGCAGAGCCGAGATTCGTTCCCAGCTCTCCCCCCGCGCCGCCCGGCGCACCGCGCGCTGGACCCGGCCCTCGCTCAGCATCGCCGAGCGCCGAGCAGCGCCTCTCACCGAGCTGGCCGCGCCGCTGCACCGCGGACCGACCGGGCGGATGTGGGTACCGTTCGAAAACCCCACCGGAACCATCGCCCCCACCCAGTCCGGCAAGACCCGACGCGACCTCGTCCACAAAGGACTCGACGCCCCAGCCGCGCTGCTGTGCTCCACCACCAAAGCCGACCTCATCGAAATGATCGGCCTGGCCCGAACCCGACGACCCAACGCCGGCCCGGTCCTGGTCTACGACGCCACCGGCACCGTGAGCTGGCCCGCGCAACTGCGCTGGTCACCCATCACCGGATGCACCGACCCCGCCACCTCATACCGACGCGCGAGAGCCATGGTCGAGGCCGCCGCGGTCACCGTCGAAGCCGGCGGGCCCGGAGGCGCCGGCAACGACCGCGTCTTCCGCGAACGCGCCACCATGGTCCTGTCCGCCTACCTGCTCGCCGCCGCCCTGAGCGGTCACCAGATGCGCTCGGTGCTGAAGTGGGCCACCGAGAAACCCCTTACCGACGAGGCCGCCAAACTGTTGGCGCCACACTTCCCCGTGCTGGCCAAGAACCTGCAGACCGAGACCAAAATGGTCGCCCGCACCGCCGACGCGGTCTGGATGAGCGTGCGCCGCGTCGTCGAACCGCTGACCAACCCCACCCTCCTCGCGCTCTGCACCCCCGCCCCCCACGAGGCCTTCGACGCGGCCACCTTCATCCGGCAGAACGGATCGCTGTTCCTCATTGCCGGCCAACACCAAGCCGCCCAAGTCGCCCCACTGCTCACCGCGCTGGCCGACTACTGGCTCACCACCGCACAAGACCTCGCCCTGACCTACCCCGCCCGCCGGCTCGACCCACCCGCCACCGCCGTGCTCGACGAACTGCCCAACGCCACCCCGCTGCCCGAGCTGCCCGACATCGTCTCCGACTCCGCCGGCCGCGGCGTGATCATCCACTGGGCCGCTCAGTCCCTCGCGCAACTCGAAGACACCTACGGCGCCACCCGCGCACGCCAACTGCTGGACAACACCACCACCCTGACGACCTTCGGCGCGCTCAAAGACTCCCGCGCGCTGGAATGGCTCTCCACCCTCACCGGCCATCACGACCGGCCACGCTGGCAACACCACACCGACGCCTTCCTCACCCCCGGCCGTACCTCCATCGGCAGCGAAAGCGTCCCCACCTACCGACCCGGCGACATTCGCTCCCTGCAACCAGGCGAGGTCCTCGTCATCCACCGCCACCTCAAACCGATCCGCGCCCGCACCATCGACGTCGCCGCCCGGCCCGACTGGCCACAACTGCACGCCGACACCACCACACTCCGCAGCGGAGAAGTCCCCGTCACACCCGACGGGAAGGCCATCCATGCAGTCGCCAACACGGATAATCGCACCAGTCGCGGAGGACGCCGGTGAAACAGCCCTACACACCGGGCGAGACCCTCGCCTGGCTCGACCCCGACCCAGACGGCATCCGCATCTACCGAGCCACCGTGCTCCACATCGAACCGGCCGAGCACGGCAGATGGGCGGTGACCACCGACCGCGGTGACGGCACCGTCGACCAGACCGGCAACAGCGGCCACATCCTCCCGATCGATGTCGACATCGCCGCCGACCTGTACCTGCGCGGCGAGGGTTACCTCATCCTCCCCACCCTCACCGACCCCCACCTCACCGTGGAACGAGACGGCTACGAACACGACGAAAGCCTCGACGCAGAATACGGTGACGACCTTGACCTCGACTAACCCCGCGGACGAGCTGCTCACCCTGGACGAGCTCTGCGCCATGCTCAAAATGACCCGAGGCGCCATATACAAACAACGCTCACGAGGCACCGGACCCACCGGATACCTCATCGGCAGAGAATTACGCTTCAAACACAACGACGTACAAGCCTGGCTCGAATCCAAGCGTGAGGCTAGCTGACGAGGGTGATCGTCGGTCTCATCTAATCAGGAGTGGAGCTGATCACTCGCCAAGGGATCCTTCGCGCAGAAATCACGGTCATTAGATCAGGTTTGGTAGCCTTCCAGACAGGCTGGAACCGCTCGCCACGCTGCGAATTGAGTCCGACGGGTCAGAACTCGACACACGGCCGTTCGCTGACTTCCCAGTCGCATCAGTAACCGGGACTGTTCGGAACTACCCAGTCGGCCGCGTCCACCATCGCGCCGTCCGCGGTCGCTGCTTCGATCATCGATTCCACCGCCTTAGCAGGCACGATGACCCGGCCTCGGATCTTCACAGCGGGGAATTCGCCGTCCGCGATTGCGCGGTACAACGTCATTGCGGATAATCCGAACATGGCTGCCGCCTCAGCCACACTGTAGAATCGCGGTTCTTGCGCTCGCTGCCCCGCCACTACTTTGATCCGTGCCACCGGCCACCTCCCCTTTCACATAAAGAATCAGAGGACCCGACAGTAGCCGAAATAGGCGGCGTGCTCTATCGCGACAAAATTCCACGGCACGTTCCAATGGGCACTGTCGTCAGACGGAGTCAGACATCGTCAACCAATGTCGACTAATGTCAAATGTGGAGGCCTCCTTTTTTCACCCTATAGGACGAGCACAGACATCGGCTGCGACAGCGACGCGCCGATCGTTCGACCAGCGTTCTGCCCAGCAACCGGCACCCCTGGAGGGCGGCCGGTTGCGGACAGGCTCGCCGCACAGATCCGGCTGCTTCCGACGGAGCCCAAGCTTCGCGTCGGGCGACGTCCCGTCACGCTTTGCGACCGGGAGCCGCCGGTCGCTGTCAACGAGCAAGCGGCGGAGTTCGGCGACGCCTGTTAGCTCGGTCGTGCCACGCGCTACGGCGATCCCGTGCTCGAGGTACGAAAGTCACTGTGAACTCCGCACGCTGTGTCGAGACGTCGCAAACTCCGAGGGGTGATCATGCGACGGAGGCGTTCCCAGTCGCGCCGGGCGACGCAGTTGCGGATTCTGATAATCCGACACGACTGGGGCGCCACGTCCAGAACAACCGGGCCCGAACTCCCTGCGATCTTCTCTGGCAGGCCTCTGGTGTCGGTCAGGGTCGGACACGGCACCAACAAGCCCGTCCTCGGGCTCACGATAGCGGCGATCGTCGCTGTGCAGCTCCCCCGCTGCCCCGAGGCAGTGGACACTGCCCACACGATCCCACCGCAAATTGGGCCGTCTGGGTGGCGGCCATCGCAACCGGTGGCTGAGCGGATCTGCGTCGGTATCGTTAGATCTTCGTTCGTGGTCGGGGGTCAAGCCTGTGGCGTTGGGAACATCGGCCGGGTTGTTCGACGACCCGGATGATCGGCCGCAGGCGGTGTTCAAACACGAGATCCTGCGCCGCTACCTGCGCCCGTTTACCGGAATGACCGGGAGCCACAACCCTGACGGCCGAGTAGTCATTCTCGACGGCTATGCCGGCGAAGGGCGTTATGAGTCGGGGGATCCGGCCTCGGCGGAACTGATCCTGCAAACCGCTCAAGCGTTCAGCCGCCGGCAAGTCGCGCCGTTTTTCGTGGAGAAGAAGAAGTCGAGCTACGAGAAGCTAGGGAAGCGCTGATTTTTCGGTGGGTCGGGGCGGTGTCTGGTGTGGGGACGGGGGCCGCGAAATGATGAGGTGTGGACAGCGATCAGCCCAGTTTTACCGATGTCGAGTACGGCAACCGTCGGCGGGTTTCCCGCCGGGAGCAGTTCTTGACCACGATGGATGCCACGATCCCGTGGGCGCTGTGGGTGGGGCTGATCGAGCCGCACTACTACCGCGATCGACCGGGGAAGAGGGGCCGCAAGGCCAAGCCAGTCGAGACGATGCTGCGGATGTACCTGCTGCAGGTGTGGTTCTCACTCTCGGATGAGGGTGTCGAGGAGGCGATCTATGACTCCTACGCGATGCGACGGTTCTTAGGCCTGGACTTCGTGGTCGAGCAGGTCCCGGACGCGACCACGCTGCTGGCGTTTCGTCACCTGCTGGAGAAGCACAAGCTCGGAGAGAAGTTGCTCGAGGCGCAGAACCAGATCTTCGACGAGCAGGGTTGGATTATGCGCGGGGGCTCGATCGTCGATGCCACGATCATCGCGGCACCGTCGTCGACGAAGAACGCCTCTGGCCAGCGTGACCCGCAGATGCATCAGACGAAGAAGGGTAACCAGTGGTACTTCGGGATGAAGGCCCACATCGGTGTCGATGCCGGTACCGGGTATGTGCATTCGGTGACCTGCACCGCGGCGAATGTTCATGACCTGGACGAGGCGGTGAACCTGGTGCGCGACGATGACGAGGTCGTCTACTGCGATGCCGGCTACCAGGGAGCCCAGAAGCGGCCCGACATCGCTGGCGACGAGCACCTGTCCACGGTGCAGTGGCGGGTCGCGGCCCGCAAGGCAGCGTTGAAGGCGATGCCTGCCCACGACCGTGTCATGGAGTCGCGTAAGGCGTCGGTGCGGGCCAAGGTCGAGCACCCGTTTCTGATCGTCAAGCGTGACTTCGGGTTCACCAAGACCCGCTACCGCGGGATCGGTAAGAACCTCAACCACCTGAACATGCTGTTCGCCTCAGCGAACTGGTTGATGCGGGCCCGTGCCGTCACCCTCACCGGGGTGGCGGCGGGCATCACCCTGCCCTGAAACGCCACCACGGCCCCGAACCAGGGCCCCAGGAGCGGCAAGGAACGCTCCCAGAGACCACTCCGGCAACCCTCGGGAGCAGATCGCTACCCGCCACACCCGGAATGGCCCAATGATCAGTGCATCCCTAGGTGCGGTCGTCGAGGAGTACCGAGCAAAAGGTGTGCCGGCGATAGCCCGCCACGGCGGGGTCCAGGACCACCTGCCCGACGTACTGCAGGTCGCCGACGGTATGCCGCTGCTGCTATTCCTCGATCCGTGCGGGGCGCTGATCCCGTTCGAGGTCCTCGCCGGGCTGCTCGCCGGCCCACGTCGGGCGCAGCGCCCCCCGACCGAGGTGTTATTGAACTTCAGCGCCGGCTTGACCCGCCGCTCCGCTGGAGCACTCTACGCTGGGCAGCGCGACCACGACGGGATCGTGGCGTTGAACGTCGCCTGCGGCGGCGATTGGTGGCAGGACGTGGCGATGGACGCCCGCCGGACGGCGACCAACTTTGAGGCCGCCGCCGAGGCCGTGGCCACCGAGTACGCCCGCCGCCTCGGCAAAGCCGCCGGTGCCCGGCACGTTGCGATCCCGGTTCGAAAGCGCCAGCACCAACAACCGATCTATCACCTGGTGTTCTGCACCCGCAGCCCCTACGGGCAGTGGGTGTTCGGCGCGAGCGTCGCCTCGGCACGCCAGGTGTGGCTGCGCCATCTCGGCGACGACGACAGCGACCAATCAGAGACCCTGTTCGGTGACCGCACCGAGTCCGCGATCGGGTGGGAGCAGGAGCGGGCCCAGGCCCAGGTAGAGCGGAACTTGCAGGAGCTGCTGACGGGCCACCGCCCATTCAGGCTCGTGGACTACGCCGCCGGCGTGTTGGCGGACGTCTACGGAGTGGCGACCGAGGAGACAGTCAAGAACGCCGTCCTGTCCCTGGAACGCCGCCGACATCTGCGGGTGCTCAGCCTGGATCAACCGTCGATTTGATTGCGATAGCGCGTCGTGAGGCACGAATGCCCTTCTGACCTGGGACAATGGACTTGCTGAGGGTCCGGTGTCACCACGAAGAAGGGCATCCGCTGGATGCGATTGTCTCACGCTCGCCGCGCGATCTCGGTGCGGTTCGATGATCCGAATCTTGTGTCGTGTGTCGGACTGGCCCCGGTCCTGGCCGTGGCCACGCGGTGCGGTCTGGCGAGGTTGTTGACCGACGGGTTGTGCATCGCCGCCCGTGGCGGGGCGAACGCCGCCGCGAAGATCCTCGCGCTGGTCGCTGGCATGATCGCCGGCGCCGACTGCATCGATGACATGGACCTGCTGCGCCACGGCGGAATGGGCCGGTTGTTCACCGACGTGCGCGCACCCTCGACGTTGGGCACCTTCCTGCGGACGTTCACCTTCGGTCACGTCCGTCAACTCGATGCGGTCGCCGCCGAACTGCTGGCCCGCCTGGCCGCCGCGACCCCGATCCTCGCCGGCATATCCACAGTGGCGTTCCTCGATATCGACGACACCGTGCGCCAGACCTACGGCTACGCCAAGCAAGGCACCGGGCGCGGCTACAGCGGTGTGAAAGGACTCAACGCGCTGATCGCCACGGTGTCCACACCGCTGTCCGCACCCGTGATCGCCGCAACCCGCCTACGCAAGGGCGCCACGAACTCCGTACGCGGCGCCGCGAAACTCCTCGCCGACGCCCTCGCCACCGCTGCCCGCGCCGGGGCCACCGGCCTGGTGATCGTGCGCGCGGACTCGGCGTTCTACAGCTACTCGATCGTCGCCGCGGCCCGCCGCGCCGGGGCCCGGTTCTCGGTCACCGCGCGCCTGACTCCGACCGTGACCAGCGCGATCACCACCATCGGCGACGACGCGTGGACCCCGATCCGCTACCCCAACGCGATCTGGGACGACGATGAACAGCGTCTGGTCTCCGACGCCGAGGTCGCCGAAACCGAGTTCACCGCGTTCACCAGTCGCCGCCGCCGCGAGCGCGTCACCGCCCGGCTGATCGTGCGCCGGGTCCGCCGCTTGAACCCCAAGACCGTCCAGGCGGGGCAGTCGGAGATGTTCGCCGTCTACCGCTACCACGCCGTGTTCACCGACAGCCCCGAGCCGATGCTCGACGCCGAAGCGACCCACCGCGACCACGCCATCATCGAGCAGGTCAACGCCGACCTCAAAGACTCCGCGCTGGCACACCTGCCCTCCGGGTTGTTCACCGCGAACGCCGCCTGGCTGGTCTGCGCCGCGCTTGCCCACAACCTCACCCGCGCCAGCGGAGCGCTCGCCGGAACGTTCCACGCCCGCGCCCGAACCGGCACCATCCGCGCCCAACTGATCAACACCCCGGCCCGGATCGCCCGCTCCGCACACCGCCTCGTCCTACACCTGCCCCAGCGGTGGCCGTGGGAAGCCGGGCTCGACGAACTGTTCCGCCACGCCCTACACGACCCGCTTCCCGCAACAACCTGACCACCCGGCCCGAGGGCCACGACCGAAACCAGCAGTGGAGAAGCCGGACAGACCGGCCGATCAACCGCGCCCAGACCCACCAATGGACCCCTGAAGATCAACTATGCAACACCGAAATTGCACCGGTGGATCCAGGCTCAGTGGCAAGAGTGAACGGCTGCGGGGCTGGCAGATACAGGGGTCTGACCTGAGGACGCGTACGCAGCATCCGGCGCCCGATCCCACGCCGGCATCTGATCCCAGGTCTGCCCGTGTAGCCGGCGACCTCCCGCCTTCGGTGTCCGGCCACCCCACTGCTTGAAGAAGAACGGCACCTCAGCGTCGACACACCGGTCCCGCAGCTCAACCACCCACGTAGGATCGACCGGTCGAGATTGCGATCCGGATTCGCCTCCGGCGATGACCCACCCGATCCGGTCGAGGTCGAGCCCGCTCACCGGGCCGAGTAGGGGCTCGCAGGACAGGAACCGTACCGCCGCCGGCACCGAGCGCAGGTCATCAACCCGCCCGAGAGCGTCCGCGTTCTCAACCGACACGCCCATCCACACGTTCGGCGGCCAGTCCAGCTCGGCGGCCAGCCGCCGCAGCCGGGTCGACCGTTTCGTTAGCACCTGATAAGTGTGCTGCGGGGTCGCGGCCATCACCTCGAACACCCGCCGCACGAACTCGGCCGGGACCCGGGCGTGGAACAGATCAGACATGGAGTTGACAAACACCAGGCGAGGTGTCCGCCACCGCAACGGCGCGGCCAGGGTGTCCGGGTGGGCCGCGACCCCGAACCCCGGGCCGCTAGTGCGCGGGTCGCCATCGGTCTGGTACTTCGCCGAGCCCATGCCCTTGAGCCGGCGGGCCAGTGTCAGCGCGTAGCAGTGATCGCAACCAGCCGAGACCCGGTCACAGCCGGTCGTCGGGTTCCACGTGACCTCGGTCCACTCAATACGTGACCGACCACTCATCACCCACACCCTTCACCAGGTCCGACACTAGAACACCTCGACCGGCGACGCCGGTTCGTGCACGCCGACCCGCCGACGAGTTCCCACCGATTCGCAGTGAGACCAGCCTCAGACTGTGAAGCTGGTGGTCGGGCCGGCAGAACCCGGGTAGTTGGCCAGGCTGGGCGTCGGGGTGAAGACCATGACGGCGGGGGCGCGGTCCAGGAGGGCAACGCCGTGGCGGGTACCGTGCTTGACCCATCTTCTGGTAACCCGATTCCCTCCGCGGCACTGTTCGCCAAGATCGGGGACAGGGTCCGTGACCCGGTGGATCGCTCGCCGAGCTCAACGACATCTCGGTGGCGAGCGTCGGCAGAGGTGAGCGCGAGACCGATCTGGCCCAGCCCTACCCTGGACGGCCTCGCCACCGTGATCGTCGCGGTGGTTCTACCGGCCTCGGCGCTCTCTCCCGTCCCCCGCACCGGCATGCACGCCGTCGCGGTCGGCGGCCGACCGGAGAACACCGCACCGCCGGCCGAACTACCAGGTCCGGCCCGGCACCGGATCCGGGTGGCCGCGTTGCCCCACACCATTATGGACCTCGTCATGGTCATGATGTTGATCCGGTTGATCGGACAGGAGATCTACATGACGACATCCGTCTCGCATTCGCGCGACCGCCTGACCACATCGCGGCGCGCGGAACGGATCGGACGCCCACCGGGTGTCGCCGGCGGGGACACCGTCCGCACCATCCTCGAGGTCGCCGTGCCCAGAACTCGTTGACCATCGGCGAAACGGAGCCTCAAGCATGAAAAAGAGTCTCGATTGTCGAACTCGACGATGGCGAGATCGCCCAGCTGGGGCCGACCCGCATGCGGATCCTCGAAGACGGGTCCACCACCGAGCACCGCCTCGGCATGGCCGAGATCACCGTCGGGCCGCACACCGACGGCCCCCACCGCATCACCGCCACGCCCAGCGCGACGAAGGTATCGCTGGGAGTTCGGATCATGGGTGGGAGTCGAGACGGCGTGTCCGCAGCACGCGCAGGAGCCGGCGCCACCCACGGTCGGGAGCTGTTGTCGCCGCGTCGGTGTCGTGGGTGGGAAGGTGGGTCGGCGCGCCGCTGTCGAGACGCTTGCGTCGGAGGTCGGCGGCTCGGGTCCTGGCGATCTCCTCGTCCCTGCAGGTCTTGGCCCATTGAATTCGGTTGTGTCGGATGACGTAGTGCGATCGGCACGGCAGGCTCCAATTGCCGACCGACGGGCTGACCGAGATCGTGAGCCCGTCCCAACAGACCTTCCAATCGTTGGGCGAGATCCCGAGGACGACTTCCTGGCCGCAGCCGCAGGCGCATAGGTGCAGGGTCGTTGCGTATTCGACCGACACGTAGAACACGCCGGCCTCGGGTTGCTCGGGGATCGCCGTGACCAGCCGAGGCTTTAGCGGCTCTTCGCAGCGAACCTGGGTGCTGCAGGGCTCGGGTGTGACACGCCGAGGCTTGATGTGAGCTGAGGTTGGGACCTGGGCCTTCACGATTCGTGATCACGACC
>Ga0310811_10001425_pt1 | contig 30101 bp, 33 predicted proteins | sample YCmetagenome_FD_207642 | JGI IMG/M metagenome (GOLD analysis project Ga0310811, IMG submission 207642) | Soil microbial communities from experimental microcosm in Duke University, North Carolina, United States - YC | ecosystem: Engineered > Artificial ecosystem > Soil microcosm > Unclassified ...
TGGGAAGGTGGAGATAGTAAGTCTCGGGCATCGTAATCCGGAGGGGCTGGACATCAGTCCTGCAACGGGTGAACTTTGGGAGTCCGAGTTTGGGCCGCATGGGGGCGATGAGATCAACCTTATCCGGCAGGGGAAGAACTATGGCTGGCCGGTGATCACTTATGGTCTGGAGTATTCCAATGACAAGGTGGGAGACGGGATCCAGCAGAAATCGGGAATGGAGCAGCCGGTGTATTACTGGGACCCGGTGGTTTCGCCGAGTGGGATTTGTTTTTATGGTGGTGTGGCTATTCCCGAGTGGAAAAACAATCTGTTTGTTGCGTGTCTTAGCGGTCAGCACGTGGACCGGCTGATCATAAGGAATGACCGGGTGGTGGGAGAGGAGCGGCTTCTCGCGGATAAGAAGCAGCGGTTCAGGGACGTGGCCTATGGCGATAATGTTCTTTATGCGATCACTGATGATGGGGATATTTACCGGATCTTGAAGCAGTAAGCTGGGATAGTTGTCTTGTCATATTTTCTACCAGCTGCGGCCGTCCGTGGAACTGGGCGGGTGTGTTCTGGAAGAGTGCTATCTTCCAGGTGCCTGCATCTCTAACGGCGATGAGTGACTGAATGGCGTTGACCGAGGGGTTGATGGTCTCTTGTTCCGGGGGGATCATTCCGACGATGGCTCTGAGCAGGGCGCAGTCGTCGCGGAGGAAGCGTACTTCCTCGACTTTCCAGACGTATGAAGCGGTTTTATGGTTGGTGAAGACTTTTGCGAGGTCGGCTTCGATCTCGTCGGGGCCGTTCATTTGGCTGCCGTCGAAGCCTATTGCGTTGCCGTTGGGGAGAAAGAGGGCGGCCATGCCGTGGGCGTCTGCGTGGTTCCAGCAGGTGAGGAGTGCGGCGTGGAGGGATTCTATTGCGGTGTGTTCCATAGGAGTGGTGGGCGAAAAAATTATGCCAGGGGTGGGGGTTGAGGATTTTTTGATTGATAATCAATAGCTTGTAATTGGATTAACAGCAGTGGATAAGTGCGTAACAAAAAATTAATAATAAAATAATACATTTATAAAGAAAAAAGCGTTATTAACCTAAAGCCTAACCAAATTGAAATCGAAATTACCTTACATTCTGATCGCAGAAGAAAGCGAAAATGATCGTAAAGCATTGGTTCAGGAGCTTGAAAGACATATTGTCTATGCAGCGATTGAACCCGTAGAAAACAAGAGAGAGCTGTTGAGTGTCCTGGGGGACTGCGGCTGGTCGGAATATCCGACAATGGTGATCCTTAACAATGCCAATGACGGGGTGTCTGCCCGGGTGGCGGTTGATCAGATATTGTCAAAGCCTTGTTTTTCAGAGATTAAGATAGTTGTGCTGGAGGCGCCGGGTAGTGAGTCTGTTGTGTATCCTGCGTGTGTGAGGGTTGTGCAAAGGCCTGTAGGTCAGTTTGAGCTGGAGCATGTGGTGGCGCAGATCGACAGGGTGCTGATCGAGGAATTGCAGTTCTGTTAATTGATTAAGACATTGATATTTTAGTTTGCCCCGCCTGACGGCGGGGTTTTGTCGTTTGGGTTGGACGTGGTATTTGGGCGCGGGTTGTTTTGGGGGGCGTGTGGTTTGGAAGGGTTTTGCCGTTGGCGGGGCCGCGTTGTTTGTGTGAAATATCGCGGCGGTTCGCGGTCGGTCGCAGGAGGTCAATTTGTAAAGGGTTACGCTGATGTGTCATTCGCCGGTCGCGCTGAAGAATGTGAAGGGGGTGGTGTCGCACGCGCGGGGCGGCCCGTGTGGAAGTGGGGTGTGAAGGTGGGACAGCAGTTAGGATTCCGCGGGGAATACCGAAATACAGTTTTTGATGCCCTTGACGCCAGTGAGGGGGCGGATGGCGTCGAAGGCGGCGCGACGGTGGGAGTTGGAGGAGACGGTTCCATGTAGGGTGACGATGCCGTCTTTTACCTGGATGCGAATGGGGAATTGGTGGAGGGCGGGGGTGTTTTCGATGGCGGTCCTGATTGCCGTGTCAGACATGGTTGAGTTTTGATTCTCATGTTGCAAATGCCGTGCCTCCGATGGGAAGACGGGTTGTGGCTGGCCGGTGGAAAATGTGTTATTTTGTAGTTGCCAAACTATTTTCAATGAATATCACTCTTGCGCAGGCCGAAGCGGTAATAGCCGCCGCCAAGGAAAAAGCCAAACAGCTGCAGACGCTGATGAATATTGCCGTAATATCGAGCATTCTAACGGAGGGTTGATCAGTTTCCCGGGCGGGGTGTTGATCAGGGATGGAAAGGGGGCGATCATTGGGGCGGTCGGTGTCTCGGGGAGTACGGTGGAGAATGATCATGCTGTGGCGCAGGCTGGGGCGGATGCGGTTAAATAGTGGGGGCGGGAACCGTGGAGGGCCGGGACCTGTGGGTGGCCGGTTTAGATAGGGAAGGCTGTTTCGCTTTTGACGTCGGAAAGGACGAAGAAGCTTTGGACGGTGGATATGTTGGGGAGGGTCGCGAGTTTGTTCCGGTAGAAGTCGCGGTAGGCTTCCATGTCGATGGTGGCGATGCGCAGGATAAAATCAACGGTGCCGGTCATCTGGAAACATTCCATTACCTCGGGGAAGCGGGTGACCGTCTTTTCGAAGTGGTCGAGGGTTTCTTTGGTGTGGTCGGTCAGCAGGACGTGGCTGAATGCGATGAGTCCTCTTTCGAGTTTTCTTCCGTCGAGGATAGCCACCACTTTTTTGATATAGCCTTGTTCTTTCAGACGTCTGATCCGCTCATGGATTGTTGCCACAGACTTGTGCAGTTTGAATGCTATTTCTTTGTTGGTCAGGGAAGCATCCTGTTGCAGCAGGCGTAGAATCTGGAGATCTGTGGGGTCAAGTCCATGCATGGAGACAAAGGTATGGGAATTGAATCAAAGGGGCGCGGGAGAAAGGGGAGGCGGCGCAGCTGGCGGGGTGTTGGAGAAAGGAGAGGGTTGAAGCAGGTGCCGGAGCCCGGGAGAAGGAGAGGGTCGGAGCAAGCGCCGGGTGTTGGGGAAAGGGGGTGTGTCGGAGCAGACGGCGGGGTGTTGGAGAAAGGGGAGTGCCGGAGCAGGTGCCGGAGCAGCCCGGAAAAAATATGGATATGCGGCGGTGCTGGCATGGTCCGCCGGAAAATATCACTGTTTAATGTCAAAAAGCCGGAAAATTTCCGGAAAAAATGCGATGTCTGGATCGAATCAACGGGTAAGGGTAGTTTTGGGGTCTATACCACCGATGCATATGAAACATCCCATCTATCTGGACAATGCGGCGACGACCGCGCTCAGCCCCGAGGCTCTCGGGGCCATGATGCCCTATCTGACCGAGTCTTTTGGCAATCCTTCCTCCATTTATTCCATTGGCCGGTCGACGCGGGTAGCGATCGAAATGGCCAGGAAGACGGTAGCCCGGATTCTTGGGGTGAAGCCGATGAGCCTGTTCTTTACGAGCGGCGGTACGGAAAGCAATAACACGGCGATCCTTTCGGCGATCAGGGATCTGGGGTGTACCAGTATTATTACATCTTCAATAGAACATCACGCCGTGCTTCATACGGCGGATCACTATAGCCGGCAGCACTCGCTGCCTCTGGACCTCGTTGCGCTGGACGAAGAAGGGGTTGTGGACTACGGAGACCTGGAGCTGAAATTAAGGCGGCATCAGGAAAACGGCCAAAAGCCGCTGGTGTCCCTCATGTATGCCAACAACGAGATCGGGTCGCTGCTGGACATGCAGCGCGTCGGTCTGCTGTGCCGGCAGTATGGGGCGATCTTCCATTCCGACTGCGTGCAGGCGGTCGCGCACTATCCGATAAATCTGTCGGAGAGTTTTGTCCATTTTATTTCCGCGTCCGGCCATAAATTTCATGGGCCCAAGGGCGTGGGCATCCTGTATGTGAATCCCTCGCTCGAAATAGCGCCATTGATCCATGGCGGCAGCCAGGAAAGGAATATGCGGGCCGGTACTGAAAATGTGTACGGCATCGTAGGGTTTGCCAAAGCGCTGGAACTGGCTATGGAGGCTTATGAAATGGACCGCGAGTATATCGGAGGCCTGCGGGGTCTTATGCGGGAGCTGTTGCAGAAGAATTTGCCCGGGGTACGGTTCAACGGTCCCGAGCAGGGGTTGTACACGGTGCTGAGCGTTTGTTTTCCCAGCACGTCACGGTCGGAATCCCTGTTGATGGAGCTGGACCAGGCGGGTATCTGTGTTTCGGGCGGCAGCGCCTGCAGCAGCGGAGAGGCGGGTGGCTCGCATGTGATAAGGGCCCTGGCTGACAGAGAGGGTTGTACGACGGTTCGTTTTTCCTTCAGTAAATACAATACGGCCGAAGAGATCGAATACACGGTCAATTTCCTGCAGTCGGTACTCTCCCCGGAAAAGGCTGGGGTCGGAGTATAGTTGCAGCTCTTCGGTTATATCGCCTGTCTGCTGATCGGTGTTTCTCTTGGAAGCATCGGTGCGGGAGGAGGCATCCTGACGGTGCCGGTGATGGTATATTTGTTCCATGTGCCGGTGGTGCTGGCGACCTCTTATTCGCTGTTTATCGTTGGACTGACGAGCCTGATGGGTGCGGCCTCCAACTACCGGCAGTCCAATACCAATATTAAAGTGGCGGGTCTTTTCTGCCTTGTTTCGGCCGGGATCGTGCTGGTCATCCGGTCGTGGCTACTACCTCTGATACCCAGCCGATTGTTTTTTGTGGGTGGCGTTGCGGTCACATGGTCGCTGGCCAGTATGCTGTTGTTCGCCGTACTGCTGTTTGTATCGGCCTCGGTTATGATCCGCGGGCGGGAGGAAGTGGTGGCCGGCGAAGGGAACCGGAATATTTTTCACCTGGTCGGGAGCGGAGTAGTAGTGGGCGGGGTGACGGGGCTGTTGGGGGCCGGAGGTGGATTTATACTGATACCTTCGCTGGTGCTGCTGCTGAAATTCCCGGTGAAGGAGGCGATCGGGACCTCGTTGCTGATCATCGCGGTCAATTCGCTGCTGGGGTTTGGAATGGACCTGAGGCATATGCGGGTAGACTGGCATTTTTTGCTTTGGGTGACGCTGGTAGCCCTGGTGGGGATCTTTTTGGGGATATCCTTTGCATCCCGGGTCGGGGGTGACCGGTTAAAAATCGTTTTTGGGTGGTTTATGGTTGGGATAGGGGTGATCGTCCTGGTGAAGGAGCTGGTCGGATTTTTCTCTATATTTGGAGCGTGAATGTAGCCTTAAATATCTTCTGCGCATACCTCGCATTTCTTCGGAGCGCGTGCGCCAATGTGCCCTAGCGGTTGGTGTCCGCGCCAACTTGCCGCGGCGGCATGTGCGGCCCCGGGTTGGCGCTTTCCGGCATTTTTTCCAATTTATTTATTTTAAAAAATTTCCCAGTCATGCAAAAAGTTGCGGTGATTGGCCTGGGCAAAGTGGGCTCGTTGGTAGCTACTCTGCTCGGCCGGCAATTTTCCGTTACCGGCGTGGACGTTCATGCGGCCGGTGGTTTTTCTTTTCCTGTGGTGAAGGGTAGTGTGCAGGACAGACAATTTTTGGATACGGTGCTTGCGGGCCAGGATGCGGTGGTGTCCTGTCTGCCTTATCATGCTAATTTGCCCGTGGCGGAAGCCGCGCACCGGGCGGGGATCCATTATTTCGATCTGACGGAAGACGTGCCGACGACGGCGGCGATCCGGAAGATGGCGGAGACTTCGAAGGGGGTGATGGCGCCGCAGTGCGGTCTGGCGCCAGGGTTTATAGGCATTGTCGGCGCCGATCTGTGCCGTAGATTTACGCGGTTACGGGATGTGGAACTGCGTGTGGGGGCTCTACCGAGTCATCCGAACGGGCAGATGGGATATAGTTTCACCTGGAGTCCGGCGGGGGTGATCAATGAGTATGTGAATGACGCGGAAATGATCCACAACGGGGTTCGGAAGATGGTTCCGTCGCTGGATGGGATCGAGCAGATCAATATCGAAGGACAGGAGTTCGAGGCGTTCACTACCAGCGGCGGTCTTGGTACGCTGTGTGAGACGCTGGAAGGCAGGGTGGATACTTTGAACTATAAGACGATCCGTTATCCGGGGCATGCGAAGCTGATGCGATTCCTGCTGTATGAGCTGTTGCTGAAGGACAAGCGGGAACTGGTGGAGCAGATACTCACGGAAGCCAAGCCGCCGGTGGCGGAAGATGTGGTCTATGTATACGCCGTGGTGGAAGGCTGGAAGGGGGACCGGCTCGAGCGGGAGGAGTTCTATCAGGCATATCACCCGATGCTGATCGGGGGGCAGCGCTGGAGGGCTATCAGCTGGACGACGGCGGCTTCGGTGGCGGCAGTGGTGGAACTGGTGGCCGGAGGAGGATTGATCGGCCGTGGATTTTTGAAGCAGGAGGATATTCCACTGGAGGCGCTGCTGGGGACTTCCAGCGGGAGTCTGTATACTCATTCCGAATCAAAAGCAAACTGAAGCATATGAAGAACGTATTGAAAGAAGTATTGGACGGATTGATGTGGAGGTACCGGGAACGGGTACCCGAAGTTGGCGATATCATTCGTGCGATGGTCGACGAGAAGGTGATCGCCGGCGGGGAGGAGATCGAGAATGACCATATCGCCTTTCGCAGTCTTGGGGTGCCTTTTCTGGGTATCGCTTCGCTGGAGAAGGTGTTCCTGCATTTGGGCTGGGTCCGCAGGGATGCGTATCATTTTCCTGCCAAGAAGCTGGATGCGTACTGGTATGCTCCGCCGGAGCCGCGGTATCCGAGGATATTTTTGAGCGAATTGCGTGTGGGTGATCTTTCGCCTGGTACGCAGGAACTGATCCGGCGGTATACGGGTGGGTTGACGGAGGACCCGGTGAACGGTCTCGATCTGAGTGATGCCTCTGCGATCGACAGGTTCTTGCACAGCAGCAGCTGGGAACTGCCGAGCCTCGCGGACTATGAGGCGTTGCAGGCGGAGAGCGAGTATGCGGCGTGGGTGATCTATAACCGGTATTACCTGAATCATTTTACGGTCAGCGTGCATAATCTGCCGGCGGGGTATAGTACCGTGGCGTCGTTCAATGAGTTCCTTGAGCGGCATGGGTTCAGGCTGAACGATTCGGGAGGGAAGATCAAGACGAGCCCGGACGGGTTGCTGCTGCAGAGTTCGACTGTGGCCGGGCTTGTGGAGGCAGGTTTTGCGGGTGGGGTGAAAAAGATGATCCCAGGGTCGTATGTGGAGTTTGCGGAACGGCGGGTGCTGCCGCAGTTTGCCGGCTGGCCGGCGGAGAAGATCGGGCGTGAGCAGAGAAGAGAGGGGTTCGAGGCGGGAAATGCGGATAAGATATTCGAGAGTACTTTCCTTAGTCAGACGGGAAAGGGATGATGCGCCGGCTTCGCGGTTCTGTGGAGGGTTCTGTGTCGGGTCGGGGATAGTCGGGGTGGCTGGGCGGGACGGTGCCGGGACCGGGATCGGGCTGACTGGGGGGAGTCGTATCGGGATAGGTTGGAGGTTCCGGCACGGGGTCGGGGCGTATCTCGGGTGATTTGCCGGGTGTTGGGATCTCCGATGGATTTTTTGGTGTGTTTTTGTCTGGCATATTTAGTGAATTATGATTATCAATCTCGTTCGGTCAGGGTAATAATTGCAATGGTTGTGCCATGGGTTGGCGAGTTCAGCGGGTTTCCATTTGCCTGGGTTATCTTTCGATTAAGTTCATTAACTTCAAGTTGCGGATGTGCTGTTTTATGCAATTTGCCTGCCGATATGAAGAATTTTTCGCAAAGTGCTGAATTACCAAAACCGGCTGCTATCAGGGAGGGCGACCATGGCGCTTTCCTGGAGGCCTACAACCTATTGCACAACAGGGTGTTTCACTTTTATTTGAGGCGGGTATTCCTTTTGGATACTGCAAAAGACCTGACGCAGCAGTGTTTTATCCGCCTTTGGCAATTCAGGCAGACGCTCTCTGATGAACATGTCCTGGATAAACAGGTCTTCATAATCGCCCGAACTTTGCTAATCAATCATGTAAAGAAAGAGGCCACGCGCAAGAAATTTCTTTCGTTGTCCGAAGAGTCGCTGGTGGCAGGCACGGCCGAGTCTCCCGCGGCCCGGTTCGAAGTGACGGACGAGGTGAGTGCGGCACTCGAAAGTCTCCCTCCGGTACGAAGAAAGGTCATCATGCTCAAGGCCATCCAGGGCTGCTCCAATAAGGAGATCGCCTCCAAAATGAGTATCTCCGTCAAGACGGTAGAGGATCATGTGAGCAAGGCTTTTCGTCGTATCCGGCAGCTCGGCATAACTGTTCTGGTGCTTATGCTGGGAAATCTCCTCTAAATTTTTTTTTCAGGGCAGGGGTAAACCTTCCCTTCAACTGTACATATACTATATGCAGAAGCTATCAGACGAGCTTATCGAGAGATTTTTAAGTGGGAACTGCACAAAGGAGGAAGCTGCGCTCGTCTGGAAATATCTGCTGGATCATCCGGATGAACCTTTCCTGCAGCGGGAATTCGATCTGGCCGATGGGGAGTCTCCGCTTCCTCCGGGCTACAGGGAAGAGATGCGGGCCTTTATTACCGAAAAGACAAGACGAACGAATGGCGCAGAAGTGAAGCACAGGCTCTGGTCGCTGGTGAAGTATGCGGCGGCTGCGGCGGTCATCCTCTTTGTCGTCAGGCTGTGGGTCCTGCAAAAGCCGGCGGTTAGGCCCGGGAGTGCCGGGTCCGCTATCGCGGATGTGTCTGTCGAAGTCTGGATACAAAAGGATAATCCGGGAGGAACGGTCGAACTTCTGAATTTGCCGGATGGCTCGAAGGTCCGGCTTTCGCCGGGAGCCCGGATAAGCTATCGCAATGGGTTCGGCGTTACGGCGGACCGGGATGTGCAGTTGGTCGGAAAGGCTTTCTTCGACGTTGCGAAGAATGAGCGGAGGCCTTTTGTTCTGCACAGCGACGGGCTGGATACGAAGGTGCTTGGCACCAGCTTCGATCTCAATGCCAGTCCTCACAGTGACAAGATAAAAGTCAAACTATATACGGGAAAGGTGCTTGTTTCGCTGGCGGATTCGCTGGTTGTGAAAGGTCAGCGGCTGTTCACGCTGTCTCCCGGAGAGGAGCTGGTCTTCAGCAGGCGCGCCCGGAGTGTGGCTATCAACGGTCCCGCGAAGCATCATGCAGACGATCGGATGGCGAAGGCGCACCCGGTGCGTATGGATTCGATCTCCAACTGGTACATGTTCAATAACCAGACGCTGGCGGAGGTCCTCGATCAGTTGTCGGCCATTTACAATACAGATATTGTGTATACGCCTGAAGATATACGTAACAAGTATTTCATTGGGAAACTGGAGAGAAAGGACTCTTTGGGTGAGATACTGCAGGATATCGCGCTGTTAAACCACTTATCCGTGATCAGCCTGAACGGCAAATTCATTGTCAGGAAGGCCCGGCCTTAATCTTTTTGCATACTGGATAAAAAAAATGCACCGCGGGGCGGTGGGGGGATTCTTTTTCTTAAACACTGAAAAAACTACATTATGAGAAGAAAGCTACTAACATGGCTGTTTTTGTTGTGCCTTGGGTGGTCTGTTCAGGCGCAGGACCGTACGGGTAGCGTTACAGGTATTGTGCGTAATGAGCAGGGGGACCCTATTGCCGGTGTCACGGTGCTGGCGAGCAACCACGAGACCGGACTTTCGTCCGGCACGCAGACCGATTCCGGGGGTTTGTTCAATTTTGCCAGGCTACCGGTGAAAGGCAAGTATAGTTTTACCTTCAGCGGAGTGAGTTATCAGCAGCAGGTGTTGTCGGGCTATATGCTCAGGGCGGATGCGGCCACCTCGATCATTGTAAAGATGAGGAGTCAGGCGGGCGCTTTGAGTGAGGTTGTGGTAGTCGGATACGGTACGCAGAAGAAGGCCAACCTCACCGGCGCGGTTGCGCAGGTCAGCGGGGATGTGCTTGACAGGCGGAGCATGCCCAATATGACGCAGGGTCTTCAGGGCCTGATCCCAAATCTTAACCTGATGCCGGCGGACGGCAAGCCTATTTCTTCCGCTGCCTATAATATTCGCGGGGCTACCTCGATCGGGCAGGGGGGGTCGGCGCTGGTGCTGATCGACGGCGTGCAGGGTGATCCGAGCCTGCTCAATCCAAATGATGTGGCGAGTGTCACCGTTCTTAAGGACGCGGCTTCAGCGGCGATATACGGAGCGAGGGCCGCCTTCGGGGTGGTGCTTATTACGACGAAGGTGCCGGCCAAAGGCAAAACTACGATCAACTACTCCTCGAATTATTCCGTCAAGGCGCCTACCTATATTCCGAGGATCGAGTCCAACGGCTACAAGTACATGCAGATGTTCGATTCGGCATGGACGGGATGGAACGACTATTCGCAGATACCCGCGGGTGTGAATAAGACGCAGCCTTTCAGCCAGGCTTATCTGACGGAGTATGCGAAGCGCAATGCGGACCCCAGTCTGCCGAAGGTGGATGTAGGGTCCAACGGTCAGTATGTGTACTATGGCAATACGGACTGGTATGCTCTCCTTTATAAAAAGCGCAATGCGGCTATCGACCAGAACCTGTCGCTCTCGGGGAGCAGCGGCAAGGCCAGTTTTTATATAACGGGCCGGTACTATGGGCAGGATGGCATTTTCCGGTATAACTCGGACGACTATCATATGTACAACCTGACTGCCAAGGGGACGATCGAGGTGCTGCCGTGGCTGCAGGTATACAACTATACGCAGTATACGTCGAGGGATTATCATAATCCTCTCAACGTGGGCGAGGGTGGGGGTATCTGGAGAAATATGGCTGACGAGGCGCATCCGTCCTCGATGCTGCAGAATCCGGACGGGACGCTGACCTTTTCCGCGGCGTATACGGTGGGCGATCTTTTCTACGGAAAGAACGGGATCAATCTGAAGAACCAGGTATTCCGCAATACGACGGGTTTTGCCGCGAAATTCATGGACAATCATCTTCGTATCAAGGGCGATCTCACTTATCAGAATACCGATTCCGGCGCCAGACAGATAAGGGTACAGGTGCCGTACAGTGTTACGCCGGGTGTGATCGCGTATGTTGGGACGACGACCAACGATCTGCAGATGGCTTCGGCCAAAACGCAATATCTCGCGACCAATATCTACGGGGAGTATGAAAATACGTTTGGTGAGAACCACTATTTCAAGGCGCTGGTAGGGTACAACTATGAACAGTCGGTGTACAATAATTTCAGCACGCAGCGTAACGGCCTTGTGTACAGCAATGCGACTGATCTCAACCTGGCGGTGGGGCAGAATATTACCACGGCCGGGGGGTATGACAAGTGGGCGATACTGGGCGGTTTTGGCCGGTTGAACTATGCGTTCAAGGACCGTTATCTGCTGGAAGTGGATGCGCGGTATGACGGGTCGTCGAAGTTTCCCGCCGATCAGCACTACGGATTCTTCCCTTCCGTGTCTGCGGGCTGGCGGCTGGCGAAGGAAGCATTCTGGCATGTGGATCCCATGGCGATATCCGACCTGAAGATCAGGGGGTCCTATGGTTCGCTGGGGAATGGCAATATTGCGTCCTATTCCTTCCAGGAGCTGTTCAAGATACAGCAGTCGGGCCGTGTCATCAACGGGGTCCGTCCGCCGACGACCACGCAGCCGAATGTGATCCCTGACGGACTGACCTGGGAAAAGGCTACGACGAAGGACCTTGGTCTGGACCTCGTTACGCTCAATAACCGGCTGAGCTTTACGGGCGATATTTATACGCGGATCACCACGAATATGTTTACGGTGGGGAAGACCCTTCCGGCGATATTCGGTACGACGGTACCGAAGGGCAACTATGCGGATCTGCGCACGGTAGGCTGGGAGGCATCCATTACCTGGAGGGACCAGTTCGCTATTGCGGGCAAGCCTTTTCATTACAATGTGGGTGTCTGGATGTCCGACAATCATTCGACTATCACCCGGTATAACAATGCCACCAAATTGCTTACCGATCACTATTCGGGGGAGAAACTGGGTGAGATATGGGGATATGCGAATGACGGTTTCTGGACGGCGGATCAGCATCCGGAGACCGAAGGGCCGAAAACGCAGCCTATCTTCAAGGCGTCAAATACCGGGAAGTGGCTGCCCGGCGATCTGAAGTTCAAGGACCTGAACAAGGACAATGTGGTCAACAACGGCGCCAATACGGCGAATGATCCGGGGGATATGCGTATCATCGGCAACAGCACTCCGAGGTATAGTTATGGGGTCAATCTGGGTGCGGACTATGCGGGATTCTTTTTCGGGGCATTTTTCCAGGGGGTAGGGAAGCAGGACTGGTGGCCGGGGAGCGAGGCTGACGCTTTCTGGGGGCAGTTGAACCGCCCCTATAATTTCCTGTTCAAATACCAGGAGGGGAAGATATGGAGTCCGGAGAACCCCAATACGTATTTCCCGAGGTATCGGGGCTATACGGCGCAGAACAGTCAGGGTGAACTGTACAATCCGCAGACGAAATATTTGCAGAACGTGGCCTATATAAGGCTGAAGAACGTGCAACTCGGGTACAATCTGCCTTCCGCGCTGGTACAGCGCATGAAGCTGACGGGTGTGCGGGTATATGTCTCGGGGGAGAATCTATGGACGTATTCGCCGATATTCAAATTGACGAAGAACCTGGACCCGGAGAATATCGGTAAGTCGGATATTATTCTGACGGGCGCTACCACGAATAACGGCAACGGAAACAATTATCCTATCCTGAAGAGTCTGACGGTAGGGGTGAGCGTTACTCTCTAACTGATTATTGACTGATTAAATTTAGTAGTATGCTATCGATAAAGAAATTATATGGGAAATGTATGCTGGGCTGCGTTGTCCTGGGAGTATTCGCGGGATGTACGAAGAACCTGGATCAGACGCCGCAGTCGAGTCCGGACAGAAATGTTGTATTCAGCAGTGAGGACGGGCTCTCGCTGTACGCCAATTCGTTCTACGACGTACTGCCGGGCATAAACGATATCTTCAGGACGGACGCGAATATGAGCGACTACGGGGCGAGGAATGCGGTCCCGGATTATATCCGGAAAGGGTTCTACAATTCGCGGCAGAGTACGGGCTGGACCTGGACGAATCTCAGGGCGCTGAACTATTTTATCGCCTACAATGTCAATCCGGCCGTGCCGCAGGCCGTTCGTGACAACTATACCGGGCTGGCGAGGTTCTTTCGCGCCGTATTCTACTACAATATGGTGATGAAGTTCGGGGATGTGCCGTGGGTCGGCAAGCCGCTGGCCGTTACCGACACGGCGATACTGTATGGGAAGCGTGATCCGCGTGCGATGGTAATGGATTCGGTGCTTGCGGATCTGAACTATGCGATCGGTCATATTACGCTGGCGTCCGACCCCAGCCGCAGCAGGATCACTAAGTGGGTGGCGTATGGGATGAAGTCGCGTATCTGTCTTTTTGAAGGGACGTACCGGAAATACGACAAGGCGGTCAGCGCGACTGCGTCGGCGTCTTCTGCGGGGCAGTGGCTGCAGGAATCGGTGAATGCGGCAAAGGCGGTGATGGACAGTGCTGGTTTTAGTCTGAATACCGGCAACGGTCTCGATCTGTCATACCGTAATCTGTTCATCAGCACGGCGCCGGTCGCCAGTGAAGTGATGCTGTCGAGTGTGACCAGCAGCTCGCTGGCCGTCCTCAACGATGCGAACTGGTACTATACGAGCAGCACGTATGGTGTGCGGCTAAATTTTACGAGGGATTATATCAATATGTATCTTATGTTGGACGGAAGCCGGTTTACGGATATTCCTGGTCATGATACGCTGGTCTTCTGGCATGAAACGCAGGGAAGGGACAAGCGGCTGGCGCAGACCATCCGGACTCCGGGTTATACGCGGGTCAGCAGCGGATCGGTGGTTGCGGGACCTCCGGCCTTCAACTATTCGTATACGGGATATCAGCCGATCAAATGGTGTCTCGATGATACGTACTATGATAACGGGACGCTCAATGTCAATTCTGTCTGTCAGATGCGGTATGCGGAGATATTGCTGAACTATGCGGAGGCGCGTCAGGAGCTGGGGCAACTGACGACGGCGGACTGGGCGAAGACGATCGGCGCCCTGCGCGCGCGGGCGGGTATCACGGGCGGGCTTTCCGCGCCTCCTGCGGTTGCGGATCCTTATCTGGCGGATTATTTTCAGCGCTGGAGCGGTGGTGTTTCCGATGCGACTCTGCTGGAGATATACCGGGAAAGGACGATCGAGTTGGTCCTGGAAGGGTTCCGTTATGCCGACCTGCTTCGGTGGGGGATGGGCAAGCTGCTTCTCCGGCCCTGGAATGGCATTTATGTGCCTGCGCTGAATCAGTTGATGGACCTGGATCAGAACGGTAAGCCGGATGTATGTTTTTATCAGGGAACGCCTCCGGGTAATGTGTCGGGTGTAACCTATGTGAATGTGGCTACTTCGATCGGGAGTACGGTCAATCCGCAGACGCTGGAACATGGCACGTACGGAAATATTCTGTGGCTGGTCAACGGCGATCCGGGCAGGGTGTGGGATGAATGGAGAGCCCTGTATCCGATACCTTATAATGACATGCAGCTGAATCCGAATCTTAAACCGCAAAATCCGGGGTGGACCGATCAATAGTATGAAAATTTTCAATAAGCTTTTTTTGACAGGGGCAGCGATCCTGCTGTCCCTTCTTTTCGTTGACCGCGCGCAGGCGCAGCGGTTCAATATCGGAACTTACAATCTTAGAAACGCCAATCACGGGGATTCAGTCCACGGCAATGGCTGGGGATGGCGGGAGCCTGTGCTGACTGCGATGATCCGGTTCCATGACTTCGACATCTTCGGTACGCAGGAGGGGCTGCACCATATGCTGGAGGATATGAAGGACAGTCTGCCGGGTTATGCTTATATAGGCATTGGGCGGGATGATGGGAAGCAGGCGGGGGAGTATTCTGCGATCTTCTACAAGACGGCGATGTTCAAACTGCTCGACCATGGCGATTTCTGGCTTTCGGATGTAACGGACCGGCCCAATAAGGGATGGGATGCGGTGTTGCCGCGGATCTGTACCTGGGGCCGGTTCAGGGAGGTCGCGACGGGATGGGTTTTTTATATGTTCAATCTGCATATGGATCATGTCGGGGTAAAAGCCCGGGCGGAAAGCGCCAGGCTGATCCTGGCGAAGATCAGGCAGCTGCCGGCCAACACGCCGGTTATTCTCACCGGAGATTTCAACGTGGACCAGAACAGCGAGAGCTATAAGCTCATCAATGAGTCGGGTTTACTAAGAGATTGTTATGAACTGTCTCCCATCCGGCTGGCAACCAATGGTACGTTCAATGCTTTCAAGGTGGATGGAAAGACCGACAGTCGAATTGACCATATATTTGTGACCGGACAATTCAGGGCGAAAAGGTATGGTATCCTGACGGATACCTACAGGTTGGCTAATGAGGGTGTTGCCGGGTATACAGCCCGGAACCCTTCGGACCATTTTCCTGTAGAAGTTGCCATTGAACATTTAAAAAAATAAGTAATGAAGAAAATTGTTGCGGTTATTGCGACAGCTGTTGTACTGGTGGCGCATGCATTTGCGCAGTCTTCGAAGCATGTGGTGCTGATCACGATCGATGGTTTTCGTCCGAATTTGTATCTGGATGACTCGTGGGGGACGAGGAACCTGCATATGCTGATGAAGGAGGGCGCTTATGCCGAAGGGGTGAACAGCGTATTCCCGTCTATGACCTATCCGTCCCACACTACGATCGTCACGGGTGTGCAGCCTGCGAGGCATGGGGTGTATTTCAATAATCTGTTCGAGCCGAATGGACCGACGGGAAAGATGTACTGGAATGACAGTTCTATTCATGCGACTACGGTGTGGTCGGCGGCGGAGAAAAAGGGGATGAAGGTGGCGGCGCTTTTGTGGCCGGTGTCGGCGGATGCGCCGGTGCAGTACAATATCCCCGATATCGGCAGTATGGGGGAGACGGTACGTGAACAGTACTCGAAGCCGGCTGGTTTTGTCGATGCGCTCCGGAGGGAAGTTTTTGGTACGGCTGACCGGCCTGCGTCCCGTATAGACTGGGGGAAGGATCATAATGTCGCGCGAATAGCTGCGTATGTCATTGCCAGGGACCGGCCCAATCTGATGACGATCCATTTCTTTTCGGTGGATCATTATTCGCATATGCAGGGCCGCGACGGCGACAGCGTGAGGGCGGCGGTGCGGGACGCGGACAGCAGTGTAGGGATCGTCGTGGACGCGTTGAAGAAGGCGGGTATCTGGGAGAGCACGGACTTTATTGTTACGGGCGATCATGGTTTTGGCAACGTGGGTGTGAGCGTGAGCCCCAATGTCTGGCTGGTGAATGCCGGCTTGATAAAGGATGTGAAGACAGACGACTGGAAGGCCCAGTTCTGTACTGTCGGGGGAAGCGCCTGGTTGTATCTGAAGGACCCGAATGACCGGGAGACGTTGAAAACGGTGCTGGCGGTACTGAACGGATTGCCGGCGGACGAGAAGAAATATTTCCGTGTCATCGACAGGGCGAAGATGGATGCCGTCGGTGCGAATCCACTGGCGGTGCTGGCACTGTCGGCGGAGAATGGAGGTTCTTTTAATAGCAGTATGAAGGGGGAGGCCGTTCGGGCGGGGCATGGGGGTACGCATGGTTATTATCCGGATTTCGGGGATATACAAACGGGTTATATCATCCATGGTCCGGGGGTCAGGAAGGGTGCGGTTATCAAAGAGATGAACCAGCGGGACCAGGCGGCTATTATCAGCCGGTTGCTTGGGCTGGATATGCCTGATATAGAAGGGCGGGTGCCGCAGGGGTTGTTGAATTAGGGTTGGATAGGGGTTTTGTGGGGTTTTGGGCGGGTTTTTGTGGCGGGTTTTTGTGGCGGGTCGGGGGCAGGGTAGGTTTAGGCGTAGGGTGAGATTAGGAATAGACTTTCAGGATCTTACCGTTAACTGCGCCTTCGACGCTGAGGATGTAGGCGTTCGCGAGTTTGTCCATGGGGACGAGGTTGTAGCCGGGGAAGAAGGCGCCGTAGCGGTCTTTACTGTCTTCGACGAGGCCTGGGCTTACGGCGTTGATGCGGTGTCCGTGTTTCATTTCCTGGGCCGCGCCGCGGACGAAACTGTTGATGGCTCCGTTGATCATTGCGACACAGGTGCCGTTGCGGGCGGGATGCTCTGCGGCGATGCCGGAGGTGAGGGTAAATGAACCGCCCGGGTTGAGGTATTGTTTGCCGAGGAGGACGAGGTTGACCTGGCCGAGTAGTTTGCCCTGGATGCCGGGGAGCATTTGTGCTGACGTCATGGTGTCGAAGGGGCCGTAGTAGCCGGTGCCGGCGGTGCAGATGCAGGCGTCGATGTTGCCGATGCTGGTGTATAGATTATTTATGGATTCCGGGGAGGAGATGTCTACCTGGATAGTTCCGGTGGTGCGGCCGGCGGTGATCACTTCGTGACCGCGGGAGGAGAAGGTTGTCGTTAGGTGTTTGCCGATGGTGCCGGTGGCGCCGATGAGAAGAATTTTCATTTTTTTTCTGCAAAGGTCCGGGATGGTGTGGATTTAGAAGTAGCTGGGATGGCTCATTAAATAGCAGTTTTGGCTCGTGTGGAGGGCGGGGTGGTTCTGGCGGGGAGGGTTCTTGCGGCCGCGGGGGTGTGGCCGTATTCTTTTTTAAAGAGGCTGATGAAGTAAGAGGTGTTTTCGTAGCCGCATTCGAGGGATATTTCTGCAATTTGTTTTGGGGTGTTCCGGAGGAGAAGTTGGGCGTGGGCCAGGCGTTGTTTGTTGATGTATGCCCGGGGGGAGCAGTTGTAGCGTTGCTGGAAGTCGCGTTTGAATTTTGCGAGGCTGCAGTTGGCCAGGCCTGCCAGTTCTTCGATGGTGACGGGTTGGAGGAGGTAGCTGTTGACGATGAAGTCGATGTCGGTCGGTTCGGCGCTGACGGCGGAATGGATGAATGATTGTATCAGGTCGCTGTGTTCGCCGGATTGCAGGAGGTAGATGATCTCCTGTTGTTTGAGGGGCAGCAGGGATTCGGCGTGGGGGACGGGGGAGTTGAAGTAGCCGCGGAAGCTTTCCCTGAAGTTATTTATTAATGCCGTCGCGGGGAAGACGAGGCAGTGGTCCTGGCGGTTGTGGGGTTTATGCGTATGGAGGGCCATCGAGCGCAGGAGTTTGCCGGGAAGGAAGAGCATGACGGCCTCGAAGTCAAGTCCGTCCTGGATATACTCGGCCATTACGTAGATGCCTTTGCGAAGGAGGATGACCTCGCCGGGTGAGGCTGTTATCGTAGTGTCGGGGAGGTGGAGGAGTTTTTGGCCTTTGAGGACGAAGATCAGGGTGTGCTCGGTCATGAGCACGGTTCGCTGGCCGGGCGCTGATTCTTTTTTTAGTTTGGCGAAGGTCTCCGTCCTGCCGGTGATAAAGGTCGGGTCTGCTTTGTCCGGCGTGGGTGGAAAGCGGTGTAACATGGGTGCAAGGTACGCCAATTCGGCGGATGGTGGCTAGCGCCCGAAGTCGTCGTAGCTGGTTTCTGCGTATTTTTCATAGTGTTTGATCAGCTGTTCGTTCTTCAATTCGATTGCAGTCAGTCGCTTTCGGACGTCGGTGGAGACCGGCATGTACCAGTCCTTGTCGTCGAACATCGAGCGTACTTCCACCAGTTTGAATGAATAGCCGTGGCGCGCGTATATTTCGTTGCGCATGTAGCGGAGGTCTTCCTTGTAGAGGTTTTCGACGTCGTCGGTGGTCAGGAGTCTTGTCGAGGCTTCTGTATAGTTGCCGGCGGCGGTGTCATATTTGAAGTTCTTTCGTGACAGCGAATACTGTCGGGGTTGCTTTTCCGGGTCTATTGGCGTCCACTTGCCTTCTATCTGGAGTGGGCTTTTAGAAATGGCCATGTCGAATGTGCCGTCATATTTATTATCACCGGGTTCTTTGAGGGTCGCGTTCATCCCGGTCTCCGTCTCTGTATAAGTACCTTTGAAAGGGCGGTCGTTACCGGCGCAGACGCTGTAGCCTGATATCTCCCCGTTGTCCATTCTTTCAATAAAGAGGGTGATCTTGTTATTCCCGAGCATGCCGGACCAACTGCCGATGATCGATGTTTGCGGTGCGTTGGAGGTGTGGGACGTCGTATTTTTTGGGGCGCTTTTTTCGGAGTGGTTTTTACAGCCTGCGGAAAGGAAAAAGAGGACGATTACGGTTAGGGTTTGCCGGGAAAGGGTCATAGTAAAGGATATTTACGCAGAAAAATAGTGATTTTCTTTTATAACTTTATGTCCGATGGTCCTTTTTTCTCGCTATTGTCTGTTGCTATTGTTCTCCATTTTCTTTGTGTTGATGGCGCGGATCACGCTGCAGTATATCCCGGTGCGTACGGATGCTGCCTTTTTACGGATCAAACAGGATTATATCCATATTACTCCCTGGCTGGTAGCTTTTTACATACATGTTTTTACCTCTATGTTCGTGCTGGCGGCGGGTTTTACGCAGTTCACGCCGGGTATCCTGCGTCGTTATAAGGCTGTACATCGCATGGTCGGAAAATGTTATGTAATGATCGTTTTTTTCGTTACGGGGCCGGCTTCGTTCGTCATGGCGTTGTTGGCTAACGGGGGGATACCCTCGCGTATCGCCTTTACCAGTCTGTCGCTGCTGTGGATGTATACTACGGCGAAGGCCTGGCAGACCGTCAGGGCCGGGCGGTATGAGCTGCACCGTGACTGGATGTATCGCAGCTATGCGCTTACGCTGTCGGCGGTCACGCTGAGGGGATGGAAGTGGCTGCTGATCCTATTATTCCATCTTCGTCCGATGGACACCTATCAGATAGTGGCGTGGATGGGTTTTGTCCCCAACCTCCTGGTGGCGGAATGGATCATCCGGAGACGTGGTCTCAGTGCCGGATCGACGCCAGTAGTGCGTTAAGGTCATGCTTCGTGTATAATTTTCCGTGAGACAATACCGTATTGATCCTGTCGATGGCGCCGATGTCTTCGAGGGGGTTGCTGTCGAGTACGATCAGGTCGGAGCATTTTCCTTTCTGAAGGCTGCCGAAGAAGCTTTGTTTGCCGAAGAATTTGGGGCCGTTGACAGTGGCTGTGACCAGGGCCTGGGCGGGGGTGAGGCCTGAAGCGGCGAGTAGCTTGATCTCCTCGTGGATAGATGATCCCGGGTAGATGTAGGAGTTGGATGCGCCGCAGTCCGAGCCTGCGACGATATTGACGCCGGCGGCGTACATTTTTGGGACGAGGGAGGCGCAGAGGGCCTGGTATTTCTTTGTGAAGGAGGTGGCGGCGTCGGACTGTCTTTTGGCGCCGTTGACCCTGCCTTTATAGGTCGTCTGGATCTTTGGGTCGATATAGGCGAGCAGGCTGTCGTTGCTGTGGTCGGTCTCTTTTATGCCGGAGAGCGTTTTTGAGATGAAGAGGGTTGGCGTTATCGAGAAGTGTTTTGCTGCGAGGTATTTGAAGAGGTTTTCGGCTTTTGCGCTGTCGTAGGTGTTGAAGAGGGCGGGCAGTGCGCCGAAAAGACCGATGGGGTGGGCGGTATGTTCGCTGTTGCGGATCTCGCCGGTGATGCTGTCTTCTTTTGAAGAGCAGGCTTTGAAGACATAATAAAGGTGCTCCGATCCGTCCATGCCGAGGCTGGCTGCTTCTTTCAGTTCGACGGTGAAGGGCATATGGCCGGTGACTTTCATGCCTCTTTTCTTTGCCTGGCGGATGATCTCGAGGTAGGCGTCGCCGGATATTTTGCTGTCATAGATCTTTACGAAGTCGGAATGGATCTTTTGGAGGGAGTCGAGGGCTTTTGTAACGTCTGCTGGGGTTACTACGGGGATGGAACCGGCCCATACCGCTCCTGGTCCGTCGAGTTTGGGGCCGGAGGTAAATATTCTGGGACCGGGGAGTTGGCCGGTCGATGTCTGGTGCTGCCAGGCCATGACGGAGGGGGTGATGTCTCCGCCGCATTCGCGAACGGTGGTGACGCCATAGGCGAGGAATAGCGGGAGGAGGGCCTTATTGGCTTCGATGGTCGAGTCGCCACCGCGGAAGTGGATGTGCATGTCCCAAAGTCCGGGCATGAGGTATTTGCCTTTGGCGTCGAAGTACTGGTCGGCCTTGTATCCGGCCGAGGCCTTTGTGTCGTCAACCGCCTTAATGGTATCGCCGGAAATGGCCAGCAGCTGGTTTTTGGTGATCTTACCAGTTGTCGGGTCTATGATGCTGGCGTTGGTGATGACCAGAGCGTACTTTTTGGAGTTGGACTGCGTGAAGCCTGTATGAAGGATGGTCAGGGCGAGGCAGAGGAAGAATATTCTTTTCATTTGGCGGATAAGGTACTGTTTTTTCGGTTGGGGGTGGACCAAATAATTAGCTGATCCTGGCTGGATTTTACCCGGTTATTTCCGGGTCGGCCACGGCCGTCAGGATAGCGGTCGCATGGGTTATCATTTCTGCTGCGGGGAGGAGCGCGCCGTCTTCGAGCCACTTGAAGAGCATGCGAATGATGCCGCCGGCGGCTGCTTCGGCCCTGTAGCGGAAGAGTCGCTGGGCTGTTTTTGAACGGGGCGGACGTGCTTTGTGGTGTTCGAGGATCTTTGCGGCGCAGAGTTCGGTGAAGTGGTTGGTGATGACGTCGATGCCGCGGGAGTTGAGGAGGGCCTTGACGAGGGGGAGGTTTTCCTGTGTATGGTTAAAAAGATAGGCCAGGTTGATGCCCATGGGGTGAGCGTCGATCGTGCCGGGAGGGTTGACGAGTTCCTGCTGAAAATTGATGTTGCCGACGAGGAGTTGGTCTTTGCCTTCGTAGTGGGAATAGAAGGTGCTGCGGCCTGTATTGGCTTTGTCGATAATGTCCTGGATAGTGATGGCGTCGTAGCCTTTTTCCAGGATCAGGTGTTTAAGGGCTTCCGCAAGGGCCGTTTTTGTTTTTTGGGTCCGGCGGTCGGGGGTGTTCTTTTTCATTTTACTGAACTTTTTTGGAAGTTTGTTCCGAATCGGACGAGTATGGGTTTTTGTGCCTTGCGGGGAAGGCATGGTGTGCGTTATTTTGCAAAAGTAAACATTTGTTCGATTTCGAACTATTGTTCTAAAATGTAAATTATGACGACATTCTCTCTTCTACCGTTGGGTCTGGTGCTTCATATATCGGGTATTGCGATGATGGTGGGGACCTTTTTTGCCGGATTTCTGACGAATCAGCAGTTATGGAAATGTCTTCCTTATGACCGGGAGCGGGCGCTGACGATCGTTCGGGCGACGGCCCGTTTCCGGCTGGTGCAGGCTGTGGGTGGGGGCGTGATCCTGCTGGGCGGGATTTTGATGATGACGGCGGTGCATGGTGCGTTTATGCATCAGGTATGGTTCAGGGTCAAGATGGGGATATTGCTTTTGCTCATAGCGAATATGATCGTGCTTGAGCGGCCGGCCGGAAAGAGGCTTCGGCGGATGCTTTATAATGAGCAGGGGCCGGTAGACCATCCGGCTCTGTCGGCGGCCAAAAGAGGGTTGTTATTGTTCTATCTGATACAGTTGGCGTTGTTTGTATTGATCTTTGTGTTTAGTGTGTATAAGTTCAATTGATGCTGGTGGGGCTCTGCGGGCGGGTTCGCCGGGTCCTATGGGAAAAAAAGATAAGGAAATTTCGATAACGGTTCGGGAACTTCAGCTATTTTTTGCACGGGGGGCTTGTTGCATTTTTGTTGTGTCAATAAAAGTAAAAAAATGCAACTGCGGTCCGCCATTATTCGCCTGTTCTCCCAGCTCACCTATCTGCTGGAGCAGCTATCCGATGAGGAATACTGTATGCCGGTAGAAGCGTTGTCCGGGGCTACCATTGGACAGCATTACAGGCATGTGATAGAATGTTTTCACGAACTCGGGGAAGGCTATGATTGCGGGGACGTCAATTACGACCTTCGCAGGAGAGACCGTCGCCTGGAAACCTGCCGCCAGTCGGCCATCCGGCAGCTGAAATTCGCGGAGGACACCCTTGGAAAGGCAGATAAGCCGCTGCGCCTGCACGCGGCATTTGACGAGGGGATGAACGTTTGCATTGTGTCGACGTATTACCGGGAATTGCTGCACAACCTGGACCACACCGTACATCATATGGCGATGATCAGGCTGGGCTTGTCGGCTATTTCGGGTATCAGGCTGCCTGAAAGCTTTGGCATAGCGTGGTCCACGCTGAAATTTCGTAATAACACCAATTCCATACATTCAAATTAACGAGCAATGAAACGTCTACTGAGTTGTTTGACGGTGGGGGTATTGCTGTGCGCCGCAGTTGTGGCGCAGCAGCCGGTGCACTCCTGCAATGTCAATGGCGCGGGCATCGCCATCGGGGGGTATGACCCCGTAGCCTATTTTGTCCAGGGTAAGGCCGTCGAAGGCCAGAAGAATTACAACTATTCTATCGACGGGGCGACGTATTACTTTTCGTCCGCACAGAACAGGGACCTGTTCAAGTCGATGCCGGCAAAATACCGTCCGCAGTACGGAGGGTGGTGTGCGTATGCCATGGGCGCGAAGGGAGAAAAAGTCGAAGTCGACCCGGGAACCTTCAAGGTATTGGATGGCAAGCTCTATCTGTTCTATAACAAATTTTTTAACAATACACTGAAGTCCTGGAATAAAGACGAAGCCGGTCTGAAAACGAAGGCAGACGTCAACTGGACAAAGCAAAACCGATAAAAATATGAAAAAGATCATTCTTAGTGCGATCGTGCTGTCTTTTACCGTGATTGGCGCTCACGCGCAGAAGTCGGCGACTTTTGTCGCCGATGGAAAGGCGATAAAGGGTTATGATCCGGTAGCTTTTTTTACTGAGTCACGGGCCGTCAGGGGGCAGGACAGTCTTATGTATGGCTGGAACGGAGCCGACTGGCTGTTCTCCAGCCGAGCCAATCTGGATCGTTTCAGGGCGGAACCCGAGAAATATGCGCCGCAGTATGGCGGGTACTGTGCCTATGGAACGTCACAGGGGCACAAGGCTCCAACGCAGGTGGACACCTGGTCCGTTGTGGATGGGAAGCTGTATTTCAATTACAGTATGAAGGTCAAGGAAATGTGGATGAAAGACAGGGCGGGGTTTATCATGAAGGCGGACCAGCAGTGGCCGGCACTAAAAGATAAAGAATAAGCGCCATGAATATGACAATCCAAAAGATGGCCGTCCTGTTCTGGATCCTGCGGATCCTGTCGGCGGTCATCCTCCTGCAGACGCTGTATTTTAAATTTTCGGGGGCGGAAGAATCCGTGTATATTTTTTCCACGGTGGGGATAGAGCCCTGGGGAAGGATCGGCACGGGCGTCATCGAGGCTATAGCTGCCGTGCTGCTGCTGATACCCCGGACGACTTCTATCGGAGCGTTGATGGGACTGGGCGTCATGAGCGGCGCGCTCTTTTTTCATCTTACCCGGCTGGGCATCGAGGTTCGCGGGGATCATGGTCAGCTGTTCATCTACGCGCTGCTTGTTTTTGTCTGCTGTCTCATTCTTGTCTGGTCATTCAGGAAACAGCTGGTTCATTATTTCGCCTAAATCTGCCGAACGACGATGTGTGTGGTGACTTTTATACCAGGCGGGCGGGGCGGCTACCGGTTGACTTCGAGTCGCGACGAGCGGGTCAGCAGGCCCCGGGCTATTCCTCCGAAGCGGTATGCCGGGCTTATTTATCCGATGGACCCTTTGGCCGGCGGCAGCTGGATTGGGCTGAAGGGTAACTCCGATGCGGGAGTTTTGCTCAACGGCGCTTTTACGAAGCACATGAGGCTGGTGCAGTATCGAAGGAGCCGCGGGCTTGTCTTTCTGGACATCATGCGGTCGGAAGAGCCATTGGATGAATTCAAGCGTACCGTCCTGAAGGATATCGAGCCGTTCACGGTGATACTTGTCATTGGGGGAAGGCTTTTTGCCTGCAGGTGGGATGGCGTTGGCCGGCATGTCGAAGAGTTGGATGCCGGGCGCCCGCATATCTGGTCGTCGGTGACGCTGTATGACGAAGCGGACCGTGTCCGCAGGGAGACGCAGTTCGAAGGCTGGTCCAGGGGGCGGGATCCCGGCGCGGGCGGCGTGCTGGATTTTCACAGGAAGGAAGCGAAACGCGGAGAAGTGGCGACGGTCAGCATCACCACGGTGGAGGTTAGAAATGGAAAGGGGAAGGTCCGCTATATGGATATGGGGGGCGAGGGAGGTTTGAAAGGTAAGCGGAGTGCGTTGATGATCCGGCTCCGGCACTGGGAGTATTGGCCCTTTTCCGTCGTGTATGCGCCTGTTTTTTTATACTGGGCCTGGCTTAGCCTTCGGGCAAGGTCGTTGTTCTTCTTCAGTACCGCCAATCCTCGGATCACCAATTCGGGATTCCTGATGGAGTCGAAGCGTCAGATATATGGGCTGATGCCGGATGGCGTTTATCCAAAGACGATATATTGTAAAAAAGACGCGGCCTTCGGCGGGTTGATTCGCCGGATCGGGGAACTGGGGTTGGCGTACCCGGTAATGGCCAAGCCGGATATCGGACAGCGGGGGCTTTCGGTAAAACTGCTGGCGGACGAGTGTCAGCTGGTGTTGTATGCGAAACGCAGTAAGGTCGATTTTCTGGTGCAGGAATATATCGACTACCCGCTGGAGATCGGCGTTTTCTACTACAGGATACCGGGGGAGGAGAAGGGGCGTATTTCGGGAATAGTCGGCAAAGAGCTGTTATCCGTCATGGGAGATGGCCGGTCGACGGTCGAGGCGCTGTTGCGTAAGAACGAGCGGTATGTGCTGCAGCTGCCGGCGCTCAGGCAGGGGTATGGGCGGATGCTCGGCTCGGTGCCGGCGGAAGGGGAAGTCCTCCGGCTGGCGCCTTATGGCAATCATAGCAGGGGTGCGAAATTCCTGGACTGCAGTGACAGGATCACTCCCCGGCTGGAAGCGACCATCGACGCGGTTTGCCGGCGGATACCGGAATTTTATTTCGGCAGGCTGGATATCCGGTTTTGCAGCTGGCCGCAGCTGGAGGCGGGTGAAGCCTATTCGATCATCGAGCTCAACGGAGCGGGCAGTGAGCCGACGCATATCTATGATCCGGGGCATTCGCTGGTGTTTGCGTGGCGGGAGATCAGGCGGCATCTGGATATTCTGTTTGCCATCAGCCGTGCAAACGCGCGGCGGGGCCATGTTGTCATGGGTTTTTGGCAGGGAGTGCGAATGTTGAGGGCTTATTCAAAACACGAAAAACTTATTTCGGGATGAGTGTCAGGCTGCGTCTATTCTTCCTGGGTTTTGCGGTCAGCTGTGTGGGGAGTCTTCCGCCGGGCGTGCTGAATGCAGGTGTTGCGGCGCTGGTTGTGAATGGTGGGGTAGCGTCTGCTGCTGCTTTTGGGATGGGGGCGGTTTTGGCGGAGGTCATGGTTGTGCGGCTTGCGCTGCCCGGGATGGGGGGGGGGCGGGGGCTGGCCCGATGGTCTGGCGTTTTTGCATGTGCGATCGTTCTGACTCTTGGTGTGTGGGGTGTTCGGGAGTCCCTGCGTATGGACGGCGGGGCGCTGATGTTGTTGTCGTCGCGGCAGCCTTTTGTCGCGGGTCTGGTGCTCAGCCTTCTCAATCCGCTGCATCTGCCTTTTTGGGCGGGGTGGATAGCCGTTTTGCGGGGGCGGGATCTTTTGGGTGACTGGAAAGGCAGTCGCGTTGTCTTCCCGGTTGCCGTTGGTTTGGGGACTGCCGTGGCATTTGCGCTGTATGGCCTGACGGGCTCCTTTTTTCTGCGGTGGCTGGGGATGCATCGCGCAGTGCTGAACGGGGCAGTCGCGTTAAGTCTGATTGCGGCCGGGCTTGTGCAGCTGCGACGTATTTCAGGGCTCCGGTTGCGGAAGAAGCCCGGGTAGTCTTTTCGTCAGGATATAGTAGTGATGACCGGGTGGGAAATCATCAAGCACCTGTATTGTCCTGAAGCCGTATTTCCGGTAGAACTCCGGCGCCTGGAAACTGAAGGTTCTGACCAGGATGGTGCGGCAGCCACGTCCGTAGGCCTCTGCCTCGGCCGCTTCCAGCAGCATTTTCCCGACGCCGGTGCTCCTGGCGGGTCCGTCTACCCAGAGCTGGGTTATTTCGCATATTCCTGCCCAGGTCCAGCCGGCAATTCCCGCGATAATTTCGTTGTTCTCTCCTCTCACGATCCCGGAGAAAAGCCGGCCGTCTCCGGTATTCAATTTTGTTGAATTGTATTCGTAGAGCCTGTCCTCCAGAAATTGGATAGTCGCCAGGTGATCGTCTTCTGCCTGTATGGTGTAGTTCTTTTGCATTGGCCGGATATTGCGCCCGACTGCTACAAATTATTTGACTGCCAGTAGTTCGACCTGTTCGATCAGTGGGGGAGCAGCCAGCAGATCGGCTGCTCTTGCCACCAGCGCCTGTGCAATGGGGCCTTCGAGGTGTGCCTGTCGGCCGGACTCGTCTTCGAAGGTGTCGAAGATACCGAAGATAGACGGACCCAGCTGAAGTGCGTACCATCGGATCGTACCGGGTTCCGAGCGGGCAAGGCCGAGGGCTCCTTTGATAAAATCTTCCAGCTCTTTTTCTTTTCCGGGTTTGGCCTGTAGTCTGGCGAGGATTGCTAATTTTTCCATTGTTGATGTTGAATTGTTAAATAAAGTTCGCCTATCGATGTGATACGTTCAATGTCTGAATTTCCCGAAGAGATGACGATACGGGAAAAGTTAGCAGTGTATGGATGGGAAATATATTCCCCAGAGACTGGAAGGCTTTTTGCAGGAGAAGGTTTGGGGCAGTTAATAAAATCCTCCTAATCCATGGGTATCCTTCGGCGGCTAAAGCGAATATTGTTGATTGACGATGATCATGATCACCTGCTTGTCTGCAATCTGATCCTGCGGAGAAGGGGATATGACGTTTATACCATGGCAGGATGCGAGCGGATGGAAGAGTTGACCGAAGTGGTGGAGACCTTCCGTCCGGATCTGGTTTTTATGGATCACGATCTGCGTGGAATTTGCGGAGCGGATCTTACCCGAATGCTTAAATCTCACCCGGTACATAGGTCAATCCCAGTAATTTATTTTTCCGGCAGGGAGGATATTGCCGAGATTGCGAAGCGGACGCAGGCTGACGGCCATTTGTCCAAGCCGCTCGAATCTGACAGTCTGATAAGGATTGCTGAAGAATTTATGCTTTAAGAATGAGTAATTTACATTAATTTCAGCGCGTATCTATAAGCGGGGGATAGTGTGGATTATTCTGGTCAGTCTCTTTGTTCCTGAGGTTTTTATCGTTTGGCATGCAAGTTTGTATAGTATAAGTATGGATCAATTGGTTTTTACGATATCGTTTGTATATGAGATACTGCCGGATGCTTTGCAGGTTGATCTGAGTGCTGAGATAGAGATGGTCGGTTACGATTGCTGTCTTGTTCGCGAGATCCGTCGTATAAATTCCAACGAATCACCGTTGCTTCCTGAAATGAAACTGCAAAAGAATCTTGGCCGGTGGATCCACAGTGCGAGTGGTAACGAGAGCAATATCAGCAGGACGATCGGCGAGGCTATCAGCCGGCATTTGAGTCAGCGTGAAAAAAGGGCCGATGAAAATATATGACCGATGGGTCAGAGTTCCATAAATTTGTAACACCTTAAACGGCCTCTATCAATAGTATAACATAATGCAAAGCCAAAAAAATATTCTGCTTGTGGACGATGATCCGGACCATTTGTTGATCTGCAATATTCTTTTTAGGAGGAGGGGCTATAATGTTATGCCCCTTCTTGGCTGTAATCCTTTGAAGACGCTGACCGACGCCATCGACAGTTTTCATCCGAGTCTGATCTTTATGGATCATTTTATGCCTGGCGTGAACGGATATGATGCCATAAAAATGCTGAAGGCGCATCCAGTCTATTGTAAAATTCCCGTGATCTATTTCAGTGTTCACGGTGATCTGGCTAAGATCGCCCGGGAGGCGGGGGCCGACGGGTATTTTCAGAAACCTTTCCAGTCGGAAGATCTCTTCACCATTACCGATAAGTTTGTTGCGTAGATAAAGAATGCCGGCTGGTATGGGGTGGCATACCCATTGCTTTCTGCAATGGTAAAATCAATTATGTATATTGGAATTGGAACATTGATCGTTATCGTGATTCTTTTTCTTATTCTAAGAAGAAGGTAGAACGACGTGGAGGGGAACCATAAATATATTACCCTTGCCGTTGTAAATGCCGTTCATTTCTTTTAGCAGGGCGTCGTAGTCGAGGGGAAGGTTTTTGGGGTCCCGTTTATAATACCCCGCTACCCGATTGGAGGTGAAGTAGAGTGTCCTGCCATCGGGAGAGATAGTTGGGTCATAGATAGAGCTGCCGTCGCCGGCCTGGAGTTTGAGCGGCTGGCCTTTTGTCCAGCCGGTGTTGTTATGATAGCTGATGTACAGGTCGTTTCCGCTTACAAAGATGATATAGCTACCGTCGGGTGCGATCAATGGGTCGCTAACCTCTTCGTCGCCGTTGAGGAGGAGAGGCTGTGGGTCGCCGTAGTGGTCGCCCTGTTTTTTGGCGTAGTAGCTGGTTGCTTTGCCTCTTCTGGGTGAATAGAAGTACAGGTCGCCGTTGCGGCTGACTGTAGGGGCAAAATTGCCGATGCCGTCGAGGTTGAAGGAATCCTTTATGTAATGTGGTTCGGACCACTGGTCGTTGTTTTCGCGGTTGCTGTACCAGAGGTGGGTCTGGCGTTTGAATTTATTCTCACCGGTGGTGTCGAGGGGCCGGTTGGAGACAAAGTATAGACGGGCGCCGTCGGGGGAAAGGAAGGGGTCCCAGTCTCCCCAGTGACCGGAGAAGGAGATGATATGGGGTTTGGCCCAGGTGTTGTTGGATCTTTTTGAATAGCAGATCTCCATCGAGATGGTGCCCTGTGCGAAGTAGACGGTGTTGCCGTCGGGGGAGAAGGTCGCCGCGACTTCTTCGAAGGGGGATGAAACGACGCCGGGGGCGAATATTTCGGGTTTTGAGCTGGTGTCGACGGGGTTGGTTTGGGCTAAGGTGGTGGCTATGGGGGTTAGGGCGAGGAGGAGGGTT
>Ga0310811_10001426_pt1 | contig 30100 bp, 30 predicted proteins | sample YCmetagenome_FD_207642 | JGI IMG/M metagenome (GOLD analysis project Ga0310811, IMG submission 207642) | Soil microbial communities from experimental microcosm in Duke University, North Carolina, United States - YC | ecosystem: Engineered > Artificial ecosystem > Soil microcosm > Unclassified ...
ACGGCCTCCACTTCACACTGGCGACTTGAATGAATGCACAGCGTGTCAACTCTGAGTCGGCTTGTCGGAATTGACCTTGACTCAGGCTTGCGCCCAGTCAAGGTCAATTCCGACCAGTCATGAATTACCGTAATTCATGACTGGATTATATCATCTTTACACGTTCAAGCACCACGTGTGAGACTGCACGGCTTCTCACACAGGGATGGTCAGATGTTCGGAAAGGTGAGATCATACCTACCTCACACACTCCATTCACACTGTCATCCTCCTCCGTTTCTCACCATGTCCATCTCTACTGAGAACGCAGTGGCTGATGCCACGTCTCTGCACTTGAACAACACGGTGAGCATCCGAATGTTCATGCGAGCTGTGAACGAGATCCATTCCAATCCCGAGTCGTCCACTGTGATCGTTCTCGGTCCATCAAGCAATCCCACCGCGTTGGCATTGGGAAAAGTGCTCAGTTCGGCTCTCCACGTTCCATACGTTATCCACCATGCAGATACGGATATTGGAACGGTCGATGACCTGGTCAAGATTCATGACAGACACCCTGGTGTGATCATCTCGTCCAAACCAGACCGATTCTTGTATGACACATCCAATGCCGTTCGGGCAAAAGTGCTAGTAAACGTGTTTGACTTGAGTGATGATCCGGATCGAGGGGTTCGAGAGTACACCGAAGAGGAGTTGAGGATGGACATACACAGATACATTGGGTGGTGTGTCTACTTTTGCAGGTTGTTGGATGGAGCTGTGTGATGATGTCTGAATAGCCATATCCCGAACTCGATTCTCTCTCCCACATAGATATGAGTGGATGAATTACACCCATCGTCTCCCCGGTGTGCACCACCCGCTTGTCCACCCCAGGATCTATGCGTTCTTGACTGAGCATCTCTCCGAGACAGCGGTACAACAACTCCATGAGCTCGTTCACTCCAGCCTGTGCTGGAACGATAACCTTCCCTCCATTCTCATCACAGGTGTCATTGCACCTTACCTCGATCACAGGGACGTCGTTCAGTGTCGACGTGTGAATCGTTCATGGTCGAAAGCACTCCATTGGCTGTCGTACCTGTGTCCAGACACTATACTGAACGTGGATCGCATGTTCCAAGATTGGAACGATTACATTACGTTCCATGTCAGGTTCCCGACTCATCCCGTTCCAAAGTATAGGGATGATCAACAGCGAGCCACTGAGTTTACCAGACGCAACGCACACCACTTTCACATGGCGAAGCACTGGACGATCCGGAGAACACCTCTCACGTTATTGACCAGCTTCGCGAACGTCCTCTCGAACAACAATCGCCAGAGGTTGACAGAGAATATCACGACACTGACATTGGTTGTGAACAGCTCACAAACGTTCCAGGATCAGCTACACTTGTTATGCCTGATGCCAAACTTGAAGCACCTGCGTGTGTACAATGGAAACACCTGTTTCTTCATCGGTCATAACGCTCCTCCTCTAACCTTGAAATCGGTGTGGATCGTCTCTGAACACCATGGTTACACAGCATTTGACGAGACGAGGTTGATTCAACACCTCGGTATGCTGACGGTAGAAACGGAGCTGGAAGAAATCATCTGCACAACGCGTGTGAATAACATTTCTCGGTTCCATCGGTTCAGCAAGCTTCGTCGTGTGGGATGGGTGGATTTTACACATGGTGGACAGCTGACGTGGACACACGTGAAGGACGAGTCAGACACTGTGTACTGTGAACGAGCAGAACGTGCATTCATCGATGCTCGGAGGTGGTTAGCGATATAAGTCTAAAATCCACACGTGCATTCAGGGTGAAGGCTCACAGCACATAGATTCGCACTTTCCAAACGATCATCCCACTCCTCATGTCCGCATTCAGTATCCTGTGCGAACGATACCCATACCTGGAAGATGTATGGTACGAAGTGCTCATGCCTTTCGTACTCCCTTCCCAATCGAATGTCGCCACATGGAAGATGCTCGCTCTGACAGAACTGCTTATGCGACACAGTGATGGGAAGTATGCATACCACACCTGGTCAAAGGTGTGGTATGAACGGTCAGATGTGGTAGTTCAACTATGGGCAATTGTGTGGAACGAGTATGCTCCAGGCATGTCACCGTTCACTGTCAGGTATCGAACAAACCGTCACGAAATGCTACCATGGAAGGAGGACTATATGGTTGGTATATTGAAAATCGACCTTGACTACATCCACTCTGCAGACCCTACAGATGATGCTTTCTTCGTGAGGTGCACTGTGTGTGGTGATCAGAGCGGACATGATACGTGGATTTATTCAGAACGATTCAGCTTGCTGGATCATGGAGATGTTCATATCAATGTGTGTGAAGTGTGTCTGATGCGCGGTCGTATAATGGAGGAAGGGGTGATCGTGTCAGATGGACAAACGTCTCGAGTAGCACCATACCGAACATGCTGGTTGGAAGCCACACGCCGAGCGCGAGTAGAGATGGGACGAGAGCACGAGCACACGGCGCATACTGCAGAAGACGTATGGGATATCATGCGAACGATGTCTCTCTCCTTCCCTGAGCAACTGAGGCTGTGTGAGATGATTCAGCGTTCCAATCAAAAAACTGAGGATGGATAGACTGAACAAGCGGATGGTGATCGTTGGGACTGCTGTTCTAGTGCTGATCATGGTTGTCATTCCGTTTGTCTGGATGTATGTACACGGTAAGTCGTACCGGAATAAACTACTCCACTGTATGAATACAGAGGCTGGTCAGTTTTGTGGAATTGCGTTTCCCTATCACATTGTCATGCCCAACTCACTCCAAACAGCCATCCTCCAGCACCTATCGGATAATCCGAACTGTTCTACACGTGTTCACATGCCCGGAATACGCGATGGACGGACTGTTCCAACCGCTCACCTGACCAGACATCTCCCATCTGTGATCGAATATTACCACTCACTTGCACTGGATGTGTCCGATGTGATTGGAGAACGTGTCTATCCCACCTCACTTCACCTGCCCACCACGTGCGCCATCATCATCTACGACCAACCTGGAGATGGCATCGAATGGCACTACGATGTGAACTACTTTCGTGGACGCTTCTTCACAGTGCTCGTTCCGGTAACTACCACCCGTACATGTGCTCGATTCACATACAGGGACAAGAACGAGACGAGCAGATCAATGAAGGAACGACACAGATATTTGAGGGTAACCTGGTCTACCATAAGGCCACCAAGCTGTGTGAGGATCAATACAGAGTTGTTCTGTCGATGCAGTTCAGCACAGATCCAAGGATGAATCCGTTCCAGCAGATCATGATGTGGTTGAAAGACCGAGCGTTCGTGGGTAGTGGATACTAAGTGATTCAAAGCTATGCTTCCAGATCGTATCTCAGAAGCAGACAAACAACTCTCTCACCTTGGATATGGACGAGGTTAATAATGGAGTCTCATTCATCCTATTTGACATTCACTTACCGCGTGTATAACGATGTCGTTCTATCCGCTCGGCGTTCGCCTGATCCTCTTCGTCGCCTCCATCACCTTGGCACCCTGTGTGGGCACTCTACGCACCAGGCGCTTTGTCATCTACACCCTGAATGCTGTGCTCTCAGTGTGTTACCCAGAACATTCTCCAGTGTTGTTACTGTCTACTATCCACTCGCTCCTGCATGAACACATCCCGTTCATTGATGAGCTCGGATTAAACGTCCACCATTCGGCCAGTCTGGATGTGTTGTGCCATACACTGATGCATGCATGGGTCATGTGGCTCATTCACTCTTACGTGTCAGTGGAGACGCTGTTTGTGATGATGTGGATCTTTATGGGCTCCATTTACAATACAGTGGTGAGTTTGAACACGTCAGTGGATGACGAATCGTTCATTCGTTCCTCGGTGTTTCAAGCACTGAGTTCAGGAGCCTGGATCTCGCTGATGGGTGTCGGCATATCTGGAACAGAGACTGACTTGTATGAGCCGTTCCTGTGGGGATGCCTGGTGTTTGGCATGTTCAACTGGTATGTGTTCAAGAACTCAGAGTGGGTATTGGCACGGTTGTTTCGAGCATCGTACTTTGACACCTTCTTCAATGTCTGTGTGTATTTGTACGTGTGGAATAGACAGTAATTTACACTGCACTTCTGAATGAAACAGCGTACTATGTTCCACACCATTCCATTCCACTCCTTTCACATGATCTGACAGCATGCACAGCATGAATCCCACTCACTCGTGTCACCTGGCACTCTAGCCACCGTCTTGGTGTATCGACTGGTCGAGAGCATCAACACCCGTGCACGTTCTCGATGAGACATGGGTGGAGCCATTGACCCATTGGCGTAGTTCACCACAGGCATGAGCAGAATATCCAGGATCCAGTTGTGAACATTGTATTCAAAAGGTCGTTTCTGTGTTTGGACTGCTTGTCGTCTACTAGGATAGTCGTACACGAGTGAAAACCCAGGCAACAGCACCTCCCAGCGAGTCATCTGACTGACTGGTGTACCAAACTTGACCATCGATACCCACCATGATCGTTCCGAGCATCTCTTGAGCACATTGAACAGTTCGTTCATATTGGACACTGCGTCATCTCGGGTGAGAACAATGACCAACACCTGTTCAGTGCTCGATTGCTTGCGTTGAAGCAATCGTAATAGCACCGGGATGACGGATGAGTCAAACGCGGGTGGAGATTTCTGTTCCTCCTTCTGTTCCGACAACCGCTGAAATTGGTACACGTCATCGTGTCGATTCACTTCAGTCCATGTCTGTCCACTCGTAAGCTCCAGGTCGATTCCATCTGAACGTACGGTGGATGTCAACCGTACAAGTTCGCTGACAAGTGCACACTGACGAGTTAAGAAGCTCGGAGCAACATGAGCGCGTTCATCCTCTCCACATGACGTGTTGACATCCACTGTGTCCAGGCAATCATCAGATTGGACACACAGGTTATCCATCACCACAACAATCTTCTGTGTTGAGAAGGCTCTCCACACACAATCACGAGCGACATTGCTGTCAACACGAGCGTGTGAGAGCATGTCAATGAACTCGGACGAGTATTCAGACTGAGTCATAGTGTTGTGATGAGCGGGATGAATATGAGCTGGGTGTGGTTTGAGAAGTGAGCATTCCCATTTCTCAATCATGGTGGCCTTCTCTGGGTTCGACGGGTTGATCATACGATATCCAGGTTTGAAGGATGTGTGGATGAACACCCTGTTACCCTTCCTTCTTCCGACGATGGATGAGGCGCGTGCCAATCACGAACTAGTCATGTACGAGTTCGTGTTCATATGGGACGCATGGGAGGATATCAATCCTCGGAAACCGTACAGGTTCTGGCGTATCAATCGAAACCGGTTTGTGTACTTCGAACCTCGCATGAAAACAGCGACAATTGTCCATACCACAGAGCAAGGTGTATTGTGCTGTCAGACTATAATCACTCAAATGGACGTGGAAGATGGTTGTGAACGAGAGATGTGTTGTGGGGTGATGATGGAAACCTGTCTAGTGGAGGAAGGTAATGGTCGCATTGGTTGTGAGACCATGTCACAAGATGGCCACTTCATGAGTCTAACTGTGGATGTGGATGAACCAATCGTGTTTGAGAGAGCCACCTATACGCCAATTCACTGTATGAATCGTGTTACACTGATGAATGCGATTCGGTGTACAGGACAGCTGAGACGCTGAGCTGAGACGCTGAGCTGAGACGCTGAGCTGAGACGCTGAGCTGAGACGCTGAGCTGAGACGCTGAGCTGAGACGCTGAGCTGAGACGCTGAGCTGAGACGCTGAGCTGAGACGCTGAGCTGAGACGCTGAGCTAAAGTCGAGTTACATAGAACTTTCGTGTGATACCTCAGTAACTTAGGTGTAAGCTCATTCATTCTTCAAATAACTCCTAACCTCCCCACCCCAACTCTTCTCCCTCTGTCGTTACTGTCTACCACGGTCGTCGTTACTGTCTACCACGGTCGTCGTTACTGTCTACCACGGTCGTCGTTACATACCATGGCTCAATCAACTGATCTCACAGCGTTCAACTTGGCTTTTGTGATGGAACGAGCTGGAGTCTCCCGTGAACAATGGATGGCTGAATTGATTCGTCGTTCCAATGGTCACCCGCAACTTGTTGGAGGACGGGATGATCAAGTAGATCTGAGTCGTTTCACTATGGAGTTCGTGATGGAGAGAGCTGGTGTGAGTGTTCAGGATTTTGTGAACGAATTATACCGTCGTGGGACTGGTGATGATCACAACGCAGTAAGAGTTGTTCAACCTGTTGTACAGGAGCTATTGGACATGAAGTATGAGGATTCTGAGTCTGACGCGGATACGGAAGTATCCGATGTGTCTGAAGAAGACACTGAACACAGACTTATTGGTCGTGCGCTTGTGGTCAAGTTCTACCCTCTGGATCTCTCTGGAGTGAATGACTTGGATCAAGCTAATGCAATGGATGAAGCACTGCACGCATTGATCAAACGGGAGACATCTCAAGGTGGTAACTTGGTGTTTAGACGAGGCGAAACCGGTCGAGCCGTTCCATACTGTATGAAGATCAAACCTATTTCCCATGCGGTTGCGCATGGGAAAACCAATCCTTGGCAGTTTGATTACAAGTGCTGTGATAGGAGGAAGTTGGTCTATGGATGGTGCAATGTCGAGGCCAGACGTAATCTGGAACGGGGAACGTTTGTCAATTTCGATCGTCATACAGAGCGATTTGACTTGGTGCTTAACAACTCCTCTACATTGAGATCTGAGATGTTCACTGGGTGGGACACACACTCAAAGAGTCCACTGAACAACTGTCGTCCTTTACTGGTGAACAAGGTAGAGGTGGACGGGTCGAAGACAGTGTGTCTAGCGCTGACGTTTCGTCTTCGTATGTAAGCGTTTGGAGGCGGTCTTGCTTGTCTTGGATGGGCGTTTGGAGGCGGTCTTACTTGTCTTGTGTGTCTTGATGGATAGAATGAGCACTTCAGCTGAGGCGGATTTCTTGATGTTGCGAAAGTTGATAGACTGGTGCTTCCATCTAGTGGTGACAGGTATGAATGTGTACCCCTTGTACAACTGTCTGATGTATGGACAGTCGTTATAGAACAGCATCCAGTTCTTGCGATGGGTCAGTGCTTGCTTCAAAGCCTCGTGATTGAACCCACGATTCAAGGTGCCACCGACTCCGTACAGGGGATCGCCCTTTTGATAGTACGGCGGATCGAGGTAGATCAACGACCTCTGTGCCATTCCAGCAGAGGAGTGAGAACGCAGAAACACTGACCAGTCCTTATTTGTGATGGATTTAAACCCAGTTAAGTCGACCTTCCTCAACCGCGCATTGATCGACTCGGTTGTACGCTTGCCGTTCGCCGCACAGTAATGTCCAAATGTGGCCATGAAGCTCGCGCCTATGGCCACACGGAACACCGCACCCATGTGAATCAGGTTGTGTCTGTTCGACAAACCGGGGTGCTTCTTCAACTCTTCCATGAATGACGCATACTCAGCTTTGGATACAGGACGAAGTGTCTTGATCTCAGCCTGCAGGGCGTCAGGGTATTGCTTGAGTGCTTTCCAGAATGCCACCAAAGGCAAGAATGCATCGTTGGCGTACACATGCATACCCAGCTTCTCGGCACAGTAACGCTCGAAAGATGCTCCCCCCATGAACGGACTGTACAGAACCTCGGCATCCGGAAAGTACGTGTCCATGACCTCTGCAAGGAAACGCACTGCCCTCGTCTTGCCACCAGGGTAGGAAAACGCTGGTTGAATCGACATGATTGTACGTGTATTCACTCGATGTCGAGTTCGTCTTTTTGCTTGAGAAACACATAACAACCATCTCTCTCGTCCATCTACAACCTACACCCACACACGATCTACATGTTCTCCGTTCACTCCATAGTATCGTACTTCTGTTCTGTATCCTCTCCTTCCTTCTGTTCTGTATCCTCTCCTTCCTTCCGCTCTTCCTCAAGCATCTCAGGGACGGGTGTGCGAACGGTGGGTTCAGGTTCGGGCAATCCAAACGTACGACGTATGGCTGAAGCTGTCTTACCCTTCATCATCGATGCCACCTTGGCACAGCACAGATCCAGCAATGGCTTGATATCCATGTAATTAGACGCCACAATGATCTCGAACAACAGGGTCTGATCTACATCAACAAACTCGGCATCCCAGGTCGACACGACTTGCTTCATATCGGACGACTTCAGTGGCTTCTCGATCTCACGAGCAGGGTTGTTCACATGATGCATCAGGTACTGAACAACCTTGTCCAAGACAATGGAGTTGACATTGGGTAACGGGATGTCTTGTGCCTCCTTGTCTCCCTCAGACATGGTCTTCACCAGTACGGATTGGAGGGCAACATTCTTGGGTAGTTCAAACGCCTTGCCATCTGAGCTGATAAGTTTAAGCATCTGTTCCTCTTCCGTATTATCAAGGGACATGGACACATCTTCCACTACGGAGGTGGCGGGGACGACTGGAATACCATCATCCAGGGTGGAAGACATGGAGTTGTTCTCTTCGAGCATGGTGAGAGTTGAGAATAAAATAGAGATAGGTGGATGTGTGGTGAATGAGAGTGGGTTTGAGAAATGGTGAATACATCTGTATGGGTGAATGGTGATGTGTGTAAGCGGAGGATGGATAGTAGTCGGTTGACCTTACACACACCCCATTCATCCTATCTCACATTTCATCTATCTATCCCTCCCAACTATCCATCACACGATCTTCCAGTTATCATGAGTGGTCAGTCTCTCTCGGACGTGGTTGGATCTGCGATTCACTCCATGATCCAATCGACTTCTCTCTTTGAACGGCTTCATAGGTACGTTGTAGCGCTGGACAACCACATCGTCGCTTCTAAAGTCTGGGCAAATGATGACGATTCGTATGATGACATGGAGACCTGGACAGAAGAGTTCGAAGGCGAGTGTCCTATAACATACCTGTTCGTTCCAGAATACCTCGAACATATTGAGCAGTACCTGACCACTCGGACGGGTGCTGTGCCCGTCTTATTTGAACACGATGACTGGACAGTCATGTCCGGTGAGATCGAAGCGTTCAAGCAGTTCCTCACAGAACACCAGTATATGGAACCAGAGGAGTTGGTACGTATAGGTCTCAAGGTTGACACAGTCCATTCTACGTTGGATAAGAACGATGGGTATGGCGTTGGTCTGATTTCGTGTGTTCAGTTGTGGAATGAATCGAGGATGTTGGCTGGCCGTGCAGATGTCAGTTTTGGTGTGTTCTATGGCATGCGCAAGGTGTGTCTGAAGTTGGTGACGGAATGTATGGAGTCGCGAGTCACATTGACACCCGCAGAGAGACGGCTAGCATTGGAAGAGGCGTTGCGTATCAAACACCGACAGTTGTGTGTTAAGACCAGAAGATGAGTAGTGTACGATCTATTCTGTCAATACAAACTGAGCATCGTCATCATCCTCTGTACTGAACACAGTCACCCTCAAATGCACTCCACACACTGATGCCACGCGATTCAACCTTCGTTCCAACACTGCTAGCCTGTGTGATGTATCGAGCTTGTGTGTTTCCATCTGTTGACGTTCAATCCTGGTTGAGCACACGGAGCATGTTCCCATGGATTTTCGACACTCGGATTGGAGGTGGTGCTCTAGCTCCTCTGACAGGTACTGCTTCCTCACCGAGTACTCGACATCCACCATATCTGCCTTGGTCACCATCGCACTGTCCCAGACATGTGAACACTCTAATGTCGATCCAACGTAACGAGTACATCTCATGGGCGTGGTGTACGTGTGTAACGGAGCCAGGTTCTCACTGTTCCCTGGTATCAATTTGTCGTGTTTGTCGCTCCATCCTGCGTATCGTACTCTCCACCGCGCTACGGTTAAGGGTGAATCAGGTTGCTGTACAGCAATCACTCGTCCTGCGTACCACAAGTCACCATCATAGACGTCCAAGATCGAGCCGATCTTCACCTCCTCTCTCCACTTCCTTGAATACCGAATGACATAAGGTTCAATGTGTGGACTGTATACCATGCCTCCGTCTCTCGACACTGTACCACCTAGTGTGACCAAGTCGCAGTCGTTTGGACAGGTTCGGAAACACCTTGTTGCTAGGTGTTGTTCCTCCTCACACCACAGGTAGCTTCCTCCACAGCCCTGTGTACATGTGACTGTCCTTCGTGGACACTGTTCTTGAAGGTGCGTCTTCAACGTCTGCTCGTTCGTTCCAATGTACAGACCACCCTGTCTACATCCATTTGGACACGTGAGTGGTAATGTGCGGATTTTGCGATCGACAAAAAAGACCTTTTGTAAGCTCGGATCGCGTGTTTTACACGTGGGACAGGTGGGTTTAGATGACATCCATTTGTTGTAGCACTCGGTGCAGAACAGCTGACCACAGCATTCAGGAGAGACGGTCTGTTTACACACACTTGTGCATACCCCACACAGGTACTCGTTCACTACATCGATCGGCGCATCAAACAAGGTAATGGGATATCCACCCGAGAATAGTTCATCGGACGCATCACTCATACTAGGTTTCTGAACAGTGTGGACTGTTGTTCAGAAATCAAGGTCATTCAGGGTGAAGAAGGATGAGTTGTGAGCGTCCATGATATCCATCTCATGTATTCTATTCAGAGCGTGCACACGTCCCAGCCTTGCCTAGACTGCATTGATTGGGACGGCATCGACTCAAATGCCAACATATAGTACCCAGGCTGTCGTACATGTATCCCGTAACGGATATTGGGTGCTCATCGTCCTTACTATCTCTCATGTAATAGCCAATCGACTCACCAACCTCCTCTGCATATGATTCTTCGTTCTGTGTTCTCACACGAAGGGTGGTATGCCCATGCTCCCATCTTGCATGCAACACGAACCACGCCCAGGAGTCAGGTGCACGAGGACTGCGTGGCCATCCAATGTGATCTAGGTACGGCAGATGAGGCGGAGACGATGATGTTGTAGTTTCGTTCATGTGAACGGTGGTACGAGAATCAGGTGTGTCAGTAGACATGATCAATGAATGGATGGATGAGGTATGATTACTTCTTGGTGGTGCGTTTCTTGGACACTCGCTTGGTGGTGCGTTTCTTGGACGCTCGCTTGCTTGTCTTGACAGAACGTTTAACTTTGCGTTTGGTCTTTGTGCTCATGGAACGTTTGAGAACGGCGATCCTTCGGTACGCACACGCCTTGACCTTGGCTGGGTTGCGATCAAAGTGCGCTCGGCTCAGTGCATCCCTAGCGTGCGCCAAGTCATACACAGGGAAGGTGCGTGGTTTCGAACCACAGAAGAGTCGGTTGGGCAGTTTCATCCGCATGTAGGTCTTCCCACCGACCTTAACGGATCGGTGAGTGCGTGGGTTCACAACGGTTCGACGCTTGGATGGCATTCGAATGGACAGAAGGAGGTGGAGGAGAGCGCTCTAAGGTAGTACTTTTTGAATGGGACATTGAATATCATTCTTCATCCGTCTCCCATCCATCCTCCACCCTAGATCTGCGTTTGTTCCTGTATCTCGTTCATCGGCATGTCTTCGTCTATCCTTCGTACTGTGTTGGTGTCAGAACATCCATCAGCGAGTCAATTTGTGCTGTTCGTTCTGGTAGTGATGTGTACGGGTCTTGGTATGCACTCAATGTGGATGTGTCGAGCGGATGTAGTGTCTCTGAACCCCGTGTTTGAACGCATGCAAGGTGAACTGAACATATTCCAACCCAATATAGTGATTTGTGAGCACTCTGGTAGGTGCACTTCTCTGGAACTGAGAACGGATGGCACACCCAACATGGATTACGTGTACTGGGCACCTGTGCGTTCTATGGATATGATATTCACGCTCAAGATGGACAAGCCATCCGCTCAGTGGCACATGTGTATTGTGGAGTCCAATGGGTTGGATTCGCAACAATCAACCATTCACGACCAGGGGACATGCCGTAATGGAATGGAGATGATGACCATCCGCTTCCTCAACCGAACGCAGATTGACTCTCGATTCGTTCACCTCAGAATGTATGGTGGATTGTTCCAGTCTGAAGTGAATGTTCGTATCATTCCTGAACTGGAGTACATTGTACCCAGGCATGTAGTGAGTGCAACGTGTGACACGGTCGTGGTCACCACATTGGTTCGCACATCCACGTTCCGTTTGGATGGGGTATGGAGTGGAACAGGAGGCACTGCATCCATCAAGTCTCTGCGTTCGCTTACTGTGGTGAACATGAATCGATACCATCTGGACGAGGTGATGCTGACCGCCAGTGTTGATCCGTCCACTAATGAAATTCGAGCTCTGTATCGACAGGATGTCGATCTGATGGAGCACGTGATACTACAGAGTCCTGTGTCTCTGGATGATAGCTGGAGTTCGTGGTATATAGTGAGTAATGATAGCAAGATGTTGACCGTGCGAATCCACGACCTGTCTGTCATTGTACGTGTGTGGGTAGAGGTGTTGAATCTGAGGGTGTCTGTGGAGGCATGCGGTGATGTGTTTGAGACGGGTGTGGAAGTGCAGGAGTATGCCATGCAGATGGTGTAAGGGAGGTGAGGTGATGAATCGATCCTCCACTGATGTTCTGTGTCCATACAGAAAAACAGGTCGGACAGCGAATAGATGACAACCACTGCCAGTCCGATTGGCTATTCGGGTGGCAAATCGAAAGCCATACCTACACTGCGGTCGATTTTTGAGCACCACTTCCCACACGCCACGCTCCTGATCAGTCCATTCATAGGTGGTGGGTCATTTGAACTGAGCATGAACAAGGACAAGCATATCCCCGTTCATGCGAACGACACAGACCACCGCTTGATCAACTTTTGGCAACAGTTCCAACAGAACCCCATCAAGTTCACCAATCGAGTCAAGGCTCTACCACGTATCACCAAGTCGATGTTTGACAAGGCACGTGAACGTATCCTGTCCGAACGTGGAGCCGGCACCAAGCTAGACCGTGCACTCGATTACTACATTTTGAATCGCACATCGTTTGCTTCGCTCGGGTTGAGTGGTGGGTACTGTGCAAGCATGGCGGAACGCATGGTGAGACGCGACTTTACACCTCTGTCCAAGTTTGATCTGTCTAACGTCACCTTCCACCACGGTGACTGGAAGCACTTCTTGACCATCGAACTCAAAAATCGTCCCAAAGGTGCAGTGGTGTTCCTCGATCCGCCCTATTATTTTGAACGCGTTACGCGCATGTATGGCAAGAATGGAGATCTCTGCCTCGAGTTCGATCACAAGCGCCTGTATGACTACCTCAAGACTAAGCGAGGATGGATGATGTCATACAACAACGTTCCATACATCAAGAACCTGTATGAGAACATCCCAGGGGTGGTGATCTACGAGTGTCGCTGGTCATACTCGATGTGCGAATCGAGCAAGGCCAAGAACAGTGGTACACGTTGGCCAGAGTTGGTCATTGTTCGACCGTTCGAGTCGAGCCAGAAGGTGCCAGCTCCCAAACCCAAGGAAGTGGTGCCTGTCCGAAGGAGACAGCGACCACACTAAATACGTGGTGAGCCTCATTTCTCACTATCATGACTACCCCTACCCCACACTTGCTCCTTGTGGGAGATCAACATATTCGTCACGATAACCTGTCAGCAATCCCACGTCTGGAATCATGGATTGCCGAGTATGCACAGGCTCAATCCATTGGATCATCTCCACTCACCCACATCGTTCTAATGGGCGATCTGTTGGATCGGCACAGCCACGTCGAACAACCACTACTGGCACGCGCAGACAAGCTCCTTCGCAACCTGCTGTCTATCCACCCACCCGTTCATGTCATGGTTCTATGCGGGAACCATGACATGGCTCATAACCAGGTGTTTTTGACTCCTGATCACTGGTTGATTGTGTACACCCTAAACCCTCTCGCTCGGTTGACCGTCATCGACTGTCCAACAGAAATCCCGTCTCTCCCTGGCATGTTGTTCATGCCATACACACCGGACGGACGGTTCATCGAAGCGCTAGATGTGACATACCCAGAACGCAAATGGATTACCCTGTTCCACACCATCCTGTGTCACCAATCGTTCACCAACATTCAATCCATTGGTCATCTCTTGAAGGAGGCGGATACGTGGTTACCCGAATGCCCGCTCGTGATTAGCGGACATATTCATGATTCACACTGGGCATCTCCCAATCTGCTCTACACGGGTAGTTACATCCCTGTATCGAACGGAGAGTCGAACGACAAGAAGCTTTGGGTGCTAAAGTGCTCCTCCCAAGGTACCACTCGTTCCGACCCCGTGCCGATCGCGGTCAATTTTCTTCGCCGAACGACAGTCGAGGTCAACCACCCCAACGATCTGAGCAAACTGTTGACGGAGAAACCGTTCGACCCCGAACAGCACACACGTGTGATTGTCAAGGGCACCCAGGAAGAGATTGCCACATGGACGAGGGGGATGGAAGCCTCGGTGTTGCGGGCACAAAAGAACGTCAAGGTGATCATGCGTATGGTTCCATCTACGTTGACCGTATCTAATCAAACAATTCAGTCTGGTTCGGAACAGAAGAACACCAATCCAGCGATAAAACCAAGCGCATCGTTTACGGAATTGCTGGATGAAGCGATCGCATCGCACTCCATGTCGACATCTGTGAGAGAGCTGTGGACAGAGTTTCGATCCACACATGTCAACCTCTTTCAGTGAATAGATTCAGAGTTCATTCAGAGTTCATTCAGTCACTCATCCTGTCCATCTACATACACCATGTCGGGTCAGTCGTTAACTGCGGTGGTGTCAACTCTTGTCGATAGCATGCGTCGAACACCCGCGCTGAACGAACAGCTCGAAGCGTATCTGAGAACGCTCTGTCATCATTATGATACGAATGATGACAGCTGGGACGGTACATTTCGCGATCTGATGAACCAGCACCCGTCAGACGATCCCATTGTCCAGTGCTATCTGAATGGTGTGGTAACGGAAGTAGGGGAGTATGTGGATGGTCACTGTGGTTGGGTGATTCCAGACGTAACAATTGACGATGACACGTCTGTTCGGAACGAAGTGCTGAAGTTCAAACAGTTCCTTCACACACATCAGTACAGTGGTAAGGCGACTTTGGTTGCCATCGGATTTTCTGCTTATCTGATTGACCGTACATTGTGGAAGGGTGTTCAGGGAGATGATCCACCACTCGACACGTTTGCGATGCGCTTGTGGCATATTTCCAGAACGATAGGTACAAGTGAGCAAGTCGACACTGTTAGCGTAGGCGCATGGCTGACTATGTACAAGATCGTTCCGACCATGGTGTACGGGTGCATGCTTTCACGTGTGAAGCTGTCGAGAGATGAAGAGCGTGAGATCATCATGGAAGCATTGAAGACGCGACGGATGAAACAGGAGATCTGAATGACATGGGTTAGATGCGAATAGATGAAACTCTCCAGTCTCATTCACATTACCCACTCTAACAACCTGAATCATGTCTAGCGTGCCTCCACCCGTTCCAAACCGCGTTGCACCAGCACCACCATCCCCCGGTCAAATGGAGACGAATACAAACGTTCCTCCACCTATCCCAGCCCGTCCACCTGCATCCGTGCCCTCTACACAACAAGTACCACCTGCCATCCCTCCTTTGGATGTGAACGACATCGCTCGTTACTATGGTGGGAAAGTCGTTCAGGTCTGGACAAGCTCTCACGTCATGATCAAGACTGATCAGAAACTATTTGACAAGCTGTACCTGCACTCCTTGAACAGGAATGTAAATGCAGAACACGTGGCCAAACTCAAGAATAGCCTGTACGCTACTCAAGGTCACCCCGATGCTGATCCATTGGAGATCACCGCCGCACTCCTGTTGGATGATTATTGGGCGTCCATGTCTGACTCCTCAGTCGAGTGTCATTTAGCCTTGCTTGACGGTCAGCACCGCTACACCGCCGCCAAAGAGATGATTGAGATGAGTCGCAACACACCCGGTGCACGCAAGTTCACCTTCACCGTATGTCTCAAGCTATTCATCTGTGAGAACGAATCGATACTGAGTCAGAGGATTGAACGCATCAACTCAGGGTTGTCATTCACCGAGGTTGACAAGGCCAACGTCAGGGTGAGGAACCTGTTCCTGGATGCCCTGCACAGGATTGTAGGCGACTCCAACAAGCGCAGGCGAGCTATCCAGCTGTTGAGCCGTTCTGCTCACCTCAGAGATGACCGGTGGACAAGGACGTTGCAGAGCCGTTCGGGTAATTGGTTTGAGAAGAAGCTGGTTGAAATCAGTCAAAAGTCCGAGTATGTTAGCAAAGCTCAGAACGTCAATCCCAACACAGCCTTGGGGAAGTTGATTCACACCACGAGGCTGAATCAACTAGCAGATGACACACACGGGTGGTTGCAAGAGTTGACCGAGTATCCCGTTACGCCCGTGGATGTCAGGAGGAGGAGCAAGGTAAGGAAGCTGGATGCTGTGCTGGAAGACTGACATTGTGAATGGAGACAGGAATAGGTTAGTTAGAGTTACCAATACAGACAAACAGGATAGATTCCCGATCGATTAACGGTGTCTATGTTCTATTGTACTATTGTACTAGTGTAATCAGTCGTCCATCCTGACCTGTGCTCGCTTCTTCTCTTGCAACATCTCTGAAATGGCCATATACCGATATCTCTCTGTGGAAACACCCTTCGCTTAATTTGGAACGCTCGTTGTACTAATCCTGCGATAACATCACTCATGTGCACCCAGACCATCAAGCACTCATCTGTGAAGATAGATATTGGATTGTGTGATACGCTAGTCTATTTCAGAAGCTTGACCAGCTCAGCGCCAATCATCTGAGCTAGAGGCAAGGTGATCGCATTACCACTGATCGCATACAGCGTGCTGTCCTTCGTCTTTCCTGGCCATGTGTAACTGTCGGAGAAGCCCTGGAACCGAAAGCATTCGCGTGGTGTGAGTTTGCGCACACGGTCTCCATCCAGAATAAGGGGTACATTGTGTCCGCCCTTGCCCATATTGGCAGTCAAGGTGGGCACATCTCCACTCTTGTTCTCTCGAACGCAATTCTTCCTGTACTGGAACACAGTGTTAGTAGTGTGCACATTCTTCGTGACTGCTGTTTGGATGGTGCGCCAATCCTTGTACTGCTTGTTGTCATAGAAGTACTGGTCGTCCACCTTGTGTTCCAAGAACACCGACACCCTCTTCTTGTCTACCTTGTGCTGTGGGAAGGCGAACCTGCTGTGATCCTCCTTCCGTTTGAACCATATCATATATACACGTTTTCGATGGTGCGGGATGCCGGTGTGTTCGCATGTGTCGTACACCATGTGCTTGAAGCAATACTCCGGGTTGTGTTGTTTGAACAGATCGATCAATGCTTTGAATGTTTGTCCCTTCTCCATGGCCAGCAGGTTAAACACGTTCTCACACAGAACAAACCGTGGTTTGTGGTGCTTGACCATGTCCACGATCCGTCCAAACACATTGGAACGCGGATCATTCAGTCCCTTTCGTTCACCTGCAATGCTGAATGGCTGACATGGGAATCCAGCAGTGATGATATCCATACCGGGGATCGAATCGATAGGGATGGTGGTGATGTCGCCCACAGTCAGCTTGACATCACGAATGTTGGTATCAAACACAGGCTTGCATTTGGACTCAAAGTCATTCGCATAGACGGTACGGAATCGGCCGGTGTTCGACAGAGCCAGCGAGAACGCACCTGAACCTGCACACAGGTCGACATGTCTCAATTGTGTGGGTGTAGTCTCTACAATGGTCAATTGAGTGATCTGTTCACTCAAACTATCCAGTTGGGATGAGTCTGAATCGGTGTCAGCTTGGAGGGGAATGGATGCCGTGTGCACTACGGCCTCTTTCTGCTCAGTCGCTTGGCTCTCGTGTTGCTTGCAATACTGGTGTGTCTTGCTGGTCTTGCACACTGGTTTCTTGCATCGTTCTCCATTTCGTACGTGTCCTATGCATTGACTGGAATCGTTGGCCATCTTCTCCACGTGTGGCGGGATGGGATGCGTTCGATATGTGTCTAACACAGACGTGATTGTATGCCACTTTTGGTTGCTGTCAACGAGTTGTTCAGCCAGTAACCGTGGACGTTTCCCAGCGTTGCGTTGATCTCCGATCGTTTCCTTCTTGGAAACCTGAATCGAATCAATCGAGTCAGTCCGTTTGACAAACTGCACCTGGTTCTTCTCTCGGTGCACGATGACGATCCAGAGCTCCTGATCCGGATACGCTTTGGGAGAGAAGCTGATCGGACCAATTCCACTCGTCGCTTTGCATTCCAATGGTGTACGACGGATGATTCGTGTGAGTTCAGGATCAAACTGGATGAGCATCCCATCCCCAGATTCCTGACTGTTCCAACACAGCACGAGACGAACACTATTCCATAGATACAGACCCAGCAGATTCTCAGAGAAATGCGATTCCAAATTGGGTACGCGTATGGTCTTCTTCGTAGTCTTGCTAGCGAGCAGTCTGTTCACACGACAATGAGCACTGTAAGCTGACCAGGACAACTCGACGAGTAGAGCACGATCACATTCAGGACTTGCATCAAGCTGTGTCAGGAGTTGATGAGTACGGGTATTCCAGTCCTCAGGGTTGGTCTGTGTGGTATTTGGTGACATTGCTGAAGTCATAGAATGTGTCTTGTCAATCAGGATGTGCGTATGGACTTGGTGATGATCGTATACACTGAGACTCACACTGTTTTGTCTACCAAGGGGAAGCAAATCTGGAATCTATTTGCTTTCCTATTCCATCTCCACCGTTCACAACCATTGGATACTATCCTAACAGCAGATCTGGTTCTCACCCTCGGCACATGGACACGTTTGACCCTCTCCATCACATCCATTGGTTGTACAGCACTCCGATGTCACTGTCTCACCCTGATCCTCTACCTGACCCGTTCCCAGTGTTAAGGTGCCTGTCTGCACGTTCTCAGACTTCTGTTCGTCCACACCACCACCACTCTGGAGGGGGTTGACAGGTGCATTCTCCACCTGATGAGGCTTCAATCGTTCAAAATCCAGGAACTGGCTGACTGCACTCTGAGCAGGGTCAATGCCCACACGAGCACATGCTGATGCATATGTCTTGGGAGCCTCTGTCTTGTACTCGGGATGCAACTCGGCAATGTGTTTGAGTAACGGCTCGGTTGCCACCACCACACGATTGCACTTCTCAATCTGTTCAATAGCACGAGTTCGTTCGGCCTCACTGTGTGCTTGCTTGACACACAGCTCGATGTACGTATCGAGGTCTTCAGCCGTACGTTTCTTACTCACATCGTTGAGCAGGTTATCACGCGCATCCTCAATCTCCCGAGCCTTCTGTTCTTCGAGCTCGGCAACTCGGCGCTGGTTCTGCGCCTCGATGTCTTCGGTCTTGCCCTGAAGGTCAATCTCTTCGGTCTTGAGCACTCCAAAGTTGTCTGTGGTGAGAGGGAAGTCCAGACCGACGAATGTGATCAGGAACTCACGTGTAGAATCCGTTCTCAACAGCTTCTCGGCATGGCGATCTGCCTCGGCCTGAGTAGCAAAGCACCCAGCAATGCGCATCAAGCCATAGCAATTGTCTGGGTCGGGTTTGCCCTTAGTAGACGGCACCCACGAGATGACAGCGAACTTCTGTCCATCTGGTTGGAGGTAGTGACGAGTTTGTCGCATACGACGGAATGCAGACACTTGTGTATTGGTCAACTCCTTGTTGATCATACCTGCTTCGCGAGCGGACTTGACTTCCTCGTCCGAGAGCGGTGGGTTGGTCAAACTGGCAGGCTTCCTCAAATCCTCCAGGTGCATAGGAACGAGTTGAGACTCGGGGATGGCTGGAGCGAGGGATGCTTGGAAGCTCTGACCATTTACATTGACATCGCGTTTGGTGGACGTCTTGCCGAAACTAGGGAGAGAAGAAGACATTGGATGGATAGGGGAGGGAGTAGACGAATGTAGGTATATAGGGTATACAGAGCAAAGTGGAGAATGACACGGGTTCTTACATTCCTATAGACATACTCACATCAGACCCAGACCACCCGTGAAGCTTCCTGATCTCCCGTCTTCTCTATCCTTCTTCTGTGGAATCAATCACCACCCAGCATGGATTCACCCACTGTGTCTTTAGGCGTCGGAACACAAACTCCCGTACCGACAACATCTTTGTACCTAGGTAAATGGCGCCTTTGGTGTTCATGGGGTAGTGATCATCGATTGTCCTCAACCATGCTTTGACCCGTTCGATATCAGGCTCACCCTCAGTGTAGAACAATGTGGAGGAGACGGGTGAACGGTTCAGCACGATAGACAGGAGGTGTTCTGGGGTGGTGGTGGTCGAGAATACAGAGCACTTACCCTGCTTGTGAGTGGATGTCTCGCTCAGAACGGGTAGAGTCCTGTATCCAATCAGCACTCCGGACTGGTAGCAGTGATTGAGTTCCCTCAAGGAACAGGTTGAAGTTGGACTCAGTTGCACCATCTGCAGACAGATCGGCACCTCGGTAGACGGAACTGCAGACATGGATTGTTTTCTGTGATAGAGACAGTGGTGAATGTCATATAATACTCTGCTCACCCCGGTCTTATTAACCCAAAAAGGAACACGGTATTCGTTTCGAAGACTACTGGCACATGAGTAGTTTAAACCTGCACGCGTTGTACCACCCTCATCCCGAACGGGTGTGCATGACACCCAAGACGTGGTTCTGGTTCTTGGTGCTCGTCATTCTGTTGTACTGGTGCCTTCACCGCTCTAGTCAAGAGTTTGTTGCACACCATGTCGGTCGCCAGGCCACACGGATGAAACAGGCCTGGTTCAAGACCATGTGCAGTCAAGCGTGCGCAGTCCTCCCTGCATCCAGCAGTTCCAATGTGAGCCCTTCCAACCCCACGTACGCTCCTACCTTGACCATGGATGCCGTTCGCACACCCGGTGGATTACTCAAGCGTTCGGAAGGGTTGACTGATCAGCACTGGTGTTCCACACGGAAGGGTGGGTGTTTGAAGGATATCAAGGGTACACCAGGTACACCATCCGTGAGTACAACCAGTCGAGAAGGGTTCTTGCGTTCATCCTCGATCTATGGGCAGGTGAATCAGTACAACAGGAACGGGTGGACAGGGACAGATGCCTACGAAGATCCGGACGCTGACAGCCAGTACACCCAGTGGACACATTCCAGTTGGAACGAGAAGAACGGTGTTCCCGCATTCACTGTATCTGGATCTCCGTTCTATGGTGATCCTAGTGTTGGTGCATCTACATACTGGAAGCCTGACCCTGTTGTGAACGCTGTCTGGCCAGGGAACGATGTAGGTCAGGTGTTCCCCGACAACCTAGAGTTGAAGCGCTCAAAAAAATGAGGGAGGGGTTGGTGGCACCCGCGTCCACGACCCCTGTCACCCGTTTCACTAGCGGAGATCAAGTGATCAGCACCAGGAGCTCACCACATTCCTCCGGTGCCACCCAAGTGCTCATCAAGAGCAACCCCAATATCCCAATGAAAACGTACGCGTTCGGAACGGTTCTTCGAACGAGCGATCCGAAGGTGGAGGCTGTTGCCAAGCAGTTCCGCACGATCCGCAAACCCACTGCCACTCAGGCCAAAGCGCTCCCTGCAAGCTTTGATGGACGAGTGTCATGGAGGGGGCTGTTGTGTCCCGTACTTGACCAGGGCTCATGTGGCGATTGCTGGGCACACGGCTGTTCCAGCTCGTTGGCCGACCGATTTGCCATCTTGTCCCTTGGTCAAATCCAGTTCAAACCTGCACCCAGTGAGCTGACCATATGCAGTCACAAGTACGACGCAACCAAGATTGCCTCCGAATGGCAGAACGTAGATTACTACCAATCGGTAGACAAGGACTTGCACGCCAATCGAGCGTGCAATGGAGCATCTTTGTACGATGCACTAGGTTCGGCCTACACAGATGGAATCACCGAGTCGTTGTGCTTCCCTGCCAAGAACAATGGTAACACCAGCTCGAGTTCCAGTGGTTCGTCTGGTTCGGGAGGGGTGGTGAATCCCAGTGGTGGAGGAACGAATGCCACGTATGTGGATTTGGTAGGCAATGTTTCTTCCGTACCATCATATGATGTACCTCAGACCGAGGATGGCACGTCCTTCCCCTACTGTTACCAGCTCCAGGGACAGCAATTTGATACCTGTTTGGATGGCCAGACCGCCATGCGCAAGTACCGTGCCAAGACCTGCTACAACATCGCAAACGACATCACGGCCATCAAGCATGACCTGGTCAAGTATGGTCCTGTCCTGTGTGGAATCATGGTGTTCGAGGACTTCTTGACCGTGTATGATGGTAAGTCAGTGTACGCACCGGCTACAGGCGCCACTGCGGCGGGTGGCCACTGTGTTCTTCCTCACACGAGTATTCAGACATTGAACGGGTTGAAACGAGCGGATCAAGTGTTGGTAGGTGATCATGTCATGACTCGTGGTGGATGGAAACCTGTAGAGGAGTTATTACCCAGGCAGGTTGACAAGGAACCGTTGTTTACCATTCACAGTACCATGTTCCCAAGGCCACTAGAGTTGACAGAGGGTCACCCTGTACTGATCTGCCGAGAACCATTTACAAATGCGCGATTCAATCGCGGAACAGAATGGTGGAAGGAGTTGCAGTGGTTGCCTGTTCAGGATGTACAAGAGGATGATTGGATTGTGAGTCCGTACGACACGAGCGTGATAGAACCGGATCCTGTTCTTACGCCCAGCATGTGCAGGTTGCTGGGGTATTATGTGGGTGATGGTAACCTCAGCTTCGAATATTCCAAGGAGACCGGTAATGTGAAGAGTGTCAAATTCCGGTTGACTTACCACCGGGTGAACGAGCAGGCGCTCGTTCAGGATCTGATACAGTGTGTTCGTGATTATGATCCGACCATCAACCACTCCATTTACCAAGTGAAGACCGCCAACTCCAACATCATCACGTTCTACTCGACGAAACTAGGCAAGTTGATCTCACACTACTGTGGCATGGCCAACAACAAGTCTATCCACCACAACCTGCTGTACATGGATATCCAGAAGCAGTACGAGTTTCTGGCAGGATGGTGGAGAACAGATGGTTCTGGTGAATGGCTCAAGACAAACTGTCAGATTTTCACGGCCGAGGTGCAATTGGCCGAACAACTCACACTGATTCTACAGAGGTGTGGACTCACCTACAGTTACAATCGTGTGCATCCTAATGATCATGCCATGAAACAGAACAGAAATGTCGAGACCAAAGGTGGGTGGGGAGTTCATTTTCACACACCACTACCACGCGATCGTTCACACTACATGTCGAACCAGCTCCTCTACAAGCGAATCAAGAAGGTCGATATTAGCACACATACCGGCACGGTGTACAACTACCATGTCAAAGAGTACAACGAATACCTGGCCAACAACGTGCTCGTTCACAACTGCGTAACTATCTATGGTTACGGACACGATTCAGCGTCCAACATGGATTACTGGCTCATAAAGAACAGCTGGGCTTCAAGCTGGGGAGACAACGGTTTCTTCAAACTACAACAGGGGAACACCATGTGTCAGTTGGAACAGAACGTTGTGGGCATGATACCAGACTTTCCGGGTATGCCCGTCTCGGATCCCAACATCGTTCCGGTGGAAACGCCTGATGAGGCCACGATTCAACAGTTCACCAATCACTTTATTGACCCCAATACAGGGTACTACAACACAGCCATTCAAAAGATCCAGGCAGGAACGCTGTCTGTGGTTGACCCAGTGTCAGGCGAGAAGACCTCCAAGATCTCTCCATACCTCCTCCCCGGTGCGTCGTTGCCCGACTACTCGACGTTCTATGCTATGGATGCCATCCCCACGGCTCAGGCGATTGCTCAGGGCACATCGAGTGCATCACCCGTCACTGTCTTACCTGCTTCGTTGGTTGGGTCTGGATCGACAGGAACATCTTCCTCATCGTCTTCAGTCATTCCACCCTCAGGTAGTACATACACCTACAACACCAACAGTTCAAGTCAGTCATGGGAACGAGATGCAGGGATTGTTCTGGGTGTCGTGGGTAGTGTACTGATCTTGGGTGTCATGGCGTGGAAGGTGTACCAATACAACAAGGCACATCCAACAACAACATCCTCTTCCCCCTCTGTTCCTATTCCCCTCCCATCTCCACCCTCTTTACCGGTTCCAGAAGTGATGGTTCAATCTGTACCCACCCCATCTGCTGTATCTAATTTCACTCAACCACCTGCACCTGTTCCCGCTTTGGATACCTTGTTCTGAGCAAACAACCCACTCTTCATACATCGATCTACTTCGTACGCCACAGCGTACACGTCGTCAGCACTCACAAGTTCCGTATTTGCAACCACAGGTCGATTCTGTGATTCCAAATAGCAATCCCAATAATGCATCAGTCCAAGAGCCAGTCGATGCCTTCCTTGCTGAACAACATCAGACGTTAAGAACATGGGTGAATCTCTACTAAGGTGTTGGTTCAACAGTTCAAGCAACATCTCCAACGTCTCCGTGGATTCATTGGGGTATCGTTCAGGCACCAGCTTTCTCAGTTCGGATTCCACATCCAACTGCGAGATCTGTTGTCGTTCATCCACACTGTACTGGGAGTTGAACTCCCCTAAACCCTTGGTCACATCAGATTGAGGAATCCCAAACTGCTGAGCGAGTTGACTTCCTGAACGAGCTACGCCTAGTCGTTCACACGCTGTAAACACACAAGCAAACGCCAATCGAGTATGACCACGTTGAGGTTTGCCAACCGAACGACCAAGCGAACGGAACAATCGATCGGCTTCGAGGTGAACGGAGGCAGTGATGTTGACTGTGGGTGGCAGGGGGAGGAGTCGAGGTGGAGGAACGGGGTGTCGTACAGGAATAGGTTTGGATTTGGGAGGATTCGGGTTGACAGGTTTGGGTGGTGGTGTTGTTCGACTGGTCTTTCCGGATACGCTGTTGGATGTCACCTCACTGACTGGTTTGACTGGTTTGTTCTTGACCTTGGACGCTTTGGATGGCTTTGGTATGGTAGTTTGAACAGCGGACAGCACCGGTTGAGAGACATTTGGATCTGTCTGAACGACTATTTCAGGAGGTGTGGGTGTGGGAGTAGTAGCTGTGGTCTTTGTCCTGACGCGTTTAGATGTGGTTGTAGTTTCGTTCTCCCCCTCAACCTTCTTAACAGATGATTTGACCTTGGTCTTGACAGGATTGGGTGTGGGCATACTTGTCGTTCCAGATTCGTGTGTAGAGGAGGTCACCTTGCCACTCTTCTTGACCTGTTCGACCTTGATCTTGACCTTGGGTGGTTTGGAAGGTTTCATCATGTTCTTCTTGACCTTGACAGCCTGATCCTTTGGTTTGGGAAGACGTTTGACCACAGGTTCCGAAGCTCGAACAACTGGTTTCAGATCCTTGAGCATCTCTCGTGCTGTCGTGGATGCACGACCCGCTGTTCGTCCACCCGCTCCGCTCCATTGATTACCCGTGGATGAGTCGGCCGCCATATCCGTAGACAGCTTCTCTCCACAGTCCAGACAGGTGTGTGTTCCTAGGTTAAGGATGTGTTCTTGAGTCAGGTGGAGACAGGGTTGATCCGAAGAGTCCAGTTCTGGACGTTCAAAGTGAAACTGATCATCGTGATCAGGTAGGTAGTAATTGTAGTCCATGGTGGATTGGGGTGGGTTCAAATGGGTAAATAATATACTGGATTACAATTGCAGAGAGGGAGATAAATGGGTGATGAGGTCTCTTCTTACCTATACACGAGTTTAGGATGCCGATCCACAAATAAAGGTATAGTTTTGCTTCCCGGTCGAGATGTTGGTGAAGGTAGGATTGTGCTCACCAGCCTGAAGCATGGTCGAAGCCAGCTGAGCAGGTGAACATGTTCCCGTACCGATCAACGCCTTGGTGCGTGGTCCAAGTTGAGGTGACACAATCGTGATGAACTGAGGTTGGAACGTGATCGTGTCTGTGCTGGGATTGTACACAGCGGATGCACTCAAGTCCAGTGTCGCGTTCTGTATCTGGATAATGCGCACCCGTGTGATGAAGTAGGTCATCACCAGAGCGTAAATCACATCGGTGGGTTTCTGCGCCTTGACTGCCAGGGATGCATACGCTTCAATGTCCATGCTGAGCTTCTCATACTGTTGCTGGTTGTTCTGCTGTTGGAGTAGATACAAGCACTGGTTGTTTGTGAATGGGTTGTTCGCGATTGGCGTACTTGTCCAGTACAAGTTGTACGCGTAGAGATAGTAGATGTTCAGTGCACTGACCAGGAAGCCGAGCTCTTGATCTTCACTGACATATCCGCGATTGGCAATGATGCTTTGAGGGGTGGGAGGAGACGAAGAGGATGAACCAGAGCTCGATCCATACGTTCCAGAAGCTTGAGCTTGAGCTTGCTGAGCGCTCGATGTCTCGGCCTCTGCACCCAATCCATCCACAATGAACAGTGCTGTACACAGCTGAGCAGTGATGGGATAGGCCGGTGTAGGGTTAGTACTCGACAATATGCGGTGCACGGTGTGAAACGTTCGAGCATGAAGGGTAGGAACGGGTGGAGGGGTAGATCCACCAGTGGAGACCGAACAGTACCCTGAACCACTGGTGGTGGGATATGATGGGTTGGAAACCACTGAACGTTGATTGCGTTCAGCTAGCTTGTGCGAACGCCATGCAATGTACACACCAATAGCACCAATCAACAGCTGGATGAACACCACGATCTCGGCTATACGGAAGCATCTCAACACATTCATGGCGGACGGGGAATTAGCCTTGGACATTGGGAATGAAATGTATCTATTTTTTCTGGGTGTGTGCTTTTTTTGAACGGGTGTGATCACAGGAAGGCCTCGTTCAGGATGATGATCAGTTGCTTCTGTCTGTCCACACTGGCGAGGGTCAGGTGATTCATATCTACGTTCACGTCGTGTTCGCACGCTTCAAACGAACCGTCTGCAAAATCCATGCTCTTCAACACATTGGACATGTGTGTCACAGTGCTCACGTCGTCATTGACCTCCTTCCAGAATGGCCATTGGAACACGATAGCGCTCTTGGCAGTATACCCTAATGACTGCTGGTACTGCTTCAATCTGCTCAGTCCTGCGCGCCAATCCTGAGCGTGTGGTAAGAAGTGCTGTCGAAATATCGGACTCAAGCTGTACAACTGGTAGTACAGCCTCACCGTACGTCCATGGAAGATGTTGGCCAGTGGCATGTCCTCCGTTATCCTGGGTAGAACGGTACACACACGAGGAGCAAACTCCAGGTGGTATGATCGAGCCAGTCGTTCTAGTCGCTCACATAGAACAGAGAAGTCCTTGACAAAGTAGAGGTTAGCAAGAGGGTCAATGTGTGTCTGGTTGCACAAGGAGCCACCCATCCATCGAACGATCAGCCGAGAAGGCGCAGGTCTCTGCCACAGTAAACACGGGTGATACGTGTGTTTCTGATATTTCTCCAGTACATGCTTGACCTGTTCCTCATAGTCATGCACCGTGCATGACGAGATCTGGATGTTGTCGCTCTTGGAAGAGACGGATTCGGTCGAAGAAGACACTGATATCATGATCGAGCGCAGGGAACGCTGTTCAAACCTGGTCTCCATGCATTTGAGTCCATTGCGAATGATGAACAACTTATCCATGTGAGCAAGATGATCCGGTGGAGACAGACGATCGTCGAATCCGACCACCCGAGAGTTTGAAGTGTGACTGACCGAGCGATTGATCCAACAGTTCTAGCCTTAACAACACGATTGGACGCAAGCGTCGGATGCGCATCACCTGTAGTGACTCTTTGGATAGGTTCGGATAGTACTCGTTCAAGAACTGGGTACGTGTATCCAGGTCGTTTTGGATGAATTGGATGGCCTCGTTCAGTGTCAATAGACCAGTGGTCATCTCGTTTTTTGGTGTATCTATTCGACACACATGAGTAGTGTCACGGTCAAGATCGAGTTCCACACAACATCAAACAACACAAAGAACTGGAACGAGTGCAGAAGCAGGGGTGGGTTGCACACAGTGGGCATGTGGTTAAACACAACTATCAGTCCTACTGAACCCCAGCACAAGGCAAATCCCCAACCAGCCACCACCAACAAGAACAGGAATCGAAGCTCAGGTGATTCTGTCATGGAACGCTCCTGATCTCGGATCTCGGTCATGAATCGAAACAATATCACAATGTACAAGCCGATCACTCCATCCCATAACAACCAGGTCAATGGTGATATGGAAGACGTGGTTGGACAACCGATACCGGTATGACCATGGAATGTAGTGATGACGTACACCTCACCGAGACGGACAAGTGCACCAAACGTCAACAACCCCATCAACACGTATAGTAAGATTCGTCTGGGATAGGACAGAGGAATCAGATGTTGTTCGAATAGCATTAGGTGTGAGAGGAGAGGAGGGATAGAATCAAATTGGTCAGGTACTTGAAATGTGAATGGACTGGAGTGGATTGTATCTAGGAAGATCATTTTACTCCCAACCATTCTAGGTTGGGAGTGGATGAACGTCTGATACAGGTTGCAGTTGATATTGACATAGAACAATGCAATAGATCAGAACCGAATCGCCTTTGTATTGGAATAGTCAATCTACTCATTTGGATCCAGAACGATGGTTGGATACCTTGTGTATCAAGTATCCCGCACCACCTCCTATCACCCATAAGCTCGTTACCGGCCATACATAGCCCATACCCATTCCCACAGCTGAGTACACGGGCACTGCGATGAGATAATCATCCCAAGTATGGTGCCGATCAGATGCACAGCAATACCCACCATACACGGCTCCCGATACACCACCCAACAGAGCACCCGTGCCGAATGAGTGTGTCATTCGATCCACACGAGATAAGACGGAACGTGACGCACGGTTCATCGTGGTAGAGCAGAGATATCTATTTGAAGAGTGATACACCCAGATTCAGATGGTTTCAAAGTCAAAATCAAAGTCAACGCCAGTGTCGGTAAGCTGTTGACCATCGGTCGCGTTGACATTCGTGTTGCTAGGTAACTCCCCTACGCTCTTGAGCTTGCGCACATCATCCGCACTGTACTTGTGTAAAATGTCGGCTTTGGAATCCTGGTAGTCTCTCAAGCCAATGAGAACGATGTCGCCCTCGTTCACACGGTTGTGAGACCCACGTTGCATCGCACCACGTACATGACAGAGACGCGATTGTCCATCAAAGCATGCACCGGTAAAGCGATGTCCACCCAGGTTTTTGGTGATGTGAGCATACTCTTGGCCTTCTGACTTGACCACCACCTCACGACTCGCATCGTCGTTCTGTCGGTGCTTCTTCTGGCGCCTATGAGCTGTGCCACCTCCGTTTGTTTTGGGCATCACGCGTGTGTGTATAACTAGTTAGGGAGAGGTGTACTTTGTATTGATACTGGGGTTGGTGAAACAACGAGATATACAGTGAATGCCAGTAACTATAGACACATACATACACAGAACCACATGCACTCTCACTCGACTTCCTGTTCAGCTTCCTCCTGATCCACTTCCAATCCTTTCCAGAGCTTGAAATGGGTGGGACACCATTTCTTCCCAGACTGAACGGGTGCAGAGCAGTTGGATTTTCTACAGCGTTCACTGGATTCTGCCTTGGCTTCAGGCTTGACCGTACTGCTCTTGGTGATCTTCCTGATCTTGACAGGCGAACGAAGAGGTGAATCGGATGACAATACCCGAGTTTCGGACTTCTTTCGTTCTGAACCGTTCTCACCACCGAGCTCCTTGAACTTGCGTTTAACCACACCACGAGCTACCTCTACCACCTCCTCACGAATGTCCTTCATCAGGTCGTGATTCTGAACGTCTTTGCGCTTCAGAGCCAGATCCTTTGGCTCGATACCCAGCGCATCCTTCATGACAGACACGATCAGAGTCTCACGGTGGATCACTCCCTTCTTGTCCTTGGATGAGGTCGACTCAAACCGTCCAGTCACTCCTCCACCCACTGTGTTGATCAGCATCGACT
>Ga0310811_10001427_pt1 | contig 30089 bp, 26 predicted proteins | sample YCmetagenome_FD_207642 | JGI IMG/M metagenome (GOLD analysis project Ga0310811, IMG submission 207642) | Soil microbial communities from experimental microcosm in Duke University, North Carolina, United States - YC | ecosystem: Engineered > Artificial ecosystem > Soil microcosm > Unclassified ...
TGTTCGAGATCGCCATGCAGAGATGCTGGTTCGGGATGTCCGATCCGTGGACTTCCGCGCGGATCCGGTAGGAGTCGGCGAGGTGAGCGGTGCGCATCGCCCCGGTGATTCCGCCGCGCAGCGTGGTACTCGCACGCACGCCGAAGGTCGCCGCGCCCGCGGCGATGAAGTCGCCCGAGTTCATGTGCGCGCCGTCCGAGGTCTCGGCCACCAGCAGCGGCACTTCCACCTGCCCGGCGAGGCGCTGGTAGGCGCTGACGCTGAACTCGCGCATCGGCTCCTCATACCAGAGGTAGCCCGCCTCGGACAGCGCCCTGCCGACATAGATCGAGTCGGGCAGATCGAAGCCCGCCGAGCCGTCGTACATCAGCGGCACCTCAGGTCCGAGATGCTCGCGCAGCGCCAGGATCAGCGCGGCGTCGCGCCGGGCGTCGCCCCAGGCGTGCAGCTTCACACCCACGTAGCCGAGTTCGAGGCACTGGTCGGCGACCTCGAAGTACTCCTCGATGCTGCCGAAGGTGCTCGTCGAGGCGTAGGCGGGTATCGCAGTGCGGAAACCACCGAGCACCTGCCAGGTCGGCAGGCTCTGCACCCGGCCGGCAAGGTCCCACAACGCGACATCGATCAGGCCGAGCGTCGGCAGCGGCAGCTCGTGGATCCGGTCGAGCTCCCATACCCGGTGCCACAGCCACTCGCGCGCCAACGGATCCTGGCCGAGCAGCTCCGGACGGAACACGCGCTCGACCAGATCGTCGAGCATGACCGCGGCGCCCGGTCGGGAGAAGAAGGCGACGCCCTCGACACCCTCGTCCGTGCCGATGCGCAGGATGCCGCCCTCGCCCGCGGGCGCGCTGCCGGCCAGGCCGTCGCGCCACTGGAACGGCGGATCAGCGGCGGGCACGCGGACCCGGAACGACTCGACGTGGGTGATCTTCATGGCTGCTTCCTGATCTGCCGGGCGCACGGCACCCGGAAAAAGGCATGGCGGTAGTAACAAAGGGCCCTGATGGTGTCTGCGGGCGCGCCCGAGCGCGCCGCGGCCTTCTCGGGGCCGGCGGTCGGTGTCTCCGGCCGGTGGGGACGCGGGCGGCTCAGCGCCGCGCGTCGAGGTTGAGCAGTCGGTCCCGGATCTTGTTCTCGAACTGGTGGCGGGTGGTGTCGACGTGGCGGGCCATCAGCGCCACCGCGTCCTCGACATCCCCGGCGGAGATGGCTTCGGCGATCTCGACGTGCTGGCGGCCTGCGGCCTCGAGTGAGCCCGCGGCAGACCCGTGGAACAGCAGCACGTCGCTCTGCTGTGCGAAGCGTCGCACGTTGGCGATCGAGGACTGGAGGAAGAGATTGTGTGCGGCCGCGGCCACCGCGCCGTGGAACTTCTCGTCGGCTCGGGCGAAGCCCTCGGCGTCGCCGCGGGCACCGACCTCAGCGGACTCCGCAGCGGCCTCGCGGATGATTCTGACCTCAGGCGGTTTGGCTCCCGAGGCGGCACGGCGGGTAGTCTCGGTTTCGATCACCAGCCGGTAGTCGAGCAGCATGAGCACGTGCTCCATGTCGGTCGGCTGGTAGTGCGCCAAGTGATCGGCATCGGCGGTGCTCGGCCCCGCCGCCACGAAGATGCCCGCGCCACGACGTACCGTCAGGCGGCCGATCGCGGCCAGCACCTTCACCGCCTCACGGGTGACGTTGTGCGTCGCCCCGAGGATCTCGGCCAGGCCCTTCTCGGTCGGCAGCCGGTCTCCGGGACGCAGGTCCTGCTCGGCGATGTAGTGCAGCAACTGATCCGCGACGAGTTCGTAGCCGGGACGGTAACGCTCGTCGTCCTGGTTGGAACCACCCGGATCGCGGGTGGCCGCCTTCGTCGTCACGGTCGATTCCTCCATTGGTTCGAGCTGTACCGGAAGCGTATGGCAGACCCGCAGATTAATGCAACTCATTTGCGCCTTCAATTTCAAGATCGGCAGAATGAACCAGATCAATTGGGGAAATAAGGGCGCAAAAAGCCTCCACCCTCGCACGGATTGATGGCATCGAACGAGTATCGATCTTGGATGGATCAGATTCTTTGCTACAGTCGGGGCCACGCGAGCCCGACTCAAGGACGACGAGGCCCATGGCAGCCCCACCGACGGACGCATTCGCGTTCCGCACCCGCCTGGTTCCGGGGCGAGAACTCGACTACGAGCGATTCCACCGCGCCATCCCCACCGATCTCGACCGCGCGATGCGGGCCGCAGGCGTGCTCGGCTGGCGCATCTACCGCAACGAAACGGTGCTCACCCACATCGTCGAGGCCCTCGACCGCGCCCGGATGCAGTCACTGCTGAGCCGCGATCCGATCAACCTGCTGTGGCAGGAGCAGGTCTCGCCGTTCATCGACGCCGAGAGTGGCTCGACTCTCGACGACCAGCCGAGCGCCGCACCCGGCGCGCTCATCTGGGACATGTCATGGCCGACACGATGAGCACGCGGCTCGTCCTCGGCTGCGCCCAACTGGGCAACCTCGACGAGCCGCGCACCGACGAGCAGGCGCGCACGATCCTCGAAGCCGCCTGGGATACAGGGATCAGGGACTTCGACACCGCACCCCACTACGGCCTCGGCTTGTCCGAGCGCCGCCTGGGCAAGTTCCTGCGCGACAAGCCCCGCGGCGCGTTCACCGTCAGCACGGAGGTCGGACGACTGCTCGTGCCCGATGTCGAAGGCGCCTCCCACATGGATTCCGAAGGCTTCGCGGTACCGGCTGCCTTCAGACGGGGTGGGACTTCTCCGCATCCGGCGTGCGCGCATCGCTCGAGGACAGCCTGGACCGCCTCGGGCTGGATCACATCGACAGGGTCCTGATCCACGATCCCGACGAGGCCGGCTGTCAGACGCGCGCTCTCATCGACGCGGCAGACGAACTGGCCCGCCTGCGCGCGCGGGGAATGATCGGCTCGTTCGGAGCCGGCACGGCCTGCGGGCGTCAGCACAGGGCCACATCAGCTCCGGTCGGCGGCGCCCGTGCCTTCCAGGAACCGAAGCACCGCCAGGACCCGCCGGTGGTCGCCTTCGGCTGCGGACAGGTTCAGCTTGGTGAAGATGCTGTTGATGTGCTTGGCCACGGCGCTCTCGCTGACCACCAGGCATTCGGCGATGCCGGCGTTGGAGCGGCCTTCGGCCATCAGCGACAGCACCTCGCGCTCCCGGGCGGTCAGCCGGTCCGTCGGCCGGTCTCGGCGACGCAGGAGCAGCTGGGCCACCACCTCCGGGTCGAGAGCCGTCCCGCCCGCGGCCACCCGGCGCAGCGCCTCCAGGAATACCTCCACGTCCGCGACCCGGTCCTTCAACAGGTAGCCGATACCGGTCGTCCGGGTGGCCAGCAGTTCCGCGGCATAGCGCTCCTCGACGTACTGAGACAGCACCATGATGGCCACGTCCGTCCATTGCCGGCGGATCACCAGAGCCGCCCGGATGCCCTCGTCGGTGAAGGACGGCGGCATCCGCACGTCCGCGATCACCAGTTCCGGGCGGTGCTGCTCCACCGCGGCCAGCAGCGCGTCCGCGTCGTGCACCGCCGCCACCACCTCGAATCCGGTGGCTTCCAGCAGCTTGGTCAGTCCGGCGCGCAGGAGGACCGAGTCCTCGGCGATCACGGTTCGCATGGCAGGTTCACCTCAATCGTCGTCGGTCCGCCGAGCGGGCTGCTGATCCCGAAGCTACCGTCCACCGATGCGGCCCGCTGCGCCAGGCCGGTCAGGCCGGTGCCCCGGCTCGCGTCCGCGCCGCCGATCCCGTCGTCCGTCACCGTGATCCGCAGCACCGGGCCGTCCAGGCGCACATCCACCTGCACCGCCGTGGCTCGGGCGTGTCTGTTCACGTTGGCGAGGGCCTCGGAGACGATGAAGTACCCGACGGCCTCCACCGTGGCCGAGACCCGGCGCGGCATGTCCACGGTCAGCCGCACCGGCACCGGAGAGCGCGCGGCGATACCGGACAGCGCCGCGTCGAGGCCGCGGTCTTCGAGCACCACCGGGTGCAGTCCGCGCACCAGTTCCCGTAGCTCGGTCAGCGCCTCCTTGGCTTCCTCGTGCGCTTCCTGCAAAGCCCGTCGGGCCGGCTCTGACAGCTCGTCCGCCAGGGTCGCCCTGGCCAGGCCGAGGTTCATCGCCAGCGAGACCAGCCGCTGCTGTGCGCCATCGTGCAGGTCACGCTCGATCCGGCGGCGCTCGACGTCGGCCGCGTCGACCGCACCGGCCCGGCTCTCGGTCAGCTTCGCCACCCGCCGGGCCAGCTCCTGCGCCCGGCTCGGGCCGAGCAGCTCGGAGGCCACCCGGGCGTCCGTCCGCACCGCGGCCGAGACGATCCACGGGCCCAGATACAGCAGGATCGCGCACAGCAGCGCGATCCAGGGCTCCGCATCGGCCCAGATGAGGTGTTCCGGGCTGCCGACCAGGTGCACGAGCACCCAGAACACCGCAGACGTCGCCAAGTAGGTCAGCGCGGCGCCCCAGAACAGCGCGCCGAGCAGGCCGAGCACGTTCACGGCCGGGCCGACGATCAGGTGGTAGCACGCCTGCCGCCAGGTGCGCGGCGAGCGCAGGCGATCGCGCAGCGCCGACCACACGCCGCCGGAGGAGTCCGGGGACCGCTCGATCGTCGGCGGCTTCGGGATCCGCACCCCGAGCAACTCGTAGAAGCACCCCCGGCGCAGCACCGTCAGCCACGGACAGAGCGCCACCGCCGCCCCCACCGAGACGAACGTGCAGGTGAGCACGGCCAGCAACGAGATCGGCGTGTAGAAGGTCCACGGCAGCACCATGACGAGCAGGGGCAGCAGGTTCAGACCCGCGGACAGGCCGGTGAACCCCAGATCGCGCCAGGCCCGGCGGGCCCACGGGGCGGCCAGGACCCTGCGGAGCGCTCTCGCTCCCGTTTCGGTGTCGGTGGTGCCGGAGCTCATGGAGCCCACCGTATAAGGCCTGATCATCGTTGGTCCATGACGCTATCTACCGCTTGCACCTGTACCCAGCACCACCTCGAAGACGGAAAGCCACGCTACTGATTCACCGGCCGGTGGCGGCCAGAGTGGTTCCCGGCCCGAACGATCGGGCGGTGCGATAAGGAGACCACTGTCATGCTCGGCACGCTGAATCAGGCGGATCGGCTCCGGTGTCCGGTCCGGTCCGGCGATGCGGCCGGCCCGGGATCCCGCAGCACGCGCATCCGGCTCGGCCGGGCGTACGTCGCGGCAGGAGTGTTCATGATCCCGTGGGTGCTCTTCCTGTCTCGCACCCTGCCGGCCGGCGCCACCGACTGTCACTGGGCGCTGGCCTGGGTGGGCGTGGACAGCAGCGAGGCGCTGGCCCTGTTCGCCACCGGCCGGCTGCTGCTGCGCGCGGACAACCGCTGCGTCCTGGCCGCCACCGCCACCGCGGTGCTGCTGCTGACCGACGCCTGGCTCGATCTGACCTCGGCCGCACCGGGCGGCGAACTGCTCACCGCGATCGCGATGGCCGTCTTCGCCGAGGTCCCGATAGCCCTCGCCTGTGTCGCGCTGGCGCTGCGGCTGATCCGCCACCCGTTCCCTTCGGCGGCCGAGACCGCCGGAACAGACAAGTACGAGGAGTAGGGATGTCTCAGGCTCTTGCCGCAACCCGCCTGGCCTCGCGCCGAACCGGCCTGACTGCCGCGGCCGGACTCGCCGCCTTGGCCGCCGGCGCCTGGTGGTTCACCGATCAGGCGCCCTACCCCTACGCCCAACGCCGACTGCTGGACCTGCAGTTGCCGTTCCTGGCCACGGCGGACCTGGACCAGATCCTGCAGCCCCGGCCCGGGGAGCGGATGCTGGAGCTCGGCCCGGGCACCGGACTGCAGACGCTGCACGTAGCGCCACAGCTGGGCCCGGGGGGCCGGCTGGACATCGTGGACATCCAGCAGGAGATGCTGGACCACGTCATGGGCCGAGCCGCCGCGAAGGCGCTGGACATCGTCCACCCGCACTGCGCCGACGCCCGCGAGCTGCCGTTCGAAGACCAGACCTTCGACGCCGTCTACCTGGTGACCGCGCTGGGCGAGATCCCCGAACCGGACCGGGTGCTGGCCGCGGCGGCCCGAGTGCTCAAGCCCGGCGGCCGGCTCGTGGTGGGCGAGTTCTTCGACCGGCATTGGATCCCGTTCGGCCGACTGCACCGCCTGGCCGACACGCAGGGCCTGCACCTGACCGCCCGCCGGGGCCCGAGCGTGGCGTATCTGGCCCGATTCCGCCCCTGCACCGCGGGTGCGTTCCCCGGCAACGGCTGAATAAGGAGATCCGACCGCGCACCGACGTCGCCGGGATCTCCCTGGACCGCGGCTGCCCGATCCGCTTGGCCGGCGCGGTCTTGGCCGGGGCCCTCTATCCGGCCGAGATCCGCACGGCGGTGATCTTGTACTCGGGGCAGGAGGTGGCCGCGTCGGCGTGGTCGGAGGTGAGGGCGTTGACTTCGCTGTCGGGGAAGTGGATGGCGCAGAACAGTTCTCCGGGCGTGGTCTGGGTGCCGATACGGGCGGTGAGCCGGGCTTGGCCGCGGCGGCTTTCGACGGTGACGGGCCGGCCGTCTGCGAGGTGGTGGCGGGCGGCGTCGTCCGGGTGGATGTCGAGGTGGTCGGTGGGGGCGAGGCGCAGGTTCTCGGTGCGCCGGGTCATGCTGCCGGAGTTGTAGTGCTCGAGCCTGCGGCCGGTGATCAGCAGGAGCGGATAGTCGTCGTCGGGCTGCTCGCCGGGCGGCAGGTACGGCACGGCGGCGAGGTGGGCGCGCCCGTCCGGGGTGGCGAAGCGGTCCGTGTAGAGCTTGCCGCGGGCGGTGGTGCCGGGCGGCGGGCAGGGCCAGGCCAGCGCGCCTTCGCGGTCCAGGCGTTCGTGCGAGAGGCCGGCGAAGTGCGGGCTTGTGCGGGCGCACTCGTCCAGGGCGGCAGCCGGGGTGGGGCAGCCCAGGTCGGTGCCGAGGGCGATGGCGAGCGCGTGGACGATCTCGAAGTCCGTCCGTGCCTGGGCCGGTGGACGTGCCGCGGCCCGGACCCGCTGGAATCGGCGGTCGAAGTTGACGAACGTCCCGTCCTTCTCAAGCCAGGATGCGGCCGGGAGCACGACGCCGGCGTGGCGGGTGGTGGCCGAGGGGAACAGTTCCTGAACGATGACCAGCGGGCAGCCGTCGAGCGCCGCGGCGACCTGATTGCTGTCCGGGTCGGTGCTGCACACGTCCTCGCCGATGATCCACAGGGCCCTGAGCCGACCCGCTCGGGCGGCGGCGAACATCTGCGGGATGCGCAGCCCGGGACGGTCGGGGACCGCCGCGCCCCAGACGCTTTCCGTCAGGGCGCGGGCCTCGGGGTCGGCGACTTTCCGGTAGCCGGGAAGACTGTCCGGCAGCGCGCCCATGTCGGAGGCGCCCTGCACGTTGTTCTGGCCGCGCAGCGGGAGTACGCCGAGCCCGTGCGCGGTGCCGACCGCTCCGCACAGGATGGCGAGGTTAGCCAGGGTTCGTACACCGTCGGTGCCGTGCAGGTGCTCGGTGACGCCGAGCCCGTAGAAGATCGCCGGGCACCGGGCGCGGCCGTAGGCTCGGGCGGCGGCGATGATGTCGGCTTCCGGGACACCGGTGATCTCGGCCGCGACGGACGGCGGGTACTGCTTGACGGTCTCGGTCAGCTCGGCGAGACCGGTGGCCCGCTCGCGCAGGAACTTCTCGTCGATCAGCCCCTCGTCCAGCAGTACATGCGCGATGCCGTGGCACAGCGCGACGTTGGTGCCCGGCCGTGGGCGCAGGTGGAGGTCGGCGTACTTGGCCAAGCCGACCTCGCGCGGATCGGCGACCACGAGCGTCGCTCCGCCCAGCGCGCGTTGGAGCAGCCGGGCTCCGACGACGGGATGTGCCTCGATCGGGTTGGCGCCGACGACCAGCAGGCAGTCGGCCTGGTCGATGTCGTCGAACGAATCGGTGCCGCCGGCCAGCCCGAAGGAGGCGGTCAGGCCCGCGGCGGACGGGGCGTGGCACAGCCGTGAGCAGTTGTCGACGTTGTTGGTGCCGATGACGGTGCGCATGAATTTCTGGACCAGGTAGTTCTCCTCGTTGGTTGCGCGGGCGGAGCTGATCGCGGCGATCGAGTCCGGGCCGCCTACGGCGACTGCGGACTGCAGGCCGCGGGCGATGTGGTCGATCGCCTGCGGCCAGCCGACGGGTTCGAGCCGCCCGTCCCTGCGCAGCAGAGGCTGGGTGATCCGGTCCTCGGCGTGCAGGTAGCCGTGCGCGAACCGGCCCTTGACGCAGGCGTGGCCGTGGTTGACCGGGCCGTCGCGGTCGGGCAGCACGGCCAGCACGCGGCCGTCTTCGGCGAGGACGTCGAGCGAGCAGCCGACCGCGCAGTAGCCGCAGGTGGTCCGGGTCGTGACGGCGGCCTCGGGCAGCACGCGGGATGCGGCGGCACCCGCTGGAAGACCGGGCTGGTGGATGGCTCCGGTCGGGCACGTGTCGACGCAGCCGCCGCAGGACACGCAGTCGGACTCGGCCCACGATCCGCCACTGCCGGGCGCCACGACCGTCTCGGCACCACGCCCGACCAGAGTGAGCGCGAAGGCGCCTTGCACGTCGGCGCACATCCGCACGCAGCGCCCGCAAGCGATGCACAGGTCGCGGTCGAGGTGAATGTACGGATGAGAGTCGTCGCGGCCGCGCCCGCCGTCGCCCTCGGCCGCCTCGGGTGCGATGCCCATGTCGGCGCAGAGTGCGGCGAGTTCGCTTCGACTGCCCACCGACGCCCGGGTGGGCAGCGCGGAGACCAGCAGGCGAACCGCATCCTCGCGTAGCGCCTCGAGTTCCTCGCTCTCCACCTCGATCGGCGCGTGCGGGTTCGCCGCAGTGACACAGGCTGCTGTGACACTCCCGCCGGCGCGGACCAGGCAGGTCCGGCAGGAGCCGACCGGCCTGAGCCGATCGTCGTGGCAGAGCGCGGGCAGCGCGAATCCGGCCGCGCGCACGGCGTCGAGCACCGAAGCCTCCGGCGCCACCTCGATCGTGCGTCCGTCGACGACGACGCGCATCAGACCTCCCAATCGTCCAGCCGACCGTCGCACGCGTGGACCAGGCTGCGCACCGCGGTAGGGATGCCGCGGCCGAACGCGCACAGGCTCGCCTGCTCCAGCACGTTCATCCATCGGCGGTAGCCGGGATCAGGCGGGCCGCCGGCTGCGGCGAGTTCGAGTCCGCGTCGCGATCCGACCCGGCACGGCGAGCACGCACCACAGCTCTCCGCGTCAGCGAACTGCCACACGTAGCGCAGCACTTCACGCGGTTCGACGGTCTCGTCGAACGCCACGAGTCCGGCGTGCCCGAGCGCGGCCCCGGCTGCCGCCAGGCCACGGTCGGTCAGGGGCACGTCCAGCCGGGATGCCGGCAGGAATCCCCCGAGCGGGCCGCCGACCTGCAGCACCGTCAGTTCGGCATCGTCGCGCAGCCCGCCGCCGAGTTCGTGCACGATCCGGTCGAGCCGGGTGCCGAACTCCACCTCGTAGCAGCCCGGCCTGGCGAAACGCTCACTCAGGCACACCAGCTTCGTCCCGGTCTGCTCCGGCACCCCGCGCCGCGCGTAGGCCTCGCCGCCGTGCTCGACGATCCACGGCACGGCAGCGAGCGTCTCGACGTTGTTGACGACGGTCGGGGCATCCCACATCCCCTCCTGTGTGGGATACGGCGGCCGGGAACGGGCGCAGCCGCGGCCGCCCTCGAGACCTGCGATCAGCGCCGTCTCCTCACCCGCGACATACGAGCCGGCGCCCGCGACCACCCGCAGATCGAGCGTCACGGGACCGCCGTGCACCCGCCGGCCCAGGTGCCCGTCGCGATAGGCGCGGCGCACCGCCTCCCGAAGCAGGGCCGATGCCTTCGGATACTCCGAGCGCACCAGGAGGATCCCGGTGCTCGCGCCGCAGGCGAAGCACGCGAGCGCCAAGCCCTCGAGCACCCGGTCCGGATCCCGCTCCATCAGCAGCCGGTCGGCGAACGAGCCCGGATCCCCCTCGTCCCCGTTCGCGACGACCACCGGCGACCGGTGGCCGACGACCGCGGCCCATTTCGCCGACACCGGGTACGCCGCACCGCCGCGCCCGCGCAGCCCCGACCGCTCCACCTGGGTGCGGACGTGCTCGGGCGTGCACATCGCCGCCACCCCTGGCCACACCCGCCAGCCCGACTCACCCGACAGGATCCCGGAGAGCAGCACCGGATCCCCGGTCGCGTCGGCCGCGGGAATCGCCGGATCGGTCCGCGTGCTCCGGCCGGCCAGTTGATCGACGAGATCGGCGCCCGCGCACGCCTCGTCGCCGTCGAGCGCGGCCGGTGCCGCATAGCAGCAGCCCAGGCAGCGCACCGCCTGCACCGACACCGCACCGTCCCCGCTCACCTCGCCGACGGCGACGCCGAGTTCCCGTTCCACCTCGCCCACCTGGGAGCCTCCGCATGCCGCGAAGCACCCCGTGCCCGCGCACACCCGGACATGCCGCCGACCGCGCGCGGCGGCGAGGTCCGCGTAGAAGGTGGCCGGCCCGAGACCCGCGGCGGGCGGCAGGCCGCGCCGCTCGGCCACCGCGGGCGCCCACCGGCCCGGCGGGTCCGGCGTTCCCGACCGCTCCAGCGCCAGCGCGTCCACCATCACCTCGCCGACCGGGCCGTGCCGCCCCGCCAACGCCCGGAACCCGTCCGAACCGCGCTGTGCACCCATGCCCTCAATCCTCGATCCGGCGCACGAGACCGGGATGGGCCGAAAGTCCCTTTCCGTCACCCGTACCGCATCGACGGACCGGCGCGCCGGGACAGGGACGAAAGTCCTCCCCTCGCCGTGACCGCCGCCCCTATCGAAGGCGGCCGCGCACGCGTGGACTCGAAGCAGCGGGGTTGTGCCGCATTGCCGAAGGAGAAGAACGATGAGCATCGAATCCCAGCACCGTTCCCGGACCTGGCCGTCGATGTCGGACTGGTTCGAGGTGTTCCCGTTCGGTCCGCGCACGCAGACGGACGAGCAGTTGATCCGCGTCGAGGAGTACGAGAAGGACGGAAACTACACGATCAGGGCCGAACTGCCCGGGGTGGACCCGGACAAGGACGTCGAGGTCGTCGTCGACCACGGCCTGCTGACGGTGCACGCCGAGCGCACCGAGGAGACGAAGGACAAGAAGCACACGGAGTTCCGCTACGGCTCGTTCACCCGCAGCGTCCGGCTCCCCGCTGGGGTGAAGGAGGACGAGATCGCGGCCAGCTACGACAAGGGCGTGCTGACCGTCACCGCCCCGATCGGCAAGCCCGAGGAGAGCGGGAAGAAGATCGAGATCAAGCGCGAGACGTGATTGCCGCGTCCGTGGGCCGGGCTCGATCACGCGAGTTCACGCCTCGGGCAAGGAGCGTCGGCGAACCCTCGGATACCGCCGCTGCTACTCGGTTGCCGTCCGGGCGTAGCGGCACAGGCCCCCGATGCCCTGGGCCGGACCCGCTCCGGGTTCGGGTTCGATGACACGGACTGCGGCCCCGCTCAAGATCGCCGCACGGACCGCGACGTCAGCGAGGGCGCCGCGAACGCGCGGGCCCGCTTCCGCCGGAAGTTCGCCGCGGCGACTCGTGATGTGCGTCGGGCCCTCGCCGAACCAGGCTGTGTGCCGCGCATCCGGGTCGTCCCGGACCAGCAGCGTGCGCAGCCGGCCGTGGGCCAGCGCGCGCAGCGTCGGATAGCCGCCTTCGACCGCGGTTCCGTGCGGCGATCTCCGCTCCGCGAACTCGCTCATCACGGCCGAGGTCTCCTCCCGGGCGGCCTGGCGTGCGGCCTGCGCGACCTGGAGCGCCCGGTGGGCCCGCGCGCCGTCGGCGCTGCGGCTTCCGCTGACCGGGTGCACGGCCACCTGCCCGCGCACCCGGGCCGGCAGGTGCTTGAGCAGGTACTGACGTGCCCGCACGTCACCGGCGAGCATCAGCGTGTGCGCGTCCAGCTTCTCCAGGGCGACGGCCACGGCCTGAGCGACGGCGGTCGCGTTGTGCTCCCACGAATCCTCCGCCCGGTGCTGATAGCGCATCTGCGACATGCCACCGGGAAGGTTGCGCTCGATCTCGTCGTCAGGCCCCGCCACCTGCACCCGCCGCGCTTCGGTGGCCCCGGCGGCGTACAGTTCCAGATCGGCACCGGTGCGGTCGATCACGGCGACGACGTGCGCCGGGTGCGACTGCCGCCAGGCGAGCAGCGGCAGCAGGTGGGGAAGCGAGCCCCACGTGGCCTGGTCCTCGCGATCGTCGGCGTCCTCAGCGAGAAGCGCGGACAGGATGACGGCGCCGTCGGCGGCTACGACGACGAGGCGGCCGGTCTCGAATCGGTGCGCCTCGTATTCGCGCGTCAATGCGGTGATATCCGACTGCTTGGCGCCGCGTCCGGAGAGCCGATGGCAGAGTTCCTGCCAGCGCGCCTCGGCGGCCAGTTCCAGTTCGGGATGCGCCGGCAGGGCGAAGTAGACGGTCGCGAACGGCCCGTGCGACGTGTACAGAGAACGCAGGGCATCGGTTCCGATCTCGTTGCCGGTGGTCATGTCGCACTCACCTCGCAGGGTGTCGCAGGAACGTGCGGGCCGACCTAGCCCGTGTGCGATGCCAGGAAGTCTGCGCAGGCCGCAAGAGTGGTCAGCTTCGGGTAGTCGTCCTCGTCGATGCGTACTCCGGTGCGCTTGTGGAGGGTCTCGACGAGGGTGAGAAAGTCGAGGGAGTCGAGTTCGAGGGCGTCGCGGTACGGCTCGTCGAGGCCGACGGCGGAGAAGTCGGCGTCGGGAACGATCCGCCGGATCGCGTCGCGGACGAGGTCGAGGGCTTCGTCTCGGGTCATAGCTCCTCCGGCTTCTGCAGCAGGCGGTCGAGTGCGGTCAGGAAGCGTGCGCCGACCGCGCCGTCGCTGGCGCGGTGGTCGGCGGCGAGTGTGGCGGTCACGCCGGGATGCACGCCGAGCAGGCCGTCGACGGCGACGGGCCGCTCGGTGACCTTCCCGAGGCCGAGCAGGGCGACCTGGGGCGGGTAGATGACGCCGTATACGCGCTCCACGCCCTGGTCTCCGAGGTTCGTGACGGTCATGGTCGGATCGGCGGTCTCGGTGGCGCGCAGGCGCCCGGCTCGTGCGCGGCTCGTCAGGTCTCTGAGGGCGGACATCAGCTCGGACAGCGGCAGCCGGTCGGCATCGTGCAGAGCGGGGGCGATCAGGCCGCCGGTGCGCAGTGATATCGCCACGCCCAGGTGCACGCCCGCACCCGGGACGTACCGGTCGTTCAGCCAGTAGCCGTTGAGCTCGGGTACCTCGGTGAGCGCGCGGGCGGCGGCCTTGAGCATGAGCGCGGCGGGAACGAGCCGGTCGGCCACCTCCAGGCGGCGATTGCGCTCTCGCATCCAGTTCAGCGCGGAGTCGAGGTCGATCTCGGCCGCCAGGTAGTAGTGGGGGATCTCGCGCTTGGACCGGCTCATCAGGTCCGCGATGGATCTGCGCATCGCCGCCGCGCGGTCCGGCTGGGCGGCACGCGGTGCCGGTGGCTGCCGCGGCGGTGCGTCTTCCGCCGGGACGGCGGACGGCGCCGGCGCGGAGGGAGCGGCGGCTGCGCGCACGTCCTCGGCCCTGATCACGCCGTTCTTCCCGGTGCCGTGGACACGGCCGAGGTCGATGTGCAGTTCCCCGGCCACGCGACGGGCCAGCGGCGATGCGCGCGGGCGGGTGCGCCGAGTGCGCGAGGCGTGCTCGATGTCCGCGTGGGTGATCCTGCCGCCCGGCCCGGTGCCGAGGACCGCCGCGAGGTCGACGTGCAGCTCGTGCGCGAGGTGGCGCAGGATCGGGGACACCTCTGCGGGTTTCCGTCCGGCGGGCACGGGCACGGACGGCGCGGGAGCAGGCGAAGCAGCGGGCGCGGACATCTGCGCCGATGCGGCCCCGCGGCGTGCGGCTGCTTGATGCGACGCGGCGGCCGGCGCCTTCGCTCCGTCCTCGATGACGGCCAGCGGAGTGCCGACGGGGACGGTCGTGGCCGGTTCGACCAGGAGCCGGCCGACCGTACCGGTGTCGAAGCACTCGATCTCGATGGTGGACTTCGCCGTTTCGACCACTGCGACGATGTCACCGCGCTCGACGTGGTCGCCGGGGTGGACGAGCCATTCGATCAGGGTGCCTTCGTCCATGTCGGCGCCGAGGGAGGGCATGGTGAACTCGGCCATGGCGGTCAACCCACCGCCTTGCGCACCGCGGCGACGATGTCGGCAGCCTGGGGCAGAGCGGCCTCCTCGAGCTGGTGGGCGTAGGGAATCGGCACCTCGGCGCTGCACACGCGCTCAACCGGCGCGTCGAGCTCGTAGAAGGCCTGTTCGGTGATACGGGCCGAGATCTCGGCGGCGAGGCTGCCGGTGCGCCAGGCTTCATCCACGACGACCGCGTGGTGGGTGCGCGCCACCGAACTCATGATCGTCGCGTCGTCCAGCGGCCGCAGCGAGCGAAGGTCGATCACCTCGGCGCTCACGCCGTGCCCGGCGAGCTGATCGGCGGCCGCAAGCGCCTTGGGCAGGCAGCCGCCGAAGGTGACGACGGTGGCGTCGGTGCCGGATCGGCGGATCGCGGCACGCTCGATATCCACCGGGCCGGCACTCGGATCCGGGTCGTCCGACGCGTTGTACAGGCCGCCGTGCTCGAAGATCAGCACCGGGTCGGGGTCGGCGAGCGCCGGGGCGAGCACGCTCCGGGCGTCGGCCACCGTGGCCGGTGCCAGCACCCTGATCCCCGGGATGTGCGCGTACCAGCCTTCGAGGCTGTGCGAGTGCTGGGCCGCGACCTGCCGGCCGGCGCCGGTGGTCATCCGGATCACCAGAGGGACGGCCAGCTGGCCGCCGGACATGTGCAGCAGTGTCGCCGCGTTGTTCAGGATCTGATCGAGCGCGAGGAGGCTGAAGTTGACGGTCATGATCTCGACGATCGGCCGCATCCCGCCGAGGGCGGCGCCGATGCCGGCGCCGACGAACCCCGACTCGGACAGCGGGGTGTCGCGGATCCGCTCCGGCCCGAATTCCTCGAGCAGGCCGAGGCTCACCCCGAAGCAGCCGCCGTAGCGGCCGACGTCCTCGCCCATCAGGAACACCCGCTCATCGGAGCGCAGCGCCTCCCGCAACGCCTCGCGCATCGCCTCCCGGTAGGTGATCCGCCGCGGCTTCGTCCCGGTGGTCTGGGCGGTCATGAGGTCTCCGCGGGGCTGGTCACGTAGCGCAGCAGGCCTTCGACGGGCTCGAGCGGAGCCTGCTCGGCCGACTGCACCGCCGCATCGATCTCCGCGTCCACCTTCTGCGCGATCTCGTCGACGAACCCTGCCGGCTCGCCTTCGGCGCGTACCGCGTCCGCGAGTGCGTCGATGGGATCGCGGGACTTCCAGCGTTCGATCTCGGCCTTGTCGCGGTACCGGTCGGGGTCGTACATGGAGTGAGCGCGGTAGCGGTAGGTGCGCGCCTCCAGGAAGCACGGGCCGCCGCCTGCGCGGACGGCCACCGCGGCACGACGCGCCGCGGCTTCCACCGCCAGCACGTCCATGCCGTCCACCGGCCAGGCGGGCATGCCGTAGGAGGCGGCGCGCAGGGCGAGGTCGGTCTGCGCGTGCTCCCGGGACAGCGCGGTTCCCATGGCGTAGAGGTTGTTCTCGCACACCAGCAGCAGCGGCAGCCGCCACAGCACGGCGAGGTTGGCCACCTCGTGGAATTCGCCCTCGGCGAACGCCCCGTCGCCGAAGAAGCAGCAGGTCACCCGGTTCTCGCCGCGCATCCGGTCGGCCAGCGCGAGACCGCAGGCCAGCGGTATGCCGCCGCCGACGATGGCGTTGCCGCCGTAGAAGCGCCGGGCGGCGTCGAACAGGTGCATGGAGCCGCCGCGCCCTCCGCTGCATCCGGTCGACCTGCCGTACATCTCGCTCATGATCGAGTCGGCGGGCACGCCGCGGGCGAGCGCGTGACCGTGCTCCCGGTAGGTGGCCACCACCGCGTCCGCTTCGGTCAGCGCCTGGTTGACGCCGACGGCGACGGCCTCCTCGCCGATGTACAGGTGAACGAACCCGCGGATCTTCGCCGCGCTGTAGAGCTCGACGCAGCGATCCTCGAACCGGCGGATCAGCAGCATCTGCCGAAGCAGTTCCCGCCGGTGATCCGTCGCCTCGCGCGCCGCGTGAGGCTGCCGCTTGGCGGCGGCCGGCCTGCGTCGCGCGGAACGCGCCTGCTTCGAGCCGGACGTGCCGCGTGCCCCGCGTGCCGTGGCGGTGTGATCTGCTTTCATGCGTGCAGCTCCTCCATCGTCGAGACGTCGCCTTCCGGCAGCCCGCGCTCGCGGGCGCGCAGCACCCGGCGCATGATCTTCCCGCTGCGCGTCTTGGGCAGGTTCTGGTCGAACGCGATCTCGCGCGGCGCGACGGCCGGCCCGAGCCTGCGCCGGGCGAACGCCAGCAGCTCGGCCTGCAGGTCCGGCCCGGCGCTGTATCCGGCTTTGAGCGAGACGAGCGCCTTGACCACCTCCCCGGCCACCGGGTCGGGCCGGCCGATCACGCCGGCCTCGGCCACCGCCGGATGCTCCATCAGGGCGCTTTCGACCTCGAACGGCCCGATCAGGTGGCCCGCCGACTTGATCACGTCGTCGGCGCGGCCGACGAACCAGAACCAGCCGTCGGCATCCCGGGAGACGAGGTCGCCGGTGAGGTACCAGCCGTCGGCGAAGCAGGCCTCGTATCTGGCGTCGTCGTGCAGGTAGCCGCGGAACATCGACGGCCAGCCGGGACGCAGCGCCAGCTCGCCTTCCGCCCCCGCCCCGAGCTGCGTGACACGGCCCTGGGCATCGCGCAGGACGCGGCCGTCCTCGCCCCGGGCGAGCACCGCGGCCGCCACACCGGGCAGCACCCGGCCCATCGAGCCGGGACGGATCTCGCACGCCGCGAAGTTGGCGATCATGATCGCGCCGGTCTCGGTCTGCCACCAGTTGTCGTGCACCGGCAGGCCGAGCACGTCGCGCCCCCAGAGCACCGCCTTCGGGTTCAGCGGTTCGCCGACGCTCGCGATGAAGCGCAGCGCCGAGAGGTCGAACCGGCTCGGCAGCCGGTCCGGTCCGCCCTGCGGCGTCGCCCGCATCAGCATCCTGATGGCGGTCGGCGCCGTGTACCAGACGGTCACGCGCTGCCCGGCCAGGATCCGGTACCAGCGGCGCGCGTCGAACTCGCCCTCGTCGACCACGATGGTCACGCCGTGGGTGAGGGGGGCGATGATCCCGTAGGAGGTGCCGGTCACCCAGCCGGGGTCGGCCGTGCACCAGTACACGTCGTCGGGGTGCAGGTCGAGCGCGAAGGCGGCGGTGGCGTGATGGGCGAGCACCGCTTCGTGCACGTGGACGGCGCCCTTCGGCGTGCCGGTCGTGCCGCTGGTGAAATGCAGCAGTGCCATCTCCTCCGGAGCCGTGGGCACCGTCTCGAACCGGTCGTCGGCGGCGGCGACCGCCTCGTCGTACCGCACCGTCCCCGGATGCTCGCCGATCACGGGCCCGACCAGCACCACGTGCTCGAGGGCGGGCAGCTCCCCCCGGTTTGGCTCGACCCTGCGCGTGTAGAGCGCTTCGCTGGTCACCAGGACCTTCGCGTCGCCCAACCGCATCCGCTGGCGCACCGGTTCCGGACCGAACGCGGCGAACAGCGGACAGAGCACGCTGCCGTTCTTGAGCGTGCCCAGCGCGACCGCGTACAGCTGCGGGCACCGGCCGAGCAGCGTGAACACCCGATCCGATCGCCCCACACCCAGGGCTTTGAGTACGTTCGCGAACCGTGAGCTCTGCGCGGCCAACTGCGCGTAGGTGACATCCACCACCGAGTCGTCACGTCCAACGCACCTGAGCGCGGCCTTCTCCCCGCGCCCCTGCTCGACGTGACGGTCGACCGCCTCGTACGCGATGTTCAGGCCGCCTCCGGGCAGCCCCGTCAGCTCGTCGCGCGCTCGCTGCCAGGAGAACTCCCGGCGGGCCTGGTCGTAATCGCGCAGGTTCGCGCCGCGGGCCGCGTCAAGGCTCTTGCGGATCACCTCGTAGGCCATCGGCCGGGCACCTCCTCGGGCTTCGCGTCGCCGCCTCCCGGCCGACGCCCAGCGCCTACTCCAAGGATCGGACGCCACCGGTGAGCGGAAAGGGCCGAAAGTCCTCACCCTGACATGGCCTTCGCTCCCCGCGCCGGGAGACCGGTGCGCATCCGACGGTAGTTCCGACGGCGTGGAAGCGTAGGGGCTAAGGTCCCTACTCCGGTTCACCGGCTTGGCCGACTCTGGAAGCGGCGCACGGTGGCACCGCGCCGTCCCACCCCGACGCGGCGGCGCTCCCGGCCCCGCGCCCGAGGAGGTTGGATCGTGTCCTTCATCGACCGTGCCGACGCCGGGCGGCGATTGGCGGGATTCCTGGCGCCGCGGCTGCGGGCCGAGGACGTCGTGGTGCTCGGGGTGCCGCGCGGCGGCGTGCCGGTCGCCGCCGAGATCGCGGCGCGGCTGCACGCGCCGCTGGACGTGCTGGTGGTGCGCAAGCTGGGCGTCCCGTTCCAGCCCGAGCTCGCCCTCGGCGCGATCGGCGAGGGCGGGGTGCGCGTGATCAACGACGCGGTCGTACGTTCGCTGGGTCTGAGCGCGGGCGATGTCGCGGACGTGGAGGCTCTCGAGCGCGAAGAGCTGGAGCGGCGGCTTCGCCGCTACCGGGGCGGGACCCCGGCGGTCTCGCTCGACGGCAGGTGCGCGCTCATCGTCGACGACGGCATCGCCACCGGTGCGACGGCCCGCGCCGCCTGCCTGATCGCCCGGGCACGGGGAGCGGCCCGCGTGGTACTGGCGGTGCCGGTCGCACCGCGCGATCTGGGCCGTCGGATCGGCGACGCCGCCGACGAGATCATCTGCCTCGCGGCACCGCGCAGACTCTTCGCGATCGGCAGGTTCTACGACGAGTTCGCGGCGACCACCGACGAACAGGTGTGTGACCGGTTGCGGAGGGCCGGCGCGGCCGAGGGTGGCGCAGCCGTGCCGGGCGGGCCGGATCGCGCGGTGCCGGTCGCCGATCCCGAGATCGTGATCCCGGTGCGCGGCGGCAGGCTGGCCGGGCAACTGGTCACTCCGGCCGACCCCGGCGGAATCGTGATCTTCGCGCACGGCAGCGGAAGCAGCAGGCACAGTCCGCGCAACCGCTACGTCGCGGAGGTGCTCAACGCTGAAGGCCTGGCCACGCTGCTGCTCGATCTGCTCACCGAGGACGAGGAGCGGTCGCGGGCGAACGTCTTCGACGTCGAACTGCTCGCCGGCAGGCTGCGCGCGGCCACCGACTGGGTCGCCGACTGGCTGCACGCGTTGCCGGTGGGCTACTTCGGGGCGAGCACCGGCGCGGCGGCGGCGCTGTGCGCGGCCGCCGAACCGGACTGCCCGGTACGCGCCGTGGTCTCGCGCGGCGGACGCCCCGATCTGGCCGGCGACCGCCTGACGCGGGTCACGGCGCCCACTTTGCTGATCGTCGGCGGCCGCGACGAGGCAGTCGTCGACCTCAACCGGCAGGCCCTGGCGATGCTGCGCTGCGAGAGCCGGATGCAGATCGTGCCCGGTGCCACGCATCTGTTCGAGGAGCACGGCGCTCTCGAACAGGTCGCCGACCTGGCGGCCGACTGGTTCACCGCGCACCTGGGCGGCGCCTCCGACGCGGACCCGGACGCCGAGCCCGCCCACCGCCTCGACGCACTGCCCGGCCGCTCAGGGCCCGGCCCGCGCGAAGCGCCGAGCAGCCGGAGGACCGCGCATGGATGAGGACACGGGCACACCGTTCACCGTGGCCGGGGTCGACGGCCGCTCGCAGGGAGGTGGGAATCGGCGGCGGATCGGGCAGACCGAGATCATGACGAAAGCAACCGATTCGCCCCTTGTGTACCTCGAGGGCGGTCCCGCCGATCTGCCTGAGCGCATCGTCCCGATCAGCCGACCCGGCGGCGATGTGAAGATCCCGCATCTCAACGGATACGAGCACTTCCGCGCCACCGCGCGGGAGACCGATTCCGCGGACGGGCCGCTGACGGTCTACGAGTGGTTCGAACGCACGGAAGCGGTGAGCTGACGGCGTTCGGGCGCGTACTGCGTCCGGGTCTCCGGCACCGCGCGGGCGGCCAACCGCCCTCCACCGCCCGAGTGCCGTAACGGCGCTGCGGCCGTGGGCCGATCTGCCCGGCGTGAAGCGCCGAAGTGCTCATCGCAGGCGGGTCCGGCGGGTCACCGCCTCGCGGCCGCGGGGCTGCGGTCGCTGCCGACCGGATCGGCGATGAGTTCGAGCCGGACGACGCCCGGAATCCTGCCGAGCAGGCGTTCGACCAGCGGAATCTCGCCACGCGTTCCGATCCGGATGCGGAGGCGCACGACACCGTCGTCGACGGAGACGGCGAGGACCTCGCCGCCGAGGTCGATCACCCGATCGATCACGCGGCATCGTATCCGCGCGTCCGCGACGTCCTCCGACGGCCGGCCGCCCCGGAGGTCGCTTCCGCTGACGATGCCGACCACGCGCCCGGAATCGTCGACGACCGGAAGGCGTCCGATCCCGAGCCGCCGCATCGCTCGCAGCGCGTCGTCGACGCCGTCGGCCGCGCGGACGGTCGCGGCAGGAGCGGACATCACGTCGGCCGCCGTGAGCGCGCCTGCGCCCGTGTCGGTCGCGCGCACGAGGTCGGCCTCGGCGACCACACCCAGGGCCCGGCCGTCGCCGTCCACCACCGGTACCGCGCCGATGCCCTGCTCGACCAGTATCGTCGCCAGTCGGCCGAGCGCGACGTCCGCGGTCACGGAGACGACCGGATGGCTCATCACCTCACGGATATACACATTCGTACTCATGCCATCATCACATCGCCGCCGCGCGGTTCCCCCCAGGGCGCAAGGGCCCGGGAGTTGTCAGGACCTTCGGCGATACCGCGCGAGGTCCCCGCGGTGGAGCCTGAAGAAGAGAAGTGGCCGGACAGCCGCGGCCGGCTCCGAGGGAAGGGCGCGATCATGACGGACACGAGCCGATTCCGGCGCATCGTGGCGTGGATGGACGGAACGGACGAGGCGGCGTACGCCGCCGATTGGGCCGCCCGGCACGCCGCGGCCCGCGGGCTGCCGCTGCACGTGCTGTGCATTCCCCGCCTCGCGGCACCGGTCAGCGCGGGTCCTGCGCACGGCTACGCCGATACCGGCTACGCCGGGGACCCGCCGGGCCCGCCGGACGTGATCCGTGCGGCCGAAGACGTTCGCCGCCTGCGCGAGAGGCACCCGGATCTGCCCGTGAGCGAACGCGTCGCCCAGCACAGCTGCCATCGTCCCGAGCCGGAGCTGCTCCATCACGGGGACATACTGGTGACCTCGCCGAGCGGGTACCTCGAACTCGTCGGGCAGGCGGAACTCGAAGAGCACGCCGCGGCCCGCGTCCCGGCCCCGACGGTGTTCGTGCCGGAGTTCGCGGTGCCGGCCGAGGGCTGGCGCCGCGTGCTGCTGCTCACCGGCCCGCGCTACTGCCCGGCCGCCGCCTTCTTCGCCTTCGCCGCCGCAGCGGATCTGGGCACGACGCTGGATGTGGTGCACCTGCCCGCCGCGTACGACGAGGACTACGGGTACCGCCCCGAGGTCGGGCCGTACGCCGTCGGACCGCACGTGCGCGCCGAGGTGGCGAAGCTGCGAGGCCGGTTCCTCGGCGTGACCGGGGAGTTCCGCGCCCTCGGTGCCCGGCACTCCTGGTCGGCGCTGCACGCCATGACCAGCACGGCGCACCTGGCCGTGACCGGTGTCGGCGCCGGCTGCGGCGTGGATGTACGTGCCCTGTACGACCTGGACACCTGTCCGGTCGCCGTGGTCCCCGAGCTCTGACGCCCGGTGCGACCGTTCAGTCCTGGCCGCCGCCCGGCGCCCCGTAGCCGCCTCCGCCGGGGGTCTCGATCACCAGCAGGTCCCCGGCGCCCAGACGGGCCTCGTCGCATCCTCGCAGTACGGTGACGCGCCCGTCGGCGCGCTCGACGCGGCCGCGGCCGAGATCGCCGGGCTCCCCGCCGGCCATGCCGTAGGGCGGGACGCGCCGGTGGCCGCTGATGAGGCTGACCGTGAACGGCTCGAGGAACCGGATGCGGCGGACACCGCCGTCGCCTCCGTGCCAGCGTCCCGGGCCTCCGCTGCCGCGGCGGATCTCATACGACTCCACGCGGACCGGGTAGCGCCATTCGAGTACCTCGGGGTCGGTCAGCCGGGAGTTGGTCATGTGCGTCTGCACCGTGTCGGCGCCGTCGAAGCCCGCTCCGGCGCCCGAGCCGCTCGCCAGGGTCTCGTAGTACTGGTACGTCTCGTTGCCGAACGTGACATTGTTCATCGTCCCGGCGCCCTCCGCCATGATGCCGAGCGCCGCGAACAGAGCCCCGGTGACGGCCTGCGAGGTCTCGACGTTGCCGGCGGCCACCGCCGCGGGATATCCGGGTGCGAGCATGCTGCCCGGAGGGATGACGACGCGGATGGGCTTGAGGCAACCGGCGTTCAGCGGGATCTCGTCGTCGACCAGGGTCCGGAAGACATAGAGCACGGCGGCCGTCACGACGGAGGACGGGGCGTTGAAGTTGCCCGGCAGCTGCATCGACGTGCCGGTGAAGTCGATCTCCGCCGTCCGGCGCGCCCGATCCACGCGGACCGCCACCTTGATGACCGCGCCGTTGTCCATCTCGTAGGCATACGCGCCGTCGTGCAGGGAGGAGATGACGCGGCGCACGGACTCCTCGGCATTGTCCTGCACGTGGCCCATGTACGCGTGCACGACGTCGAGGCCGAAGGACTCGACCATGTGGCGGAGTTCGCGTACGCCCTTCTCGTTGGCCGCGACCTGGGCGCGCAGATCCGCGAGGTTGGTCGCCGGACTGCGCGAGGGGTGCACCGCCGACGCCAGCAGGTGCAGGGTCTCGTCCTCGCGCATCCGGCCGCCACGGATCAGCAGCCAGTTATCGATCAGCACTCCCTCCTGCTCGACACGGGTACTGAAGGCGGGCATCGAACCCGGGGTCATCCCGCCGATCTCGGCATGATGGCCGCGCGAGGCGACGAAGAAGAGGATCTCGGCCCCCCGCTCGTCGAAGACCGGGGTGACCACGGTGACGTCCGGCAGGTGCGTGCCGCCGTGGTAGGGGTCGTTGAGCACGTAGACGTCGCCAGGGCGGATACGGCCGGCGTTGCGCCGGACGACCATCTTGATGCTCTCCCCCATCGAGCCGAGGTGCACGGGGATGTGCGGCGCGTTGGCGATCAGGCTGCCGGCGGCGTCGAACACGGCGCAGGAGAAGTCCAGGCGCTCCTTGATGTTGACCGACTGGGCGGTGCCGCGCAGGCGAGCCCCCATCTGCTCGGCGACCGACATGAACAGGTTGTTGAAGATCTCGAGCATCACCGGGTCCGCCCCGGTGCCGACGGCCGCCTCCCGCGGCACCGCGCCCGACCTGCTCAGCAGCAGGTCACCCGAACCGGTCACCTCGGCACGCCAACCCGGCTCCACCACCGTCGTCGCGAACCTTTCGGCGATGACGGCGGGTCCGGTCACCACGTGGCCGGGGCCGAGATCGGCGCGGTCGAACAGATCCGTCCGGCGCCACGCATCGCCGGCGAACATCCGCACTCTCGCCGCGGACGCGGGTGCGCCGGCGGCGGCCTCGGCCGAACCAGGGCCCTGAGGAGCAGGCTCGGCGATCAGACCGGACTCTCCGACGAGTTCGACGGACACCGCCTCCACGACGATCGTCTTGCCGGGCATCAGGAACGAGAAGCGCCGCCGGTACGTCGCCTCGAACGCCCGCACCATCTCGCCCGCCGCGGCCATCCGCACGGGCACCGCCGTATCAGTCCCCTCGTAGCGTAGATGTACGCGCCGCTTGCTGCGGATCCGGGCGTCGGGAATACACGCCGCGCGCAGTTCCCCGATGCCGTCCGCTTCGAGTCCGCACGCCAGGTCCCGGAGTCTCGGCTCCAGCTCGGGCGTCAACGGCGCCTCCAGCGCCTGCTCGCGCATGGCGATGACGTCGGCCAGGCCCATCCCGTACGCCGACAGGACGCCGGCGAGCGGATGGATCAGCACCTTCGTGATGCCGAGCTCGTCCGCGACGGCGCACGCGTGCTGGCCGCCGGCACCGCCGAATGTCGCGAGCGCGTACCGGGTGACGTCGTAGCCGCGCTGGACCGAGATCCGTTTGATCGCGTTCGCCATATCGGCCACCGCGATCCGCAGGAACCCGGCTGCCACCCGGTCGGGACCCCGGCGATCGCCGGTGGCCGCAGCGATCCGGTCCGCCAGCGCGGCGAAGCGCTCACGGACGACGGACGTGTCCAGCGGCTGGTCGCCGGAGGCGCCGAAGACCCGCGGAAAGCACTCGGCCTGGATGCGGCCGAGCAGGAGGTTGGCGTCGGTGACCGTCAGCGGACCGCCCTTGCGGTAGGCGGCCGGCCCGGGCTCGGCGCCGGCCGAATCCGGGCCCACGCGGTAGCGGGTGCCGTCGAAGTGCAGGACCGAACCTCCTCCGGCGGCCACCGTGTGGATGCTCAGCATCGGTGCCCGCAACCGCACTCCGGCCACCTCGGTCTCGTACTGGCGCTCGAACTCGCCCGCGTAGTGCGACACGTCCGTCGAGGTGCCGCCCATGTCGAAGCCGATCACCCGCTCGAAGCCGGCTGCCTGGCTGGTGCGGGCCATCCCGACGATCCCTCCGGCCGGCCCGGATAGCACCGAGTCCTTGCCGCGGAACCGGGCGGCGTCCGCGAGGCCGCCGTTGGACTGCATGAACAGCAGCCGCACCCCGCCCAGCTCGCGGGCCACCCGGTCCACATAGCGCGCGAGGATCGGGGACAGATACGCGTCGACCACCGTCGTGTCCCCGCGCGAGACCAGCTTCATCAGCGGTATCGTCCGATGCGACTCGGAGACCTGGGTGAAGCCGGCCTCCCGCGCGATCTCGCCGATCCTCGACTCGTGCGCGGGATACCGGTATCCGTGCATGCAGACGACGGCCACGGACCGGAAGCCGTCCGCGTAGCTCGTGCGCAACGCCGCGGCGACCGCGCTCTCGTCCAACGGCACGACGACCTCGCCGTGCGCACCGACCCGCTCGTCCGCCTCGATCACCCGCGCGTACAGCTGCTCCGGCAGCACGATCTCGCGCGCGAAGATACGCGGCCGGTTCTGATATCCGATCCGGAGCGCGTCGGCGAAGCCGCGCGTGGTCACGAGCACCGTCGGCTCGCCGCGCCGCTCAAGCAGCGCATTGGTCGCCACCGTGGTGCCCAGGCGCACCGCGCCGATCGAGTCCGCGAGAACCGGCTGCCCGGGACGAACCCCCAGCAGATCGCGCACGCCCGCGACCACTGCGTCCTCGTAGCGCTCCGGATCCTCGGACAGCAGCTTGCGCACGGCCAGACTCCCGTCCGGACGCCGCGCGACCACGTCCGTGAACGTCCCGCCCCGATCGACCCAGAACTCCCAGCGCCCGGCCATCCCGATCCGCCCGCCCTAGTCCCGCGGGCCGGCGCCCGACAACGACTCACGCTCGGCCGGCTCGCCGCACCGGGCCGACCGCAACGCGTGTCGCAACTGGACGAGGGCGTGGTCCAGCCGTCCGGGCACGAATCGCTCCCGGAGCGCCGGGGTCACCACGGCCAACGCTGCTTCGGCGGGGGCCGGCGGATCAATGTGAGCGGTCACGATCAACCTCCGCTCAGTGCGTCGCGGGCTGCTTCGCCGTGCGAGGCCGCCCGGACGCGCCCGGAACGCGCGGACAGATACTGCGACACGTGCTCATGGCACCGGTGTCAGTAGGGCAGCACGCGGCCGGACGGGGTACGCAGGTCCAGCGGCTCGATGTCGCGCGGACGGCGCCTGCGGACGACCTGGACGCGGCGGCGGGCGGACGCGTTCAGGTCGCGGCGGAAGAGCTCGGTCTGCATCGTGATCGCCTCCAGGTACCGGTTACGTACCTGCAAGGCTGCCGCCGCCGCGGGGATCCGGGCACGGCCGGGAGGCCCGCGACGCGCGGGTCCATGGTCCCGAAACGGACCCGCGGCCTACCGTCGCGGCGGAGATCCGTGGATCGCTCGCACGAGCCGCCGTGTCCCGGCCGCGGCGTTCGGCGGCCGCGCCGACGTGATGGGGAGGAGCCCGCTCGAGGCCGTTGCGGCAGGGCCCGGATCCGGCGGGACTTGAGGCCCTGCCGCGGACGGCGCGCGAGCTGCTTCCCTGGTGGTGTCGGGTTCACTGCGAGACGGGATCGGTGATCAGGGTGAGTGCGAAGCATGTCGTGGTGATCGGCGGAAACTTCGGCGGCCTGGCCGCGGCCTTGGAGCTCAAGCACGAGCTCGGGGACGAGGTCGCGGTGACGGTGGTGTCGGCCTCCGACAGGTTCCTGTTCAACCCGTCGCTGATCTGGCTGCCGTTCGGAAAGCGCAAGGCCGCCGAGATCACCTTCGCGCTGGAGCCGACGTTCGACGCGCACGGCGTCGAGTTCGTGCACGCCGAGGCGACCGGGATCGATCCGGAGGCGCGCACTGTGACGTGCAGCGGCGGCGCGAGCTACGCCTACGACTACCTGATCGTGGCCACCGGGTACCGCAACGACTTCGACGTGGTGCCAGGTCTCGGGCCGGACGGCTTCGCCCAATCCATCACCACACTGCCGGACGCCGAGCGCGCCGGCGCCGCCTGGCGCGAGTTCCTCGACGATCCCGGCCCGGTGGTGATCGGTGCCACGCAGGGCGCCAGCTGTTTCGGCGCCGCGTACGAGTTCTTGTTCAACATGGCTCACCAGCTGCGCAAGGCGAAGCTGAACGACCGCGTCTCGCTGACGTTCCTGACCGCCGAGCCGTTCGTCGGACACTTCGGCATCGGCGGCCTGCCCGGCGGTGAGAAGCTGCTGAAGATGTTCCTGAAGAAGGAGGGCATCGAGGCGAAGACCGGAGTCGCGTTCGACGAGGTCGGCGGCGACTACGTCAAACTGACCGACGGCGGCAAGGTGCCCTTCGGCTATGCGATGGTGGTGCCGCCCTTCATCGGCCAGCAGGTCGTGCGCGCCGTGCCGGGGCTGACCGACGAGAAGGGCTACATCCCGGTCGAGGACACCTACCAGTCCAAGCGGTACCCGGAGATCTACGCCGCGGGCATCGCCGCCCAGGTACCGGTGCCGTGGCGCACCTCGGTGCCGATCGGGATCCCCAAGACGGGCTTTCCCACCGAATCGATGGCCAAGGTCGCGGCCCGCAACATCGCCGCACGGATCAGGGGCGAGGCGCCGGTGGCGCACAAGGAGTTCGCCGAGATGGCGGCGGTGTGCATGATGGACGCCGGCAACAACGGCGTACTGATCCTCGCCGACCACATGCTCCCGCCCCGCAAGGCCGCCGTCATGATCCCAGGGCCGCAGGTGCACGCCATGAAGCTGGCATTCGAGAATTACTACCTGTGGAAGAGCCGCCACGGGTACGTTCGCCTGCCCTGACAACCAACTACGCGGCTCGCGGATCAGAGCTCGCGGATGTCCTGTCCGCGCCGCAGCTGTGATCAGCCCTCTGCGAGGTAGTCGCGGACGGTCTGCGGCTCGCGGGCGATGAGCGTACGCAGGGCAGGGTCGGTGCCGGCGAAGAATCCGCCCGCGGCGGCCTGGTACATGCCGAGCAGGAAGCGGGCCGTGAACTCCGGCGTGCCGGCGGACGTCTGGGCCTTGACCCAGTCCTCAGGGTCGAGGATTTCGAGGCGGATGGCCCGGCCGGTGACCTCCGAAGCGATTCCCGCGATGTCTTCGAAGGTGGGTGCGCTGCTCGCGGTGATGGTCACCGGGCCGTCGTAGGCTCCTTCGGAGAGGATGATCGCCGCTGCGGCCTCGGCGGCGTCGCCGCGTGCGGTCCAGGACACGGGGCCGTCGGCCGGCACGGTGATGGCGCCCGTCTCGCGCCACGGCCCCAGGAGCCACTGCAGGCTGTGCAGGTAGAAGCCGTTGCGCAGCGAGGTCCATGCCAACCCTGATTCGGCGAGGATCTGCTCGGTCGCGGCATGGTCGCGGCCCGGCCGGAAAGGCGTGTCGGGCGACGCGCCTTGGTGGCTGGTGTAGAGGACCCGCCCGACGCCGGCGCTCGCGGCGGCGTCGATGGCGCAGTGGTGCAGTGCTACCGCGTCGGCGGCCGGATCGCTCGACGAAACGAGCAGCAGCTGGTCCGCGCCGGCGAACGCCTCGGGCAGCGAGTCCGGGGCCGCGTAGTCGCCGTACCGGACCGCGATGCCGCGCTCGGCGAGGGGGCGGGCCTTCTCGGTGTCCCGCGCGACGACCGCGATCTGCGCGGCGGGCAGATGCTTGAGCAGGTGCTCGACGGTCGCGCCGTTCAGGGCGCCGGTAGCTCCGGTAATGACGATCATGGCGTGCCTCACTTCGCGTTTCCGATGGAATCACTGTGATGGTAGCACTGATAACATCGGCGCTACCATCACAGTGTTATCGTTGGCACATGGCTGAGGCGATCGATACCCGGAACAGCGCTCGGGAACGGATCGTCGATGCCGCCGCGGGGCTTCTCAACGAGGGGGGCCGGCCGGCCGTCACCACCCGGGCCGTGGCCGAACGCGCGGGAGTCCAAGCACCCGCCATCTACCGGCTCTTCGGCGATAAGGACGGCCTACTCGATGCCGTCGCCGAGCACGTCATGACGGCCTTCGCCACGGCGAAGGCATCGGCGGTGGCCGACTCCGGCCGCATCGACCCCGTCGAGGATCTGCGCCTCGGCTGGGACATGACGATCGATTTCGGCCTCGCCAACCCGGACCTGTTTGTGCTGCTGAGCGATCCCGCCCGCGGACAGCGGTCCGCGGCGACGCAGGCGGGAATCCGGCTGCTCGCCGAGCGGGTCCACCGAGTGGCGCTCACCGGACGCCTCCGGGTCGGCGAGGAGCACGCCGTGGAGCTCATCCACGCGGCGGGAACCGGAGCGATCCTGACCATCCTCGGGCGCCCAGCCGCGCAACGCGAACGCCGCTTCGCGGAGAGCATGTTCGACGCCGTACTTCACCGGATCCTCGACGCTCCTCGAGACGCGGCGGAAGCCGACGCCATCGCGCTGGCGGTCGCGCTGCGCGCGCGCACGGAGCAGGTCGGGGCGCTGAGCCCGGGCGAGCGGGCGCTGCTCGCCGAATGGCTCGACCGCGTCATCGAGGCGGAGCGAGCCGCGGGTACATGATCTCCCAGTCGAACACGCGCCGCGCGGGCATCCACCGCATGCATACCGACGCGTCGGCCCCCGGATCCGAGAGGTGTCCGGGGGCCGACGATTCATCGCGCGCTCAGCCGCGGCCGGTTCGCGGCGCCGGCCGAGGGCACTGCCCGTCCGCTGCCCATGGGCGGCAGGCAGTTTCCGCGGCTACGACGTGGCGACGTCGTCGTACAGGGTGTAGGTCGGGTCGCCCGGGTAGTTGTCGTCCTTGTTGGTCAGGGTCAGGGTGTAGGAGTGCCCTGCCGTGATCGCGTGGGTGACCTTGGTCCAGGCGGCGCTGGCGGCGCAGGTCTTGGCGAGCACGGTCGTGGTGGTGCCGGTGGTGTTGTCCTTCAGGGTGGCCGTGGCCCAGTCGTAGGTGACCGTGTCCGGGCAGAAGTTCTCGTACCAGAACGTCAGGGTCGTGTTCCCGGACGCGGCGGTGAAGGTCTGCGCGAGCGTGGAGGTGCTGCTGGGGTTGGCGTTGCCCAGCTCGGCCGCGTAGGTGCCCGCGTGAGCGCCGGAGCTGACGACCGAGTACGTGCCGGCGGGGGTCCAGCCGGAGAGGCTGCCGGTCTCGAAGCCGCCGTTGGCGACCGCGTTGCCGCTGCCTCCGCCGCCGCTGCCGGCGACGCTCCAGGAGACCGTGGTCGAGCCGGACGCGCCGGTGGTGTCCGTCGCGGTGACCGTGGCGGTGCCGGTGGCCGCGGTGGTCGGCGTGCCGGAGATCAGGCCGCTGCTCGCGTTGATCGAAAGACCGGCGGGCAGGCCGGAGGCCGACCAGGTGAAGGTCTGGCC
>Ga0310811_10001428_pt1 | contig 30084 bp, 29 predicted proteins | sample YCmetagenome_FD_207642 | JGI IMG/M metagenome (GOLD analysis project Ga0310811, IMG submission 207642) | Soil microbial communities from experimental microcosm in Duke University, North Carolina, United States - YC | ecosystem: Engineered > Artificial ecosystem > Soil microcosm > Unclassified ...
GGATGCTGCGTCCGATGCCCCGGGCGGCCACCTGCAGGGCGGCGAGCAGGCGGGGACGACCACCCTTGAGGCTGGGGACCACGATGCCGAGCGCGGCGACGACGTTGCCGTCACCGGCGTGGACCGGAACCGCGATCGAACAGGCGCCCAGGCTCATCTCCTCGAGGGTCTCGGCGAACCCCTCCCGGCGGACCCGCCGCAGCTGTGCCCGCAGGCGGCCGGGCTGGGTGACCGTGAACGGGGTGACCCGGGTCAGGCCGGACAGGACGCTCAGCTGGACCTCCGGCGGCGCGTGGGCCAGCAGCACCTTGCCGACACCGGTCGCGTGCAGCGGCAGTCGCGAGCCGACCTGGCTGACCACCGGCACGGACGCGTGCCCGGAGAGCCGGTCGACGTACAGTGCGCGGTCGCCGTCGCGGACCGCGAGGTGAACGGTCGCCAGGGTGGCGCCGTAGAGGTCCTGCAGGAACGGCGACGCCACCTGCCGCAGCCCGGCCTGCACGGGCGCGAGCAGGCCGACATCCCACAGCCGCCGACCTACCACGTACTCCCCCGTCGCCCGCCGGGTCAGCGCACCCCACTCGACGAGCTCGGCCACCAGCCGGTGCGCGGTGGGTGCTGGCAGCCCGGCCCGTCCGGCCAGCTCAGTCAGGGTGAGCGCACGGTGGTCGGCGTCGAAGGCGGCGAGCAGAGCGAGCACACGCGAGGTGACCGTCGAACCCGGGCTCCCGGTGTTGCCGGCCACGACGGCCATGTTCCCACCCGGGCCGGGTTTCCACTCAGTGAAAGATGCGGCTAGGGGTCCAGGCGCACCCGCCGCTACCGTCCGGATCATGCCCGCGACATCAGAGACCGCGACATCAGAGACCGCGACATCCGGGACCGCGACATCCGAGATGGCGCCCCCGACCCAGGCGGAGATCAGCGCCGAGATGGATCGGATCGGCACCGGGGTGGAGCTCACCCAGCCGCGGCTGGACTATCCGCCCTACCGCAGCAGCCTGCGGCGACACCCGTCGAGGGCCCTCGTCGCCGTGGACCCCGAGGCGGTCGAGCGCAGCGGGCCGGTGTTCGGCGCCCGCGACGTCGACCCCCTGGACGCCGACCTGACCATCGCCCATCGCGGGGATCCGATCGGCGAGCGCATCGTGATCGCCGGGAGGGTACTGGACGCCCGGGGTCGCCCGGTCGCGGGCCAGCTCGTCGAGATCTGGCAGGCCAACGCCGCGGGCCGCTACATCCACCAGCGTGACCAGCACCCGGCGCCGCTGGACCCGAACTTCACCGGGACCGGGCGCTGCCTGACCGGACCGGACGGCTCCTACCGCTTCGTGACGATCAAGCCGGGGCCCTACCCGTGGCGCAACCACCAGAACGCCTGGCGACCGGCGCATGTGCACTTCTCGCTGTTCGGGACCCGGTTCACCGAGCGGCTGATCACCCAGATGTACTTTCCCGGTGACCCGTTGTCGGAGTTCGATCCGATCTGGCGGTCGATCACCGATCCGGCTGTCGCGGCTCGGCTCGTCGCCCGATACGACCACGATCTGACCGAACCCGAGTGGGCGACCGGCTACCGGTGGGACGTGACCCTGGGCAGTGGGATGGAGGAGCAGTGACCGTCGAGTACACCCCGGGTCAGACCGTGGGCCCGTTCTTCGGCTACGCGCTTCCCTACACCCGCAGCCACGAACTGGTGCCACCCGGCCACCCCGGTGCGATCCGGCTGCACGGCACGGTGCGCGACGGCGACGGTGCCCCGGTCCCCGACGCGGTGCTCGAGATCTGGCAGGCGGACGCCGACGGGCGGCTGCCCGATCAGCCGGGTTCGCTCAACCGCGACGGCTACACCTTCACCGGCTGGGGGCGGGCCTGCACCGACAACACCGGCAGGTACACCTTCACCACCGTCGAGCCCGGGGCGACCGATCCGACGAGGCCGCCGTTCATCGCGGTGGCGGTGTTCGCCCGGGGGCTGCTGGACCGGCTGTTCACCCGCATCTACCCGCCCCCGGCCGTCGGCACCGACGGGGACGCGCCGGCCGCCGACCCGTTCCTGGCGTCCCTGCCTCCGGAACGCCGTCACACCCTGTTCGCCGGCCGCGACGAGCACGGCCTGACGTTCGACGTGGTCCTGCAGGGCGAGGGCGAGACGGTGTTCCTGGCGCACGCCGATGAACGTTGCGGCGACGGCGCCCCGGGACCGGCGTGAGCGACCCGTTCTGGCCCGGCGACGAACGAGCCGGCGGGTTGTTCACCGGTCCCGCGCTGCTGGCCGCGATGGTCCGGGTGGAGGCGGCCTGGCTCTCCGCGCTGGTCTCGGCCGGGATCGCCGGCTCCGGCGCCCTCGACGACCTGTCCGGGCTGGCCGGCGAGCGCGACGTCCCGTCGGTCTGCGACGGCGCCGAAGGCGGCGGCAACCCGGTGATACCGCTGGTGTCGTTGCTGCGCGAGCGGCTGCGGGACCGCAACCCCGACGCGGCCACCTGGCTGCACCGGGGCTTGACCAGCCAGGACGTGCTGGACACCGCATTGATGCTCTGCGTACACGACGTGCTGGAGCGGCTGCGCGCAGAGCTCGTGGCGCAGGCCGGCGCGCTCGTGACCCTCGCCGGTACCCACCGGGGGTCCCTCATGGTGGGGCGCACTCTCACCCAGCACGCCGTTCCCATCACCTTCGGCCTCAAGGCCGCCACCTGGCTGACCGGCATCCTCGACGCCGCCGACGACCTGGATACCGTGGACTTCCCGGCCCAGATCGGCGGCGCCGCCGGCACCCTGGCCGCGCCGACCGCACTCGCCGAACGGGCCGGTCTCACCGACCCGCCGCGGCGCGCGGTCGAGCTCACCGAGCGGACCGCCCGGCTGCTGGGACTGCGGGCGCGGACACCGTGGCACACCACCCGGGCCCCGGTGACCCGTATCGGCGACGGGCTGGTGCGCTGCACCGACGCCTTCGGGCATATCGCCGGTGACCTGCTGACCCTGGCCCGGCCGGAGATCGGTGAGCTCTCCGAGCCGGCCGAGACCGGGCGCGGTCGATCGTCGACGATGCCGCACAAGGCCAACCCGGTCCTGTCGGTCCTCATCCATCGGGCGTCGCTGGCCGCCCCGCAGACCGCCGCGCAGCTTCACCTGGCCGCCGCCGAGGCCCGCGACGAACGACCGGACGGGGCGTGGCACCTGGAGTGGCCCGCGCTGCGGACGCTGGCCCGCCGCACGGTCGTCGCCGCCGGCCAGACCACCGAGCTGGTCACCGGGCTGCGGGTGCACCCCGACCGCATGCGGGCCACCCTCGAGGCCGCCGGCCCGGACGTGCTGGCCGAGCGGCGCGCCCTCGACGCGCTTCCCCGTTCCTCCCCGGGCCCGTATCCCGGCCCGGATCCCGGTTCGGACCCCTCGCGTTATCTCGGCGCCACCGACCTGATCATCGACGCGGTCCTGGACCGCGCCCGGAGCCGCACGGAGGCCCCATGAGACCACCGCTGTCCGCCCGCCGGCTCGGCACGACACCTCCCGGGCGGAACCCCCGGGACGGGCACCGTCCAATACTGGTGCTCGGCCCGTCGCTGGGCACGTCGGCCGCCACGCTGTGGGGCGAGGCCGGCGCCGCGCTGGCCGAGGAGTTCGACGTCATCACCTGGGACCTGCCCGGGCACGGCGGCACCGAACCCCCCACGTCCGGCTACTCGGTCGCCGAACTGGCCGAGGCGGTGCTGGCGGCGGTGGACGAAGTGGCGGCGGGCGACGAGCCGGCGGCGGTGGACGATCCGGCGAACCTGACCTTCGCCTACGCCGGCGATTCGATCGGCGGCGCCGTCGGGCTGCACCTGCTGCTGGATCACCCCGGCCGGGTCCGCGCCGCGACGCTACTGTGCACCGGTGCCGCGATCGGGACACCTCAGGGGTGGGCCGAGCGAGCCGCGCTGGTCCGTGACCAGGGCATCGAGGCCGTCGTGGAGGGGTCCCGGCAGCGGTGGTTCGGCCCCGGTTTCCCCGACCGGCACCCGGCGGCCGCCGAGGACCTGGTCGAGGCGTTGCGGGAAGTGGATCCGGAGAGCTACGCGCTGGCCTGCGAGGCGCTCGGGAGCCTCGACGTCCGCGACCGGCTCGGGGAGATCACCGCGCCGGTGCTCGCCGTGGCCGGTGAGGCGGACCAGCCGACGCCGGTCGAGTCGCTGCGGGCCATCGCCGACGGGGTCGTCGACGGGAGGCTCGTTGTGCTCGACGGGGTGGCGCACCTGGCCCCGGCCGAGGCGCCGGCCCGCGTCGCGTGCCTGGTCGCCGCGCATTCACGTCCGGGCACCCCGGCGCTCGGCACGTCGCCCGGAACCATCGGCGGAACGGCCGACGCCCACGCCGCCGGGATGCGGATGCGGCGCGCCGTCCTGGGTGACGAGCACGTCGACCGGGCGGTGGCCGCGACCACCGGCCTCACCGGCGGATTCCAGGACCTCATCACGCGGTACGCCTGGGGGGAGATCTGGAACCGCCCGGGGCTCGATCGCCGGAGCCGCTCGATGATCACCCTCACCGCCCTGGTGGCGGGCGGGCACCACGAGGAGCTGGCCCTGCACCTTCGGGGCGCCCGCAACAACGGCCTGACCGACGAGGAGATCACGGAGGTACTCATGCAGACCGCCATCTACTGCGGCGTCCCGAGCGCCAACACGGCGTTCCGGATCGCCCAGCGTGTGCTGGCCGACGAGGCCGGGGAGCCCGGCCGGTGATGACCCTGGTTCCCGACCCCGACGCGGCGGTGGCCGGCATCGCCGACGGATCGTGTGTCCTGGTCGGCGGCTTCGGTTCCGCCGGACAACCCATGGAGCTCATCGACGCACTGCGCCGCCAGGGAGCCCGGGAATTGACCGTCGTGAGCAACAACGCCGGCAACGGCGACCACGGGCTGGCCGCGCTGCTGGCCACCGGCAACGTACGGAAGATCATCTGCTCGTTCCCGAGGCAGAAGGACTCCTACGTGTTCGACGGCCTCTACCGGGCCGGGAAGATCGAGCTGGAGATCGTCCCCCAGGGAAACCTCGCCGAACGGATGCGCGCGGCGGGCGCGGGCATCGGGGCGTTCTACGGCCCGACCGGCGTGGGGACCCCGCTGGCCGAGGGTAAGGAGACCCGGACCATCGACGGCCGGGAGTACGTCCTCGAGTACCCCATCCGCGGTGACGTCGCGCTGGTCAAGGCGCAGGTCTCCGACACGATGGGCAACCTCGTCTACCGCAAGACCGCCCGCAACTTCGGCCCGGTGATGGCCACCGCCGCCGCGATGACGGTCGTCCAGGTGGATCATGTGGTCGAGGCCGGCGGGATCGATCCGGAGGTGGTGGTGACACCGGGCATCTACGTCGATCGTGTCGTCGCCTGTCCCACCCGGCCCACGACCGGGTCCACCGCCGGCACGGAAGCGGAGGCCCGCCGATGACCGCCGAGAACCTCGACCACGGGCCGCTGACCCGCCACGAGATCGCCGCCCTGATCGCCGCCGACATCCCGCGCGGATCGTATGTGAACCTGGGGATCGGGCAGCCCACCCTGGTCGCCGACCACCTGGCACCTGACAGCGGCGTGGTGTTGCACACCGAGAACGGCATGCTGGGCATGGGACCGGCCGCCTCCGGCGACGAGGTCGACCCCGATCTGATCAACGCAGGCAAGATCCCCGTCACCGAGACCCCCGGCGCCGCCTACTTCCACCACGCCGACTCGTTCGCCATGATGCGCGGCGGTCATCTGGACGTGTGTGTGCTCGGCGCGTTCCAGGTCTCGGTCACCGGCGACCTGGCGAACTGGCACACCGGCGCTCCCGACGCGATCCCGGCCGTCGGAGGCGCCATGGACCTGGCCATCGGGGCCAAGGACGTGGTCGTCATGATGACGCTGTTCGCGGGGGACGGCTCATCGAAGCTCGTCGGAGCGTGTACCTACCCACTCACCGGGCGGCGGTGCGTCAGCCGGGTCTACACCGACCACGCGGTGTTCCTGATCGGCCCCGACGGGGTGCGGGTCCGCGATACCTACGGCATCACGCTGAATCACCTTCGTGAGCGGGTCGGCGTCGACCTGCGAAGCCTCGAGAGTGCTTAGGCATGTTAACTTCCGATACATGGTGATGGTGGCTGACATCGAGTTCGAGGGCTCGGGCGTACGGCTGCGGGGTGAACGGTGGGCTCCCGACGGTTCCTCCCGGGGAACCGTGGTCCTGCTGCACGGCGGTGGCCAGACTCGGGGGTCGTGGAAGCGGACGACACAGCGGCTGGCCGAGAGCGGGTGGACGACGATCGCGCTCGACCTGCGCGGACACGGCGACAGCGACTGGGCACCGGACGGCTCGTACAGCTTCGAGGCGATGAGCGGTGACGTGCTGGCGGTGTGCTCCCAGGTGGAGCGGCCCGGCGGGCACGCACCGGTGCTGGTCGGGGCGTCCGCCGGCGGAATCGCCATCATCCTGGCCATGGGGCGGCGCCCTGATGCCGCGCGCGGCCTGGTCCTGGTCGACATCGCGCCCCGCATCGAGTCCGCCGGTGCCGGACGGGTCATCGGCTTCATGGCCGCGCACACCGGCGGGTTCGACCAGCTCGAGGACGTGCACGAGGCCCTGGTGGCCTACAACCCGGAGCGCGCCCGGCCGTTCGATCCCGACGCGCTGAGCCGCAACGTGCGCCGTCGGGAGGACGGCCGCTGGTACTGGCACTGGGACCCCGAGGTCGTCACCTCCTTCGGCGGGCACCTCGGCGAGGACCTCGGATACGGCGCGCTGTCCGCTGCCGCCCGGTCGATCACGGTCCCGACGCTGCTGGTCCGCGGCCGGGAGTCGGACGTGCTCAGCGAGGCGGGCGCCCGCGAGCTCGTCGACCTCATCCCGCACGCCCGGTTCGTCGACGCCCAGGCCGGGCACATGGTCGCGGGGGACGACAACGACGTGTTCACCCTCGAGGTCGACCACTTCCTCGACACGGTGGCCGGGTCGGCGCAATTGCCGCAGGGGCGGGGCTGACGATCCCCGCACGAGCCGCTCACACCCGCAGGAACCGCGCCACCTCGTCGGCCAGCTGCTGGGGGCCACGCAGCATCGCCGCGTGTCCCTGCCCGGCCAGCACCGCCCGCTCCAGGCGCGGCATGACCCCGGCCAGCGCGTCGGCCGTCGTGTAGAAGGGATCGCGCCGGCTGCGTTCCCCCAGCATCAGCAGGCTGGGCGACCCGATCCGCCGGAACGGTTCCACCACACCCGCGACCGCCGCGGTCATCTCCGCCTGCCAGCGCAGGGTCGGCGCCATCGCCACCAGGGACGCCCAGGCCCGCGGGTCGGACCGCATGGCCGACAGCTCCGCCTCGGAGATCTCCAGCATGTGGCTAAGGGCGTCGATCAGCACCGCCTCGTAGTCCCCGGACTCCACGAGCACGCGGGCCTGTTCGGCGTGTACCCGGGCCCGCTCCGGATCCACCAGCACCGGAGGGTCGTAGAGGACCAGCGAACCCATCGCGTCGGCGATCGGACTGGCCGCGGCGTGCAGCGCGATCAACGCGCCGAACGAGTGCGCGAGCACCGCGCGGGCACCCCCCGTCCGCTCCAGCACCGCTTCCAGGTCCTCGATCTCCCGCGAGACGCAGTGACCGCTCGACCCCTGGTCGCTGGCCCCGTGCCCGCGCCGGTCGATGATCACGAGCCGGAACCGGCCGCTGAGCAGCCGCGCGACCGGCAGCCAGTCGACCCCGCTGGTCAGCCCGCCGTGCAGGCACACCAGGGTGGGCCCCTCCCCCAGGCTCAGGTAACTGATGCGGGTTCCGTCGCGGGAGCGCACCCCGCCACCGGTGATCTCCATGACCGCTCCACAGGACGGGGACCGCAACGGCGGCCGACTCGTCGACGGTACCAAAGGCTATCTTCTGGTACCACGGGACCGGTGGCTCGGCCCGGTAGAACAGATGTGACCTTCAGGAGAGGACGCACGCATGGTTGAGCACGGGAACGGACCGCTGGCCGGGGTACGGGTGGTCGAGATGGCCGGCCTGGGGCCGGCCCCGTTCGCCGCGATGGTCCTGGCCGACATGGGCGCCGACGTGGTCACCGTGGGTCGGCCCGGGCCGACCCTGCAGGGGCCACCGAGCATGAACCGGGGCAAGCGGTCGCTGGTGCTCGACGTCCGCACCCCGGAGGGCAGGCAGACCCTGCTCGAGCTGGCCGCGAAGGCCGACATCTTCATCGAGGCCTACCGGCCCGGCGTGGTGGAGCGCCTGGGCATCGGGCCCGAGGACTGCTGGGCGCTGAACCCGCGGCTGGTGTACGGCCGGATGACCGGCTGGGGCCAGCAGGGGCCCCGCGCGCAGGAGGCGGGCCACGACATCGGCTACGTCGGGCTGACCGGAGCACTGCACGCGATCGGCCCGCGCAACGGGCCCCCGGTGCCGCCGCTGGCACTGGTCGGCGACCTCGGCGGCGGCGGGATGTTCCTGGTCACCGGGGTGCTCGCGGCATTGCACGAGGCCAAGACCTCCGGGCTGGGCCAGGTCGTCGACGCCGCGATCGTCGACGGCGCCGCCACGTTGATGACCCCGTTCTACGGGATGATGGAGCTGGGCGCGTGGGTCGACGAGCGTGAGTCGAACATGCTCGACGGCGGCCAGCCCTGGTACCGCGTCTACCGCACCGCCGACGACAGGTGGTTGGCGGTGGGCGCCATCGAGCCCCAGTTCTGGTCGGAGCTGCTGGTCAAGCTGGAGATCCCGGAGTCGGAGACCTCACGCGAGGACCCGAGCACCTGGCCGGAGCTGGGTGAGCGGCTGGCGACGGTGATCGGTTCGAGGACCCGCGACGAGTGGGAGAAGGTCTTCGCGGGCAGCGACGCCTGCGCCGCGCCGGTGCGCTCGATGAGCGAGGCGCCCCACGACCCGCACCTGGCCGCGCGCGAGACCTTCGTGGAGGTGGGTGGCTGTCTGCAGCCCGCGCCGGCACCCCGTTTCAGCCGCACCCCGAGCCCCGTCCCGCAGCCGGCGTCGGCACCCGGTTCGGATACCGACGACGTGCTGCGGGACTGGGGCCTGGGCACTCCCGCCTAGGACTCCGGCTCCCCCGCCCGTCCGGGCGGGTACCGGCCTCAGTCCATGTGGTTGATGTCGGCCTTGCGGCTGCCCGACGCGTGCACGTCGTCGGACCCGTGCGGCTCGGACGGACCCTCCGGCGCGGTGGGCCCGCTGGCCCCGGCGTCGGCGGCCCGCCACTCGACCCGGTACGGGACGGGCCCGTCGGGCAACCAGGGCTGGGTGGCGATCATGTCGTGCACGTCGACGACCCCACGCTCGATGACCCCGAGCGCGGCGTCCACCACGCGGTAGCGCTGGGTCATGGTGTGCCAGGGCTGGGACTCCAGCATCACAACGACGAGCTCACCCGGCGCGTAGTGGCAGCGGTCCTGTACCGCCTGGACGAAGAACTCGTTGTGCAGGTGGCCGTCGCCGAACTGCCAGCCCACCAGCGCGGCCAGCACGAACTCCCCCTCCCGGATGTCGTAGTTCTCCGGTGAGTCGATGTGCGTCAGGATCAGCGACGACAGCGCCCGGCCGTGGCTGTTCATGTAGCGCCAGGCCAGCACCTTCTGCAGGAAGATCTCGGCGACCTCGTGGTTGTAGAGCTCGGTGAGCTGGGTGACCTGCAGCTTCGAGGACTTCACGATCTCGGTGTCGAGCCGCTCCTCGCAACTGGGCTGACCTTCGGGGGTCTTGCGGAACGCCCAGACCCCGGTGGCCCAGTTACCGGCGTAGTAGCGGGCGGCGGGCAGGAACGAGATCCAGTCCGGCCGGAAGTTGCCCAGGATCGGGAACAGGAACAACACCACCACGATCAGCGGGACCAGCCAGGGCTGGCTCACCGCGGACAGCCCGTACTCCGGCGCCGGGTGCATGACGTAGAGCCAGATCAGCGAGAACGTGTAGAAGATGTTCCACTCCAGCGGCACGGCGAGCGGGAAGTTCGACGTGATGTACAGGTGGAAGATGACCATGACCGCCGCGGTCACGTAGAGCACCGGGCGGTTGGTCACGAACAGCAGGATCACCGGTACGCCGAACTCCAGGACGGTGCCGGTGTGGGCGAGCAGGGCCGCCAGCGCCGATGGGCGGATGTCGGTCGGGTAGTCGCGGCACAGCTTGCGGCGGAACCACTTGGAGACGACCAGCGGGGCGTTTGTGGTCATCGCCTGCACCACGTAGGAGAAGTGCCGGCTCAGCTTGGAGGCGGCCGCACCCCACCAGACCGCGAACATCACCAGCTTCGCGCCGATGATCATGTCCACGTAGGGCAGCGTGGCGAACATGATGCACATGACCCAGTACTGCTCGCTGCGGGCGGCCAGGAACAGCAGGCGATCACGCAGGCCCGCCATCAGGGTGAACCCGATCAGGAACCAGAGCAGCTTCGGGTCCAGCAGGCCGACGCTGTCGGCGGGCTGACCGGCCTTGGGGACGCCGTCGGAGAACAGCAGCACGATCGCCGAGACGATCATCCCGGCGTAGAGGAAGACGTCGAACAGGGTGCGGGTGGAGCCTCCGGCGATCGGGTTCTTACCCGGCCACGGCGGGAGCCGGATGGTTCCCGGGCGCAGCCAGTAGGTGCACCCACCGACCCACGGCTTGAACCGGAACGCCAGCGGCCCGCAGGACGCCCCGAGACCGAGCACCTCGAAGAGGATCACCCAGATGACGAGCTTCTGGTAGAAGATCGGCTGGGTCCACCAGTCGGCGATCTGCGTGATGTCGCCGATCCCGGACGTCCGGGAGGCCATCAACAGCCCCGCCAGCGTGAAGAACGCGATCTTCACGCCGTACAGGACATGGATCATCTTCGGCGTGCCCATGCCGTAGTCGATCCAGTGCAGGGCGAGGATCTTCATCCGCTCCAGGTGCGGGCGGTCCTTCCACGTCGCCAGATCCACGTCGGGCAGATCGGCGTTCACGAAGCCCACAGTGGCTCTCCCATCGTCTTGAACAGATGACGTCTACCAGCGTCGCCCGCCACCGCCGCTACTCAGACCGCAGGTTCACCCGCCAGTGCGACCCTAAGTGGAAGGGAGTTTCTCCCCAGCCCGCGCAAGCACGTCCCGGGCCATGGTCACGTGTACCGCGTCGACCATCTGGCCGTCCACCAGCCCGACGCCACTCTCGGCCGCGCGCAGCACCTCTCGGGCGTGCGACACCTCCGACTCCGACGGTGTGAACACCTCGTGGGCGATGCCGACCTGGACCGGGTGCAGGCAGATCTTGCCGGTGTAACCCAGCGAACGGCCCAGCTCGGCGTCGGCCCGGAACGCGTCGGTGTCGTGCACCGCCGCGGTCACCTGGTCCAGCGTCGACACCCCGGCCAGGCAGGCCGCCAGGCACACCTGGCTTCGGGCGTAGAGCACCTCGGTACCCCCGGGGGTGCGGCGGCCCCCGATGTCGGCGATGAAGTCCTCTGCGCCGAAATAGGCCGCCTGCGGGGCCTCCGCGAGAAGCGGGCGGGCGTCGGCCACCCCGAGCACACTCTCGATGCCGACGACGATCACCGCTCCGACCGGCAGCGCCGCCCGGACCGAGGCCAGCTGGTCGGGGTGCTCGTACTTGGGGAGCACGACGCCGTCCAGGGCCCCGCCCGCCATCGCCTCGGCGGCCGCCGCGAGGTCGGCCTCGAACCACGGCATGCCGACGGCGTTGATCCGGACCAGCACTGCGGCCACGTCCGGGCGCTGCGCGACCAGCGCCTCGAGCGAACCGGCGCGGGCCTGCTCCTTGCCCGCCACCGGGACCGCGTCCTCCCAGTCGACGATCACCGTGTCGGGCTCGGCGCGGGCGGCCTTGGCCACCATGTCGGTGCGCTGCCCGGGCACGAACAGCGCGCTGCGAGGGCTGAACCCGGTCACGCGGTCACCTCCGGCTCCCCGGTCGGCCGTCGGTGCATCAGGCCGGTGCGGCGGGCCCGGCAGACCAGCTCGTCGCGCTGGTTGTAGGCGCGGTGCTCGAAGACCACGATGCCCGCGTCCGGCCGTGAACCCGAGGCCCGGGACTCCACGACCTCGGTCTCCACCCGCACCGTGTCACCGGTGAACACCGGTGAGGGGAACATGATCGTGTCCATCCCGAGCTGGGCCACGATCGTGCCCAGCGTCAGCTCCGGAACCGAGAGCCCGACCACCAGCGCGACGGTGAACATGCTGTTGACCAGCGGCCGCCCGAACTCGGTGCCGGCCGCGTAGTCGGCGTCCAGATGCAGCGGCGCGGGATTCATCGTCATGGTCGTGAACAGCACGTTGTCGGTCTCGGTCACCGTGCGGCGGGTGGCGTGCTGGATCACGGTCCCGACCGGTAGCTCCTCGAACCACCGGCCGGTCACCGGGCGCGCTGTCATCCTCTGAGTCTCCCTGCGGGTGTCGGTGACGGTCAGACCGGGCTGATCAGACCGGGCTGATCAAGTGGTGGCGGCGGCCCGGTTCGCGGGTCCAGCGGTCGGCGTCGATCATCCGGGCCGAGAGTTCCGCCCGCAGCCGCTCCGGGGCCACCACGGCGTCGACGACCAGGTCGCCGGCCATCCGCAGCAGGTTGATGTCGGCACGCTGCTCGACGGTCCGGTCGGCGATGAACGTGGCCCGCTCCCCGTCGTCGGAGATGGCCGCGATCTTGTTGGCGTAGACGGCGTTGACCGAGGCCTCGGCGGCCATCGGACCGATCGTGGCGGTCGGCAGTGCCAGCGTCGCCCTGGGCTCGAACCCCGGAGCGCACATCGCGTAGAAGCCGGCCGCGTAGGCCTTGCGGAGTACCACCGAGTACTTGGGCACCTCGGCCGACGACATCGCGGCGATCATCTTGGCGCCGTGGCGGATGATGCCCTGGCGCTCGACCTCGACCCCGACCATGAAGCCGGGGACGTCGTGCAGGAACACCAGCGGGATGTTGAAGGCGTCGCACATCGAGACGAACCGCGCCGCCTTGTCGGCCGAGTCGACGAATATCGCGCCGCTGCGAACGCTGGGCTGGTTGGCCACGATGCCGATGACCCGCCCGTCCAGGCGCGCCAGGCCGGTGACAATCTCCTTGGCCCACCGCGCCTTGATCTCGAAGAACGTGCCCCCGTCGACGAGGCGGTCGACGACCTCACGCACGTCGTAGCTGATGTTCGGATCGAGCGGCACCAGCCCGTCCGGCCAGTCGCTGACCTCCGGCTCGCGGGCCTCCACCCGCGCCGGGGCGGTGCGGTAGTCGTCGGGCAGGTAGGACAGCAGCAACCGGGCGGCCGCGATCGCCTGCCAGTCGTGCTCGAACACCTCGTCGCCGCAGCCTGAGACCTCGGCGTGCATCATCGCGCCGCCCATCGCCTCCAGCGTGGTCCGCTCACCGGTCACCATCTCCGCGACGCGGGGGCTGGCCAGGTACATCGAGGCGTTGCCCTCGACCATGCCGATCCAGTCGCAGAACGCCGGCATGTACGCCCCACCGGCCGCGCTCGGCCCGAGCAGGCAGCACAGCTGCGGGACCCGCCCGGACAGACGCACCTGCTGGTGGAAGATCGCCGACGCTCCCCGCCGCCCGGGGAAGAAGCCCATCTGGTCGGTCAGCCGCCCGCCCGCGGAGTCCACGAGGTAGACCACAGGCAGCAGGTCGCGGTCGGCCCGCTCGAGGATGCGGATCTGCTTCTCACACGTCAGCTCACCCCAGGAGCCGGCCTTCACGGTGAAGTCGTGGGCGATCACCGCCACCGGGCGGCCCTCCACCCGGCCCACACCGGTGATCACGCCGTCGGCCGGTAGGTGGGCGTCGGCGGCCGCCGTGGCCAGCAACCCGTCCTCGACGAACGAACCCGGGTCGAGCAGGACCTTCAGCCGGTCGCGCACCGGCATCTTGTCCGGCCAGCGGGCCGGGTCGCCGCCCCGCGCCGCCCGCTCGGCCGCGTCCTCGACGTCCGCGATACCCGGTGCGCCGGCCGGCGCCGTACCGGTTGGGGTGGCGGGTTCGGAGGTGGCGGGATCGGAGGTCAAGCCATGCCCCGGGTCAGGATCTCGAGCTGGATCTCGTCGGTGCCGCCGCCGATGCGCAGGATCCGGGCGTCGCGGTAGTGCCTGGCGACCGGCGACTCCTCGACGAACCCGGCGCCGCCGAACAGCTGCACCGCGTCGTCCACGATCCGGTTGGCGGCGATCGCGGCCAGGTACTTCGCCCGGGCCACCGATCGGCCGGCCTCCGGGTGGCCGGCGTCCAGCCGCGCGGCGGACTGGTAGGTGATCAGCCGGGCCGCCTCCAGCTCGATCTCCATGGTGGCCAGCCGGTGGCGGATCGTCTGCAGGTGCGTCAGCGGCTCACCGAAGGCCTCCCGCTGCCCTGCGTACTCCCGGGCCAGCTCGAGACATTCCGCGGCGTGCCCGATCCCCATCGCCGCAAGCGCCACGCGCTCGAGCTGGAACCCCTCCATGATCTGGTAGAAGCCCCGGTTCTCGGTGCCGATGACCGCCTCGGTCGGCAGCTCGATGTCGTCGAGCAGGACCTCACGCGTGTCGGAGGAGTGCCAGCCCATCTTCGGTAGCGGCTTGCCGGTGCCCAGGCCGGGGGTGCCGCGTTCGACGAGGAACAGCGTCAGGCCGCCCCGGCCGGGGTCCCCGGTGCGGGCGGCGACCACGATGACATCGGCCAGCCCGGCGTTGGTGATGAACATCTTGCGGCCGTTGAGCAGCCAGCCCCGGTCGGTGCGCCGCGCGGTGCTGGTGACCCGGGCGACGTCGGACCCGGTGCCCGGCTCGGTGACCGCGATCGCGGCCACCGCCTCCCCGGCGGCCAGCGCCGCCAGCCAGCGTTCCCGCTGGGCCGCCGACCCGTAGCGCACCAGGTGCGTACCGGCCATGTAGGCGCTGACCAGCGCGCTCACCGCGATACCGCCGCTCGCGCGGGCCAGCTCCTCGGCGACCAGGGCGACCGCCAGCGCGTCCCCTCCCGAACCGCCGAACTCCTCCGGGGTGACCAGGCCGAGCACGCCCGCGGACCCCAGCTGCTTCCACAGCTCACCCGGGAACTCCCCCGCCGCCTCCGCGCGCTCGACCAGCGGACGGACCTGCTTGTCGACGAACGACCGCGCGCTCACCTGGAAGTCACGGTGTACCTCGTCGAGTTCCCAGCTCATGACCCCTCCGACTGCGCTGTGGGCGGCTAGCCCGTGTTCCCGACCGACCGGGCGGTCGGGATACTACAGTGTCCGGCGACGACGAGGAGGTGCTGGTGACCGACACCGCGATCAGCCGGGCGGACGTCCAGCGCGCCCGGATCACGTCCATCTCGGCGGAGATCTTCAGCCGGCGCGGCTTCCGGGCGACCTCGATGAACGAGATCGCCGCCGCGGCCGGGCTCTCGAAACCGACCCTGTACCACTACTTCCGCAGCAAGGAGGAGTTGCTCGTCCGCATCTACTCCGACGTGCTCGACGAGAGCCTGGCGATGGGTGAACGGACCGTGGCTGCGGCGGCCACGCCGCTGGCCGCGATCCGCGATCTGGTCGCGTCCCGCGTGATCTACACCTGCGAGAACAAGGAACTGCTCACGGTGTGCTTCGAGGAGGAGCACGAGCTGCCCCCGGAGCTGGCCGAGGAGCTGCTACGGCGCCGGCGGGCGTTCGAGCGGCTGTTCGCCGGCGCGCTGGAGCGCCATCTCGCGGAACATCCGGCGCTGCGGCTGCCGATGACACCGAAGGTCTACGTCAACATGTGCCTGGGCGCTGTGAACTGGTGCTACAAGTGGTACCGGCCCTCGGGCCCGAGCACACCGGAGCAGCTCGGGGCCCAGCTCGCCGACACGCTGACCGCGTCGCTCACGGTCTGAACTCAGTCCAGCGTGGCTCGCACCGCGTCGGTCACCACGGACTCGAGCCCACCGGCCCGCTTGTGGCTGGAGCGCTGCTCGCGGGCCCCGGTCCCCCGTGTGAGCAGCTCACTGGCCATCTCCCGTACGTCCTGCTGGTCACCGGTGTCCTCCAACGCCGGTCGCACGTGCTCGAGCAGCTGTTCCATCACCGCCTCGGCCGGTGCGGGGCGCAGCGTCACCGGGTCCAGCAGCTCGCCCTCGAGGCCGGAACGCCCGGCGCGCCAGCCGGCCAGGCGCAGCAGCTCCACCCGGACCGGCGCAGGCTCCACACCGGCCCGCCACTCGCGGGCGGCGGTCTCGACGAGCCCTCTGACCAGCGCGGCCAGCAGCACCGCGTCGCCGGCTCGCAGGCACACGTCCGCGACCCTGATCTCGACCGTCGGGTAGTGCTCCGACAACCGGCCGTCGAAGTAGATCATGCCGCTGTCCACCACGGTGCCGGAGTCGATCATCGAGCGGACCGTGTCGTGGTACACGTCGGCGGTCCCGAACAGCTCGTTCACCCCGGTGGATGGCCAGCGCGACCACACCTGGGAGCGATAGCTGGCATATCCCGAGTCCTCGCCCTGCCAGAACGGCGAGTTCGCGGTCATCGCCAGCAGAGCGGGCAACCACGGCCGGATGCGATCGAGGACGGCCACCCCCTCCTCGTCGGAGTCCACCCCCACGTGGACGTGGCAGCCACAGGTCAGCTCTTCCTGGGCGGTGAGACCGAAGCGCCGGGCCATCTCCTGATACCTCGGCGACGGTGTGAGCTCGGCGCGTACAGGCAGCGGAGAGGTCCCGACGGCGGCGATCTCCACCCCGATCGCCCGGGCGGCTTCCGAAGCCTGCCGGCGGGTGGAGCGGACCTCGCGGTGCAGCTCGCCCAGGGTCCGGCACGGTTGGGTGCCGGTCTCGACCTGCTGCAACTGCAGTTCGCCCTCGACGGTGTCGGGGTCCTCGGCCGTCCTCAGCAGCGCGGCCGCCTTCGCCCGCGGTGCGCCGTCGGCCGGGTCGACCAGCAGGAACTCCTCCTCCACACCGACCGTCCGCCCGGGTTCGCTCACGATCCGGCCTGACTGAGCCCTCTGCACGTCCGCATGCTCAGCGGTTACCCCCATCCCGCTCGACTTCAACCCATGCGGACGGAACTCACAACGCCCTGATGGGCGTACGGTTTCGCACACACGCACACGCACACGCACAGGCGGGGAGGCGGCGATGGACCGGTCCGCGAGCCGACCGGTCCTGGTGCTGATGGGGGTGTCCGGCTGCGGCAAGTCGACGGTGGCCGGGGTGCTGGCCGGCCGGCTGGGCTGGGACCTGGCCGAGGGAGACGACATGCACCCCCGGGCCAACGTGGAGAAGATGGCGGCCGGCCACGCCCTGCGGGACTCCGACCGGTGGCCGTGGTTGGACCGGGTGGCGGCCTGGATCGCCGACCACACAGCCGCCGCCCGGCCGGGCATCGTCACCTGCTCGGCTCTCAAACGCCGCTACCGGGACGTTCTGCGGGGCGAGCGGGTGGTGTTCGTCTACCTCGCGGGCACCCGGAAGCAGATCGCCGACCGGCTGGCCGTACGACACGGCCACTTCATGCCGCCGACCCTTCTCGACTCACAGTTCGCCGACCTGGAACCACCGGATCCCGACGAGCTGTCGATCACCGTCGACATCGGAGGATCGCCCGACGGCGAGGCTTCCGAGATCATCCGGCGGCTGGGGCTCGAACCGACCCTCGGGAGGTCACCATGAACGCTCTCCGGACCAGGGTGCTCCTCGCGGCGCCCGACCCGCTGGCGCCCTGGGGATCGCACGACACCCTGCTCATGGTCGTGGCCGTCATCGGAATCGCGATCATCGTCGCGCTGATCGTGCTGGCCAGGATGCATCCCTTCCTCGCACTCGTGCTGGGGTCCGCCTTCGTCGGCCTGGCCTCGGGCGTCGGGTCGGCGAAGGTGATCACCAACTTCGAGCAGGGCGTAGGCGGCACACTGCAGGAGGTCGGGCTCCTGATCGCGCTCGGCGCCATGCTCGGCAAGCTCCTCGCCGACTCCGGTGGAGCCAACCGCGTCATCGACACCCTCGTGGGGCATGCCGGGCCGAGAGCGCTGCCGTGGGCGATGGCCCTCGTCGCGGTGATCATCGGGCTGCCGATGTTCTTCGAGATCGGACTGGTCCTGCTGCTTCCGGTGATCGTGCTGGTCACGCAGCGGTCCCGGCTGCCCCTGATGCGGATAGCCATCCCCGCCCTGGCCGGCCTGTCCGCCCTGCACGGGCTCGTACCGCCGCATCCCGGGCCCCTGATCGCGATCAGCGCGGTGCACGCCTCGCTGGGCACCACGCTCGCGCTGGGGCTCCTGGTGGCGGTCCCGACCGTGGTGATCTGCGGCCCGCTGTTCTCGGTACTCGCGGCCCGCTGGGTCCCGGCGGGCCCACCCGCGCTCGTGGAGGCGCTGACCGGGAACGTGGCCGAGCCCGGCCGTGCCCCAGGGGTAGAGCCCGAGCGCGCCGCAGGTGTCGAGCCCGACCGGACCGCGGCGGCCGAGCCCGACCGCACCGCGGAGGCCGACCGGCCCGTCGGTGACCGTGACGACCGCCCGACCCGGGCACCGTCGTTCGCCGCCACCCTGCTGACCATCCTGTTCCCGGTGCTGCTGATGATGGGCAAGGCGCTCACCGACATCATCTGGCCGGACGCGAAGACCGCGCCGACGGTACGCACCCTGTTCGACTTCATCGGCGAGCCGCTGGTGGCGATGATGCTGGCCGTGCTGCTGGCGATGGTCACCTTCGGCTACACGGTCGGGTTCAACGGATCCGGGCTGTCGCGCAGGATCGGTGAGAGCGTCGCGCCGATCGCGGCGGTGATCCTGATCGTCGGCGCCGGTGGCGGGTTCAAACAGACGCTCGTGGGCGCCGGGGTCGGCGACTCGGTCGCCAAGTTCGCCGTCGGCGCGCACCTGTCGGTGCTCCTGCTGGGCTGGTTGGTCGCGGCCGGACTGCGGCTGGCCACGGGCTCGGCGACGGTCGCCACCGTGACGGCGGCCGGCATCGTCGCCCCCCTCGCACCGACCCTGTCCCCCACCCACATCGCGCTGCTCGCGCTGGCGGTGGGCGCCGGATCCCTTATCTTCTCGCACGTCAACGATGCCGGGTTCTGGCTGGTGAAGGAGCTGTTCGGGCTGACTGTCGGCGAGACCTTCAAGACCTGGTCGGTGATGGAGACGGCGTTGTCGGTGGTGGGCCTGGGCTTCGTCATGCTGCTGTCGGCGGTCATCTGACCACGGGCCGGCACGTCGGCGTCGGCTCCGGCGGGTATCCGCCGCGGTACGCGGGCGGACGAGGGGAAGGAGAAGCCGGTGGGCACGATCGATGCCGTGTTGAGGGACGCCTTCGGACGGGTCAGGGAGGGTTTGCACGGCGCGGTGGACGGGCTGGACCCGGAGGCGCTCGCTCTCGCCGTCGAGCCGGGGACGAATACGATCGCCTGGCTGGCGTGGCATCTGACCCGGGTCCAGGACGACCACATCGCGGACCTGGCCGGCGTCGAGCAGGTGTGGACCTCCGAGGGATGGCTGGAACGGTTCGACCTGCCGCTGGACCGTCTCGACACCGGCTACGGGCACACGGCCGCGCAGGTGGCCTCGATCCGGCCCGCGTCGTCGGACCTGCTTTCGGGCTACCACGATGCGGTGTACGAGCAGACCCTTCGATACCTCGCCCGGCTCGACGACGCCGAGCTCGCCCGGGTGGTCGACACCGCGTGGGATCCACCGGTGACCGCGGCCGTCCGGTTGGTGAGCGTGCTGTCCGACGACCTGCAGCATGTCGGCCAAGCCGCGATGCTGCGCGGGATCCTTGCCCGCCGCGGTTCCACGATCGAGTGATAGCGGTCCCCCGAGTGGCCCCCCGATTCACTCCACGTTACGGTAGCTGTGACGACGGTTACACAGTCAGCCGGCGCAGGCGGGCCGGTAGGTTCACGCACGGCTCGCTCCTGTTCATTCGAGGGGCCGGGGTGCTGTGGAAGCCGTGTGGGGAAGAGCCGCAGCGCGGGCTGCGAGGCCGTTGACGCCGTCGTCCGAGCAGCCGTCGTCCGAGCATCTGGTCGACGCCCCCGGAGCGCCACCGCTGGCATCCATCTGGGTCGACGAGACGGACCGAGCCACCGTGCTGGCCGCCGCCGGTGAGATCGACATGAGCAACCAGGCCGAGTTCCGGGCGGCACTGGCCGAGGCCGCGACGTCCGGTCGTCGCCTCGTCGTCGACCTGACCCGGGTCACGACGCTGAGCAGCCACGCGATCGGGGTGCTCTACCGCCACGCGGAGAGCCTGACGGCCGTTCACGTCGCACCGAACAGCCTCATCGCGCGTGCGCTCAACTACTCGGGCTTCGCCTCGCGGGTCCCGGTCATCATGGAGCCCCGCTCGTGGTGACGACGGTCGGGCTCAGCCGACCGAGGTGAGATCGGCGGGATCGTCGCGGCCGGATGTCGGATCGGTCCCGGGCGACTCGTGCTCCCCGTCGAGAAGCGGGCAGGCCAGCCAGGTCTCGGGGATCCCGAACCCGTCCACCAGCTCGCGGGCCCTCGGTCGAAGGGTGGCGCACAGCTCGTTGAGGCCCTCGGTGACGGCCTTGGCCCGCGAGCGCGTGAGGTAGCCGTGCTCGGCGAACCACGCGCGGCGGTCCTCGATGACGGCCAGCCCGTGCAGCGCCAGCACCTGGGCCAGCAGCTCACGGGTCGGACCGTCGGAGGTGCGCTCGACCACGTCGGCGAACGCCTCGAACACGATCCGGTCGACGTGCGCCCGCGCGGCTTCGAGCAGGTGGTCCTGGGCGGCGTTGAAGACGCCGAACTGGTCGGCGCCCGGCTGCAGCGCGGCCCGCATCCGGCGCGCGAGACCACCCAGCAGGTGCTCCTCCCGTTCGACGAACAACCGCCGCTGGTGGTCGGGATCGCGGACGTCACCGCGGGTCAGCACCGATCGGGCACCGGTGCGCTCGGCGAGCTCGCCCGCCACCAGGGAGGCGCCGAAACGGGCCTTGCCCGCGAGGCCGAGGTGCCCGACCCGCTTTGCGTAGTCCGAGAGCAGCGTCTTGGCCACCAGCTGCAGCAGCACGGTGTTGTCGCCCTCGAAGGTGGTGAACACGTCGGTGTCGGCCTTGAGCTGCGGGAGCTGGTTCTCCGAGAGATAGCCTGCGCCACCGCAGGCCTCCCGGCAGGTCTGGATGGTGGCCGTCGCGTGCCAGGTTCCCACCGCCTTGATCCCGGCCGCCCTGGTCTCGAGCTCCTGCTGCAGCCCCTCGTCCGACGGGGAGGCGACCCGGTCGAAACGCTGCTGCTCATGCATCCTCGCCACCAGGTCCTCCTGGGCGAAGTGCAGCGCGTAGGTGGCGGCCAGCGCGGGCAGAAGCTTGCGCTGGTGGGCCAGGTAGTCGAGCACCACGACCTCCTCTCCGGTAGCCGGGTCGGAGAACTGGCGGCGGGTGGCCCCGTAGCGGATGGCCAGGGTGAGCGCCTTCTGCGTGGCCGTGCCCGCCCCGCCGGCGACGCTGATCCTCCCCCGCACCAGAGTGCCGAGCATCGTGAAGAAGCGTCGGGACTCACTCTCGATCGGGCTGGAGTAGGTGCCGTCCTCGGCGACGTCGGCGTAGCGGTTGAGCAGCGCCTCACGCGGCACGCGCACCGAGTCGAACACCAGCCGGCCGTTGTCCACACCGTTGAGCCCGGCCTTGCGTCCGCAGTCGGTGATCGTGACTCCGGGCAGCGCCTCACCGGACTCCGAGCGGATCGGGACCAGGAAACAGTGCACCCCGTGGCTCTTGCCCCCGGTGACCAGCTGGGCGAACACGGCAGCCATCCGGGCGTCGTGGGCGGCCCCGCCGATGTAGTCCTTGCGGGCCCCCGGTTCAGGGGTGTGGATCACGAACTCGGCGGTCGCCGGGTCGTAGGTGGCGGTGGTGCGCAGGTGCTGCACATCCGAGCCGTGGCCGCTCTCGGTCATCGCGAAGCAGCCCAGCAGGGTGCCGTCCATGGTGTCGCGCAGGTAGCGGTCGTGGTGCCGCGCGGTGCCCAGGCTCTGCAGCGCGCCGCCGAACAGCCCCCACTGCACCCCAGCCTTGACCAGCAGGGACAGGTCGCCGTAGCCGAGCATCTGGAACGCCGTGACGACACCGCCCACGTCACCTCCGCCACCGTAGGCCGGGTCGAACCCGCGGTGCGGACGCCCGCTCCGCGCGAGCTCGGCGACCGCCCGGGACACCTCGGCGCGGTAGTCGTCGGTGGGCTGCTCGGGATCCAGCCTCAGCTCACCCAGCTGCGCACGGACGTCGTCGCGGACATCGGCCCAGCGGCCGTCGAGCACCTTCTGCAGCTCCGTCACGAGAACTCCTTCTCTAGTGCGCCGTTCGATTCCGCCGGTGATCCGCGGGTCCCCGCCGGTGAGCCCGCGACCGTCGCCGGCCGGTCCGCCGGGGCGGCCACCACACCGGAGAGCCCGGACCAGGTCAGGTCGGTGAGCTGGGCGGTCAGCTCCTCACGGGTGATACCCGCCGGACGCGCCAGCCAGTTGTCCCCCGCGCCACGAACCATCCCGACGATCGCGTGCCCCCAGGTCTTCGCGGCGGCGGTGTCCTTGCCGGTGCGGCGCAGCTGCTCGGCGATCAGCGCCGCCGCCTGGTCTCCGATCAACGTGGCCAGATCGTCCATCGGGTCGTCCTGCGCCGCCGCACTGCCGGCCGCCGTCCGCCCGACCAGCGGGCGATGCACCACGAACCGGTACACCTCGGCGTCGTGCTCGATCAGCCGCAGGTAGGCCCCGATCCCGGCGGCGACCTTGTCACGCGGGTGCTCGGCCTGGTCCGTCGCGGCGCGGACCTGCGTGGTCAGCACCTCCGCGACCCGGGCGCAGACCGCGAGGTGGAGCTGACCCCGGTCGGCGAAGTGCCGGTACACGACGGTCTTGCTCGTTCCCGCCCGGGCGGCGAGATCGTCCATGCCCACGCCGGCGCCGTGCTCGCGGATGGCCAGTAGTGCGGCGTCCACCAACTGGGCCCGCCGGGTCGCCCGGTGGGCATCCCAACGGGTGTCGCGGCGGTCACGGACAATCTTCACGGTACCCAGAGTACTGTGTACTTTAAGTACCGGCTACTGCTGGGTAAGGAGTCACCATGACCGAGAAGCGCAGGGCCGCCGTGATCGGCGGTAACCGCATTCCCTTCGCCCGCGCGAACGGCGCTTACGCGAAGGCCTCCAACCGCGACATGCTCACCGCCACACTCGACGGGTTGGCCGCACGGTTCGGGCTGGCCGACCAGCGGATCGGGGAGGTCGCCGGCGGAGCCGTGCTCAAGCACAGCCGAGACCGCGACCTCACCCGCGAGTCGGTGCTGGGTAGCCGCCTGGCGCCGACCACACCCGCCTACGACGTGCAGCAGGCCTGCGGCACCGGGTTGGAGACGGCGATCCTGGTCGCCAACAAGATCGCGCTCGGGCAGATCGAGAGCGGCATCGCGGCCGGTGTGGACACCGCCAGCGACGCCCCCGTCGCCCTCAACGACGACCTGCGTCGCGTGCTGATGGAGCTCAACGGCGCCCGGTCCCTGGGTGACCGGCTCAAGGCCGTCGCCAAGATCCGCCCCGGCCAGGTCGTACCGGAGGTGCCGCAGAACGCCGAGCCACGCACCGGCCTGTCGATGGGCGAGCACGCCGCGATCACCGCGCTGGAGTGGAACGTCAGCCGGGAGGCGCAGGACGAACTGGCCGCGGCCAGCCACCAGAACCTGGCGGCGGCCTACGAGCGCGGTTTCTTCGACGACCTGATCACGCCGTACCTGGGCGTGACCCGCGACGGGAACCTGCGGGCCGACACCTCGGCGGAGAAGCTGGCCAAGCTCAAGCCGGTCTTCGGCAAGGGGTTGGGCGACGGCACCGGGGCCACCATGACGGCGGGCAACTCCACGCCGCTGACCGACGGCGCCTCCTCGGTGCTGCTGGGCTCGGACGAGTGGGCGGCCGCGCACAAGCTGCCGGTCCTCGCCCACGTCGTGGACGCCGAGACCGCGGCGGTCGACTTCGTCCACGGCACCGACTCCCACGGTCCCGACGGGCTGCTCACCGCCCCGGTTTTCGCCCTGCCTCGGCTGCTCGCGCGCAACGGGCTGACGCTGCAGGACTTCGACTTCTACGAGATCCACGAGGCGTTCGCCTCCACGGTGCTGGCCACGCTGGCGGCCTGGGAGGACCCGGCATTCGCCAAGGAACGTCTCGGCCTGGACGCCCCGCTGGGCTCCATCGACCGCGCGAAGCTCAACGTGACCGGCTCGTCGCTGGCCACCGGGCATCCGTTCGCCGCGACCGGTGGGCGGATCGTGGCGACCCTGGCGAAGCTGCTGCACGAGAAGGGCGCCGGGAGCAGGGGCCTGATCAGCATCTGCGCCGCCGGCGGCCAGGGCGTGGTGGCGATCCTGGAAGGGGCCTGATCAATGTCGAACGACACCTTGCGTGACCTCTCGCAGAACGGGCTCGTGCAGAAGCTCGGGGTGCCTCGCATCCCGGTGCTGCGACGCCACTCCCCCGGCGCGCCGCTGCTGACCGGGCCGGCGATCGTCGGTGTGATCGGGGCGGGCCGGTTCGCCGAGCCGGTCCGCGCACTGCTCAAGCACGCCGGGGTGGCCGACGTCGAGAGCACAACGGGCACAGCCGGCGCCGAGGGCGACACCGGTTCCGGTGACAAGGTCGCCGCGGTCGTACTCGACGCCACCTCGGTCTCCACCCTCGACGGCCTCGCCGCCGTCCAGCGGTTCCTGACCCCGGCGGTCAAGCGCCTCGCTCCCGGCGGCCGCCTGCTGGTGCTGGGCCCGGACCCGACCTCCGATGGCGATGCCGACGCGACCGCCGACGCGACCGCCGATGTCGCCGCCGATGTCGAGGCCGCAGCGGTGGCACAGGCCTTCGACGGGCTCATCCGGTCGGTGGCCAAGGAGCTTCGCGCGGGTGCCACCGCGAACCTGCTGGTGGTGAGCCCGCAGGTGCAGCCGGCGGCCGTGGACTCGTCGGTCCGGTTCTTCCTGTCAGCCCGCTCGGCCTACGTCGACGGCCAGGTCGTACGGGTCGGGGTGCCCGTCGGTCCCGCCCAGGACGCGGTCGGGGTCGACGACCCGGACGAGATCGTGCACCCGCTGGCCGGCCGGGTCGCGGTCGTCACCGGCGCCGCCCGGGGCATCGGGGCGGCGATCACCGCGACGCTGGCCCGGGACGGGGCCGCGGTGGTGGCCGTGGACATCCCCGCGGCCGGGGAAGCGCTGGCCCGGGTGGCCAACGCGGCCGGGGGCACGGCGCTGCAGCTGGACATCACCGCCCCGGACGCTGCCCAGCGGCTGATCGACCATGTCCGGGAACGTCACGGCCGGGTCGACGTCGTGGTTCACAACGCCGGCATCACCCGGGACAAGCTGCTTGCCAACATGGACCCCGACCGGTGGGACGCCGTACTTGCGGTCAACCTGCGCGCGCAGCTCACGATCAACGCCGCGTTGCAGGCCGGCGGACCGGACGGCGGGGTCCTCAGCGACACCGGTCGAATCGTGTGTGTGGCCTCCACCAGCGGAATCGCGGGTAACCGGGGCCAGACGAACTACGCCGCCAGCAAGGCCGGTGTGATCGGGATGGTCCGTGCGCTGGCACCGAGGCTCGCCGGGCGTGGGGCCACGATCAACGCGATCGCCCCCGGGTTCATCGAGACCGAGATGACCGCCAAGATGCCGCTGGGCACCCGCGAGGCGGGGCGCCGCATCAACAGCCTGCGCCAGGGAGGTCTGCCGGTGGACGTGGCCGAGACCGTCGGGTGGCTGGGGCTCGCCGAGAGCGGCGGGGTCACCGGGCAGGTGGTCCGGGTCTGCGGCCAGAGCATGCTGGGGGCGTGATGGCGCTCGGCGGGCTCTACCTGAAGGCGGCGCTGAGCTCGGTCGGTCCCCGGGCCCGCGAGCTACCGGACACGGTGCTCACCCGGGAGAGGCTCGAGGTCGACCGTGCCCACCTGGCCGAGTACAACCGGGTCTGCGGGTTCGGGCTCACCGACGCGCTACCGGTCACCTACCCGCACCTGCTCGGGTTCGGCCTGCAGGTGGAGCTGATGGCCAGCCGGTCCTTCCCGCTCCCGCTGCCCGGACTGGTGCACATCAACAACACGATCACCGTGCACCGCCGGATCGAGGTCGGCGAGAAACTGGACGTGCGGGTGCACGCCGAGCGGTTCGTCTCCCACCCCAAGGGTGCCCAGGTGGATCTCGTCGCCGGAATCCGGGCGGGCGACCAGGAGGTCTGGACCGGCCGTAGCACCTACCTCGCCCGGGGCGCGAAAGCGCCGGACGGAGGCGTCACGGACGCCCCCGATCGGCCGGAGTCGGGTTCCGCCCCCGTCGATCTCGACGCGCCTCCGACCGCGGTCTGGAAGGTCGACTCCGGCCTCGGGCGGCGCTACGCCTCGGTGAGCGGCGACGTCAACCCGATCCACCTGCACCCGCTCACCGCGAAGGCCTTCGGTTTCCCCCGGGCCATCGCGCACGGTATGTGGACGGCGGCTCACGCACTGGCCGCGGTCGAGGGACGGCTTCCCGACGGGCTGACCTACGACGTCTCGTTCGGACCACCGGTGCTGTTGCCGTCCACGGTGGAGCTGCGGACCCGCGACCGTGACGGCACCTGGTATCTCGACGTACGCTCGCGCAACCGACCGCACCTGACCGGCTCCGTGACCCCGCTGGTGGGCTGACCGGGCCGCCAGATCTCCGGCCCGCTACCGGCAGCCGGCCCCCGGGCGAACGAATGGTGAACTCCCGGTGATTACGGATACACGATCGGTGACGAGCCCATACCGTGTCCGGGGTGGGTGTCGCATGTCACGCTGAGCTGTCGCGGCTCAGCGCCGAGCTGGGGCTGATGTGCGAGCTGGCGACCGCCGCGATGGCCTTGGCGACGCGGGCGCTGATGGGCAAGCACCTGACCCTGGCCGAGCAGGTGATCAGCGACGACTCCGACATCGACGACGCGCACGCCCGGTTCGAGCGGACGGCCTGCGGGGTGCTCGCCCTGTACGCCCCGATCGCCGGTGAGCTGCGAGCGGTGATCGGGATGATCCAGATCGGGGAGCGGATCCAGCGGATGGGTGACCTCGCCCGCCACATCGCCGAGGCGGCCCGCCGGCGTCATCCGATGTCGGCCGTGCCCGCCGCACTCGAGGACTGCTTCGAGGAGATGGGCCGGCTGGGCGTGACGATCGGCGAGCAGGTCAGCGCCGCGATCGCGCACCCGGGTACCGCCGAGATCGAGAGTCTCGAACGCCTCGACGATCGGATCGACCAGCTCGAGTCGACCGTGCTCACCTGGGTGAGCACACAGCAGGACGACGTGCGGGCGGGCGTGGACGTGGCCCTGCTGGCGCGGTTCTTCGAGCGGTACGCCGACCAGGGGGTGTCCGCCGCCCGCAGGCTTCAGTACATCTCCGGTGCGCAGCCGGTGTGACCGGCGCCGGGCCCGGGGATCACCCGAGGGTGACCGGTCTCCGCTCCAGGCCCAGCGGGCCACAGGTCCGGGTGTGGTGTTCCCGGACCAGCTCGCGGGCGCAGGCCTCGTACCCGGCGGGCGTCGCCGGATGGGCCTGGCCGAGCCAGCCACACTCGCAGGCCGCGACGTAACGGACGAAGGTGGCGTACGCGCAGCGGGTCACGTCGGTCCAGATATCACTCCGGGAACCGTCGCGGTAGCGGCCGGCCACATAGCCGTTGTGCCTGCCACTTGGATCCTCCGCCAGCCCGCCGAACAACATGGGATGAGCATTCAGCGAACGCGTGACCAGCGGAAGCACGCTGGCCGTCCGGTCACCGGATAGCGTCCAGATCAGGCCCGTTGGGCTTACCGGCGACGTACCCGTCACGCACGGTCAACCGGATACCGCTCCCCGGGGTGCGAGACGACCCGGCGGTGACAGCCCCCGATCGGCCGCCACCCATCTGCCGCCACCATCGGCTCAGCCGGGCCGGCTCGTGCCGACCGCACCGGTCCCGCCGTAGCCGGTCGAGCCGTCGACGTTGAGCGGGCTGGTGAGGTGGCGCAGGATTCCGGTGAGCTCGAGGAGCCGGTCCAGTGTCGCCGTGCGGTTCTCGAGAACGAGGCTCATGCCCGCGCTGTCCGCACCGCGGCGGACGCCCAGCAGGCCGGCCAGCCCGATCGTGTCGCAGAACCGGATCCGGCCGCAGTCCAGGCGCAGCTCCCGCAGGCCGGGGCGGGTCGACAACAGCTCACGCACGGCGGCTTCCAGATCGGGGGTCGTCTCGTAGTCCAGCTCGCCGTCGAGGACCAGCCTGGCCGTGTGGGTACCGACGTCACTGGTGATGCGGAGATACGGGCTCGGGGTCGAGGTCATGCCTGGCTCCCTGGGGTCGAGAGTGAGCTGCCGAGACGGTCGAGCAGGCCCCGGCGGGCGGCCGCGACGACCCGGCGTGCTCTCGGGAAGTCGTTGAGCTGATGGGCGAGCAGGTCGAGTACACCCGGCAGCCAGGTGACCGGCACCGCGCGAGCCTCGAGGATGTCCACGGTCCAGCGGATGTGGTGGCTGAACAGGTCGTCGTCGTCCACGTAGAGGGCCGCACCGAGGAAGCCGACGAAGGTCGAGATGTCCTCGGCCGCCCGCTGGCGCGCGTCCTCCCCACCGTCGGGAGTCCGCTCCGCCGAAGCGTCCCCGACCGGTTCACCCTCGCCGTACAACCCCTGCAGCGTCCGCCGGACCAGTGCGGGCGCGTTGCGGGTGACGAAGGTGTACTCCTGGTCGGCCAGGTGGGGCAGGTCGTCGATCGGGTGGTGTGCCGCGAGCGCGGGCCGGGGGGTGGCGCCGCGTAGCCAGTCCGCGGCCCCACGTGCGTCCGCCGCCCACCCGTCGGCCCCGAACCTGCGCGCGTAGCGTCCGTCCGGACCGAATGCCGAGCCTCCGGCGATCACCGGCACCCCGATGGCCTGGCAGGCGGTGATGGCGGCGTGGGCGGCGGGTAGCCGGGTCGGAATCGAGGACGACAGCGCCACGGCCCTGGAGTTCGTCTGGTGCAGGTGGGCGATCAGGTGCGGCGTGGGCACGTGGGCGCCGAGGAAGTCCGGCTGCCAGCCCCGGAGCCGGAGCACCTCAGCGAGCAGCCGGGCCGGCAGCGCGTGCCACTCACCGTCGACGCAGGCCACGGCCACCCGCCCCAGGCTCGGCTCCACCTGCCCGGCCGGGTGGTGGGCCAGCGCCGCGATGACCCGTTCGTTGATGGCGGTGGCCGCGTGCTCGGCGGCCACGCTGATCCGGTTGGCCGCCCACTCGCCGCCGACCTTGGCCTGCGCCGGCGCGATCACCTCCAGCAGCACCGTCTCCGGGTCGACGCCGGCATCCAGCGCCGCGAAGGCTGTGCCGGCCGCCTCGAACTCGTCACCGTCCATGAGGGCGCCCCACAGCCGGTCGCCCCATTGCGCGAGGGCCACCGGGGACGTAGAGGTCACTTCGTCGCTGCCCTTCATGCCGTGTACCGGCCGCGTGTGTGTCCGTCGACCGCGCTCAGGTGCGTCGAGCGGGGCGCGGTGATCGCCACGAGAGCCATGTCGTCGGTGCCACCCGACCCCGCCCATTGGGTGGCCAGCATCTGGATGCGTTCGACGACGGCCTCGGCCAGCATCCCCGCGCAGTCGGTCAGGGATTCCCGCAGGCGCCGCTCGCCGAACATCTCGTCGCCGAGCGGCCCTCCGCGGGCCTCGGTGACACCGTCGGTGTAGAGCAGGCAGGTCTCCCCCGGCGCCAGCTCGGCCTCGATGGTGGCCACCTCGATCTCGGGCAGCGCGCCGACAAGCATCCCCCGGGTCTGTACCTCCTCCACGGTGGCGTCCGCCCGCACGATCAACGGCGGCGGGTGCCCGGCGCTGGTCAACCGCAGCCGGACGCCGGTGCCCGCCCGAACCACCGAGGCGAGCACGAGCGTGGCGAAACGGGTGTGGGCGGAGCTGAGCAGCGCCCCGTTGAGCAGGCTGAGAACCCTCTGGTGGTCGTCGGCCATGGGCAGCAGCGCGGCGAGTGTGTTCCGGATCTTCCCGGTGAGTACCGCCGCCTCCAGGCCCTTGCCGCAGACGTCGCCGAGAACGACCACCGTCTCAGCGGCCGGGTCCTCGCTGGCGTGCACGTCGTAGAAGTCGCCGCCGA